>JAABUR0100004690.1_pt1 | contig 18078 bp, 27 predicted proteins | sample 5560091 | NCBI WGS metagenome assembly JAABUR01 (sample SAMN10711879, study PRJNA513375) | rock metagenome | isolation source: Antarctica rocks | place: Antarctica: Victoria Land, University Valley sud | reverse complement strand
GGCGGTGACGCAGGCGACAACAATGCCGGCGATCGCGCCGCCGCCCAGCGCACGCCGCGCCGCGAGCGGGGCGGTCGATGCGCCACCGCCCGCCTGCGCCTGCTGGCCGGCGGCCGGCGGCAGTGGCAGCGCGGCCACGTAGAATGGGCGCGGCCCGGCCGCGCACACCTGCGCCCTCGCATGGCCGCGCCTCGATATACGGCAGCACCTTGTGTTGGCTGATAGCCCGCGGCGGCAGCATGCGGCCACGCACACAAAGCGCGTGCCTGCCACGCGTGGCTGCCCGGGCGCACAGCTGCCCTGCAATCTGCGTTGCGATTTGGGCAGCAGGCAGCAGTGGCGCTGGGATCAGCTGGGCCGGGCCGCGCCTGCTTGTGCCCGGCCTGGCATGCCTGTCGAGGGAGAGGACTGGCTGATCAATGCTCACGAGCATTGGCCAACGGGGAATGGTTACGCTGGCCAATGCCACTGGTGGCAAGCTTGCATGTCAGGCCGTCTGACATAGGGTCTCAGATCAAGTCCTGCTGGCCGCGCCTGCGGCTGGCCAGCCGCGAACTGCTTGCAGCGCGAGTTGAGGTCGAACAGCCCCGCGCACAGCAGCGCGTCGCGCAGCGGCGCCTGTGCGGTCTGATACGCGCAGCTCGGCCGCGCGTCCTGCCAGCCCTCGAGCAGCTTCACCTGCGCTGCATGCGCGCAGCTGCTGGGCTTGGGCTGCCAGGGTGTTTCACTTACCGGCGGACTCAGCCACGCAGCCTGCTGCGAGCTTGCGCATAGCGGATGCCGTTCCAGCTCCGCCCCATGCAGGGCTGGTGCACTGCTCCTCTCCTCATGTCATTGATGCAAGCTGCCTGCCTATACCTGCGAGCAGCAATAGCTGTGGAAGCAGTGCCTGCCGCGGTCAGGTGCGTTTATCACACACGCCCAGCGTTCAGCATGCGCCCTTATCAATGCCTGGCCTGAACAAGAAGCTTGAACCTGTGAGTGGCCAGTGCGGGTGCAACGGAGGTCCTGAATTTCCCAGACGGCTGCGCTGTCTTCATGAGAAGGCGGCGGGCCGCGGCGTCACCCACTGCACGACGCCGGACACCGCGTCCAGCGCCATGACGAACGCGCCCTCGCCCGGCGTCAGCTCCCGCGACTGGAAGCTCGCCAGGCCGGTGCCGCCCGCGCGCGCGCCCGCCCCCGCGGTCGATGTCACGACGACCTAGCAAGTGTGCGCCCGGTTGTCATGGATGTCTTCGCGCATTGTCCGCCGCATCGAGCGTGGTGTGCGGGTCTGCCACTTGGAACAGCGGTCGTGCCAGAGCCAGCCTTGCGCGGCATGTGCAGCGCACAGCACGTGCATATTAGCACTGATGTCGACTGCTTGGGTAGACTTATGCACATCCAGGCTGCTGCAGCTAGGTACTCCGACGCAGTGATGTGCAGGCTGGCCTGGGCCCGCTCTTCACGCTCAAAGCAGGCACTGTGCGGCCGCGGCCCAGTTGCCCTAACCTAACCCTGCAGCACTGCACGCCGCGCCTGGGCGGCCGACCAGGCGCTCCCCGCCACGTACAGGGTGCTGCCATTGGGCGGCGCGGCGAGCGCGCCCGGCGACTGCGCGCCCGGACCTCCCACCGTTGCGTACCAGGCGACCTGCGCGCAGCAGGGCGCCATCAGGCTATGAACGTCTAGGAAACCTGTGCAATTTTCATTGGAAGTCCAGCACAATGCCACTCGCATCAGCAGTCCAGCTTGTAGCCATGAAGCGCTCTGGTCCTTGCATGCCCTACCCTCACCCTACCCTAATTCTCCCACACCATGGAGCTCGGGCTCGCACAGAGAGGTTGGGCGCCAGGCTCAGCAGCAGGCCGTCCGCAAAGGCGTCCGGCGTCGGCGCGCCCAGCGGCGCCGTCGCCGCGCCCAGCAGCGCCTGGCCGACAAAGGTGGCCGCCACAAACACGCCAACCGGCGTCTGCGCGCCCGCGCACGCCTGCATAGGCAGGCTGGCATCCCGCGCATGCGCCTTGGCGCGCCAGGGCGCCTCGCGGGCGCCCATGCTGCACAACCACCACACGCCCAGTGTGTGAGATGTACAGCACACGCAAAGAGACGGTCGTGAGAACGGGCAGGGATGTGCTTTTTGGGATGCGCGCGGGAAGGGTGTGGTGGCGGCGGATCGAGCTGCACACAAACCTCAGTGTGCTGCCGAGGTGGGGCGCGGATGCGCATCGCTTGGGAGCATCTGCGCCCAAGCCTGGTACCTGAAGCACATGCACAGAGGCTGCATGAGCACATGCACAGAGGCTGCATGAGCGCAGCAGCGCTCAGCGCGCGCCTGCAGCAGGTCGCCCAGCAGGAGCTGCGGGGCGCCGCCCGCGCGCGCCGCGGTCACCAGCAGCGGCTGGCCGCCCGCCAGCGCGCCCGTCAGGTCCAGCTGCAGGTCCACCCCCGGAGGTGGGCTTTCACACAATGCAGGCTTCTTGCACAGCTCTTCTCATGGCCTCTCCACCGCATCACCAAGAATATCTGGTCATGCAGCAATGCGTCGGCTGGAGGACCACCGAGCGCACCCTCGCAGCTGGACCCAAGCCTATGTGGCCAGGGGTTAAACAAGGGATTGCGTATGCTGGGACCAGCGTGGAGGCGAGCGCGCCTCAATGACAACCAGGCCGGCCTCCGCCGCGCCGACAGAGAGCGCCTGGCCGCCCAGCTGCAGCTCGGCCGGCCCGGCCACCGCGTACGCTACCACCGCGGTCGCGCTGCCGGCGCTGAGCGCCAGCCGCGCGGCCGCCGGCGGCGCCGCGCCCGCCGGGAAGGCCGACGTGGCCGCGACCGCCCCGAGCCCGAGGCCGCCCGCCAGGCGCGCGAAGAACAGCGAGGCTGACGAGACTGCGGCGGCACTCGAGCTGGGGCTGCTAACCAGGCCCAGGGTGGCCGCCGTCGGCGCCGGCGCGGACGTGCCCACTAGCAGCAGGTCGCCGTTCGGCGCCGCAGCGATGGCCAGGCCGCCGTCGCGGCCTGCGCCGCCGTACCGCCCCGCCCACACGAGCGCCCTGCCGACATGTGCTGCGTGAATGGCAGGTGCCTGGCTCACATGAGCGTCTGCAGACGGACACAGAGGCGTGGTGGGACCCAGGCGCCTTCAATGCCTATACGACAACCAAGTACGGGCCGACTCAGCTCAGCTCAGCTCAGCAGTAGTTTGGAGTAGTTTCGACAAGGCACAACAACATCAGCCGCAGGCTCTGCTCTTGTGCACAGCAGAGTGGGCTGCTCAGGTCCGGCAAGTGGTCACAGGCTGCAGCATCCTCCTACAGTCATTCGTGACACCGCCAGGCATACAGCATCGAGGCAGGCTCGTGGCAGCGCGCGCGTGCACCCGCTGTCAGGGTCCAGCTCGGCCGCGAACGCGTCTGTGCCCCCAGAAGAGGTCAGCGTCTGCGCGCCAAAGGCCACGTGGCCGGCAAAGTCGCCCGCAAGCAGCAGGCTGCCGAAGGCGGGGCTCGCCGCGGCGCCCGCCAGGCTCAGGGCGCCGCCGCCGCTCGCGTTCGCCTGCAGGTTCACTGCCCAGACCACCGTGTCCAGGGTGCCCGCCTGCGACGCGCGCCGCATGGAGGCACGTCACCGATGACCTTTGGTGCGCCCTGCATGTCTTCATAATCGCATGGGCAGCAGGACGGAGAGCCGCGAGACGCGCTCTGTGCAGCATGCAAACACATCGCATGCATGCCTGCACAGCTGCGAGGGCTGACATGGCAATGGCTCCAGGGCTTCATGCACAGCAACAGGAGCGCGCCTGCAGGCAGAAGACCAGGATGGCGGGGCTGCCGGGCGGCGCGGCGAGTGCGCTTGCGCCCAGCTCGAACGTGCCGCCCGCCTCCACAAGCGCCGCAACGTAGCGGCGCCCCGTGATCGGGTCTGCTGCGAAAAATGCACGACGCGTGGTTGCTCCGGGGCCCCCGGCCGCGGCCGCCGACATCGAGCCCTCTGCGCGCCCGCTGCGCTGCGCCCGCTGTCAGCGCGCACAACAGCCCTGGGACCCCACTAGTGCCTGCTACCTTGGCCTACACAGGGCTTACAAGAACAAGCAAACGTGGTCGGGTGGTTTGCACGCGCAGCAGGCACACACCAGGATCTCTTGCTAGGCACTGCAAAGCGAAATAAGGCACGGAAAGCAAGAGAATAAGCGAATGAGGATGACTCCGGCAACGCCAAGGCAGCCCGGGACGCTGTGCCTGTGCCGCGGCGGCGGGGCGCGCGCACCTAACAGCACGCTAGCTACAGCAGTCAGGCCGCGGCGCGGGTGTGCGCTCTGCAAGGCCGGGCAGCCTTGCTCGGTGGCCGCGGCTCGATACGCAGGCGCCAGGAGCAGGTCCGACGCAGCGCGCTGCTCCAGGAGGCGGCAGACGCCCGCAGACTCGCCGGTGCAGCGTACAGCTTGCCTTAACGTCACTGCCAGGAAAATCAGCGAAGTGCAGCCGCGCTGGCTGCCTACCCCCGCACGCATTGATGGCAGCGTGATTCGCTCCGCTTGAACTTGAGCACTTGCAAGATCAGTCCCTACACCCTGTTGCGTTGAAGTAAGCATGCGTTCGTTTTGTTCTTTTGCAGAGAGATCGCTCCGCAGTGCACAAGAGCGCAGCTGCGTTTCAGGGTAACCCACCCCACCCTTCACAGGGCAGGGTGAACACAGGCAGCACCAGATGCAAACAGCACAGGAGACAAGGCCTTCAGCTCACACCTGCACCTGCTTAGCGGATTCTTGCAGCTGCCACTTCAGCTTGTCAAGTCAGCTCTCAACACGTGGTGCATCAATAACAGTACTAGAGCTCACGTTGTCCAATGAAAGCATGAGCCTGCGCTTGGCGGTCTCTGGCGCGCAGGTCAAGCAGCTGAAGGCCGTGCTGCACTTCCTTGGCAAGATTGGTGAGGCCTGCACCCACCCAGCTCTGCTTGGCATGACCCATCTTGCTTGTTCCCTGAGCACACGGTGGCGCAGGCGCCGAGCTCCTCATTGAGGCTCTGCCACAGAAGGTGGGGACACGCCGCTCAATGAACTCAACAAGATGCTGGCAATAACAAAGTGCTGAGCATCTAAACCATGCGCACCGGCGCAGCTCATACTGCGCGCCATCAACACGTCCCAATCTGCATACGCGTCTGTGACGCTGCACAGCGAGTTCTTCGTGGCGTATGATGTGTTTGACACCAATGTGGTGCAGACCGGCGTGCTCATCAAGGTCTGGCTTGGCTGCACACACCCTTCCAGCTCCGCATGCATTCAGGCAGCCTGTATGAGTGTGATATCGGGGGGTGGCAGCACGTGCTTGCACTCTTTCGGACTCAGCACATAGCCAAGCTGGCAGTGCAGCTGGAGACAACGTCCAACGCACTTGTCGCCACCATCTCTTCGGAAAACGGTATGCAGCTCAAACCACCTTACTGCCTGCATGTGAGCTGACGCACCTAAGCAATTACGGGCAAGCTCTGACCGCCTATCTGACGCGCGAACGACAAGCAGGCTTGGAAAAGCAATACCGCATGCCCTGCATGGAGGCGCACATCCTCCAAGCCAACCTGGAGCGGGATGCGTTCCCTACATGTGTCATTGCCGCGGCGCACGAGCTGGCCAGGTGCTCTTGACATGGCCTGCAGCGGTCAGATCATCAGCAGGGTCATGCTGGATGTGTGCATGGCCTTGCATGACTCTATATTGCTTGCCGCACTTACCAGCCTGTATCCACCATACCCTGTAGTTGCTAACCAAGGTTTTAGATCCGTTAAACAACGTTGCATCAGAGCTTAGAGGCTCTGCATGCGTCTATGCACTTGTCAGAGCTGCGGCATGCCCAACCGGAGTTAAGCAGTGCCCGCTGCGCTGTAGGCTGCTGGCCAGCTTTCAGAGCAACCTTGAGGAGATCACCATCATTGCCACGCCGGACGAGGATGCCGCCGGCGGGCCTGCGTCGCGCGCCGTCCAGCTGCACAGCTTTGTGGACCCGTTGAAGAGTGCGCGGCACGCAATTCTCGGGGCAGTGCTGGCTAGTGCGAGCAACATATATCTTGTCATTGCACATGCACCGGCACTTATGTCAGCCACCCAGTCACCATTGGGAGCTCCCGTCAGACAGCCTGAAATATTGTGAGCTTCAAGTCTTGATGCAACCCCTTGACAGGGTATCAGCAACGTCCAAGCGCGATGCCTGGGTTGCATGCAGGCGCATGCCATGTTCTGCAATGCCTGCCATGCGCAAAATAACCTGCAATACATTACTTGGAGCCTGTAGTGATTGCTAACGTCAACATGGCGGGCAGGCACACTGCCCGGCATGCAGGGCTGGCAGCGGACAGCGCGGGCCTGCCTGAGCCACCAGCGCAGCGCCTCGCCGTGCGCACTGGAGGACTCACACAGCGAGCATGTCGCGCCTGCTCAGGCCCCGCGGCCGCCGCGCGCCAGGCAAGGCGCAGACCGCGCTGCACACCGAGCTGGCGGTGGACGCGCGCGAGGTGTTCCTGAGCTACCAGCACAGCGCGGACGCGGCGTGCGACGTGACGTTCAACCTGCGCGACTTCAAGGCCGCGCTCGCGCTGTGCGAGGCGCTGCACGCAGACGTGGCCATCCGCTTCGGCCAGCCCGGCAGCCCGCTGGTCGTCGAGCCGCACGTCTCCGCGCACAGCGAGCAGGCGCCGCCCTGGACGCCGGCTGAGCCAGCCCTGCACCCATGCACGACCCCCAGCAGGCCACCCATATCGTTGGACAGGCTGCCTGCCTCGAGCCGGGCCCTGCTCGGTCAGCATGGCCGGCGGGCCGCGCCTTCTGTGCCGCGCCTTTGGTTTGCGGGCTCTGCGCCACTCGAGCTGGTCAGCGAGGGCATCAGCAATGTCGGCAGTGGCAGACCTCGATGGTAAATTGCGATGTGGCCCTTCTGATTGCTCTCCAGCGGACAGCCTGTCTGAACAGCCGCGCGGCGCGGGGCAGGAGATGCCGCTCGCGGCGGAGCTGGTGTTGGCCACGCTGCTGGAGACGGCGCGCCCGGGCGACGCGGGCCCCGCGACCGTTGCGCGCAACGCCGCGGGCCGCCTGGACACGCCCGGCGGCGGCCACATCCCGGGCGACACGCCCTGGACGCGCCGCGACGCGCCCGCCGGCGCGCGTCCCCGGCCTCGGCCCACCGAGGCAGCGGCGCGGCTGCCTGGCGGCATGCTTGGAGCGTGCGAGGCTGCACATGCGGCGACGCTGCAGGAGCAACGGGGTGCTCCATGTGCTCTGCTCTTTTTGACCGGCTGCAGAAGCAGGGCAAAGCACAACCAGCTTCGGGCAGCGGCGGTCGCCTTGCTGCAACGCTGTGCACTCGACAAGCGGGCAGGCACTGCACAGCATTGTGGTAATGCTTGCTGTGCTTGCATTGGTAGGCGCACGGCGGGAGGATGCGGGCGCGCCCGCCGGCGCCGGCCTACCAGCGCCGCCGCCCCAGCGGCCAACCCGTTTTGCGCAGCAGGCGCAGCAGGGCAACAACAGCAGGATGCCTGGAGCTGGCCCCCGTCCAGCAGGCCTAAACGGGGCCGCCGCTGGGCGCGCCAGCGGCGGCGCTGCGGGGGGCTCAGCGCCTGCGCCGTGGCCGCCCGGCGACCCGCACGCGCCGCCGCGCTCGGCGCCCGGCGGCGCTCGGCGACGCTGGCCGCACGCGCCGCCCGCCGACGACGCGCCCCTCCCAGACACTGAGCTGGGCAGCGCGGAGGCTGACGGCGACGACGTGCACATGCACAACTCGGGCGCGGCCGGCGGCGACAGCGCGAATGATGCAGCAGATGGTCTGGATGCGGGCGAGGCACAGCACGCGGGCGGCTCAGGCCTGTGGCAACCGCAGGCCAGGGTGCGCTTTGGCCGCGCCGCATTGCCGGGCGCCGGCGACGCGGGCGCCGGCGGGCTGAGGGGCGCAGGTGAGCCAGGGGGCCCGCTGGTGGAAGACAGCGGAGGGCAGGACGCGCGGCAGGCGGCTGGCGCGCCGCCAGTGTCGAGCAGGTACCTGGCGCGGCAGATGGCAGATGACGACGAGGAGGCTGCCGACGGCGAAGCAATCCCTGGCACCCCCTAGCGCTGCGGGCGGCCATTGGCACAGGCTGACCTGGCGAGCCGTAGCAAGCAAACGGCAGGCTGAACACCGCCAGGGCGCTGTCTATGGTGGAGCTGCTTTGGCGTGATGCTACTCACAATGGGTAGGACATGATGGTCTTATGTGTCGAGGTACCAGGCCAAGCTGTGCACAGTGCAGTGCATATATTCCTAAACTTTTACAGGCATTGTATCAGTGCAACATATTACCCCTGGCCAAAGCATATCAGCAGACAAGCCAATATCCAGGAGCACCACACGCCTGCGCTTTTGGTGCAAGCAGCGCAATCACCCTGATATGAGCACACAGCATGCAGGAAAACATGCTGATGCAGGAATGGCACCCGCATGCCAGATACAGTGTTTGAACGACACTGCCAAAATTTTCTGCCACTGAGATGCTACACCGTCAAGTTATGCCCTCGGAAGACCCCGCAAATTGTTGTTTTATTGCAACAATGCCAGCTGAATATGCGGTGTTTTTAGCTAGCACAAGCAGCTACAAGCGGGCATAAACCGTTTGACGACTCTGGCGGCATGCCATTCGCCTGCCTACAGCAGCTCTGTAGAGCCACAGTGTTTTCTCGCCGGTCAAGCTAGCCTGCATAATGTCCGCAGAACCCTCAGGCAGAGGGAGCAGCCGCTATAGTAGCGCGCGGCGTGCAGAACATGGGCAAGCCATCCTTGAACTGCAGCGTCCCGCGCAGCACTTCCAGGTCCTCCATGCTCTTTGCTGCAACCTACATGCACCAAGAGGGCGTCGCTGTCACTCGGGCAGTGTTTATTGTCATGCGACGTGAAACGTGCACTCCGCATGGCGTGAAGGGTACCTGTGCTCAAAACCCCAGGTGCCATCCAAAACCCAGGTGCCATCAGGCACGACGACACAATGGCAAACCCATTACGCCAGCACGTAGCACAGACTAGCAACAAAAGGAATGCCACTCGTGCCACTAATTGCCCAGCATGCACAGCACACATAGCGAGTGTCACATCCCTCGAGTGCGGACAGGTGCGGACACACGCAATCGTGCAGCACGCTGCGTGAGCGCACCTCTGGCGTCAGCTCAAACTTGAACGCAGAGACCAGCATCGCCACCGCGGTTGGCATGTTGATCTTAGCCAGCTGCTGACCTGCGCACAGCGCTGTGGCACTCAGGCTTGCCCCCCTGGGTCCTGCCCTCCTGCCGCGGCTGCACGTCCTCGAGAGAGCCCTGCATGCAACAAGAGGTGCAAGCAGCACACGCACAGGTCAAGTTGGCCGGTCAACAGGTAGCCATGGCGCCAGGACATCATGACCTTGACTTACAGCCATGATCTACTGACGTGATGGCAAGTCGCACGCATGCAACAGCACAACGAGACATTCGCGGCAGCGAGCTGTGAGGCATCGCACCAACGCAATTCCGCATGCCGTTGCCAAACGGCGTATACCGGAGCGCCTGCACACCACACCCACGTTATGCGTGCCAGGACGCCCTTCAACCCGCATCCTCTGGCGAGCCATATCTTGAATATGTGCGGCCGCCCTTCATTACTGTTCACAACGCGTTGGCCTGAGCCCACTGCGGACTTGCCCTGAGCCCACTGCAGATTTGGAAAAGACAATCAGGGCTTGCTGCGTGGCCGTGGCCCCTAAGCGCGACACCGCACCTTGGTCGCGGAGCCCTTGAAGTCGGGTACGCCGTCGTCCAGGCCGCCCTGCCCGGCATCAAGGCGCGCGCCCACGTCCGCCGCGGGCGCGCTGCGCTCGACGTACACCGCCTCTTGGTTCTCAAAGCGCTCCTGACGCCGCAGAGGAAGGTATATTAGTGTATGGATGGCACGCTCCTATAACCAGTAATAAGCAACTTTGGAGGAGAGACCTTTAGCCGCGACAGCGCCCCGCTGTGTGCATCCGTCGTACTGAGTACAAAAAATCACTGTGGAAACGCATAAGAATATGCATGGCCTTGCAGCGACACAAACAGCCCGAAGTCCCTAACAGAGCCCGAGCCTTGTGAAACAGACGACGACATGCAAAGCTGCCAGACTACAGTGGATAGCCGGTGCCTAATGGGCTGGACCCTGCCATGTGAGCATAACAGGGCTGCCTTCATATTGCTCGTGCGCACACCAACAATGTGTCGCGCTTTTGACCTCGTACGCACATCCATTCTGGCAAGCAGCCGCGTTCTTATCACCGCCGACACTGCGACAAAAGGGGCATGCGTGTAGCCGCACCGGGATGAAGCGTTCAGGCGCCTCCCAGGAGTGCGGGTTGTTCAGCACCGCCAGGTTGGAGCCGGTGATGGTGGCGCCGCGCGGCAGCACCAGCCCGTTGGACAGGCGCACATCGCGCGCCACGACGCGCAGCATCCCGCCCGCGACCACCGGGCGCAGCCGCATCGACTCCTGCGCAGCGGCGCAGCCCAGGTTGCCGGGACGCCGGTGCACGCTGACGGCGCAGCCTCTTTACAGACCTGTGCCATGACAGTCGGCACCATACCAGGCGCACTCTGCTCGATGCGCACGGGAAAGCGGATAACACCTCGGCCTGTCTCCGTTGGCCTCTACAAATCTTGGGCACGGCCGCATCATCAGACGCGCGCGCGACGGCCGCAGAACAATGCATAGGTTTATGGTTATCACGCGCGCCTTGAGCACCGCGTCCAAAAATCGCAAGCGGCTGATGTCGGCAAACGCGAAGGGGCGCGGGTGCGGGCGCGCGGGCGTCGCGAGCAGGCCGGCCGCGTCCAGCTCCGCCTCCAGCGCGGCCGCCGCGGCCGGGTGCTTGGCCAGCAGGTAGAGCGTCCAGGCGATGCTGTAGCCGGTCGTCTCCGAGCCTGCGTTGCAAAGCAGGGGGCTGTGACACGGCAGGTAAGCAGGGCGCTAGCCCCGAGGACCGGGGCTGGTAGATGGTAGGCAACTACGCAGACACAGGCAGCAGCTACTGAAAGCAACCAATGTTTGCACTTGCTTTGTCTTCCTGTAAACTCTCTTCAAATCACAAACTGTAGCTCCCACGCCGTGACGGGGTTCCGTGTCTTGGGGGAAAAAGCACAGCCATGCAGCACGACACCAGCAGGACGGCGATCCAGCCCCTGGCTATGGCCCGACGGCGCGGAGGCGAATGCGCAGCGCCGCGCACCAGCGATGAACATGATGGACGCCTCATCTTCCAGGCGGTCCATGCTCAGCGGCCGCTGCGTCACTGGGTCTACGACGCGCAGCAGGTGCGCCTGCGCGCGCAGCGCGCCCCGGACCGCTCAGTTTAGTCCATAAGCGCATGGAGGCGGCGCGGCGGCTTACCTGCCCTTTGGACGACCCCTCTACATATCTACGCACATCTGAGAAGGCGGGAAGCTGGCGCCGCAGAGGCATGCGCTGCCGAAGGTCAGTCGCGCTGCCGGCCTAGCTCGCCCCTGTGCGCCCCACGCCCAAATGCGTGAAACGAGCGGGCCGTCTGCGCTGCGTGCGCAGCGCGGCGCACCGCGATGGAGCGCTCGTCGAGGTCCTTGCTCGCGCGGCACTCCTCCATCAGCTGGCGCGACATCTGCAGGATGCGCCCGGAAGCCCACTCGCCCTTGCTCGCCTCCTGCGCGGGACGCCAGCTTCTGTCGGCAGCATGACTACTTCTTGTTACGTATGTCACAGAATAACATGCAGATTAAGCACACATTCAGCGCATTTCCACACTGCGTGCAGGCATGCCCCGGCCATGCTCGAGGTGAGCCGCCACACACAGGCAGCAGAGTCTGTCGGTCCGACCTGCCAAGCCACAGCAGAGCCCCTGGTGGGCAGCCGGGGCCTACCATGGGATCGGCGCCAGCACACGGCCACGCATGTGCTGCGCCCCGGAGAGCGCAGGGCGCCGGCCATCACAGCGCTCGCGAACCTCGCCCGGCAGGGCCTCAGACGCGACAGGGCACAGGGCCGCGCTGCATGGGGCGCGCACCCTCCTGTGGCCCAGGAAGCGCAGCGGGTTGTTGAAGCGCTTGCCGGCCTCGCCCAGCAAAGTCTTGAACACGTCAAAGACGTCCGGCTCGCCGCCGAAGGACGCCGACACATCGATGCGCCTGGGCAGCCAAGCCGCAGACTGTCAGGAACCTGCCAATCGATTTGGGGTTGAGGCAGGTCTCATGCACTGCCAGCACCCCCCTTACAGCTGTCTGCAGGTGCGCATGCACAATGTCAGAATGGCAAGGCATGCACAAAGACCGTAGACGTTCAGTCGTCTGGGCCCATTACCATCGCTTTGCTTTTCACACCCACTTGGAAGCGCTTGCCTTTTAAAACCAGCACGTCTGAATAGCTGCTGCTCACGCGCACGCTGGGAACACGAGCAGACGCCAAACATGCAGGCTAAAATTCTCTGATAGATTTCCACTGGACGCTCACCTGCCTTATCTCCCAGGCCTGTCTGGCACCAAAGCTTGACGCCACCGCTTGCGCTTGTCAACAGACATGCTCAAGCGTTGCAGAGCGCGCCTAGCGGTGTGTGCTCTCCAAATGCCCTGCTCAGAGCAAGGGCCGCGCGCCTGCTGACGCCAAAGTCGTGGTCGAAGCCCACGCGCCCGATGACGTCGAACGACTCGCGCTGCGCTTGCAAAGCTTTCGTCAGTCATCCCTTACTCCTTGCAAATAGTTGCTCTGTCATATGAAACCACAGGATGGAGCCACAGGCACAAGCACGCCATGACGCACGAGCCAAATCAGAGCCCAGCGGCAAGCTGCTGCACTTTGGCATACATGCAACAGCGCACACTGGCTAGGCTCGCCTGTGCAATGTTAGAGATGTCGAGTGCTTCGCCCGGCCCGCGCGCCGCGATGCCATTGATGAGGTCCTGGACCACTGTGCAGATGTGGTGGTGGAAAGCCCTGCAATGCAGTCAGCCAGTCTGAGCCAGGACACCACATCAATCAGCAGCAGACTCAGACCAGCGCCGCAAACAGGCTTGCAGCCGCCCCAAAATAGGGGGCGCCTCACTTGAGGTTGGCGGTTGAAAACGCCGGTGCAACTGCCTTCCGCACGAGCCGCCACTTGTAGTTGCCGGACATCTCGCTGCCCGGGAGCACCGGCGGTCAGTCGTCGTGCTGAAGGCGCTGGGCAGGACAGGGGCGTCCACCAGAAGCAGGTCAGGCGCTCGCGGCGACGGGCAGGTTGCGCGCTCGCGCCGCCGCACCTGAACATGTTCCGCTCCGTTGTCTTGCCCCTGGGCCGGATGAGCTGGAAAACTGGCTTCTCGATGTAGCCCGCGCGCTCAGCGGCAAACACCTCTTGCGCCAGGAACGGATCCGTGATGTAGATGGCCTGCGGCGCGGACCACGGCAGGCTTCAGCAGCTGCCTGGATGCGTTTGTCAGGTGCGGCGGCCCTCCCAGTGCAGGCTCGGCACTCGCTGCGTCCGCAGGAAGTTGGGACCGAGGCCGGGAAGCTGCGCCCGCGCTCGCCAACCCCGCCCCCCGCCGCGTGCGGCCCGCCGCGGGGCGCATGCCTGGCGCCAGACCAGCCGCAGGCGGAAGATGCCGCGGTACTGCTCGCTGAGCTGCTTCACGACGCGGTGCGCCGGCGCGTCGGGCCGGTTGAGCAGCGGCACGTGGCCGGCGAGCAGGCTGGCGGGCGGCGGCCCCGGGAAGGCGCGCAGCATCCACGCGGCGCGCACATACGTCCACAGCTTCCCCGCATACAGCGCGGCCAGGACGGCCAGGCCTGCGAGCAGGATTGTCACTGCAACCATCGCACGCTCTGCCTGGTGCGCTGAACGGCAAGCCGATCTCACTGCGCAGCTGTCCCCGGGGTCGGTCGCAAGCGAGTCTTGTGAGACTCGCGTGAGATGACTAAACTCCTGCAATCTTAGTAAATCAACCCTGTAACTGTACGAAAGGGTATGCTCTCTGTTCCGAGATCTGAAAATGGCAGCCGGTGCCATCCACCTTGACAGCGAGCATCGCTCCACTAAACCCGCCAGCCCGAAAGAACATGGCCAGGATGAGCGTCTACGTGATCTGTGCCCTTTCGGCCCTCTGCCTGTTTGGCGGGGCAAGGGGCTGGGGCAGCTGCGACTCCAAGTACGTGGCGACGCAGACCAGCACGCCGTACTCGGCGGCCAAGTGCGCACCCCAGGCCTTGCTGCAGCAGGGCAGAGGGTGGGTCAGATCGCCGCAGCCGGCGCCCACAAAAACAAGCGCCTGACGGCGCCGCTGCTCACGCAGCTACTGCGTGAACCCCGGCTCCTGCGACAGCAGCCTGGGCATGGCCTGCCCGACGGTGGTGCCGTGCACGTCCGCCGCCACCAGCGCCCTGCCCGGCGCCTTTCCCTGCGTGGCCCCCGGGTGCCCCGCCTGCGCGCCCCCGGGCGACCCGGCCGCTGCCCTGCCGCTCTTCCCGATCCAGCCCAGCGGCCCGCCGGCGCCCGCCGGTGCGCAAGTGGTCCAGCCCTGGCATGGCCCCCGGCCCTGCTCCTGGTCGTGTGCACTTGGCGGCCACGGGCGCCTGAGCGGCCTACTCGGGCGCCTGCTCCGCGCGGCAGCACAAGCGCCTCCCTCGCCCACACTACACCTGTGAGGAGGGCTTGGTGGCGTCGTGGCTGATCGGGCTGTCGAGCAGTATGATAACAGGCTCGCGGCTCGCAGCGCAGCCTCCTGCACCCGCAACTTTTCCCACACACCTGCGTACGGCCTGGTCTACACCGCCCATGAACAGCAACTAAACACTCTGCCCCCGCCTGCAGCAGGCAGCCTGTACATCGCGCTGGACACGAGCACGGCCGGCATCACCAGCGTCACGCTCACGCTGCAGCTGCCGAACGGCACCATAGTCGGGCCGGGCGGCAAGTTCTCGGCGCGCGCCCCGCCATGGCTCATGAGCAAGCCTGCATGTACCTGCGGGGCTAGCCACATAGGAGTGCAGAGCGCACCTGGGACTCGTCAGGCAACAGGCCTGCTTGTCATCCAGCACTGCCGACTCATCCAAAGCGCCTGGTGTCGTTCATCGGGAACGGGGTATCGCGGCGCCGCAGAACGCACACGTGCCTCTTATATCGGAGCAATTTGTGTCTGATGTGCGACGCCCCCATCACGCCCTGCAGGCGGCGACAAGCTGGTTTCAGGTCCCCTCTTGCCTGCGCTCACCATGGTGAAGCGATGCAAGCGCGGGCTGCGAGCAGGCATACGTGGGCGCCACGCCGCCGCTCGCGGACGGCACAGCGGCCAAGCAGACGGATGGCGCCCTGGGGTGCGGCCCCGCCCTGACCAGGCACCACTATATGGATGCAAATGGAAAAGCCAGAGCGGCATGGCGCACCGCAGACATCATGGAGCCTCCGTGAGCCTGCTTACTTGTAGGCAAGGTGTGCAGGGTCAGCGTGCTCAGCGCCGCGCCGCGCTATTCGTCCATCCAGTGCCGCCCTTGCGCCCGCCGTCACTGGGCTGCTTGAGACGGGGGCATGCAGGCACATGCGGGCAGATGTTTAGCCCTACCTGACATCGTCGCGCGCTGCTCCCGCGCAGGTACGACAGCATCCGAGTCAGCGCAAACTGCGCGACGTACACGCGCGCGGTGCCGGCGGCCGCCTGCTCGGCCGCGCCCATCTACATCGGTGCGCCGGCCGTAACCCCGCGTCGTGCGCAGCAGCGGCACAAGATGGCCGGCGGTGCTGACCTGCCAACCGCCCCGACTGGCGCGCATCTGGGCCGTTTAGCACTGCATGCATTGTGGCAAGCACGGCTGCTCCTCGCTCTGTGCGGGCTCCATAGTCTGCCCGAGGCAGGGCACAAGGCTGCTCAGGCCCGCCGCGAGCCCTGCAAAAGTGCGCCTCCCTAATGGCAGCGCCGGGCCGCGCCTGAGGCGGGCGGCGCCTGCGCGCAGCGGTGCAGGCAACGGTGTGCGCCTCGGCGCAGTACGCCTACGGCACGCTGCACGCGACCGACCCGGGGTCCATTGACGCGCCGGGCGCCAGCTACCTCGACCCCAGCGTGCAGGCCAGCGGCTGCGGCTGCGACGACCGCTCGTGCGCTCCCGCAGCGCATGCATGCCGCACACGCACGTAGCGTGCACTCGCACACGAAAGCGTGCGGCGCTGTGGCTGTTCACCGTGCCCATATCACGCGTGCTCAGGAGCCACAGGGTTTGTGTCAGCGTGTGCGCCAGCCTCAAGCCATGCAACTTGCATGCTGTGCGTGTGCGCACACGAGCGTATGCGCCGGAGTACCTTGCGCATGCACACGCTGATGCAGGGCAGCGTGCCGCGACGCCGACATCATGTTTCCCGTCGCTGCCAGCTATCGTGTGCCCTGCGACGCGCCACGGCCTGCTCCTCAAGGCGCCGTCGCCTGCCCTTTTGGTTATGAGGAGAGCTCTGCCCGTGGGGCGCCTTGCCAGGCGCTTGCACCGCGCATCCCGGGCGCGGCAGGTCGGGCCATGACATCTGCCTCTCCATCGGCAGCGTGCCGGCGGCCCCGTCGGCGACGTGGTCGCCCGTGCCCGGCCCGGGCGCCGCATCCGTGACCTGGTTTGGCGACGCGAGCTCCAACAGCGCATACATTGCCGTGCGTTGTTAGCGGTCCCCTCCCTTGGCTCGCGCGCGCCTGATAATGGTGGGGTCATGCATGCACCCCGCAGTGCACTGCAGCCCGCGAAAGTGGCTGCCTGCGTAGCTCTCAGCCCGCCCGTGCAAAGGTGCCAGCGTTAGCTGTGGCCATGCGAGCTGCGCCTGCCCCGTATGCTGCCGCCCGGCGGCCCCTGCGCGCTGCTGCTGCCCTGCGAGCTCACATAGCCTGCCTGGGAGCATGCTGCCACCAGCAGCCCGGCGCGCGCGCGCCCGGTCTGACATCATCCTGAGCCGTGCCAGCCTGTGCTCATATCGCCTTTGGCTAACTCAGCCTCCCCACCTGCTGGGCCTCCCATCCGCGCAGGTTGCGCCACTGCTCTCGGCCGCATGCGCGCTCGTGCCCGCACCCGCTGCGCCCGCACCCGCGCCCGTGCCGATCGCCGCCCCGGCGCCGGCGCCCGCCGCCGTCGCCGCCGCCGCCCCGGTGCCCGCCAGCGCGGCGCCCCACGCGCCGGCGCCGGCGCCTATGCCCGCGCCTGTGCCGAGGCCAGTGGCGCCCGCGCCTGCCCCCTCGCCGGTGGCGCCCGCGCCGGTGGTCATGCACTCCGCCCCAGCCCCCGCGCCCGCAGGCTCGACGTCCCATGCGCCTGCGCCAGCGCATGCGCCGGCCGCGACGGCGCCGGGGCCCGCCATGCATGCTGTCCCCGCCCCGGCGCCTGCGAGCGCGGCCCACAACGCGCCCGCGCCCGCCGCACACACCGTCCCCGCCCTGGCGCCCGCGCCGGGCCCTGCGAGCCGCAGGGCCCCCGCCCCGGCGCCGAGCCTGCCGCCTCCGCCGCCCACGGTGCGCCAGGAAGTGGTGGCAGGCAACGTCACATTAGCAGGGGGGGGCTCTGGCACTGCATCTGTCCTGGCCTGCAGTGTTGGCGAGGCGCTTGCATCCCGGTGCTCCATTGCCACTGCAAGCCAGCGCAGCCACCGCAATCGCTTGTGCTTGCTCGGCGTCCAGGACACCATGCACTGCGTCGTGAGCGACCGCCAGGCGCCCGTGTTTGCGCGCGCATACAGTCTGATGTTCACTGCTGACGCGCGGCGCAGTGCGATGCGTTCGGCTACGACGCGCCGATGCGCTGCTACGTCTCGAGCGGCGGCGCGCACTGCTTTGCATGCGGCCACCAGGCGCCGGCGCGCGCCCCCGGCGGCGTGTCGTGCTGCACCTGCGCCGCCGCCGGCGGCGGCGCCTGCGCGCAGGGCGAAGTCTGCGTCAAGACAGACGGCGACGGCGGGCGGTGCCAGCGCGCGCCGAGCCCGGCGCCCGCGCCGGCGCCCAAGCCGAGCCCGCCCGGCGCGTCCTGGGGCAGCAGCGCCGCGCCGCCGCCCACGACCATCGGCAAGCCCGGCGAGGACCGCGGCGAGGACAGCCAGGCGGGCCCGAGCGCGCCGGGCGGCGCGC
>JAABUR0100004689.1_pt1 | contig 18081 bp, 18 predicted proteins | sample 5560091 | NCBI WGS metagenome assembly JAABUR01 (sample SAMN10711879, study PRJNA513375) | rock metagenome | isolation source: Antarctica rocks | place: Antarctica: Victoria Land, University Valley sud | reverse complement strand
AAGCCATCCCCGTGGGTCCGGGCCGCGGCTCGGGGGCCGGTTCGCTGGTCGCTTATGCGCTGACCATCACGGACCTCGATCCGATGCGCTTCGGGCTCCTCTTCGAGCGCTTCCTCAATCCGGAGCGCGTGTCGATGCCGGATTTCGACATCGACTTCTGCCAGACACGTCGCGACGAGGTGATCCAGTACGTCCGTTCGCGCTACGGCAGGGACCGCGTGGCCCAGATCGTCACCTTCGGTTCATTCCTGGCGCGCGGCGTGTTGCGCAACGTCGGGCGGGTGCTCGAGATGCCGCTGGGCCAAGTCGACAAGCTTGCCAAACTCGTGCCCCAGAACCCCGCCAACCCGGTGACCCTGGCCCAGGCCATCGAGGGCGAGCCCCGCCTGCAGGAGGCGGCCGAGACCGACGAGAAAGTCGCGAAGCTGCTCGGTATCTCGCGCACGCTCGAGGGGCTTTACTCCAACGCCTCGACCCATGCGGCCGGCATCGTGATCGGTGATCGCCCGCTGCAAGAATTGGTGCCGCTCTACAAGGACCCAAAGTCTGACATGCCGGCCACCCAGTTCAACATGAAATGGGTAGAGCCGGCCGGTCTCGTCAAGTTCGACTTCCTGGGCCTCAAGACGCTGACGGTGCTCGACACCTGCATCAAGCTGATCGCGCGGCGCGGCATCGTGCTCGACCTGTCGAAGATCCCGCTCGACGACGGGCCGAGCTATGCCATGCTGGGACGCGGCGAGACCGTCGGGGTGTTCCAGGTGGAATCGGCCGGCATGCGCAAGGCGCTGGCCGAGATGAAGGCGGACCGTCTGGAGGACATCATCGCGCTCGTGGCGCTCTACCGGCCGGGCCCCATGGCCAACATCCCGGTCTATTGCGCGCGCAAGCTCGGTGAGGAGCAGCCCGAATACCCGCACCCGAAGCTCGAGCCGGTGCTGAAGGAGACCTTCGGCGTCATCATCTACCAGGAACAGGTGATGCAGGCCGCCCAGACCCTGTCGGGCTATTCGCTCGGCGAGGCCGACATGCTGCGCCGCGCCATGGGCAAGAAGATCAAGTCCGAGATGGACGCCCAGCGGGCGCGCTTCGTCGACGGGGCGGTCGAGCGCGACATCCCCCGAGCCAAGGCCGACGAAATCTTCGACCTCCTGGCCAAATTCGCCGACTACGGCTTCAACAAGAGCCATGCCGCCGCCTATGCGCTGATCTCCTACCAAACGGCTTATCTGAAGGCCAACTACCCGGTCGAGTTTCTCGCGGCCTCGATGACCCTCGACAAGGCCAATACCGACAAGCTGAGCGAATTCCGCAACGAGGCCCAGCGGCTTGGCCTGGTCGTGGAACCGCCTTCGGTGAACCTGTCGGGCGTGGACTTCGAGGTCGACGCCGCCAAGCGATCGATCCGCTACGCCCTCTCGGCCGTGAAAGGCGCCGGCGAGGGGCAGGTGGAAGCCATCGTGCGGGCGCGGGGCGACCGGCCCTTCGCGAGCCTCGGCGATGTCGCGGCCCGCATCAACCCGCGCGAGGTCAACAAGAAGGTGCTGGAAAGCCTCGCGGCCGCGGGCGCCTTCGACGAGCTGGAGCCCGACCGGGCCAAGGTGTTCGGCGGCATCGAGACCATGATGGCGGTGGCCAACCGCATGCATGTCGACCGGCAGGGCGGGCAGGGCGCCATGTTCGGCGGGGCCGACGAGGCGCCCGTGCTGCACCTGCCGCAAGGACGCCCTTGGCCCGCGGCCGAGCGCCTGAAGCGCGAGTTCGACGCCATCGGCTTCTTCCTCTCGGGCCATCCGCTCGACGATTACGGCCGGGTGCTGGAGCGGCTCAAGGTCGAGACGTGGTCGTCCTTCGCCCGCGACGTCAGGGCGGGCAGAAGCGGCGGGCGGCTTGCGGCGACGGTGCTGGACCGCAACGAGCGGCGAACCAAGTCCGGCAACAAGATCGGCATCGTCGACCTGTCGGACCCGACCGGCCAGTACGAGGCCATCATGTTCCAGGAGACGCTGAACACCTATCGGGACCTGTTCGAGAAGGGAAATGCGGTGCTGCTCGATGTGCAGGCCAGTGCCGAGGGCGACGAGGTCCGGGTGCGGATCCTCAAGGCCGAGGCGCTGGAGGCCGCGGCCTGCCGCATCGGCAAGGGGCTTCGCATCCACCTGCGCGACGCGGGACCCATCGCCTCGATTGCCGGCGCCCTGGGTCGCCGCGGCGACGGCGAGGTGTCGTTCCGAGTGCCGTCGGGCGGCGGGGCTCGCGAAGTCGAGGTCAAGCTCCGCGACCGCTATGCCGTCTCGCCGGACGTCGCCACCGCGTTGCGCGCCATGGCGGGGGTCACGCAGGTGGAGAACCTGTGAACCCCTTGCGGTGCTCTCACGCGATATCCGCCTCATGTTTCCAAATGTCGCCCCGGTTGCTAGGCTCAGCTCGTCCGGCCGCGGTACGGGTGGCTGGGCTGGATGATGTCGGACGGAGCGCGTCGTCATGGAGATGGAAACGTCGAGGCAGCTGACGATCACGGTCGATGTGGACGTCTATGAGGGCCTCCACAGCGTTGTGGGATCCGGCGGTATCAGCCGATTTCTGAACGACCTCGCGCGTCCGCTCGTCGTCGATCAGGATCTTTCGGCCGGTTATGCTGCCATGGCGGCCGACGAAGCGCGCGAGGCCGAGGCCGAGGCCTGGTCCGAGGGGCTCGTCGGCGACGTCGCGAATGAGCCTCGTCGTGGTCGATGAGGCGCATCCCTGGCGCGGTGAGGTTTGGCTGGTGTCATTCGGCCCATCGGTGGGCGGCGAGATCCAGAAAACGCGCCCGGCCATGATCGTGAGCAACGATGCCGCAAGCATGCGCCTCAGCCGCGTTCAGGTCGTACCTCTATCGAGCCGCGTGGAGCGGCTTTACCCTGCCGAGGTCCACGTCGATCTCGATGGAGTTCGCCGCAAAGCGATGGCCGATCAGATTGCAACGGTCAGCAAGCTTCGTCTGCTTCGGCGGTTCGGAGCGCTCGCAAAAAGTGATGTCGATTCCGTCAGCCGTGCGATCCGCATCCAACTCGGTCTTTGAATCGCTCGCTCCGCCATTCACGATGCGCGGGCGAGCGTTCATCGAGAGACTCTCAGCGTGCCGAAAACACATGAGCCCATGACCGCGCCGCTCGACGAGGATGGCCTGATCGCCCGCTTCTTCCTGCCCATCGCGGGGCCGGGAGGTCTGGGCTTGCGCGACGACGCGGCCCTGCTGAGGCCCCCGCCGGGGCACGACCTCGTGGTGACCACCGACGCCCTCGTGGTCGGCGTGCATTTCTTCGCGGTCGACCCGCCCGACGCCATCGCCCGCAAGGCGCTGTGTGTGAACCTGTCGGACCTCGCGGCCAAAGGCGCGGAACCGCTCGGCTTCACCCTGGCGCTGGCGCTCACGCCAGGGTGGGACGAAGCCTGGCTCGCCGATTTCGCGCGCGGCCTCGGCGAGGACGCGGTCGCCTACGCGTGCCCGCTGCTCGGCGGCGACACGGTGAGGACGCCCGGGCCGCTGATGCTATCGATCACGGCTTTCGGCTCCGTGCCGGAGGGCCGCATGGTGCCGCGCACCGGCGCCAAGCCGGGCGACCGGATCTATGTCTCGGGAACCATCGGCGACGCCGCTCTCGGGCTGGTGTTGCGGCTGTCCGGCCGCGAGCCGCCGCCCGAGCAGGCCCACCTCCTCGACCGCTATCTCCACCCGCAACCGCGGCTGGCGCTGCGGCCGGCGCTCCTGGCCCATGCGTCCGGCGCCATGGACGTGTCGGACGGGCTCGTGGGCGATCTCGCCAAGATGATGCGCGCGTCGGGTGCGTCGGCCGAAGTGGACCTGGCGTCCGTGCCGCTGTCGCGGGCCGCGCGGCTGGCGATCGCTGAACAGCCGTCGGGCTTCGATGTCGCGCTGACCGGCGGCGACGATTACGAGATCCTGGCCACGGTGCCCGAAGCGGAGGCCGCCGGCTTCGAGGATGCGGCGCTCGCGGCCGGCGTGCCCGTGACGGCGATCGGACGCGTCGTCGCCGGCGAAGGTGCCGCCCTGTTCCGGGACCGCGACGGCCGGCCGCGGCTTTTCGCCCGCGGCTCGTTCAGCCATTTCTGAGATCCTGGCGCGTCGGACTCAGGGGAATCCGGCCGTGAAGCCCCGGCCGACCGAGACGCCGAACTCGATCGAGGTGTTGCTGGTCAGCGCATAGGCGAAGCCCGCGCCGACGCGCGGCGCCCCGAGGAGGTTGCCCGAGCCGTTGAGCAGATCGTTGAAGCTGTCGGTGGTGTTGCCGGCGAGGCCCGGCCCGGTGACGGGCTTGGCGACGACGAGACCGGCCGTGACGAACGGCGTGAAGCGACCCATCGCGTAGCCGACCCTTGCGCTCGCCTCGCCGAAATCGAAACCCTTGAGGCCCGGCCGCCCAAGCAGCGCCGGCCCGTAGCCCGTGGTGCCCTGCAGCCCGACGATCACGCCGCTGCCGAGGACGCGATCGTAGCCGGCATAGACGTCGCCGCCGACGCCGCCCCTGATGCCGTGGCCCGAGACGCCGAAGATCTCGGTGCCGACATAGAGCCCGTGATAGAGCGATTCCGGCACCTGCGGGTCGAGTGCCATCGAAGGCAGGGCAGGGGCCGAAGCGACGCTCGCTGCGCCCGATGGCTTTGCGGTCCCGGGCAGGGGCGCCGTCGCGAACAAGGGCGCGCTCGGCGCGGTGCCGTCGGCCGCCTGGGCCGTGCCGACCGGTGCCGTGCCGGCCATCGCGCCTGCGGCCATCGCGACTAGGATCAGCCTCACACCCATCGCGGTCTTCCTCGGTTCAGCGTGGTTCGAGCTTTGCCCGGAACGGTGCCGCCCGGCAAGAACCGCGACGATGGGTTTCGCCACGGGCGTCACGTCTTGGTCCGGTTGAGGCCGGTGAACATCATCTTGGAGAAGGCGTCCTGAAGCTGTTCGGGCGATTGCGTGAACATCGACAGCCAGCTCTTCAGCACGCTGTCGGGCGAGAAACGCTCGATCTCGGCCAGCATCTTCTTCTCCACTTCCTGCATTACGGTCGCCTGCAGGGGCTGGACGTCCGGCAGGCCGAAGAACTGCCGGGCTTCCAGCGGTGTGCATTCCACTTCGAGCTTGCATTTCATGACTCGGCCAACCCCCCTCGGACGACGCGCTCCTCGCCCGAGCGAAAGGCGGTCATCTTGTTTCGGGGATCCTGCGGTCGGGCGGTCCCCGACCGATGCTGAACCGCAAAGGCGTCCCGTGCAAGGGGAGCGTGGGAGGGGTTTAGGTCCGTGCTCGGTCTCGGAGGACGCCCATCGTCGAGTCAGCGCTTTGCCGGATCGCTCCGGCCTATATCGGGGCCAGCATGTCCGCCCTCACCCTTTGCTGGTTTTCCCGATCTACCGTAAGCTGAGGCGATTGCCGCAGAGTGATGCACTCCCTCGGGATGATCAGCGAGAGTCATGGACCGGATCGCCGTCCTCGCCGATATCCACGGCAACCTTCCTGCGCTGGAGGCCGTGCTTACGGACGTCGAGAGGGCTGCAGTCGATCTGATCGTCCTCAACGGCGATCTGGCAGACGGTCCGTTTCCGGCCGAAACCCTCGATCTCTTGGCGGGGCTAGAGGACCGGGCCTTCTGGCTGCGCGGCAACGGCGACCGCTGGCTCGTCGAGTCCCAAATCGGCCGTTTCAAGCATCCCGATCCGGCGACCGACGAGCTCATTCACTGGGCGTCCAAGCGCATCAGCGGCGCACAGCACGACAGGTTGGCGGCCCTGTCAATGCTTCATAGGCTTACCATCGCTGGGCTTGGAAAGGTTGGGCTCTGCCATGCGACGTGCCGAAGTGACAACGAGATGTTCCTCGTCGACGGTACCCTGACCCAGGCCGAAGCGGCTTTCGCGTCGCTCGACGCCGAGACGGTCGTGGTCGGCCATTGCCATATGCCGTTCGACCGCCTGGCCGACCGACGCCGGATCGTCAATGCTGGATCGGTCGGCATGCCTTACGGTCATTCGGGCGCGTCCTGGGCCCTTGTCGGCCCCGACATCGTCCTCAAGAGGACGCCTTTCGACGTCGAGCAAGCTGCACAGAGGATCCTGGCTACCGGCATGCCAGGCGCAGAGCAGTTCGTCCTGAATTATGTCCGGGCGACACCGGGCGATGCGGAAGCCCTCGACACCTATCATGCCGTGGTGCGCAGACAGCAGGCCGCCGCTGACTTCGGTTGAAACGATCATCGGCCGACGATGGCGTTCTCCCATCGCCGGGCTGTTCGGCAGGGGTTCCCTCGGTCCAGAATCGCCCTTCCGTATCGAACCGACCCTCAGTGTTCCGTCGCGCCTCCGTCCAGCCGCGTCAGGATCTTGTGGCCGGCCGTGACCCGGGCGGCGATCGGAAAATTCTTGTTGGCCAGGAGCACGATGCCGATTTTCTTCTCGGGGATGAATGCCACATATGCGGCGAAGCCGTTGGTCGATCCCGTCTTGTTGAGGAGAACGTCCTCACGTGGCGCTGAGGGAGGATCGAGCTTGGCGGCCGGATTGGCCTCGTAGCTCACCTTGTCGGAGTTCCCCGCCAGCAGGTCGTCCAGCGCGACCGGATAGCTATATTGCTCCCAGATCAGGTCCTGCGTCATCGCACCGATCCGGTAGTATCCCGTATGTGTATCGATGATGGCGCGTTGCAGGTCGTCGGGAAGGTCGATCATCCGCATGTTGGCCTCCACGAAGCGAACCATGTCGGCGGCGGTCGTCTTGACGCCATAGGCCTCCGACGCAAGTACTCCCGGTGCCATCCTGGTCGGGACACCCGCCTTGGTGTAGCCCTGCGCGTAATTGCCCGTCTCGGCCCGGGGAACGTCGAGGTAGGCCTGGTTCATGCCCAGCGCGGGGAACAGCCGACGCTCGATGAGTGCGTCGAAGTTCCCGCCCATGCTCTTCGCGGCCACCAGCCCGAGCAAGCCGATGCTCGGGTTGGCATAGGTTCTGTAGGTCCCGGGGGCGTAGGTCGGCTTCCAGCTCTGGAAGTACCCCATCAGCTGATCGTCGTTCGTGACCTCGTCGGGGACCTGCAACGGCAGGCCGCCCGACGTGTGGGTCCCGAGGTTCAACAAGCTCACCCGGTCGAAGCTGCTGCCGCGCAGAGCCGGCAGGTACTCGCTCGCGCTGTGGGAAAGCGACAGGTGGCCGCCGACCTGCGCGTAGGATGCGAGAGTCGCCGTGAACGTCTTGCTGACCGAGCCGAGTTCGAAGAGCGTGTCGTCCGTGACGGGCCTGCCTGTCGCCTTCGACGCCACACCGTAGTCGTAGACCTGCCCGTGCCCGTCCACGACGACCCCCACGGCCATTCCGGGAATACCGTAGCGCTGCATCACTGGCTGGACCGCCTGCGCGACGACCTTCTCGACCTCGGCCCTATCCTCGGCCGCGTGGCTGTGCGTCGACAGCAACACGGAGCACAGCGCGACCGCGATCCTCACTCCCTTAGCTTGCATCTTCCTGTCGTCCTTCCCGCGAGCCGCAACAGCGCGGCGACCGGGTGAGCCGAATAGCAAGGCATGGGGTCGCTTGCCAGCCTCTGTCGACCCCCGCGGCTCTGCAAGGCGATTGGTGCCATCGAGCCATTGAAGGAGGAATGCATCGGTGCACAGGCAAGCTCTGCAGCGCGAAAGGGCACCGGGCGGCAAGTCGGCTCAGGTAAGCTGCTGCGCGATCGAGCGGGTCAGCGGCGTTGCGACGTCGCCGGTGTGCCTGGTCGTCACCGTCTCGATCAGCACGATCCAGCATTCCTCGTCGGCGACCGGATTGTGCAGCACCCCGCGGGGGACGACGCAGAACTCGCCCGCCTCGAGGACCGTCTCGGCGCCCCCCTCGAACTGGATCCGTAGCCGGCCCCGGATGACCTGGAACAGCTCGTCCTCCTCGTCGTGCTTGTGCCATGCGAGCTGGCCGAGGAGTTTCGCGACCTTCACGTACTGATCGTTCACACGGCCCACCACCTTGGGCGACCAATGTTCGGTCAGGCCGTCGAGGGCGGCTCCGATGTCGACGGGCTGGATCACGGGATCTCTCCGAACGGGTGTCAAAGCCAGATGGGCACGATCGAGGCCGCCAGCAGGGCTCCGAGCGCGACGTTGAGCGTCCGCCACTGCGCTTCGGTCCGCAAGGCCCGTGCGAGCAGCAGCCCGGCGGCACACCAGAGCGACAGCGAGAAGGCCGCGGCTAGTCCGAAGGTGATGCCGAGCAGCAGCCCCAATCGGGTGGGCCCGTTCGCCAGTGCCGCGAAGGATGCTGCGGCGCCGACCGTCATGGCCCAGCCTTTGGAGTTGTGCCAGAGCATCCAGACGCCCCCGACGAAACTCGACGGCCTGGTGATGCCCGTCATGCGATCCGGAGCGCCGCGGCCCGCGATCTGCCACGCGAGCCACAGAAGATAGAGCGAGCCGATCGCCTTCATGGCCAGTTGCAGCGACGGGACCGCCAGCAGGATGCCGGCCAGCCCCGCGGCTGCCGAGGCCGCCATGGAGGCGAGCCCGGCCGCGATGCCGGCGATCAGCGGCACGGAACGCCGGAAACCGAAGTTCGCGCCCGACGCCGTCGCGAGCGTAGTGGCGCCGCCAGGGCTGATGGTCGACACCAGGACGAACAGGAAGAGCGGGGTCAGGGCATCGAGGGACATGGCCTTTCCTCGTGGGAAAGGTCGAGATAGCGTCACGAGCGTCTGAACCAAAACTAATGATGGTGATGCCCACCATCAGCCATCATAATGCCAGCATGACGCGCAATCTGGACATCGGCCTCCTGCGGGCCTTCGCGGTCGTCGCAGATCTGCGCAGCATGACGGCCGCGAGCCAGATCCTGCATCTCACGCAGGGCGCGGTCAGCCAGCAGATCGCGCGGCTGGAGACCCTCGCGGGTGGCCCGCTGCTGGCCCGCGAGCGGCGCGGTCTGCGCCTGACGCCGTCCGGCGAACGCCTGCTCGGCAAGGCTCGCCGTCTGCTCGCCTTGAATGACGAGATCTGGACCGACATCAACGGCGGCACCATCGACGGCGCGGTGCGGCTCGGCGTCCCTTACGACCTCGTGGGTGCCTGTTTCGCGCCGGTGCTGAAAGCCTATGCCGAGGCGTGTCCGCAGGTGGAGCTCTCGCTCGACTGCGGGTCGTCGGATGAACTTGAGCGACGCCTCGCCGGTGGCCGGCTCGATCTCGCGGTGCTGGAAGAGCCGGTGGCGACCGCGACGGGGGAGTGCCTGGCGGTCGATCGGCTGGTCTGGGCCGGAGCCAAGGGCGGCACGGCCCATGCAAGGACCCCCCTGCCGGTCTCGCTGGTGGCCGAGACCTGCGCGTTCCGGCCGGCGGTGCTGGCCGCCCTCGACCGGCAGCACCGGGACTGGAGGACGGTGTTCGAGAACGGTAGCCTCGACGCGACCCTCGCGACGGTGCGGATGGATCTCGCGGTCTCGGCCTGGCTCGCGTGGACGGTTCCGGGCGACCTAGAGGTCGTGCCGCCCGACACCGGCCTCCCGGATCTGCCGTCCTTCGCCATCACGCTTCACCTGCCCGACCGGCCCTCGACGCCGGCCGCGAGCGAACTGGCCCGCCAGATCCGCACCGCCTTGACGCGGCGTCGCCGAGCCGTGTGACGCACGAAGCCCAGGAGGCGCCTGTCTGTCGCGCGCCAAGCCACATGTCCGGTCTTCACCCGCTTTGCTGATGCGGAAGGTTCGGCCGCACGCAGGCGGCTTGGCGCATTGCTACGGGTCAAGGCTGACGAACATCAAGGGACGATATTCCTCAATATGGACTTGAAACCATATCTGCATTGGCGTACTGATCCTGGATGCCGTTTACGGTTTTCTTCCACGAAGCCTTCTTGGCCGAGTTCGATAAGTTGCCTGAGCGGGTGCAGGACGAACTCCTGGCCAGAACCGGATGGCTCGAGGAGTTCGGGCCCGACCTGGGGCGCCCCAACGTGGATACACTGAACGAATCGACATATCCGAACATGAAGGAACTGCGGTTCCGGCTGGACGGTCTTTGGAGGTTCGCGTTCGCCTGGGATCCGCGGCGACGGGCCGTTATCCTGTGCGGGGGCAACAAGGAAGGTGCCAACCAGAAGCGGTTCTATCGAAACCTGATCCGGTTGGCTGATACCAGGTTCGCCGCGCACGCTGCGCAGGCGGCTGATGTCAAAGCGAGGAGTTGAGCGATGAGGACCCGTGAAGAGATGCTCGACCGCTTGTCTCCGGCCCGCCGCGGGGCGGTTGAGAAGCGCGCGAAGGAGCTGATCCTCAAAGAGAAGGTGCTCCGTAATCTGCGGAAGGACCAAGGGATTTCCCAAAAAGTCGTCGCTGAGGTCATGGGCATCGGCCAGGACAGCGTCTCACGCCTGGAGCGGCGCGGTGACTGCCTCCTTTCGACCATGCGAGGCTATGTGGAAGCCATGGGAGGAGAGCTGCAAATTGTCGCGAAGTTCCCCGGCGTCGACCCGGTAGAGATCGTCGCGGAGGATATTACAGGCATCTCGGTCGAGGAATAATCAAAGCCGGCCAAGCGCAATGTGTCGAAGCCAAGCTCGTGCTTTTGGCAAACTGCTGAATTCTTTCATAAAGGTCGCGCCAATCTTGGCGCTGGTCGAAGCGGGAAAGCCCGTTCCGTGCCACGGGCTCAACCCCGGTCGATGAACCGCCGGCCCGTCCAGGGCAATCGGGTGAACACGATGCGAAACGGTGCGGTCGAGAAGACTCGGTGGGGTGAGGCGTATCGCGAGCGCAGCGAAGCGACCCAGCCTCCGCCGCGCTCGATCTGGGTCGCTTCGCTCCGCTCGCGATGACGATAATAGGCACCGGCAGAGGCAAAGTCCTTCGCCCGATTGCCCTGCCGGCCCGTCCCGCCGCCCACGACAGCGGCCCGCCCGCATGCTAAAGTCGCAACGATGGCGAGGAGAACCACGAGCCGGGCGGGCGGGAAATCGAGAGCCCAAGCACCCTCGATCTTCGACGCGGCGTCGCCGGCCGGCGAGGCCGGGCCGGATGCCCTCCCGGGCGAAGCCGGCCGGCTCAGCAACGCGCCCGAAGTCACGGTCAGCGAGCTCTCGGGCGCGCTGAAGCGCACCGTCGAGGAGCGTTTCGGCTACGTCCGGGTGCGGGGCGAGGTGTCGAACTACCGCGGGCCTCATTCGTCGGGCCACGCCTATTTCTCGCTCAAGGACGATGGCGCCCGCATCGACGCCGTCGTGTGGCGCACCAACCTCTCCCGCATGCGGGTCAAGCCCGAAGAGGGCTTGGAGGTGGTGGCGACCGGAAAGCTCACCACCTTCCCGGGCAAGTCTTCCTACCAGATCGTCATCGAATCGCTCGAGCCCGCAGGTGTCGGCGCCCTGATGGCCATGATGGAGGAGCGGCGTCGCCGTTTCGTCGCCGAAGGCCTGTTCGACGCCGCCCGCAAGCGTCCGATCCCGTTCCTGCCCGTCACGGTCGGCGTCGTGACGTCGCCGACCGGCGCCGTGATCCGCGACATCCTGCACCGGATCGAGGGCCGCTTCCCGCGCCACGTGCTGCTGTGGCCCGTGCGGGTCCAGGGCGAGGGAAGCGCCGAGGAGGTGGCCCGCGCCATTCGCGGCTTCGACGCCCTCGGACCCGGGGGCCGGATGCCGCGCCCGGACGTGATCATCGTGGCGCGGGGCGGCGGCTCGCTCGAGGACCTCCTCGGCTTCAGCGACGAGGGCGTCATCCGGGCCGCCGCCGACAACCGCATCCCGCTCGTCTCGGCCGTGGGACATGAGACCGACTGGACGCTGCTCGACCATGTGGCGGACTTGCGTGCACCGACCCCGACGGGCGCCGCCGAACTCTGCGTCCCGGTGCGGGCCGAACTCGGCGTGGCGCTCGACCGCCTCGGGGGCCGCCACGGCGCCGCGATGCTGCGGCAGGTCGAGAGCGCGCGCGACGCCCTGCGCGCCACCACCCGCGCCCTGCCGTCCGGCGCCGATCTCCTGGCGATGCCGCGGCAGCGGCTCGACCACGCCGCGACTTTGTTGCCGACAGCGCTCCGTTCCGGGGCGGATGCACGCCGGCTGATGCTGGTGCGGCTGGGCAGCCGCCTCGCCGCGCAGTCGCCGGGAGCAAGGCTCGGGCGTGCGGCGGAACGGCTGACGGCGCTGGACGCGCGGCTCGCGCGCGCCGCGAGCGTCGCGTCCGAGCGCCGCCGGCAGCGGCTCGACACTGCGTCGGCGCGGCTTGGCGCCGCCCTGAAGAGCCGCGCCGCGCTCGCCGTCCAGGAAAACCGCAACCGCGCTGAAAGGATCGCGGTGCTGGCCGGGCGCCTCCGCCGCGCTGCGGCGCAGGCGAACGAGCGCCATGCCGCGCGTGTGACCGGGCTGGCGCAACTCCTCGCCAGCCTGGGCTACCGCTCCGTGCTGGCGCGGGGCTACGCGCTGGTCCGTGACCAAGCCGGGCACCCGGTCCGGGTTGCGGCCGGTCTCGAGCCCGGCATGCGGCTGGAGCTTGAATTCGCGGACGGCACGCGCGCCGTCGAGACCGTGGAGGGAACTGGACCGCCGCGCGCGCCGCGGCCCCGTGCTGCCAAGCTCACGCCCGCGAAGAGCGCCGCTGCGCCGGTTCGCCAAGGCAGCCTGTTCTGACGCTCGAACGGCCCCGGCTTGCTCCCACGTCCGATGACACCGGTGGCGCGCCGAGGTGGAGCTTGCGACAGCTCCCGCCGCCTCATCGCGCCGCGATGGGCTTGCGCTCGATGTCTTCCACGGTCGCGGCCCTGGCCTGTGCCGGGGACCGGAACGAACGGACCGCAGCCGGGGCGCCGACCTCGTATGGCGTGACGTCGGACCAGAACCGCCGGGCGAATTTCGTGGCGTCGACCTCGTAGGGGCGGTCCCAGGTGAACCGCATCTCGGCGACCTCGCGCATGAATGGCGAGACCAGGCCGAACAGCGGCAGCAGCCCGAGCGGCACCGCGCGCACCTTCAGCTTGATGCCGAGCGCCTCGGCACCGAGACGCAGGATCTGGCGGGGGGTGCGGGTCGGCGCGCAGGGCATGTTCCAGGCCTGCCCGAAGGCGTCGTCGGGCGCGTCGAGCAGCGTGGTCACGGCCCGCGCGATGTCCGGCACGTAGGCAAAGTCATGAGGCGTGTCGGGCGGGGCTAGGAGCATGGCGGGCTTGCCGCGCGCGAGCGCGCCGAAAGCCGCCGAGCCGAGATGCGAGGCAGTCACGCCCGGACCGTAGAAATCCGGCGACCGCAGGGCCGCGATGCGGACCCGTCCGGCCGCGGCAGCCGCCATCCAGATGCGCGTGACCTCCGACCGGATTGCCGGCTTCGCGCCGAAGCCCGTGAGGGCCATGTCCTCGCGGAGCGGCTCATGCTGCGGCCCGAGCATATAAAGGCCATCGACGAACACCACGCGGGCGCCGGTCGCCGCGCAGGCCTCGACGAGGTTGGTCATGGCCCGCGGCCAAGCACTGCGCCACACTCGGGCGTCGTAGGCGAAACCAATCGCCACCACGACCTGCTCGGCTCCGGCGATCGCCTCGGCGACGGCCTGGGCGTCCAGAACGTCGCATGGCCTGAACCCAGCCCGGGAGGGAAGATCGGCGGGCCGGGTGCGCTGCGCCACTTGGACGGCCGTGCCGCGCGCCAGAAGAGCCTGCGTCGTGGCGCGCCCGACCGCGCCGAAACCGAAAATGACAGTCGTTCCACTCATGACCACCTCCATCGACCCTGATCACGGTACAGCGTCGCTGGTCATATTCTAAATGCATTGTTATGATCGTTGTCATGCGTGAAGTGAATATAGCCGGTCTCGATCTCAACCTCGTTCCCGCGCTGGAGGCGCTGCTGCGCCGCCGCAGCGTCACCCGGGCGGCCGCCGATGTCGGGCTGAGTCAGCCCGCCATGAGCCGCGCCCTCGCGCGCCTGCGGGATCTGCAAGGCGATCCCCTGCTCGTGCGGACGCGGAACGGCTACGTGTTGACGCCCCGCGCACAGGCGATCCAGCCGTTGCTGGCCTCGACCATGCGCCAGTTGCGCGACCTCTTCCAGCAACGAAGCTTCGACCCCGGAGCGGAACGTCGCATCTTGCGTCTCGCGGCGGCCGACGTGCAAACGGTGCTCCTCGTGCCCGGCATCATGGCAAGGCTGGCCGGTGAGGCGCCAGGGGTCGATTTGCGCGTGGAAGGCTACGGACCCGATCTCTTGGGGCGCCTCGACGGTGGCACGCTGGATCTCGCCTTCGCCCTGTCGAGCACGCCGTTGCCACCCGGCATCTACAGCGAGGTGGTGGCTCAGGATCATCTCGCCCTGGTCATGCGTCGCGGGCATCCGGCCGCCGACCGTGCGTGGTCGATCGCCGATTACGGCTTGCACCGTCACGTCGGCGTGGCCCTGCTCGGCGATGGTCAGTCGGAGACCGACGCGCTTCTGGCCGCCGAGGGCGTGTCGAGGCGGATCGCCCTCGTGACGCCGCACTTCATGGCGGCTTTAGCCGCAGTCGCGGCCACTGATATGGTGACCACCGTTTCGGCCGCTCTTGCGTGCCGCTTCGCTGCGGCCCTCGGCCTCGTGCTGCGCGACCCGCCATTCGCCCAGACCCGTCTGCAGACCACGCTGGTCTGCTCCCACGTCCGGTTCGCCGACCCGTTTCTCGCCTGGTTTCGGTCGGTCGTCCGCGAAGTCGCCTTGGTCGCGACTGCGAGGCCAGCCGACGGCGGGTAGGCCGCCCATGGGGAATGGCGGCTTCGCAACCATGGACCGCGACGATGTCACGGCGTATCGACGCGAAGCACTTGTTTTCGCGGGGACCTGCCGATGCTGTCGTCTTCGGCTCGGCATGAGGACGGAAAGACTTCACCCGATCGCCCTGTCGATGTCCGCTGGACGGCTTTTCAAGTGATTCCAAACGGCGTAATCGTCGCGACTTCCCCTTGATCCGCTTGGTGCCATGAACCGTTACGAGCGTCGCCCCGTCGCTGCCGCCGAAGCCGAGGTCGAATTCGGCGATGGTGAGTTCAGGGTCCTCCGGCCCGGCACGTTCGTGCGCTGCGGCGTGACCGGCACCCCGATCCCGCTCGACGACCTGCGTTACTGGAACGTCGAGTTGCAGGAGGCCTACGTCGATCCGCAGGCCAAGCTGGCCCGGATGGGCGTCACGCTGCCCCGCTGAGCAGCGCGCCGAGCAGGTCGTCGAGCGGCACGGGATCGGCGAAGCGCAACCTGACCGGCAGCGCGGCGGCAGGAAATTCCGCCGGCAGCCGGACCCGGTCCTTCTCGGTGGTGACCAGCGTGGCGCCGGCCGCTGCTGCAGCGCCACGCAGGCCGTCGAGATCGCGCGCCGTGTAGACGTGGTGGTCGGGAAAGCCGATGACGCGGGCCACATCGAGCCCCGCCGACTGCAGGGTCCGGAAGAACTTCTCGGGCCTGCCGATCCCCGAGAAGGCGACGAGCCGCCGGCCCCGCAACTCGGCGAGTCCCCGTTCGCTCGGCTCGAAGGCGCCGTGCATCACCGGCAGGCCGCGCCGTCCGGCTTTAACCGCGACGGCCTCGCCCGGCGGCTCGGCGCCGATCACGACGACGAGGTCGACGGACCCCCACTGGCGCGCGAGCGGCGCCCGCAACGGTCCCGCCGGCAGGCACAGGCCGTTGCCGACCCCGACCCCGCCGTCCACCACGGCGATGGCGGCATCCTTGCCGAGCGAGCGGCTCTGCAGCCCGTCGTCCATGATCACGACCGTGGCTCCGCCCGCGACCGCGGCCCGCGCGGCCGCGACACGGTCGGCCGCCACGAAGCACGGCGCCGCACGGGCCAGCAGCAATGGCTCGTCGCCCACGTCGGCGGCGTCGTGGCGGGCCAAGTCGACGCGGATCGACCCCGGCGCACCGGTGTCGCGGCCGTAGCCGCGCGACACGAAAGCCGGGCTGTGGCCAAAGGCGAGCAACTGCCCGGCGATCTCGATGGCCAGGGGGGTCTTGCCAGCGCCGCCGACCACGAAATTGCCGACGCATACCACCGGCACGCCGACGCCGGTCCCGGACTTCCCCATCCGGGACCCCGCGACGGCGCCGTAGAGCGCCGCCAGGGGTGCGAGCGCCAGGGCAGCCGGGCCGGGCCGGGGTCGCCACCAGAAGGTGGGGGCTCGGAGCGTCACGGCGTCCCGGCCAGGAACGGCTCCAGTGCCGCCATCACGCGTCCGGTGGCGCCGGCCCGCCGCTCCACGACCTCGCCGGCAGCCCTGGCCATGAGGCGTAGCCGCGCCGTGTCGGACAGCAGCGTCGTGAGCGTCTCGGCGAGCCCGGTCGCGTCGTCCACGGGGACGGCCCCGCCGGCTGCGTCGAGCTCCGCATAGATGTCGGCGAAGTTGCCCGTATACGGGCCGTGCAGGACCGCGCAGCCGAGCTTCGCCGGCTCGATCGGGTTCTGGCCGCCGCCGGGCGGTACGAGCGACTTGCCGACGAAGACCGCGTCCGACAGGCGGTAGAACAGGCCGAGTTCCCCCAGCGTGTCGGCGATGTAGAGCCCGGTGCCGCGCTGCAGCGCCTCGTGCCGGGACCGCAGCGCGGCCGGGATGCCGCGCCGGCGCGCCTCTTCGCGCAGCACCGCGCCGCGTTCCGGCTGGCGCGGCACCAGCACGGTGAGGACGTCGTCGAGGTCGCGTCGCAGGAGGCCGTGTGTCTCGATCAGCGCGGCCTCCTCGTCGGCATGCGTCGAGGCCGCGACCCAGGCGGGCCGGCCCCCCATCCGCGCCGCGAATTCGCTCACCGCGGCCGGATCGGCGGCCGGGGGCGACACATCGAACTTGAGGTGGCCTGCGACCTCCACCCTGGCGGCCCCGAGCGCCGTGAAGCGTTCCGCGTCCTCGGCGGTCTGGCACAGGCACAGGGCCGTGGGTGCGAGCATCGCGCCGATGAACCCCGAAGCCCGCGACCAGCGCCGGGCCGAGCGCGCCGACATGCGGGCGTTGACCAGCACCAGCGGGATGCCGGCGCGACCGAGGCCGTGGACGAGGTTGGGCCAGAGCTCCGATTCGGCCAGCACGGCGAGGTCGGGTCGCCAGAAGCCGAGGAAGCGCCGCACGGCGCCCGGCAGATCGAGCGGCACGAATTGGTGCGTGACACCGGCCGGCAGGCGACTCATGAGCACCCGCGCCGCATTGACCGTGCCGGTCGTGACCAGCACGTGGTGTCGGCGCTCGACCAGGGCGTCGATCAGCGGCAGCAGCGATACGCCTTCGCCGACGCTGGCGCCGTGCAGCCAGACGAGCCGGCCCGGCGGCCGCAGGCGGCCCGGATGACCGAGACGCTCGCCCATCCGCACCGCATCTTCCTTGCCGCGCTTCAGGCGCCAGCCGAGGAAGGAGCGGCCGGCCGGCTCGACCAGGGCCGTGGCGGCCCGGTAGGCCGCGAAGAGGACGGATCCCGTCACGGCTCTGCAGGCATCGGGGCGCCCGGTTCCCGGCCGCCTGGATCTTTGGCCCCGATCAGCCCGTAGGCGCGGGCATGGACCGCGTCGAGCCCCGTCTCGACCGCGAGGCGCGCCGCCTCGAGCGCCGCCTCGTCGGCCTCGCGCGCCACCCGGATGGGCTCGCCCAGCACCATGGCGCCGCGCCCGAAGGGCTTGCCGAGGCTGGCGCGGTCCCACGAGGGAAAGTCGAAGCGGCGGCTCGTCACTACGGCGATGGGGTAGATGGGCCGGCCCGTCATGCGGGCCAGCGTGACGATGCCCAGGCCGGCGCGCCGCGACACCTTGGGCACGTCCGCCGTCATGACGACCGTGCGGCCCTGGCCGATGCGGCGGGCCATCTCGCGCAACGCCGCCGCGCCGCCGTGCATGCGGGTTTTTTGCGCGCCCTTGCCGCCCGATCCGCGGATCGGCTCGACGCCGAGGCGCCGCAGGATGACGGCATTGATCTCGCCGTCCCGGTGGCGCGAGATCAGCGCCGCCACTTTGGTGCCGGCCGGCCAGGCATAATGCACCATGAAGTGCTGGCCGTGCCACATGGCGACGATGACCGGGAGCTCCGGCGCGATCGCCTCGACGAAGCCCCGTGGCTCGTGGACGAAGCGGTTG
>JAABUR0100004684.1_pt1 | contig 18095 bp, 13 predicted proteins | sample 5560091 | NCBI WGS metagenome assembly JAABUR01 (sample SAMN10711879, study PRJNA513375) | rock metagenome | isolation source: Antarctica rocks | place: Antarctica: Victoria Land, University Valley sud | reverse complement strand
TCTAGAACTTGTTGACTAGAAAATTCTATTCAATTTCGACACACTCGTAACATTATCTTCTTCTCTTTAAAAGTCATGTTTCTATGACTTGTAGTGTAGTTCATAGCACTGACGTAGAGTCTTGATGTCTGTCTTTCTATCAATCTTTCTATTGATTCAAATCAACTCGTCAAATGTCTATTGTAGCAGACTCACTATGTGAAATAGAATAATCATTGAAGCAGACTCACTAGTTGACTTGCTCATTGAAGAGATCAACTTTCGACTTGTCATTGTAGCAGACTCACTATTTGCATGTGAACGTAGAATCAGATTCACTGATAGATAAGACGATGAGAGTAGATAGATCATTGCATTGACGAAGAGTGTCATTGTAGCAAACTCATTATGAGAACGTCATTTGTAGTAGCAGACTCACTAATTTGATCTGACGACACAGATTGTTTTGACTCGTTTGATTCACGAGCTTGATTCGAGATGAAGAGAAAAAGAGATGAGTTGAACAGCTTATTTTCACTCGTCTGTTTCACGAGAATGAGTTGATTCTCTTGATCGAGTGAACTTTGCGTACTTAGTGAGCGATAAGTTGTCTAGCGATTCAAACAGTCTCGTCGTTGATTCTATCAAACTCTCTAGTGTTGTTCAGTCTTTCGATTGCGTCAATCATCAGATAAATGAATTTCTTTAGACTAATTCTGTCTGTACAAGTATGTTGAATGAGTAATGATATTGATATCGTGTGATTAACGAATTCTTAATATAATGTTGAGATCATGCCTAGAATCTAATCACACTGCAGCGAGATAGTGCGTAGCTGAATAGAATGTTTGATCAATAGAGATAGCTATAACTAGAATATTAAGAATACAGAAGAAATCAAAGAGAGTTTCGAGCTGTATCTATAGTAGTGCAAAACAAAGAGAACGAAGCAGATTTGCTCGAATATCGAAAGCGCTAGAATAGAGTGTTGAGACTAGAGATTCAACATGAGTCAAAATCTCTAGAGCTTGTTGACTAGAAAACTCTATTCAATTTCGACACACTCGTAACAGATTTTTCATTCAACTTACATGCTATGATGCATCATAACACTTCAATACATTCAATCTTTATCTTTATATCAGATGTTCTTGCATTCTTACATCTTAATTTTTTTAACAAACTAAACTCAATGTTTCTGCAAATGCAGCTTGAATGTTTTCTTTTGCAATGAATAATGATGCTAATTTCGCTGTCAATCTCTTCTGCGCTGTTAACTTCATTAATATGTTCAGACTTTGCTGAACTCATATCACTTTCATCTTTCTTGAAATTAAGCATGCTTGTATTCTCATTTTTTGAGTTCATGATAACATCATCATCATCTATTTTATCTGACTCAATGTCAAGATTGATTTCTTTGACTGCAAATGCTCATTTCTTGAATAATTAAATGCTTGAATTCTTGAATCTGACAAGCTTGTGATTTGAAATCAACGTTTAAGAAAGTAATACTTTGATTTCATTTTCATCAAGTAATTGCATGTTTTTTCAATTCTTTGTAATAATTGATTAAATTGAGTCTTGATCTAATTGAGTTTTTTGCAAATAATTCATGATAATCTTTTGAATCAGATTGTTTATCAGCTTAAAGATTCAGTCTTTTGCAACAAATGCAACATTGTTAAAATAGTTTTTACTTAAAGTCTTAAATCATTAATCTTGTACATTTATCTCTCATTTCATCTTGATGATGATAATATAGCGCTTCTTTCTATTTCGACTTGATTGAGCGCAAGCGCGAAAATTCTTCAAAAATGAAGTGTTGATCATCTTAATGACATCATTCTTTGTCTTGAACTTTGCTTTTCATATTTTTTCATCGATCAGCATTCTTCAGACTTTCATAACAACATCATTCAGCTCTTCAACATGCAGTTCAGCTTGTTCAAAAATATTCAGAATTTCTCTAAGTTGATTTTCATCACTTTCATGATTCAACATTCACTTGTTGATGAGTTTTCTGAAATCTATCTCAGAGAAGAAGTTTATCTGAAGTCTCAGCTGATTAAAAGATGATATTGCTGTCATAGTTAAGCTGATACTCTTCTTCATTATGAGAACATTAAAATGTAAAATAGCGCAATCAGAATAAACATTAATGATAGAACAAAGATGTTGAAATTAAATCATTGAGTTTAACTGATGAATTGAGATTTGAAATGTGAAAGAATCAGAACTTCAACAAAATAAATAAGTTTTATTTACAAACTTCAAGATCATCAAAATCTTCAACACTTTATCATGATCAACTTGTTATCTATCATCATGATCACAATAATCAAACATTCAACACTAGTGCTTCACTGAGCATTAACTTTGCTCGCTCAATATAGTATGTTTCTTTGATAATAATTGACAGTTTGATGAAATCATCAATAAAGTTACGCTGCGCGACTTTACAATTGTGCTGTATAAAGTTTTAAAACAAAGATCATAATCAACTTTAAAAACTCAGACACTTTACTCACTCAGCACACATTTTTAGAAATTCAGTTTTTAAAAAAATCAACAATTTTCAAGAATCATACAATCATCATCATTCTGAAGAAAATAATATTAATCTACATGATGAACATTGAAGACATTACTGTTGATCTTCATATGATCAATGACATTGTATGTTTTTTCTTCAACTTTATTCACTTATGTATCAGATCTTACTGACACTCATGTATAGTTGATGATGAACATGTTTGTCATCTCATTCTCATTGACTGTCAAAAAGATCAACGCTAGTAATTTTAAGACTAAGCTTGTGACTAAGTTTCTTGAAACTGTCAACTCATTTTCAATAATTGTTGAAAAGATCGACGTTAATAGTTTTAAAACGAAGCTTGTGTTTAAGTCTTTTAAGATTGTTGAAAAGCAGAAAACTTGAAAGAAAAGTATTTTAAGAACAACGCTTAACACTTTTTGCAGAAAAGATGATCAATTCATGAAAAGAAATGAGATTGAAATGATGTCAGATGAGAACAGTTCTTCGAAAATTGATGTCGATGTAAATGATTTAATGTTTCTTAATGATAAAGAGTTTAATCTTTCATAGCAAATGCAGTCAAGAAAAAATTCAACTTTAAGAAAAAGAATAAGTTCAAGAAATTTCATTCTTTGACATTTGCATCTAGCATCAATAAGAAATGTATAACAATGATCATGTTGAGTGACTTGATCTCTGACTTCAATTTCTCAATCATCGACAGTCTCATTAAAAAGAGCAAGAAGTTCATCAAACATGCATCATGTTCATCAACAGTCACATTTTCGAAATATGCTATCAATCATTACAACGTTTACGATTCTGATCATTCATCAGTCGTTGCAGTTGTAGATGAGACGTTCATATCATACAACAAGTATGATTATTATCTTTTGTTTATCAAAAGCAATCTTAGCAAGATTGAGAAAATTTCTACAGTCAACATTTGCATTAATGATTTCATCATCTTTCATGTTATTGACAAGATGAAGACTGATTCACTACATCACAATTGATCTGCAAATCTGAATAAGATGAGCATGATTTAAGCAACATGCATGTTTCTTGAAAATGTTGTCAAAATGTACATTAATGTCGAGAAAATAAATATTGATGAGATGATCATTACGCAGAATGAAACTGACTACTATTATAAGTGATGACGTGATTTACACTGCTTAATGAACGACAAGACATTTAAAAAACAGATGTATTTCATTCACTTTTTGCATGAGACATTTCATTGTGATAAATTCAATTTCAAGATGAAATACAAAACTGTAATGCAGATTTCTGAGAGTTAGAATGAACAAACTGTTCAGATGCTTAAGAATGCAAAAAGTAAAATCGTTGTAAAAGTTAAGATTTTCAAGCTCATCATCACATAAAACAAATCATAAATAGCTTATAATTGATCATTATTACGCTGAACTTGTATTTTAAAATTTATATTATGTCATCGTTGTCTGACTTCACTAAAGTTATAAGAATTGTTATGATTCTAGTCTTCATTTATTCTTCATTTAATCTTCATCTGATTTCATTCTAATTGAGTTTAGCGAGAATCTGATTTAGAAATGATGTCATTGAAACTCTGCATCATATGTGTAAGACATCAATTCAATCAAGTCTAGCACAGAGCTGAGAAATATACATATAAGAATTGAGTTTCTTTCTGTAAATACTTTTCTTTCTTAACATTTATTTATTAGTTAAATGACATTCATATGACTCGCTCTATGCTGACTTCTAACAGTAGATAAATGCTAATCAACTACTCTGCTATCGACGTGTAAATGATACAAAATAATATACTTTGTTTATTCAGAAAATTCGCAAGAAATTCTTCAAATTACTTTCATCAAAAAACACACTGATAAATTTACTTAAATTTATCAAAATTTATCAAATCAATCACTTAATTAAATTTATCTTATCTTTCTTACAATGATATGCAACTTTGAATCAGTCGAGTCACAAACAACTCATCTGTTTAAAAGCATTGCTAGTAAACGAGTTTTTTTTATTTCTTTCAATGCTTCAGCAAAATCTCAGAATGTTGCTACTTCATGAAACATCAACATGAGTCAACAACTTCGTCAATGAGCTATTAATCAGTCAGATGAAATCATCAAGATGCTGATCGAGCTAAAAGATCAACAAGACATGACTTTGAAACTCAACAAGCAATGAATCAGTTTACAAGTTGATCACATCAAGAGACTTGATGAACTAGAGATCAATCAAACAACAATAAACACTCAAGAAGAAATTATCATCAAACTACAAAAGAAAGTATTGAGTTTAAAAAAGAAACAGCGTTCAGCTGATTAATCTCGATCTCAACAGTCTACTGAGTCTCAATCTACTACGAATCATCTATTTCAACAAGATATCGAGTTGCATGCTTTTATCAAGAATCATACTCAACGAGAGATGTTTATTAAGTTCATCTCATTCAAAAATGAACATCATCAATTCTACAAATTTTTGAATTCATTTATATTCATTGATGAAAATGAATTGACTTAAAAAGACTGAAGAAACAAAATGAACAACAAGCTGATTATTAATGTTGATCAATTCAATGATGAGACTATCTGTATTATTTACATTATGTCTAGATTAGAAAATGATGCTGCAAAATACATCTGTTATGAGTGTATCAAGATCATAAGATTGACAAGATTGAAACTTTAATCAATTCACAGAGTACACTAGCGTTTACTTTGCAAATTGATTAAAGCTAGTCTGTGTCTTTATTCAAGTTTCTTTGTTTTCTCAACATCTTTTTGTGTTATTAAACATTTCTTTTTTGTCATCATTCTACATCACATCTTTATCTGCATCATCTTATTTTCTTTAAGTCTAGCGCAGTCTCTGAATATTAGTATATATAAAAGCTCTGATACTCAGTTTTTTCTGTATTCTTAATATTCAGTTATAGCTATCTTTAAAGATCAAGCACTATCAACTCTGATCTTCATTGATTGTATCATTTAAACATGATTCTGACATTATATTAAGAATTCATTAATCACACGATACTGATTTCATTACTCATTCAATTAACTCATACAGACGAATTGAGTCTAAAGAAATTTGTTTATCTGATGATTCAATCTTGAAAGATAAGAACAACATCAGAGAATTCATAAAATCAATGAGAACATATGATCATTGAATTGCTAGAAGATTTATCGCTCATTCAATATGCATTCATTCAAAATCGATTAATAAAATTTATGATAAAGAATCTTCGTGAATTGCTAGAGAATTAAATCGATCAAGAGAATTATGATAAAGAATCTTCGTGAATTGCTTCAAGATTAATCACTCTCACAAACATCTTCTTTGTTGAACAAACATTCATCTTTCTTCATAAAATCACTGAGCTTTGTTCTTCATTCAGTTTAAATCAACTTTCATCTTCTTCACTATGATATTTAAGAACACATCTGATAAAGATCAAGCTTTCGCTGATCTCTTGCAATAAACATGTTCACAAGCTTTCTCTTTTATTATTGACTCACAACACACTTCTTCATTCATTGCTTTCAACGAATCAAACGCTGAAATCATCATACTCAATGATATAAAAGTATGAAAGAAATGTATTTATGATTTTAATAAAGAAACAGATCATCTTGTTGAGATGAAACAATGAGACAAAAGCGAAATTCAACAGTTGAAAGCAAAACTACAAGCTTTTACTGCTATCACAATCAATGTAATCATCATTGTTTTCTCGATTGTCATTTACTTCGAACGATTTAGATATTATAAAATACTTGATTCTTCAATGTTCACTGATGAAAAGAATTCTACTTGAAAGAACTGATCTCTTGACATACAAAAGAAGTTAGCAATGAACATCAACATCTTTTCAAATAAATTCTACAAGCTGAACTACATTAACTTTCAACTAGCAGATGATGTCGTCGAATTCACTCAAGTCAGATGCAATTTCAACTGTGACAATTTTTATCTGACTGTCAATGAACTTCTAAAGAAACTAGCTCAATCATTTCATGATTCTGATAAAAAAGACAACTATCGTAGAAAATATATTAATCTGATTCAAGAATCAAAGAAATTCAATGATTTCTTTAATCAGTTTCAACGACTATACATTTATCTAAAGTATCAAAAGAATGTACTAGTCGTTGATCTAAAGAATAAAATAAATTCTCGTCTTCGAATCTTTTGAACAGCTCAGATGAAGTCGCTCATTAAGTTATCAGATATTCAAAACTATTTGATTCACTTGAACAATGAACATAAAGCAGTTCGAAAGATCAAGAACAAACTACTCAAACATGATGATTCAAAAATCATCATTTCTAAAGCAATTATTGCTGTTCAGTCTTCTGCTTTGAAGTCTGACTGATCAAAGTCACGCAACGCAGTTTTGATTAATGTCAAGAATGCAGACATTTTAGTTGAAATCTGTTTTGTATGTCACAAATCAGATCATAGTTTCAGAGAATGCTTGAATCAATCTATCAAAGTCAACGCAGTTGATGAAAACTACGATTGTTTTGAACTCAATACTGAATCAAAGTTCAAGTTAAAAAACTAGTCATTTCTTCAACAATCATTAAAGTGAAGATTATATCTTTGTGCAATTTAAATGAAATTCTATCGAAAGAGAATTACTTTGATAAGTCATTTCTAGTCGATACTCTTTTCATCTTGCAGAACAAATCATTCAGTCTTCGCTTTTTGATAAACAGTGATTCAGTCGTTTATATGATCATACATATCAATTTAGTCAATAAAGTATGTGAAGAGCTGAAAATTCAATCTATATCACTGATAAAAGAGAAGTTAATAAAAGAATATGATGAAAAGATATTTAAGAAAACTATCATTCATAAAATTCTATTGAATCTCATCATTGAAAGTCATAAGAAATTGACTGTTTCTATGTTGATAACTGACATCAATCATCACGAAGTCATATTAGAAAAATCATGAATGAACAAAAATGAAATATTACTGAATATGCAAATCGACGTCATCATTTTTTCAAATCAATTAGATACTCTCATTTCAATTTTTTGATTTTTCTCAATTCAAAGCACTCAAGTTGATCACGATCAACTTTGTTTATTTCTACTTCTCAGTCAAAGATTTCTAGAATGCTCAAATGATCTGTTTCAACTACAATTCAGAAAGAGTCATTCTCAATTTAAAGCATAAACGTCGCTTCGTTTAAAAAACTGTTGAATCACTTAAAGAAGAATCAGATTGAAGTATTTGCTTTATTCATGAAGAATATCGATAGAAAAATCGCGTACAACACTCAGTGCAATTTGAACGTTTTGAACATCTCTTTCATTGAGAAAACTACTCAGAATTTAAAAGCTATTAAAGTCAAGCTGTCTTCAAAATATCATGATTTTCTAGATGTTTTTGATCGAGCTCAATTAAATAAGCTATCTTTAAACTGCTTCTACAATCATAAAATTGAGCTGACTAGTGATTCAACTTCTTCTCATTGTTGAGCATATCAAATGTCTTTTCTTAAGCTTCTGAAAGTAAAGAAGTATCTGAACGAGAACTTGTCAAAGAGATTTATCACTTCAAGTCAAGCTCTCTACTCATCATTCGTTCTATTTACTCTCAAAGCAAACGAAGATCTTTGCTTCTGCGTGAATTATTGCAAGCTAAACGTCATTTTCAAGCGAAATAAATATTCGCTACTTTTAATAGACGAGATCATTGATAAGATAACAGATTGCAAGCATCTGACTAAAGTGAATATCATATCAGCATTCAACAAACTTCAAATGCATTTTAATAATGAGAATTACATCACTTTTATTACTGCTTTAGAAGCATATAAATATTGAGTGCTATCTTTCAAATTAACTAATGAATCAATCTTCTTTCAGCAATATATGAACGATGTTCTATGAGAATTTCTGAATGACTTTTGTCAAGCTTATCTGAATAATATTCTCATTTATAGCAAAATCAGAAAGAAACATAAAAATCACGTCAGACTAGTGCTGAAATGACTACGCAAAGCTGAATTACAAATAAATATTCAAAAGTGTGAATTCGATGTAAAGAAAACAGTCTTTCTGAAAGTCATTGTATCAGAACAAGATCTTCGCATGAATTCAAGCAAGATAATCATCATAGTCAACTGAACTACTTCGATCAATTTGAAAGAAATTCAGAGCTTCATGAAATTTGTGAACTTTTATCGTTGTTTCATTAAAGACTTCTTCAAACTAGTCAAATTGTTCACTCAATTGACTAGAAAAAACACGTCTTTTGTTTGAAATGAAGTTTGTGTTCAAGCTTTCAGAAATCTGAAGAAACAGATCAGTTTCGCTTCAGTTCTTCGTCATTTCGATCTCAAACGTCAGACTATTTTGAAAATCAATGCATCAAACTATGTAAAAGATGAAATACTATCTCAGTACAATGATGAGAATGTACTTCACTCAATGATCTTCTACAGCAAAAGCATGATTTTCGCTGAAATCAACTATCATATCTATGACAAGAAATTGCTGATCATTATTTGCTGTTTTGAACATTGATGACTTGAGCTGAAATATACTGAATTATTCATTCAGATATTTATTAATCATCAAGCTCTGAAAATCTTCATGAAAAACAAACAGCTGAGTCAACATCAAGTCAACTATCTGAACATTCTATTGAAGTTCAATTTTCAGATCATCTTTAAATCAGACAAAATGAATACTAAAGTTAATGCATTAACTTGAATGTTTTTAGCAAACGTCTTTGAATCAGCTAAATAATTTGAAGATCGCTTTCAAACTATTCTTATCTTTGATAAAGTTGATATTTTATTTATTGACTTGAAATCAAGCACAAATTCGAAAACAGAAGTCAATCTCTATCAGAAAGTATGATTAGTCAATCAAATGAATGAGTTCTGCAGCAAATATAAATAAGCAAAAAACAACAACAAGCTTAAGCTTCATAGCATTAAGATGAAAAACTGCGAAATTATTGATGACATTTTATTTAGAAAAAAATTACTTTAAGTTTTCAAGAACATGCACACAAAACTATTATAAGAAGTGCATGATCAATCTTTCATCTCTCACTTCGACAATAAATGAACTATTAATCTAGTTCAGCGCTTCTACTATTGATCAGATCATTGAGCTACTATCAGACAGTACATTCAAAACTGTCATATTTGTCAACAAAGCAAAGTCTTTAAAGATGCAATCAACGAACTTTATCAATCTCTATTTATCTCATTAGAACGATGAAAAGATATAGCTATGAACTTCATAACTGAGCTATCTCTGTTGAAGAACTATAACGTCATTTGCACAATTATATGTTGTCTTTTCAAAGAATATCACTATGTTTTCTGTCATTAAAAAGACGATGACATCTCAGTTGAAGAAACAGTCTGAATTATGCTATGAAACGTTTATTGACTGCATGATCTACTCAGTTCTATTGTTTCAAATAGAGACTCTCAATTCATATTCATCATGTGAAAGAATCTTTGTAAGCGATTATGAATTCTCGCTAGTTTATTCACTGCTTATCATTCTGAGATCAATGATCAAATAAAATGAGTCAATCAAGACGTTGAACGCGAACTCAGAATCTACTGTAATTACATGCAGAATGATTGAGCTAAATGAATATTTATGATTGAGTTCAGTGATAATGTCAATGTTGAGATCATGTCTAGAATCTAATCACACTGCAGCGAGATAGTGCGTAGCTGAATAGAATGTTTGATCAATAGAGATAGCTATAACTAGAATATTAAGAATACAGAAGAAATCAAAGAGAGTTTCGAGCTGTATCTATAGTAGAGCAAAACAAAGAGAGCGAAGCAGATTTGCTCGAGTATCGAAAGCGCTAGAATAGAGTGTTGAGACTAAAGATTCAACATGAGTCAAAACTTTTAGAGCTTGTTGACTAGAAAACTCTATTCAATTTCGATACACTCGTAACAGTCAATACATTCTTGATTATCTTAATGACTTCTTTCTACTTCAATAAAGAATTTCACTCTCGAATGAGTTTCGATTCAGATACAACTGATTATGAAATCACTCGTGAATGAATTGAAGCTAGAAAAGCAAATGATATTGTCATTTAAATGAAAGAGCTACTGAACTTTGATCGTCAACAATTGAAAAAGACTAAGCTGATCATCGAAGCTCAGATTAATAAACATAAACGAGACATCATTTACGAGATAAATGATCAGATCTGACTATCTTTCAGAAACATCAAAATCACGAGATCATGCAAGAACTTGAAAGACAAACAGCTAGATTTCTACTCAATCATTGTCAAAGTCGAGACTTTCTATCATCTTCATTTATTTACAAGCATGAAGCATATACATTTGATGTTCAGCTCTAAAATACTGCAATCATATTCAAATAATTCTTTGTTCGATCAGCATATCAAATCACTCAGATCAATCACTATCAAAGACGAAGAATATTGAAAGATAAATGATATACTGAACTTCAGACGCTATCAAGATCAAATGCAGTACAAAGTCAAATGAAAAGATCTAGATAAAGACGATGATTGATACTATGTTGATAAAGAAGAATTCAATGACTTCAAGAAAGTTTTGAATGAATTTCATACACTACACTCAAATAAATCGCGTTAAATAAACGAAACAACTGACAATAAAGTGAGAAGTGAATCAGCAAACAGACTACATTCATACAAACATGAATTTTTGAAGAGAAAGATAATGTTACAAGTGTATCAAGATTATAAGACTGACAAGATTAAAACTCTAATCAATTCACAAAATACACTAGCGTTTACTCTGCAAATTGATTAAAGCTAGTCTGCGTCTTTATTCAAGTCTCTTTGTTTCTTCAACATCTCTTTGTATTATCAAACATTTCTTTTTTATTATCACTTTACATCACATCTTTATCTGCGTCATCTTGTTCTCTTTGAGTCTAGCACAGTCTCTGAATATTAGTATATATAAAAGCTCTGATACTCAGTTTCTTCTGTATTCTTAATATTCAGTTATAACTATCTTTAAAGATCAAGCACTATCAACTCTGATCTTCATTGATTGTATCATTTAAACACAATTCTGACATTATCTTTGTTCAACGTTGTTTTGATTTTTCGAATTCATTCACTTTGATTTACAAGCTATTTGATCATTTGAAAGAAATATACGATGAACTGAATAAAAATCGAAAGTCTCAACGTGAATACAATGCTCTGAGACAAGTTGACAAGTCTTTCAATGTCTTTTACTTCAACTTTATGAAACTATTCAACTATCTCGACTATGATGATTGCACTCTGATGAACGATCTTCAGAATAAAATCAATAATCGCTTGCAGAATGCTTTATCAGTCTGTTTAAAGAACTTTACTTTGCTCATCTGCTTAAGAATCTTTCTTCAGAATGTGAATAATAAACAGCGAGTCAACTATCAGCTACGCAGCAAATGTTGCACTGTCATCATCAAAGTCACTGTTGTATCTGATAAATGTATTATTACTTCATTGTCAGTGATGACTTTGATAATCAATTATGTTAAGTCTATCATTTCTTCTACTTCTGAGTCAGCAAGATCATTTATCATCTGCTATACTTGCAAAGTCTCAAGTCACTTGTCAAAGAACAGCTTTTAAAACAAGATCAATACTTCTGCTTCTTGAGCTTTCATTTCTCGTCTACATGAAATCATCATTTCAAAGAATAAAGAGAATGAGAAAATGTCTTCTTTCAAAGATAGCGAGACAAAAAACTAGAGACTTTCATCAAAGATGCAATGAAAGATGTGTTAATTTCTTCAACGATGAGCATGTCAGATGATTCTTTTGCTTCTAAATCTTTGACTATTGAATGTGTACTTTCTAGCAATGAAATTAGTTACTCATTGAAGTCATTGATTGACATCGAAGCTGCTGACTATTCGTTCATTGATGAAGTGATTGCGCAAATTGTTTGTAATCAGTTGCAAATTGAGTCTCTGACTTTGATCAAAGCGAAGTCAATTCAAGAATTTGATGATCATTATGTTAAGAAACTCATTACTCATGTCATTTATTTGAATCTGACTGTTCAAGATCATATGATTGACACAGCTTCTATGTTGATCACTCAATTAAATCAACATCAAATAATTCTTGAAAAAACATGAATGAACAAAATCAATCTAGTAATTGATATGCAAATTAATTCTCTTCAATTTTCGAATTTCATCTTTAGTCAGAAATCAATTGTTCTATTCTCAAGCAATAAAATCATCATGAAACAGAAAAGCTTAACTTCTACTCATATACTGAAGAAATCTTTCACTTTTGTTACATTTTCTTTCAGTCAGTTCAATGAGAAGTCAGTTAAACTAATCTGACAGTCAAAATTGCGTGACGTGACTTTAACTAACGTCAAAATCTCTAAATCGACGTCAGATTCAATGAACATAACAATGATAAAAACAGCAACATATAAAATGTTAGTCAAACAATCAGATGTTAAAATCTTTGCTATTATCATCTTGAAAATTGATCGACTCATAACTACAGCTGAGAATAAGCTCGAAGAAGTGAATCTACATGAGCTTTCACACGTCAAGATTCTCAAGCAAGTCAAGATCAAGCTTTTCTCTGAATATCATGATTATTTAAATGTTTTCGATCGAGCAATAATCAATCAGCTATCATTGCATCATTTTTATGATCACAAAATTGAGTTGATCGATGAAGAAATGTTTTCTTGAAGCAAATTATATCAAATGTTTGATCACAAATTTCAGAAAATAAAGAAGTATCTGATTGATTATTTAAACAAAGAGTTTATTTTCTTCAGCTTTGCATCATACATCTTGCTCATTTTGTTCATTGAAAAGAAAGACGATAGTCTGCGTTTCTGCGTTGATTACAGAAAGCTTAATGCTTTGATCAAACGAGATCGCTATTTTTTGTCATTAATAAACGAGATTCTCGCTTGTATACAAGAAAGCAAATATCTGACTCAATTGAACATCATTGTCGCGTTCAATAAACTGCAAATGCATTCAAATAACGAAGATTTGACTATCTTTATCATCTTCTTCAACTTATACAAATATCATGTAATGCTCTTTGAATTAATCAATGAATCAACGTTTTATCAACACTATATGAACGACATGCTGTTCAAATATCTTCATCAGTTTTGTCAGATTTATCTAGATAACATTATCATTTACAGCAAGATCTTGAAGAAACATAAGCAACATGTATGATTGATCTTGAATAAACTACAAAAAGCTGATCTACAGATAAACATCAATAAATGCAAGTTTCATGTTTAGAAAACTATCTTTTTAGAACTTCTGATATCAATCGAGAGACTGAAGATGAATTCTCAAAAGATACAAGCAGTCGTTGATTGATCTACACTCAATAATCTCACTCAGATGCAGTTCTTTATTAACTTCTGCAATTTCTATTGATGCTTCATCAAGAACTTTTTGAAAATTATTCATTCAATGATTCAACTCATTCAAAAGAAGATCATATTTGAATGAAACAAAGTCTGTCAGATCATCTTCGATCATATGAAGAAATGTATGATTGAGACTTTTATACTACGTCACTTTGATTAAACTTGTAAGACTATTCTTGAAATTGACTCATTTGACTACGTCAACGATGAAGTTCTTTTTCAATATGATGATGAAGAAGTACTACATTCAATTGTCTTTTATAGCAAGAACATGTCTTTCGCTGAATATAACTACGAAATATATGATAAAGAACTTCTTGTCATCATTTGAGCATTTGAACACTGATGATTCAAACTGAAGCTAACTGACATTTCTATCGAGATGTTCATCGATCATCAAGCGCTCATCTCATTGATGAAAGACAAGAAGCTGAGTCAATGATAAATGCATTGAGTTCAGAAGCTAGCTGATTTCAACTTCAAGATAATGTATCAATCTGACAAACAGAATATTAAAATCAATGCATTAACTTGTTGAGCTGACTTCATGTCTAAAGATTTCAATGATGAATGCATTTAATATCAAAGAATTACTATTTTGACATTAAATTGAATGAAGATCGTTGATTTAAAGAAGAATAACAATTAATCAATTTATAAACAAGTTCTTGATGCAAATAAAATCGACGAGAATTGTATATTACTTCGCAAAGCAATAGCAAAAGATGAAGCATAATATGAAGATATCAAATTGAAGAATTGTTGAACTCAGAATGAAATCTTGTTTCATGATAGTCAGTTATGAGTTTTCTTCAATGAATTTCTACAAATGAATCTGATTCGTGAAGTACATGATCAGTTGTTGATTGATCATTCTGAAATTCTTAGAACAGTAAAGATCATAAAGCGAAATTACTATTGATCTTCTATGCAAAAAACGATAGATCGATATATTTGAAACTGCTATGTATGTCAACGTTCAAAGATATCAAGAAATAAATCAAATGACTTGCTTCAATCTTTATTTATATTTGAACAGCGATGACAGAACATAGTTATAAACTTCATTATCAATTTATTTGATTTGTACGACTATAATGCTATTCTGACTGTCATCTGCAAATTGTTGAAAGAAAGACATTATATTTCTTGCATCACTGATGATGAAGATATCACAGTTGAAAAGACAGCTGAAATGTTGCTTCAATGAGTATATTGAACTCATGATTTATCAAGCTTCATTATATTCAATCGAGATTCTCAGTTCATCTTCATTCTTTGAAAGTTTCTTTGCAAATGACTGAACATTTCTCTTTGATTGTTCATTGTTTATCACTCTCAGATCAATGATCAAAGTGAACAAGTCAATTAGAATGTCGAGCGATATCTTCATTTCTTCTGTTCATACATGCAGAATGACTGATTCAAATGACTATTTATGATTAAGTTTGTTAACAATAACATCTTGTCTTCAATCATTTTCTTGATTCTCTTCTTCATGAACAAGAGCTTTCACTTTCATATGAGCTTCGACTCTGACATCATCAAGTATGAAAGCACTCACGAACGTCTGCAGATCACTCAAGTTGAAGATATATTCAATCACATGAATAAGATATTGATCTTCGCTCGCAAAGCTCTGATCAAAACATAAGAACAAATGATGAAACAAGCTAATAAGCATAGAAAAGAGATCAATTACAAGATTGAATCAAAGATGTTTTTGAATGAACAAAACATCATTACAGCGAGATCTTTCAAAAAATTGAATGACAAGATGTTCAACTCATTTCAGATTATTGATTCTGTTGACTCATTCTATAAGTTGAAACTATCAGAGATTATGCATATACATGATGTATTTCATTCAAAACTTCTTCGTTTCATCATCAATGACTCTTTGTTTGATCAAAAGAATGAATCTTCGAAATCAATAGTGATAAACGATGAAGATGAATGAAAAATCGACGATATATTGAACTCTTAATGATATCAAAGATGACTTCAATATTGAATCAAATGAAAGAGCTATGACAACAATTTCAACTGATATAATGCTGATGACAATGAATTTATGAACGCTCAAAAGATGATTGATGACTTTCATATCAAATATTCAAGAAAAGCACACTAAGAAATAACATTCATGTGAACATGAATAGTCAAGAAGAGAGAGTAATGTTATGATTCTAATTTTCATTTATTCTTTATTTAGTTTTCGTCTGATTTCATTCTAATCAAGTCTAGCGAAAATCTGATCTAAAGATGATGTCATTGAAACTCTGCATCATATGTGTAAGATATCAATTCAATCAAGTTTAGCACAAAGCTGAGAAACATACATATAAGAATTAAGTTTCTTTCTGTAAATACTTTTCTTTCTTAGCATTTATCTATTAGTTAAATGACACTCATATGACTCATTTTATGCTGATCTCTAACAAGAATTATCAGTCTCATCTCAGATACTTTGATGTTTATTGATGTAACTGTGATCGTTGCAATGCAATTATCTTCAGATTATACTTATGTGTAGATATTTAATACAATCAATTATGTAAAATATTTTCGTTATAATATCACTATATTTGTTTATTTGTCATAAAAGATAAGATCACTGCAGAATTCAATATTATTCAATATTGAATGAATATCAGACTGTAATCTGAGCTACTGTGCGATGCTCAGACGTAGTAGTTGAAACTTACGTAGTAAGTAAGAAGCTAACTCAAAGAAGCTTAGTCATCATCACTTACTTGAAAAGATGTAGCGCATCTATCTAGTCTCGAAGAGATTAGATTTCAACTACTTCGTCTGAGATTCTGAGACAAGCAAAACTGAGACAAGTTAATAAAATTATTTAATAAGCTCTGAGTGAGCTAAGATTGAAAACTGCGTTGCTTTTCATTGATAACAGACTTGCTCAAGCAGTCAACGAATCTAGTTTTTTGTAAATAGAAACAATGTCAGCAAAGTTCTTTATTGTTCTTGCTCATCTCGATAATGTCTTTCTGCGACGTAGTATCTGATTCAACTGATTTAGAAACTGATCATTCTAATCTGCGTTCTATCACTGTTGTAGACGATCGATTTGAGTTTATTCAGATGTCTTCAAACGTCAGTTGAATTAATATATCTATGCATACAATCGTCGATGTAGATCAGAAGAACACAAAGTCTTGTACGAGTTCTTCATTGAAATTAGCATTATCAATGTCTACAAACTCTCTTGACATTCAGATGTTTCAAAGAAGGCTAAATACATTGTTCATAACGAGTTCAGAACGCTCTGACTACAGATTTTATTCAGATCTCTCAAAAACAGTTTCTGAAGCGAAAAAGAACGTCAATTGAGCCTGCAATTGAATGTTCAATGATACGTTTAGATGATCATCAAATCTGCAAAAGAAAGAGCTCTGAGAACTATCGTGTGTGCAAGAAGCTAGACTTAACAGTCAGATCTAGAAAACGACAAGTTCTCGATGAAATTACATCAAATTTAGATGACAGCAAGCGAAGAAAGCGTTCTATCTTTGACTGTGATATCTGTGATATCTCTCTATGTAGAAACGATTCTTGTTGAGCTGTATATCACAATAGCATCTGAATAGCATCAATAAAATCAGTTCAGGATGGTATTCTATGATTTCTATTGATGAATTAAGCGAATACGCTAAAAGTGGCCTTTCGACAGCAGCTGAAGAAATACATTCTATCAACGTCACTGTCCGTCGTCTTCTAGAAGTCATAATCTACACTGGCCTTTGAAGATTGATCTCAATCGCTTCAATCATGAAACCAGGGGCAATTGGCTAATGTCGATGCTCTCTTGAAGGACTAGCGAACATGATGTGGCAAAATACTGCTAATGGAGTGTAAGACTTCATATTCAACACGGAACTTTCAAGGCTATTCACAAAACATTAGTTTCTTCTACACAAACGCACTCTTCCTGCCTCTCCTTTATCTATATCATGGATGAAGTGCCACCAGTGGTATGAAAACTACGTTAAAGATGTTAAACGTTGCTGGCAGCGTTATTCGTTTCTATCTCTTTCGTCGTCAGAGATTAGGATATTCGATAAGTGTAAAATTATGATTAAGTGTTATTCAAGCGAAATA
>JAABUR0100004681.1_pt1 | contig 18104 bp, 18 predicted proteins | sample 5560091 | NCBI WGS metagenome assembly JAABUR01 (sample SAMN10711879, study PRJNA513375) | rock metagenome | isolation source: Antarctica rocks | place: Antarctica: Victoria Land, University Valley sud | reverse complement strand
GAGGACCGCCCCACCACAGAGCGAGCTATGCCCCAGGGTTACTCCGCAACTGCGTTGCTGCGTAACCTCTGGGGGCTCGTCCCGGTTCGCTGCGCTCACCGAGAAGGTTCTGTTCGCTTCGCTCACAGAAAAGGGAGGGCACCTGATGGCTTCCGCCATACCGGTGGAGAAACGCACCCGCACGGTGGCGGTGCGCCTCACGCCGGGTGAGGAGTCGGTGTGGGTTACCGCGGCGCTGGCCGCGGGGCGCCGGCAGTTGGGGGCGTGGGTGCGGGAGGTGGCGGTGGCGGGGTACCTGGCCGGGCCGCGCACTCCCAACCCCCGTGAGACCGACCCGGCGGTGGCGGGGTTGCGGGCCGAGCTGGCCCGGTTGGGCAACAACGTGAACCAGATCGCGCACGCGTTGAACACCCCCGGGCACGCCCACGCCGACGCCGCGGTGGAGGCGGCGGAGCCGCATCTGGCGGCGATCACCACGACACTGGCGGAGTTGTACGGGGCGATCGAACGCGCCGAAACCCGGGCCCGTTAGTGCCCCTGCCCGGTCGTCGTTGTGCGCTGAGACCTGACCGGTTGGGGCGTCATGGGTGAGTGGAATGAGCGCGTTGGGACGAGCTGGGTGTGTGCACCGTGCACTCCGGTGGGTGTGCACCGTGCAGTCGGGTGGGTGCGCAGGTGTCGGTCCGAGAGGTGCGGTGGGTTGCAGGGTGGACGGTGGTGGTGAGGTGTGATCGCGAAGATCACCCGCGGTGCTGACGCGGGCGGGTTGGCGCGGTATCTGCACGGGCCGGGCACGCACACCGTGCACGAATACCGCAACGATCGGGGTGCGTTGATCGCCGGGGGGAAGGTCATCGCCGGCACCGTCCCGGTCCGCCACGAGGGCGACGGGGCGGGGTGGGCGCGCCAGTTCACCCACGCCGGTAGGTCGCGGCCGAAGGTGGTGCGCAACGTGTGGCACTGCTCGCTGCGCTGCGCCCCGGGTGATCGCACCCTGTCGGATCGGGAGTGGTCGGGCATCGGCCAGGTGCTGGCCGATCGGATGGGGTACGGGGAGCACCCGTGGGTGATGGTCCGCCACGACACCGACCATGTGCACATCGCGGTGTCCCGGGTTGGGTTCGACGGGGCGGTGTGGAAGGGGTCCAATGACCGGCACATCGCGGTGGCCACCATGCGGGAGGTCGAGACCACCTGGCAGCTGACCCCGGTGCCGGCGCAGCAACAGGAGCACGGGCTCAAGACCCGGCTGCGCCCCGATGAGGTGCGCAAGTACACCCGCGAGCACACGGTGCCGGTGCGCACCGCGCTGGCGGTGACCGTGCACGAAGCCCGGGACCTGGCCCGCGGCAAAGGCACCGACCGGTTCGAGGCGGAGTTGGACCGCCTCGGGGTGGGGTGGCGCACAAACGTGGCCTCCACGGGGCGGATGAACGGCTACAGCTTCCAATCCACCGGCACCGACGCGGCCGGGGCGCCGTTGTGGTTCCCGGCGTCCAAACTCGACCGCGCCCTGTCCTGGGCGCAGTTGTCGGCCGAGCTGGACGGGCCGGTGCCGCAGCGGCGGGCGAAGGTCAGCGACCTGGCACCGCGGGGGCGGTTGGAGACCGCCCGCGGCTATGACCGCCGTCGCCTGGCCGAGGGGGAGAAATCGTTCCCCCATCACCGTTCGTGGCAGCGGGAAACCACCCTGACGGCCTACACGAAGCAGTGGAAAACCATGCCCGAGGTCGACGGGAAACGGGCCGCCGCCAACGCGGCGGAGGACACCCGCATCCGCGACGCCGCCCGCCAGGCGGCGGAGCAGGAAAAGCACGACGCGATGATGCGGATGGTGCGGGCCAGTTTCCCCACCCCGATCCGGGAGATGCTGCGCCTGCAGCAGGAGCGGGAAGCCAACCCGCACACCCAACCGGACCGCGGGGCCGCGGCCCGCCGCGCCCGCGAAGCCGGGCCAACCCGCGGTCAGGACCGGGGATACGGACGATGAGCTACCCACCGTGTCGCTACGCCCGCCGCTGGCCCGAGCTACGGCACCACCACCGGGCGGTGCGTCACCCGCTGTTGCCGCGCCACTGCTGCGCGCTGCCTTGCCCTGAGAGCACCCGGGACGGGCAGCGCTGCCACAGGGTTAGCAGGTCCCTCTGGTTGCGAAAGCAACGTGAGGATCGATCCGCACTTCCGCGTGTCCGCAAGTGCGGAAGTGCGGAGTTGTGGCAGGGTGCCGAGCATGGCAACTACGCGGGTGCTGGCCCTGGTCAACCTCAAGGGCGGTTCAGCCAAGACGACCTCGACGGCGTTCCTCGCCCACGCCCTGCACGAGCGTGGCCGGCGGGTGGTCGTGGTGGACGCGGACCCGCAGGGCTCGGCGCTGCGCTGGCACGGGATGGCTGGCTGGCCGGTTCCGGCTCTGGGGCTGGCCTCGACCACCCTCCATCGCCAGCTCTGGGGGGTGATCGACCCGGACCGCTGGGACACCGTCGTGATCGACACCCCGCCGTTGGAGGACAAGTACGGCATTGTGTCCTCGGTCCTGCGGGTCGCCACCGATGTGGTGGTGCCGATGTCGCCGACGATGATGGAGCTCGACCGGACCGGTCCGGTCTGGAAGGCGCTCGAGGACGCTGCCGGTTCCCGCGACGAGGACCCCACGGTCCGGGTCTTGTTGACCCGCACCGTGGCCAACGCATCGAGCACCCAAGAGACCCGCGAGCACCTCACCGAAGAAGGCCGCGACGTGCTGCGCGGTGCCATCCCCCGCCGCGAGGTGTACGGCCAGGCGTTCGCCTCTCCAGTCCCCCTCGGCGACGTGCCGTACGGCCTGGTGGCTGACGAGCTGCTTGCGGAATGGAACGCGTAGGTGGCCGAGTCCCGGGACCAACGCAAAGAACGCATGCAGCGCATCACCGGTTCGCAGTCGGCGGCACCGGCCACCCCCGACAAGGATGAACCGTCGTTGCCGGGAATGCCTACGCCGACCGCCCCGGTCACCGCCCCGCGGGTGCCGGCCACCCCACCGCGGGTCAAGCCCTACCGCACCACCGTCGAACTGTCTCCCCGCGAGTACAAAGCCCTCAAAGGTTTCAGCATCGACGCCGCCGACATCCTCGGCACCTCGGTTGCCAGCTCCGAAGTCCTCCGCACCCTGCTCGGCCTGATGGTGACCGACGACGACCTGGCCCGCCGCGTGCGCAACGAACTCGGCCGCACCGGCGGCCACCGCCGGCGCCGCTGACCCATACGGGCCTGGCTCGTCCTCAAAGATCATCCGAGACAGTCACGGCCTTACGCCGTGGTCAGCGCCCTAGGCCGATAAGTCCGCACCTGCGGAGGTCCGCAAGTGCGGACTTGATTGTCCCAGATTGTTCCGCTCTCCGGGCCGGCAGGGATGGTGGCGGCGGTGGAATCGGGCCGCCAACTGATCTGGTGCGCTACGGCGCGCCTCTTTGACCTGAGGGTCACTGGCTGACTGGATTAGGACAGTCCCCAGAAAGGGGTCGGCCCGGCGGGTGCTGAAACACCGCGACCGGGCCTAGGTCCAACGGAAGTGTGGCTCCGCGTGACCCCTACAGGAATCGTAACCGCGAACCCCGACAGCGCAACGCGCCGCGTCGGGTGTGTCTCGCCCTTCACCCTCCTCGCAGTGTCGCTGTTCCTGCTCGAGCTGGTGATGCCGCTGGTGTAGCTCCTACCGCACATCGGCGCTATCGCGAGAGTCCGCCGTTAACCGACCTCGAAGCCTGACAGTGCACCCTCTGTAAATCCTGGCCAGTCAGGCACCAGGCACCCGGCGCGCCCTGATCAGCCGCTCTGGGTGAGACTCCCGGCCTCCCGTCACACCAGACGACGGGTGGCCAGGAGGCGTGGAGCGGACGACGTGGGTGCGGAATTGGCCAAGGGTCACATGGGGGGTCACCGAGCCGGGCAATTCCTGTCCTGCACCGTCTCGTCACGCGCCTGACGCGCCGGATCGCGGACCCCGACCCTGGGACTCTGACGGAGCAACCTAGGCACCTAAGTGGGTCACCAGGGGTGACCGCTGCGCTGGGCCGGCCCGTTCGCCGTAGGCGAACACCGGCTCCGCGGTGAACGGGCCGGCGGCCGCCCACATATCCGGCATGAGCAACCAAACTTTCTGGCTGCAAGCAGCCGAAGCCTTCCCGGCCCAAATTCTCAGCGTGTTACTCACCACCTGGACCAACAGTCGCCGCGAGCGCCGGGACCGCAACGCGAAACACGACCGGGTAGCAGACCTGGAACGGGACCTGGCCGTCGAGCGGGCCAAGCGGGAGGCCGCCGAGCAGCTCGCCGCGGACCGGGCCGAGCACACCACCGACCTGCGTCGCAGCCTGCTGATGTTGGAAGCTGGCCGACCCGCACAGCCACCTGAGTGGAGCCTGACGCTGGTGCCGGATGCGCACGCTCCTGAGCCGCTGCGGGCGACGGGCGGGCAGGCATGGTGGCGGCGACGCGGTCGCTAACCGATTCCAGGTCGCTACGGGCGCGCCTCGTTGACCCGACGGGTGATAGGAGCAGCCCCGGGAAAAGGGGCGACCCGGCGGGTGCGCAAACACCGAACCGGGCCTAGGTCCAACGGAAGTGTCGGCTCCGCGTGACCCCTAGTCAGGCACCAGGCACCCGGAATTGGCCAAGGGTCACAGGGGGGTCACCGAGCCGGGCAACTCTTGTCCTGCATCGTCTCCCCACGCGCCTGACGCGGTCGTGACGGGGTAACCGCGTGGAGCACAGACGACTGAGTACCAAGTGGGAGAGGGCCGGTACAAAGCCGGTGAGGGCGCGTTGAGCAGGCCGCTACGCGACCGGATCCTCTGCCCGCCTTGGCGGCGACCTAAGTGGGTCACCAGGGGTGACCGCTGCGCTGGGCCGGCCCGTTCGCCGTAGGCGAACACCGGCTTCGCGGTGAACGGGCTGGCGGCCGCACGCGCCTGACGCGGTCGTGACGGGGTAACCGCGTGGAGCACAGACGACTGAGTAGGGGTCTCCTGGCTAACGGTGCCAAAACGGCGGCCAATGCTTCCGCTAATACGCATTAGAAGCCGCCTCAGGGGGGATGTGCGCTGCGCTGCGCATGGGTACGTCGGATACGCCGAGGCGCTCACTGGTGCTTTTGGTGGCGTCTGGCTCGTAGCACGGTGTCGTGGATGGTGACGGTGTGGCCGTCGGGGTCGGTGGTGGGCCGTCCGGCGGCGGTGTTGGTGATGAAGTCCCATTCGTCCGAGTCGAGTGAGGCAGCGACGTCGTCGCCGGTGAAGTACAGGTCGGGTATCGACGGGCGAAGCGCGGTGGTCTGCAGGTCGGATGGGTGGTGGCCGACGATGAGCAGAGTGCCATCCGGGCGGACTGCTGTTGCGAGACGGCCGAACAACGCTTGGCGAGATGCGGCTGGCACCAGGTGCATGTACTGGGCGGACACCAGGTCGTAGCGGCCTGGAGCGGGGTCCCAGGAGGTGAGGTCTCGGTGAAGCCAGTCGATTCGCTCGGCGATGTTTGCGCCTGCCTGGGCGGCGTGAGCGGCAGCTCGCCCAAGTGCGACGGTGGACAGGTCGACGGCGGTGACCCGCCAGCCGCGCTCGGCCAGCCAGATGGCATCGGCGCCTTCACCGCTGCCGACGTCGAGTGCTGTGCCGGGAGTGAGGCTGTCGGCCTCAGCCACCAAGTGGCGGTTGGGTTCGCCACTCCACAGGGCAGCATGCGAGCGGTAGCGGCCATCCCAGAACGCCTCATCAAACTGGTCGGGCATCTCGTCGGTCAAGGTGACCACCTCCACATTCACCATGCACCCGTCACCGGCAGGTTGACAATCTGTGTTGCCAATCTGGCAAGCTGACGGGATGGATAGTGACCTGGATCAGGCCCTGGCTGCGGTGGGGCCACGGCTCCGCGCCTTGCGCCAGGAGCGGGGCACCACGTTGGCCGAGCTCTCGGCGGTCACCGACATCTCGGTCAGCACCCTGTCGCGACTGGAATCCGGGCAGCGCCGCCCGAACCTCGAGCTCCTGCTTCCTCTCGCCAAGGCACATCAGGTTCCCCTCGACGAGCTCGTCGGTGCCCCGCCGACCGGCGACCCTCGCGTTCACCCACGCCCGATCACCCACGACGGGATGACCATCGTGCCGCTCACCCGGCGAGTCGGTGGCATCCAAGCCCACAAGCACGTCATCCCAGCCGGCCGGCCCCGCCGAAAGCCCGACCTTCGGACCCACGAGGGCTACGACTGGCTCTACGTCCTCAACGGGCGCCTACGGCTGATCCTCGGCGACCACGACCTGGTATTGACGCCCGGCGAGGCGGCCGAGTTCGATACCAGAGTCCCGCACTGGTTCGACAACGCCAGTCCCGAACCCGTGGAGTTCCTCAGCCTGTTCGGGTCACAAGGCGAGCGCATGCATGTCCGTGCCCGCCCCACGAAGAGTCTCAAGTAATACTTCTTCTAAGTCTGCTTAGAGGAAGTAAATCGTCACTGGGCTTCCACTAACGTGGCTGGGGACCGGTAGTAGCTGCCGGGAACAGCTTCGACTAACAGGGGGAGCCATGGCAGCACGGGCCAAGAAGCCGACACCCGGCCAAAACAAGGCCGTCGATGCGGACGCCGTGGTGGCCGACTACGAGTCTTGGCTGGGCCGTCAGCCGCTGGCCGGCCGAAGCCGGGACGCTTACCTGGCCCAGGTGCGGGCCTTCGTGACCTGGCTGGCCGACTCCGAGCACGGCGGCCAGGCCCTCGTCGAGGCCAGTGTCCGGGACTGGTCGGTGCGCGACTACAAGCGTCACGTGAAGACGGCCAAGCAGTGGGCGCCGACGTCGGTGAACCAGGCCCTCGCGGCGATCGACAACTTCTACCGTTCCCTCGGCGTCGGCCGGCCGGAGGTGGCGAGGGAGGACCTGGCTCAGGTCGCCCCCCGGGCCTTGGGAGAAGACGAGCAGCGACGGTTCTTGCGGACGGTCGAGGGTTGCCCGTCGGCTCGGGATCGGGCGATTGCCACGGTGTTCTTCTATACGGGGCTGCGGCTCTCCGAGCTGGCCGTCCTCGAGGTGGCCGACCTGTCGATCTCGGCCCGCCGTGGTCGGCTGCGGGTCCGCTCCGGCAAGGGCGACGCCTACCGGGAGGTGCCCCTCAACAGCGCCTGCCGCAGTGCTATCGACGAGTGGATCAAAGCCAGGACTGGCCAGCTGGCCAGCCTGGCCGAGGGCGACGCCGCCCCGGCGGAGCCTGGAGCCTTGTGGTTGTCGCGGGCCGGGAGCGCCATGAGCGCCCGGGCTGTCGACCTGATCATCCGCCGTCTGGCCAAAGACGCCAACCTGGAGCTGTCGGCCCACACGCTGCGCCATACCGCGGTGACCAACCTGATCCGGTCGGGGGCTGATGTGGTGATGGTGGCCGAGATCGCCGGGCACCGCCGATTGGATACCACCCGCCGCTACAGCCTTCCTTCCGAGGCCGACAAGGACGCCGCGCTCGAAGCGGTCCTGGTCGACACCTGACGGTCGGACTGAGGAAGCGTGGCTACCAGGGTCCTCTCCGAGGCCGAGCTGGCCCAGCTTTCGACCTGGCCGGCCGAGGTAGCGCGCAGCGACCTGGCCGCCTACTTCACCCTGACTGTCGACGACCTGCGCTGGGTCCGCTCGTTCCGGTCCCCACGGGCGGCCGCTGACCGGCTCGGCTTGGTTGTGCAGCTGTGCGCCCTGCGCTTCTTGGGCTTCGTCCCTGCCGATCTGTCCGCCACCCCCGTCGAGGTGGTAGAGCGTCTGGCCAGCCGGATCGGTGTTTCCCCTGCCGCGCTTGGCCGTTACGGACGCGACGTCAGCGGCCGCTCCCGGCGTGAGCACCTCGAGGTGGTGGTCGCCCAGGCCGGCTGGCGGCCCTGTGGGCGCGGCGAGTGGAAGGCACTCGGCGACTGGCTGGTCACCCGGGCCCTGGAGCACGACACCCCCTCGCTGCTGTTCGCCCAGGCCCTGGAGCGCCTCCGGGCCGAGCAGATCGTCCGTCCCGGCCTTGACCGGCTCACGCGGGCCGTCGCCGGGGCCAGGGTGACCGCCGGTGAGGAGGTCCACCGCCGGCTCGGCCCGCTCCTCGACGCCGATCGTTGCGCTCAGCTCGACGCCCTGGTTGCCACCGACCCGGATCTTGGTGTGGCGCCGCTGGTGTGGCTGGGAGACGGGGCGACCACACCATCGCCGGAGTCGGTCAAGGCCGAGGTGGCCAAGCTGGCCTACCTGCGCAACCTCGGCGCTGACGGCCTCGATCTGAGCGTCATCCCACCCGAACGGCTCCGCCAGCTCGCCACCGTGGCCCGCCGCTCGACCCCCAGGGCGATACGCCTGATGGCCCCCGAGCGCCGCTATCCGATCCTGCTGGCCGCCCTGGGAGCGACCCACACCGAGATCGTCGACGAGGTGGTGCGCCTGTTCGACCAGGCCCTGGCCGGCACCGACAGCCGGGCCCGTTTCAAGGTGGCCGAGCGTCAAGCGGAGCTGGTCAAGGCGGACGTGGCCCGCCTGGTGCTCCTCGATGACATCCTCGGAGTGGTCCTCGACACCGATCTCGATGACGCTGCGGTCGGCGCTGGCGTGCGCGGCCTTGGCCCTGAGCGTCTCGCTGGGGCAGCTCGGGCCGACGATGAGCGCCTGCCTCGCGACAGCGGTCACCTGCAGGTGATGGAAGCGTCGTTCTCCCACGTCCGTTCGTTCGCCCCTCAGGTCCTCGACGCCCTCACGTTCTCGGCCAGCGTGGCGCCCAGCGAGGTCCTCGACGCCGTCCGGCTGCTCCAGGTCCTCAACGCCGGAGGCCGCCGGCACGTACCCGATGACGCCCCGGTCGACTTCGTCCCCGCCCGCTGGCGGCCCTATCTTGACGGCGCCCGGGCGGCCGGTGACGAGAACCGTTTCAAGCACTACTGGGAGCTGTGCGTGCTCTTCGCTCTCCAAGGCGGCCTGCGCTCCGGCGAGATATGGGTGGAAGGCTCCCGGCGCTACGCCAACCCCGCCTCCTACCTCCTCGACGCCGAGACCTGGCCCCTCCAGCGGGCCGAAGTGCTCGAGCTCACCGGGATGCCCGCCACCTTCGCCGAGCGGCTCGCGGTCATCGACGGCGAGATCAGCCGCTACCTCGACGACCTCGAAGCCCTCCTCGCCGACCCTGACAGCCCGGTCCGCCTCGACGACCACGCCGAGCTGCACCTCAGCCCGCTCGACGCTGAGACTGTCGACCCGGTGATCGTGGCCGAACGAGACGCGGTGGTCGCCCGCCTCCCCGTACTGCCCCTGACCGAGCTGCTCATCGAGGTCGACGCTCAGACCGGCTTCTCCACCCATCTGACCCACGCCGGCGGCGCTACCCCTCGCCTACCCGCCCTGGAGCACCGCCGCAACCTCTACGCCGCCATCCTCGCCCAAGCGTGCAACTACGGGACGGCCCGCATGGCCGAGCTCACCGGTATCTCCGTCGACGCCTTGGACTGGACCACCCAGTGGTACCTCCGGGAAGACACGCTGCGGGCGGCCAACACCACCATGGTCAACGCCCACCACCGCCATCCCCTCGCCGCCGCCTGGGGCGGAGGCACCCTGTCCTCCTCCGACGGGCTGCGCCTGCCCATGCGGGGTCGTTCTCTCACCGCCCGGGCCCTGTCGCGCTACTTCCTCGATGAGGGAGTCACCAGCTACACCCATGTCTCGGATCAGCACTCCACCTACGGCACCCAGATCATCGTCTCCACCGAACGCGACGCCACCTTCACCCTCGATGAAATCCTGGGCAACACCACCGAGCTGCCCATCGTCGAGCACACCACCGACAGCCACGGCCAGACCCTGGCCACCTTCGCCCTCTTCGATCTCGTCGGTCTGCGCCTGTCGCCCCGGATCGCCAAGCTCACTGAGAAACGGCTCTGGCGACCCCACCCCGCCAGCCACTACAGCTCCTGGCCGAAAGCCGGCCCCCTCCTCGCCGACCACGCCCAGGTCGACCTGATCGACGAGCACTGGGACGACCTGGTCCGCATCGGAGGCTCGCTCAAGCTCGGCCACGTCTCCGCCGCCCTACTCATCGCTCGACTCCAGGCCGGGTCCCGCCAGCATCCCCTGGCCAAGGCCCTGGTCGAGTACGGCAAGCTGCTGCGCACCGTCCACGCCCTGCGCTGGTTCACCGACGAAGCCTTCCGTCGACGTATCGGCCGCCAACTCAACCGGGGCGAAGCCCTCAACGACCTGCGCCGGTTCATCTTCTTCGCCCACCGCGGCACCGTTCGCTACCCCCACCACGACGATCAGACCACCCAGGCCCACTGCCACACCGTCGTCGTCAACGCCTGCATCCTGTCCACCACCGGATACCTCCAAGACGCCATCGACGCTCGCCGGGCCGAGGGCCACCAGGTCAGCAACGAGGCCATCGCCCACCTCAGCCCGGCGCACTTCGAAGCGATCAACCCCTACGGGACGCTCAGCTTCGACGTGGCCGCCGTCCTCAAGCGCACCCGTCGACCCCTACGCCACTTCTAACCGCCGTTAGTCGAAGCATTGGCCGCCGTTTTGGCGCCGTTACCCAGGAGACCCCAGTACCAAGTGGGAGAGGGCCGGTACAAAGCCGGTGAGGGCGCGTTGAGCAGGCCGCTACGCGACCGGATCCTCTGCCCGCCTTGGCGGCGGGGCCCGTGAGGTTTCCCAGCGATTACCGCACGCTGGGTAGGTGCGGGGGGGATCGGCGGCCGCGTCTCTATCAGTCCTCACCGTGCGGCGTGGGTGTGTGTCGTGGTCCGGGGCGTAGGGAGCGGTGGTCGGTGGTGCTGGTGAGCCACCCCGCTTGTAAGAGCTTGGGAGTGATCTCGCGGGATGCGTGGCGCGGCCACCCCATGGCGGCGCGGAGTTCGGTCCACGTGGGTCCGGTGCCGGTGTCGGCGACGATGCGCGCGACGGCCGCCGCGGCGGCGGCGCCGTCCCGGGCGGCGATTTCGGCCACGTCGGCGGCTTCCTGAACTCGGCGGCCCCGCCGTGCTGCCTTGTCGGCCACGAGTCCGGCGACGGCGGCCGGGGTTGGGGTCATCCCACCCCGCACCAGGTGCAGCCACGCGGACCGCTTGTCGGGGTCGTCGTGGGGTATGGGGTGCGGGGCGAGTTTGGCGATGGCCGTCGGGGTGACCTCGCGGCGTGCTGTACGAAGGGCCTGCTCGGCGTGCTGTTCAGCGGTACTCACCACGGGAGGCGGCGGCGGTGAGGTGTCCGGCTCGGCCTTCGGGGATTCGCCCTGGCTCGGCCCCGCTGAGCGCTTCGGCGCTGACCGTGTCGGCGCCGGGGTGATGCCCAGGTAGGTCAGCGTTGCGGTGGTGGCGGGGCCGGGCTGGGCAGGGGCCCGCAGTCGGTAACCACCGGGCACCCCCACAGCCCAGCAGTCGGGGAACGCGGCGAGGTCCCCACCGATCTGCACGATGATCGGCAGACCCCGGCGCAGCGCGGTCCGCACCGTGGTGTCCGCGGCTCCTGTGAGCGTGCCCGCGGGCAGGGCGACGGCGAGGGCATCGGCGACCTCGACGTCGGGGGCCACGGTCCAGCCGTAGCGGTGGGCGAGGGCGGCAGCCGTTTTGGCCTCCCCCACCGTCGCCACCCGCAGCGGACCGTGCTGGCGGCCGGCTCGGGCGCTGAGGGCTGCGGTGTACCGGGTCCGGGCGTCCTCGCCCATGACCGGGCGCGGCGGCGCGGTGATGGTGTTGCTCATGGCTGTGCTCTCCCTTGTCCCGCCCCGGCCTCAACAGGCAGGTCGTGGCCATCGTCTCCGATGATCGCCCGGCGCTGCGTCACCGACGCCCGTGCCCCCTGCGTGTCGGCGGACCAATCCCCAGCACCCGAGGAGGCTGCGTGCGACCGGTCCGCAGCCAGCCCCACGCTCCTTCGAAGATGCTGCCGCGCCACCGCTCCGCGCTGGCTTGCCCCCGATTCGATGGTGCGTGTCCGGGTCGGCGGTCGCGCAGTAGATCGGTGATCGCGGTGACGGCGTGCGGCGCTTTGCGGTGGTGCTCATGCTGGCACCGGCTCGGCCTGCGCGAGGTAGTTGTAGAGGGTTTGGCGGGTGATGCCGAACTCCCGGGCGATCGCCGCCTTGGGCTCCCCGGCCGCGACCCGCTCCCGCAGCTGCGCTGCCCGCTGTCTGGAGAGTTTCGGGGTGCCACCCTTGTAGCGCCCGGCTGCCTTCGCCAAGGCGACGCCCTCGAGTTGGCGCTCGTGGATCAGGGCGCGTTCGAACTCCGCGACGCTGCCCAGCATCGACAGCAGCAGGGTCTGCAGCGGGGAGTCCCCGCCGGTGAAGGCCAGGTTCTCTTTCACGAACTCGACGCGCACGCCGCGGGCGGTGAGGTCGGTGACCAGGGCGCGCAGGTCGGTGAGGTTGCGGCCGAGGCGGTCGAGGGAGTGACAGACCATGGTGTCGCCTGCCCGCACGTGGTTGAGCAGGGCGATCAGCGCCGGTCGGTTGGTGTCCCGCCCGCTGCACCGGTCCGTGAACGTCTGGTCGAGTGGCACCCCGTCGAGCTGCCGGTCGGTGCACTGACCCAGGCTGGACACCCGGACGTACCCCACTCGCTGGCCCGTGGTGGTCGTGTTGTCCATTTGCCGCTCCCTGCCGTCCTGGTCGCGCCTCAGTACCGTCTAATCCGCTCTTGAGGAAACGATAGACGACCGTCAAGACAGGATGAAAACTATCCTGATTGGACGCGGTGCGTGTCCGGGTGCGGGTGTCCATCGTGGGTGTACCCCAACCCGACGGTCGCGCTGTCCCGTAAGACGCACCTGAGCGAGAATCTTCACCGGGCGGGTCTACTGCGAATGCGCAGGTCCAGGTCAGTGACGTAGACGACGGGGATTTGGGTACGTGCTGTGGTGGTTCCTCTTACGGGAATCTCGTCCGTTGCTTGCCAGCCGACTCCGTCGACGACTAGCAGGCGTGGTCCGCCGGGTTGCACGGGTCGCCCCGTCACCGGGTAGGTCGTGTTGTTCCGAGGCGGACGCGGCCGGCGAGGCCGGCGCACGCGATCACGGCCACCGCACCGATGCCGGTCGCCCAGGTGACGTGCTCACGCAGAAGCAGCCCCGGCCCAACAGATGCTGAGGACCGGCTGGGCCAGCTGGATTTGGCTGACACGAGCCATCGGTCCGATCGCGAGCCCGCGATACCAGGCGAAGAATTCCAGGAACATGCTGACGACGGCGAGGTAGGCGAACGAGGCCCATTCGGCTGGTCCACCGGCGGGAGCCTTGCTGATCACTGCAGTTGCCGTCAGGACGAACATGACTGGAGCGCAGAGAACCAGCGCCCACGAGACGGTCGGCCACGCGCCCAGATCTCGAGCGAGCAGTTCACCTTCGGCGTATCCGATGGCGGCGGCGATGACGGCACCGAACAACAGCAGGTCTGCCCAGTGAAGCTGACCGAGCGCGCCGCCTTGGACGGACGCGAACGCGATCGCCGCGACAGCGCCCGCGGTCGCGGCGAACCAGAACGCCGGCGACGGGTGTTCCTTGCCTCGGACCACGGCCATGACCGCGGTGGCCGCTGGCAGCAGAGCGCTGACTGCAGCGGTACCGTCCTCTATATGCCCCGGCTGCAGAGCATCTCCGCGAGCCGGGCCACCATGTCGTCGTCGCGCTTGTAGTGGGTCCACTTGCCGATGCGCGTGGACCGTACGAGGCCGGCGCGCTCCAAGGTTGCCATGTACGACGAGACCGTCGACTGTGCCAGCCCCGACTTTGCCTGCAGATGACTCACGCAGACTCCGAATTCGTCTCGATCGGCGATTGGCTCCCACTGCGCGAACTCTCCATGAGGGTCCTGAAGCCAGTTCATGATCTGCAACCTCGTCGGGTTCGCCAAGGCCTTCAGAGCCTCGACCGCGACCTCAAGGTCACCTCGGCACGTTCCTGGCCCACTGCGCCCTGAGTCCGTCGCGCTCGACTTCGCCATGACGGCCTCCTCTCCCGTACCCACGCAACACTATATCTCGATGTGACCCCTCGAGTCGTGGCCTCGTAGCCGCCCACGCCGGGCATGGAAGTGCTCGAAGCTCCGATAGTGGGGCGAGCCGAGCCCGTGCTTCATGTCTTACGGAGCATTTTGACACACTTCGATGTGTCGATATGATTGAGCTCAGTCACGGCCCGACGCTGGCGTGGCCGGCGCTCCCGCTGGTTGCCCTCACGAGCATCGGGCCTCACAGGAAAGAGTGCGTGATGTCTACGACCGCCAAGCCGTTGATCGTCGTCTCGGGTGCAACCAGCAAGCAGGGCAGGAGTGTTGCCACCTCCCTGCTCGAGAGCGGCGGGTTTCGAGTGCGCGCCCTGACGCGAAACGCCAACTCATCCCAAGCTCAAGAACTAGCGAGGAAGGGCGCGGAGATCTTCACGGCCCCCCTGGAGCTAGATCACCAGCGTGAGTTCGTGCAAGCATTCGGATCGGCCGATGGGGCTTTTCTCATGACGCCGCCCGTTGCGCCGCCGTCGACCGACGAGCTCCCCCTCGGCTGCCAGCTCGCCGATGCGGCGATCGAGGCTGGCGTGGGGCATATCATCTTCAGCGCCCTTGAAAATGTCCAGAAGAGGTCGTCAGGCACCAAGTATGCTCCGCACTTCACCGACAAGGCGCTCATTGCCGAGCATATTCGAGCCCTGCCCATCACCCACACCTTCGTCATGCCCTCATTTTTTTACACGAACGCTCTGGAGTACTACGCACCTCGAATCGATGGCGACACGGTACTCATGCCCTTCTACCTGCCTGAAGACTTTCGTGCTCCGTTCGTGGACCCGCTCACCGCGACCGGACCGGCTGCGCTTGAGGTGTTTTCTAACCCCGCCGCCTACCTTGGCGCTTCCCTGCCGGTCGTCGGCGACGTCATCTCCCCCGGCGAAATGGTCGATGCATTTTCCCGTGTGACTGGACTCAAGGCCGAGTATCGGAGCGCCTATTCTCGGGAAGGACTGCTCACGTACTTCCCCGAACTGGGAGAGAATCCACTTCTAGTCGACGAGATCCTCGGCATGGCCGAGTATGCGGTGGAGTTCGGATACTACCGAGATGACCGCGACATGCAGTGGAGCCGAACCGTTGACCCCGGCGCGCTGAACTGGGAGCAGTTCCTTCGTGCGACCGATTGGCGCGGTGGCCGAGTTTCTTTCGGAAATTAGCCTCGATCGTTCGCGTGTCGTGGCCTGACTCGGGCTTAGTAAGCGCGAAAGTGCCTGTCGCGTAACGGGATACTGGACTTGTCTAGGGTTCAGATCATCGCGTTGGAAGGCACATCGCGGGTGCGGCTTATGTCGTGGTCGTTGGGTTTGCAGGTCACCGGCGACGGGAAGAGAGTGGTGGCGCACGCCGGTGTCGCGCCGGTGCGGCTGCTGGCACTACCCGTGGACCTGGTCGCGTACGAGCCAAAGCGCCGCGCTACCGGCTGCTGCACGTACCCGCCCAGCTCACCAGATCTGCCCGACGCCGGGCCCTACGCCTCCCCATCGGCCGACCCATCGCCCCCTTGAGCGGTGGCAGCACCGGCTCGATCCGAGCCCAGATCACGTCGTCAAGCTCCCTCTCACGCCTCGCCCCCGCAGCATCTCGGGGAAACGCCCACGAACAAGAGAGACACGCCCTAGAAACCGGACTCGATGCACGGTGAACGGCTGGTGGCGCTCGAGGTGGTGACAGGAGACCCGGTTGCTCCCGGTTGACGATCGGGCTACGGGACGGGTTGATGCGACCGGCTTGCGCCGGTCAGGCATCGGTCAGCGGTGTGTTTTGGTAGCCGACGAAGATCCAGTGGTCATCGATTTTCTGCGCGGTGGCGGTGTAGATCGTGCGCTTGGCTGCGTCTGCGTGGTGGCCCTCGAAGATGATGTGCCCGTAGGCCGTGAGAACGGCGACGTTTGCCATCCCGGGGATTGTTCACCCGGCGGCGGCCGTCTTCCCGCGGCGTGCCCGGAGGATGCAGCCAGGACTTCAAGAAGCGCGCTCCCGCAGCTCCTACTGGCCTTGACGCAACTCACCGGGCGGGGGGTCGGTCGGATGAAGTTGTCCGCAACCTCCGGGTATCTCCGGGCACTGCGTCGCGTAGTACATGAAGTCGCGGTCGTCGCCGATCACGTGAACGATCTCAGCGAGCTTGTGGCCGCAACGCGGGCATGCGGTGAACTGGCGTTCACCCAGTGATGTTGTCGAGAACATGCCACTCATGATCTCGCGTCTCGCGATGAACAGTGGGAGAGCTGGGCGCGGGCGTACGTCACTCCGCGCCAGAGGGGGGCAGGGGGATCTCGAGCAGCGTTGGGTCCCGGGTGTGGGTGAGTCGTCCGGGCAGGTAGGGGTCCTCGTCGAACAGCGCGGCGGCGTGCAGGACGCGGTGGAAAGCGTGGGTGTCCGCGGCCGGGACTGTGCCGACGCGGTGGCTGCCGATGTGGGCGATGAGGCGGGGCGGGCTGTGCCCGCTCGGATCGTGGGGGGTGAGCCAGACGTCGACGAGGAGGTAGGGCCCGAGTCGGCGCGGTGTGTCGGTGACGATGCGGGCGAGCCAGTCCTGGGCGTCGTCGTCGAGTTCCACGGCGATGTAGCGCCTCGGTTCGGTGGTCACGCGATAGGTGGCCCGCGCGGGGCGTTGCAGCTCGTCGGGGGTGCGCCGTTGTCCGGCGTGGGTGATCAGCCGGAGGACGTCCGCACCGACGGATGTCAGCATGCAGAACCCTCTCAGGACGGTGCGGGCTCGCCCGAAGGGTTGCTGCTCGAGGAGGAGCATGTCGGCGTTGAGCGCGATGTCTGAGGCCGCGACATTCAGGCCGCGGCGGGTGTGCTCGGCGGCCACGATGTCCTTGAGCTGGTCGAGGCTGGCCCCGGGGGCGCGGGCTCGTGCTGCGTCGAGTGCTTCGTTTCTGGCGGCCGAGCGTGCGCGGGCGGTGGAGAACGCGGCGGAGAACGAGGGTAAGAGTGGTCTGCGGGTGGGGGGCAGCAGCGCGAGGGTGTCGGTGAGGGGCGCGGGGGTGGGTCCGCCGGCGTCGAGCCAGCGGGTCAGCTGCCGGATGAAGCGCTGGTCGTGTTCGCTGATGGTGCCCCCGGGCCCGCCGTGGTGGGCGGGGTAGTCGGCGAGCAGGGCCCGGGCCTCGGTGTGGTTGCCCGCCGTGGCGAGCAGCACCAGGCGCAGGGCGGTGACCCTGTCCTGGCGCATCACGGGGCGGGGATCGCGCTTGTGGTCGGTGCTGGCCTCGGGGTCGGGCGGTGGGATGGGGTGCGTCGGTCGCAGGGCCGCGTCGATGTCCGCGGGCGTGGAGAACTGTTCGGCGAAGGCCGGTGCTTGTTCGTCGATGACGGTGATGATGGTGCGGCTGGTGGTGTCGATGTCCTCGGCGCTGTGCAGCGTGCGCGGGTGCCCCGCTGGGCCGGGGGTGTCGGGGTTGTCCAGGAGGGTGAGCACGGGTCGCAGGGTGAGCAGCGGCATGAGGTTCAGCGCGGGTTCGTAGCCGACGCCGAGGCGGACCCCGATCTCGACTGGCCAGCCGTTTCCGCGCCGGGATGGTGTGAGGGTGAGTTGCGCGGTGGCCATGATGCCGTTTTGGGTGGTGCGGGTCAGTGCGACGCCGGTGGGTGGGCCCAGCTGCCGGGTCTGCCAGCCGGACGCGGCCAGCGCGTCGCTGACGGTGCGGGCGAGCCGCACCAGGGTGTGCTCGATGTGTTCGGCATCTTCTGGCATCTCCCCATCATGAGACAAAGGTCCGCGGCGGGGCTCGGGGCCGGTGAGGTGTCGGGCACGGGCGCTGGGGCGCCCGCTGAGCCGCCGCGCTGGGCGCGTCGGTGTGACCGCGCCCGGTCCCGGATCGCTGTCTCACCTCGGGCCTGGCGGCCCTCGTTCGTCGGCGCGGATCCGTTCCCGCCCACGGTCACCTGTGGCGGGTCGGGCGGGTCCCTGTGCGTCTCGTCCCTCGCCTACACTAGACCCTGGAGGACCGCCCCACCACAGAGCGAGCTATGCCCCAGGGTTACTCCGCAACTGCGTTGCTGCGTAACCTCTGGGGGCTCGTCCCGGTTCGCTGCGCTCACCGAGAAGGTTCTGTTCGCTTCGCTCACA
>JAABUR0100004676.1_pt1 | contig 18117 bp, 16 predicted proteins | sample 5560091 | NCBI WGS metagenome assembly JAABUR01 (sample SAMN10711879, study PRJNA513375) | rock metagenome | isolation source: Antarctica rocks | place: Antarctica: Victoria Land, University Valley sud | reverse complement strand
TCGGCCAGACCCTTGCGGGCACCGTGGGTCGAGATGAAGTACTCGAGCACGGTCAGGCCCTCCATGAAGTTGGCCTTGATCGGACGCTCGATGATCTCGCCCTTCGGGTTGGCCATCAGGCCTCGCATGCCCGCGAGCTGGCGGATCTGCTTGAACGAGCCGCGAGCACCCGAGTTGGCCATCATGAAGATGGGGTTCAGCTCGTGCAGGTGCTCCTGCATGGCCTCACCGACCTCGTCGGTCGCCGAGTTCCACTTGTCGACCACGGCCTCCTTGCGCTCCTCCTGCGAGATCAGGCCCATGTCGTACTGCTCGTAGATGTCCGCGACCTCGGCCTCGATCCGCTCGAGGATCGCCTCCTTGGCGGGCGGGATCACGACGTCGTTCTTGGACACGGTGATGCCGGCCTGGCTGGCGAAGTGGAAGCCCAGCTCCTTGAAGGCATCGAGCACCTGGGCCGTGGCGTGGGGGCCGTGCTTCTCCACCAGGCCCTCTATCACCGCGCCCATGTCGCGCTTGCGCAGCGCCGAGTTGACGAACGTGTAGCTCGTCTCCGGGTCGTAGCGGTCCTCCAGGACCTCCTCCAGCGCGCGCTCGATGCGCTCGTTGAAGATGATCCGCCCGACCGTCGTGAGGATGTGGCCCTGGCCGTGGACGCGGCGGTACTCGGCCAGGTCGTGCAGCTCCACCATGCCGAGGTCATAGGACAGCTCGGCCTCCTGCGCGGAGCGGTACACGTGCGGGCGCTTGCCGTCGGACTTCTCGTCCCACTTGCCCGACTGGACCTTCGCCTCGGTCTCGGCGAGCTCTTCCTCGGCCGGGCCGTAGGTCAGGTAGTAGGTGCCCAGCACCATGTCCTGCGACGGGGTGGCCAGCGGGCCGCCGTGCGCCGGGGACAGGATGTTGTTGGACGAGAGCATCAGCAGTCGCGCCTCGGCCTGGGCCTCGGCGGACAGGGGCAGGTGCACGGCCATCTGATCGCCGTCGAAGTCGGCGTTGAAGGCCGAGCAGACGAGCGGGTGGACCTGGATCGCCTTGCCCTCCACCAGCACGGGCTCGAAGGCCTGGAGGCCCAGGCGGTGGAGCGTCGGTGCGCGGTTCAGCAGCACCGGGTGCTCCTGGATGACCTCTTCGAGCACGTCCCAGACCTCGGGGATCATCGAGTCGACCATCTTCTTGGCCGCCTTGATGTTCTGGACGGCCTTGCGCTCGACCAGGCGGGCCATGATGAACGGCTTGAACAGCTCCAGAGCCATCAGCTTGGGCAGGCCGCACTGGTGCAGGCGCAGGGACGGGCCGGACACGATCACCGATCGTCCCGAGTAGTCCACGCGCTTGCCCAGCAGGTTCTGGCGGAAGCGGCCCTGCTTGCCCTTCAGCATGTCGCTGATCGACTTGAGCGGGCGGTTGCCGGGCCCGGTGACGGGCCGGCCGCGGCGGCCGTTGTCGAACAGAGCGTCGACGGCCTCCTGCAGCATCCGCTTCTCGTTGTTGACGATGATCTCGGGCGCGCCCAGATCCAGCAGCCGCTTCAGGCGGTTGTTGCGGTTGATCACGCGCCGGTAGAGGTCGTTCAAGTCCGAGGTGGCGAAGCGGCCGCCGTCGAGCTGGACCATCGGGCGCAGCTCCGGCGGTATCACCGGGATGGCCTCCAGGATCATGTCCTGGGGCCGGTTGTCGGAGTTGATGAACGCCGACACCACCTTCAGGCGCTTGACCGCGCGGCTCTGCTTCTGCCCCTTGGCCGTCTTGACCTGGTCCTCGAGCTCGTCCTTCTCGGCGTCGAGGTCGACCTGCTCCAGGAGGTCTCGCACCGCCTCGGCGCCCATGCCGCCGCGGAAGTACTCACCGAAGCCGTAGGGCGATCCGAACCGGTCCTTGAGCTCACGGAAGAGCGTCTCGTCGGAGATCACGTCCTGCGGCTTCATCTCCTGGAAGGTCTCCCACACCTGACGCATGCGCTCGGCCGCGTCCTCGATGTAGGCCTCGGTGTCGGAGATGTCGGACTCGAAGGTCTTGGTGACCTCCTTGGTCATCTTGTCGCGCTCGTCGTCGGAGAGCTTCTTGAGGTTGATGTCGAGCGAGTCCGCCCACAGGTGGTCCTCGTCGGAGAAGCCGCTCTGCTTGCCGCTCTTCAGGTACTCCACGCGGTTCTCCAGGGACTCCCTGAGCTCCTGGACCTGCTGCTCCTTCTCGGCCTCGTAGGAGTCGACGACCTTCTGGACCTCGCCCTCGAGCTCGGGCACGTCCCTGGCCCGGGCCTCGTCGTCGACCCACGTGACCATGGAGGCCGCGAAGTAGAGGACCTTCTCGAGCTCCTTGGGAGCCATGTCGATCAGATAGCCGATGCGCGACGGAACGCCCTTGAAGAACCAGATGTGGCTTACCGGGGCGGCCAGGTCCACGTGGCCCATGCGCTCGCGACGCACCTTGGAGCGGGTGACCTCGACGCCGCAGCGCTCGCAGACGATGCCCTTGTAGCGGACCCGCTTGTACTTGCCGCAGTAGCACTCCCAGTCCTTGGTCGGGCCGAAGATGCGCTCGCAGAAGAGGCCGTCCTTCTCCGGCTTCAGCGTGCGGTAGTTGATCGTCTCCGGCTTGGTGACCTCGCCCGAGGACCAGGAACGGATCTGCTTGGACGACGCGAGACCAATGCTGATCTTGTCGAAATTATTGATGTCAATCACAGGCAAATCTCCAAGCGTGAGTCAGTAACCGGGGGGTGAGACGGCCGAGTATGCCGGGGGTGTGCCGGCGCAGCCGGCTGTAGGGGGCCGCAGGCCCCCTGAGGGGGGCGCAGCCCCCCTGTGTCGATCATCAGTTGCTGCCTTCCGTCTCGATCATCTCTTTGTCCTGCTCGGCCTCGGACTCCGCGCCCTGCCCTGCGGCGCCCTGAACCTCGACCTTCTCCTCGGACTCGTCGGCGGCCTCGCCGTCGGTGGCGCGGACGCCGGACAGGTCGATGCCCAGCTCCTCCGCGGCCCGCAGCAGGTCGTCGTCCTCGTCGCGCAGCTCCACGTCACCGCCCTCCTCGGAGCGGACGTCCACGTCCAGCGCCAGTGACTGCATCTCCTTGAGCAGCACCTTGAACGACTCCGGGATGCTCGGCTCGGCGATGTTCTCGCCCTTGACGATGGCCTCGTAGGCCTTGACCCGCCCGACGGTGTCGTCGGACTTGATCGTGAGCATCTCCTGCAGCGTGTATGCCGCGCCGTAGGCCTCCAGGGCCCACACCTCCATCTCCCCGAAGCGCTGGCCGCCGAACTGCGCCTTGCCGCCCAGCGGCTGCTGGGTGACCAGCGAGTACGGACCGGTCGAGCGTGCGTGGATCTTGTCGTCCACGAGGTGCGCCAGCTTCAGGATGTACATGAAGCCGACGGTGACGGTCTCCTCGTAGGGCTCACCGGTGCGGCCGTTGAACAGCTGTGCCTTGCCGGTGGAGCGCCGACCCGGGATCTCCTTCATGTCGACGCCGAGGTCGATCCCGCGGTCGGAGTGCTCCTCCTGCCACTTGACCAGGGCGTTGTCCACGTCCTCCACAGTCGCGCCGTCGAACACCGGTGTGGCCACGTTCACGCGGCCGCCGTTTGACTGGGCGTGCTCGTAGGCCTCCGAGCCGTCGTCGTACCAGCCCATTCCCGCAGCCCACCCGAGATGGGTCTCCAGGATCTGTCCGATGTTCATGCGGCTGGGCACGCCCAGCGGGTTGAGGATCACGTCGACGGGGGTGCCGTCGGCCAGGTGGGGCATGTCGGCCTCGGGCACGATCTTCGAGATCACGCCCTTGTTGCCGTGACGGCCGGCCAGCTTGTCGCCCTCGGCGATCTTGCGCTTCTTGGCCACGTACACGCGAACGAGGTCGTTGACGCCCGGGGACAGGTCGTCCTCGTCCTCGCGCGAGAAGGTCTTGACGTCTATCACGACGCCGCCCTCCCCGTGCGGGACCTTGAGCGAGGTGTCGCGGACCTCGCGCGCCTTCTCCTTGAAGATCGCGCGGATCAGCTTCTCCTCGGCGGTCAACTCGGTCTCGCCCTTGGGCGTGACCTTGCCCACCAGCAGGTCGCCGGAACCGACCTCGGCGCCGACGCGCACGATGCCGCGGTCGTCGAGGTTGCGCAGCGACTCCTCCGAGCGGTTGGGGATGTCGCGGGTGATCTCCTCGTCGCCCAGCTTGGTGGTGCGGGCGTCGATCTCGTACTCCTCGATGTGAATCGAGGTGAGCTCGTCGTCCTTGACCAGCCGCTCCGACAGGATGATCGCGTCCTCGAAGTTGTAGCCCTCCCAGGACATGAAGGCGACCAGGCAGTTCTTGCCCAGGGCCAGCTCCCCGTTGCGGGTCGAGGAGCCGTCGGCCAGCGGGTCGCCGGCCTTGACCGCGTCGCCCAGCGAGACCAGCGGCTTCTGGTGGATGATCGTGCCCTGGTTGGACCGCCTGTACTTGTGCAGCGGGTACTCGGCCTTGTCCACCACCACCTTCTCGGCGTCGACGAAGGTCACCTCGCCCGAGCTCTCGGCCAGCGTCACGTCGCCGGTGTCCAGCGCGGCGCGGGTCTCCATGCCGGTGCCGATCAGCGGCGCCTCGGTCTTGAGCAGCGGCACCGCCTGGCGCATCATGTTCGAGCCCATCAACGCGCGGTTCGCGTCGTCGTGCTCGAGGAACGGGATCAGCGCGGTGGCCACCGACCAGATCTGGTTGGGCGAGACGTCCATCAGGTCGACGTCCTTGGGAGCCTGCAGCGCCAGCTCGGAGTCACCCGAGCGACAGGTCACGCCCGGACCCGTGAGCTTGCTGGTCTTGTGGTCGATCTCCGCGTTGGCCTGCGCGATGACCTTCTCCTCCTCCTCGTTGGCGTCGAGGTGGACGATCTCGTCGGTCACCAGGCCGTCCTTGACCAGCCGGTAGGGGGTGGTGACGAAGCCGTGCTCGGAGATCTCCGCGTAGGAGGAGAGCGACCCGATGAGGCCGATGTTCGGACCCTCGGGGGTCTCGATCGGGCACATGCGGCCGTAGTGGGTCGGGTGCACGTCGCGCACCTCGATCGGGGCACGCTCGCGCGTGAGGCCGCCGGCGCCCAGGGCGCTCAGCCGCCGCCGGTGCGTCAGCCCCGACAGCGAGTTGGTCTGGTCCATGAACTGCGACAGCTGGGAGGAGCCGAAGAACTCCTTCTGCGCCGCCACGACGGGACGGATGTTGATGATCGTCTGCGGGGTGATCGTGTCCGAGTCCTCGGTGGTCAGGCGCTCACGCACGACGCGCTCCATCCGGTAGAGGCCGATGCGGAAGGCCTCCTGGATCAGCTCGCCGACGGTACGCAGCCGGCGGTTGCCGAAGTGCTCGTACTCGTCCAGGCGCTCCTCGATCGGCTCGCGCGGAAGGACCTGCGCCTCGGCGGCGTAGTCCTTGATCGGCTCACCGTCGAACTCGCCCGACTCGGGGATGCCCAGATCCTTGGGCAGGGTGACGAGCTCCTTGATCAGCTCGACGATGTCGCGCGGGGTGAGCGTGCGGGTGTCCAGCGGCTCGTCCAGGTGCAGGCGCGAGTTGAGCTTGTAGCGACCCACGCGCGTCAGGTCGTAGCGCTTGGGGTCGAAGAACAGCTGGTTGAGCAGGTTCTTGGCGGCGTCCACCGAGGGCGGCTCGCCCGGGCGCTGCTTCTTGAACAGCTCGATCAGCGCGCCGTCCTCGGACCTGGTGGCCTCCGTGTCGGACTCGATCGTGTTGCGGATGTAGAGCGAGTTGTCAAACAGCGCCAGCATGTCCTCGTCCGAGCCCGTCCAGCCCTCGGCTACGCCGCGCTCACGCAGCACCTCGCCCATCGCGCGCAGAAGCACCGAGACCGGCAGCTTGCGTTTACGGTCGATCCGGACGAAGACCTTGCCCTTCTTGTCGATCTCCAGCTCCAGCCAGGAGCCGCGGGCCGGCATCAGGTTGGCCGCGAAGACCTGCTTCTCGCGGTCCTTGGGCTCCATGACGTAGGCGCCCGGAGAACGCACGAGCTGCGTGACGACCACGCGCTCGGTGCCGTTGATGATGAACGTGCCCCATTCGGTCATCCAGGGGAAGTCGCCCATGAACACCGACTGCTCCCGGATCTCGCCCGTCTCGCGGTTCTGGAAGGCGACCTTCACGGTCAGCGGGCGAGCGTAGGTGAGGTCCTTCTCGCGACACTCGGCGATGGTGCCCACCGGATCGTCGAACGTGATCTCCTCGAAGACCACGGCCAGGTTGCCCGTGTAGTCCTCGATTGGCGAGACGTCGTCGATGGTCTCCCGCAGTCCCCCCTTCTCGGTGTCCACGAGCCACTCGAACGAGCGGCGCTGGATGTCGATCAGGTTGGGGACTTCGAGCTTGTTCTCCAGCCGCGAGAAACTGCGGCGAAGACGGGAGGCATCAACACGTGCCAAGACGGCGGCTCCTTCGAGGTTCGGCGGACAGCGAGGGCGCAAAAAAAGCGCGACCCGTCAGAATAGCAGACTGAGATCCACCCTCACAGAGGGCGGATGCCGGTCCCGATTGGGACCGTGCGCGGCCATCACGGACCCCGTCCCGAGGCCCCGCGAATATGTGGCGGGACGCTCCATGTCCATCCGCGCGCACCCGGCGAGCCAGGTGCTTGCGGCGTAGGGACGGCTACGGCTATAGGCCTAAGAGGACCTTAGCGGAGCGACGGGCCAACCGGCATGCAATCATCGCCGCATGGAGAGCAGACAGCCGCCAGGCAACCTCGGAGCCGCGTTCGATCCCCGCCAGAGGATCTATCGCGACCCTTTCAACGAGCTCGTCGTCTTCGTGATCTCGGCCGTCAGCGCCGCATTGACCGTGCCGGTGATCCTGCTGATAGTCGGCGCGTTCGTGGGCAAGATCCACTTCCTGCCCTTCGTGGGTCTGAGCGTGGTGCTCGAGCTGCTCCTGATCTTCGGGTTGACCCGCCCCCAGATGAAGCCCGCCGAGCGTGTCCAGTGGGCACTGCTCTGGGGCCTCACGGCCGCCGCGATGGGCGCGGCCTTCTGGGAGCTGGTCTTCGTGAACGTGATCCAGTAGGCACTGAAGCCACAGCACCCGCTTCGGCCGCGGCCCGCTCGGTCGCCTCCGGGTCGAGTACCGGGCGATCCGGCGGCTACTTCACCTCTACGCTGCCGCCGGCCTCCTCGAGGTCGGCCTTGAGCTTGTCGGCCTCCTCGCGCTCGACGCCCTCCTTGATCGGCTTCGGCGCCTCGTCGACCAGTGCCTTGGCCTCCTTCAGGCCCAGGCCGGTGGCCGCGCGCACGACCTTGATCACCTGGATCTTCTTGTCGCCGGGGCCCGTCAGGACCACGTCAACGGTGCTCGACTCCTCCTCGGCGGCGTCGCCGTCAGCGGCGTCCGCACCGCCGGCGGCCGGGGCGGCAGCGGCCACGGCCGTCGCGGATACGCCGAACGCCTCCTCGAGCGCCTTGATGCGCTCGGACAGCTCGAGCACGGAAATGCCCTTGAGCTCGTCGATCCATTCGTCAGTACTGGTGGCCATCTAGCCCTCCTCTGTCGTGGGCGAAGCAGCCGGCTCGGCCGGCTGCGCGCTATTGGCTTCGGTGTCGCCCTCGGAGGGCGCTTCGCTGTCTTCTTGGTTCTCTGCGGGCGCGTCGTCGCCCGAAGCTTGTTCTGCGGGTGCCTCCTCCGCGGCCGGCGCAGGCGCCTCCCCGCTGACCAGCCCCTGCTCGGCGATCGCGCCGAGCTGGATGGCCAATCCGCCGATCAGCCCATTCAGTCCGCGCACCAGGCCGGTGATCGGCGAGGCGAGCACACCCACCAACTGGCCGTCGAGCACGTTGCGGGCCGGGAGCTTGGCGATGTCCTCGATCTGCTCGATCGAGAGCACGTCCCCGTCGAGCGTCCCACCCTTGAACTGCGGAACCTGGTGCTCACGGCGAAAGCGCGCGATGGCCTTGGCCGCCAGAGCGGCGTCGCCGCTGACGAAGGTGAAGGCCGTGGGACCCTCCAGGAGCTCCTTGAGGCTCTCCGCCCCCGCCTGGTCGGCCGCCCGCTCGGTGAGGGAGTTCTTGACCACCCGCAGCGACGCGCCGGCCTCGACCAGGCGCTCGCGCAGCTCGGCGACCTGGGTCACGGAGATACCGCGGTAGTCGACCGCGTAGATGGCCTGGGACTCCTTGATCTGCGTGGCCACCTGATCGATGACCGCTGCTTTCTCTTCCCTGTTCACGCTGTTCGCCTACCTCTGTCTCGTAAGACGCAAAGAGCCCGCACGCAGGCGGGCTCGGAAGTCGGAACGTCCTTCGAAGACTGCGCCTGCACCGGCCTTATGGGAGAACCCGCCGGTGGTCTGGGGCCTGATGTCGACCCGGGAGACTAGCGAAGGGACGGCGGGCGCAGGAGCGCAGCCGGACCGATGGTCCGGCGAGCACCGCACGAGGTTCTCTACGCCGTGACTTCGGCCGGCTCGCCGGCCTCCATGCTGGTGCGCGCCCCGGGATCCACCTTCACCCCCGGGCCCATGGAGGTGGTGAGCGTGACCGTGTGCAGGTAGCGGCCCTTGGCGGCGGCCGGCTTGGCCCGGTTGATCTCGTCGATCAGCGCCGCGTAGTTCTCGAGCAGGTCGCCCTCGGCGAAGTCGGACTTGCCGATCGCCATGTGCACGATCGCGTGGCGATCGGTGCGGTACTCGACCTTGCCGGCCTTGCTCTCGGAGACGGCGCGGGCAACGTCGTTGGTCACGGTCCCGACCTTGGGGTTGGGCATCTTTCCCTGCGGGCCCAGCACCCGGCCCAGGCGGCCAACCACGGGCATCATGTCCGGCGTGGCGATGGCCACGTCGAAGTCCGAGAAGCCCTCCTCGATCCGCTTGGCCAGATCGTCGTCTCCCACGTGATCGGCGCCGGCCTCGGTGGCCTCGCGGGCCTTGTCGCCCTTGGCGAACACCGCGACGGTCATCTCCTTGCCCAGGCCGTTGGGCAGCGAGATCGTGCCGCGCAGCTGCTCCTCGGCGTGTCGGACGTTCAGCCCGGTGCGGATATGCACCTCGACGGTCTCGGGGAACTTGGCCCCCTCGAATGACTTGATCACGCCTACCGCGTCGGAGGGCGTGTACTGGCGTTCGCGATCGACCTTCTCCAGGTTGTCGCGGTAGCGCTTGCCGTGCTTGGCCATTCTGGGATTACCTCCGCGGCGCGTCCGCGCCCCGCGTCTGGGGGGCTTGTTCGGCATCACGCCTCACCTCTGGACCTCCACGCCCATGGAGCGGGCGGTGCCCTCGATGATCTTCGACGCGGCGTCGATGTCGTTGGCGTTCAGGTCGGGCATCTTCTTCTCGGCGATATCGCGGATCTGCGCCGAGGTGATCTGGCCCACCTTGGTGCGGTTGGGCTCACCCGAGCCCTTGTCCAGATTGATCGCCTGCTTGATGAGCACGGCGGCGGGCGGCGTCTTGGTGATGAAGGTGAACGAGCGGTCCTCGTAGACCGTGATCTCCACCGGGGTGGTGGTGCCGTTCTCGTTCTGGGTCTGGGCGTTGAACGCCTTGCAGAACTCCATGATGTTCACGCCGTGCTGGCCCAGGGCGGGGCCGACCGGCGGAGCCGGGTTGGCGGCGCCGCCGGGCACCTGCAGCTTGATGAGTGTGAGGACTTTCTTGGCCATTGCTTGGGATTACTCCCGCGGGCTTCCAGCCCACGTCTTGATTTTCTCCTTCGACATCACGTCTCAGATTTTCTTGACTTGGTCGAAGCCGACTTCGACCGGGGTCTCGCGGCCGAAGATGGATACCAGCACCTTGAGCTTGACAGCGTCCTCGTTGATCTCGGAGATCTCGCCCGAGAAATCGGACAGCGGCCCGGAGACGACCTTGACCGACTCGCCGATGGAGAACTGCGCGCGGGTGCGCGGGCGCTCAGCGGCCTCGCGGTTGAGCAGGCGGTCGACCTCGACCTGGCTGAGCGGGACGGGCTTCTGCGACGCCCCGACGAAGCCGGTCACCCCGGGAGTGTTCTTGACCAGGCCCCAGGAGTCGTCGGAGAGGTTCATGTTCACCAGCAGGTAGCCGGGCATCGTCCGCTGCTCCTTCTGGATCTTCTGGCCGTCCTTCATCTCCTGCACCTGCTCGGTGGGAATGACGATCTGGCGCACGGACGGGCCCTGGCCCAGGGACTGGACCCGGTGCTCGAGGTTCTGCTTGACCTTCTTCTCGTGCCCGGAGTAGGTGTTTACGGCGTACCAGCGGAACATTTTAGGACTCTGTGTGACTTCCTGGTGGAGGGTTTCGGTTACTCAGATGAATGCGTCGACGAGGCGCTGGAAGATCGCGTCCAGCAGGCCGAGATAGCTGCCCGCGATGATCACGAACCCGAGGACCACGCCCGTGAGCGTGGTGAGCGCCTGGCGGTCGGGCCACTGCACGCGGCGAAGCTCGGCAACCACCGACCGCAGGAACTGTACGAGACGCGAGCCTTCTTTGTCCGCCTGCCCCTCTCCCCGGTGGCCTCGGGGGCCGGGCGCGAGGTCCTCGACGTCCTCCGGCTCGTCCTCATCCGGGTCGAAGTGCTCGGGGTCGTTCTCGATGTCCGGGTATCCGAGCTCCGGCTCCTCTTCGGTCTCCTCGACCGGTCCGCCGGCGCGAAGCTGCTCCGAGCCGCTGAGCGGCACCGGGGTGATCGGATCGGGACCGTTCACCACGGCCTCGCGCCCGAGCTCGTCGGCCACGTCGTCGGCGATCGGGTCCTCGCCGCGCCGGCGATCGGGAGCGGACGCAGGACCGTTGCCCTGCTCATGGGCCTTTCGACGCGCTTGGCGCTCCTTGGCCTTCTGACGATTCCTGGCCATCTAGCTAGCGCTCCCTCCGGGAAGTACCGGCACCCGTCAGCGGGTCTCCTTGTGCGGCGTGTGGCGCCCGCACCAGCGGCAGTACTTGCGCAGCTCGATCCGATCCGGATTGTTGCGTTTGGACTTCTGAGTTTGGTAGTTGCGCCGCTTGCACTCCTGGCACTCCAGGGTGGCGGCGATCCGTACGTCTCCGCGAGCCATGGCTCCTCGACTCTCCGCAGGTGTCCGGCCGGACAAGGAAAAACCCCGCCGGCCGCAGGGTTCGCCGCGGAGGATAGCGGGCTGTGAGAGCCTCGGCCCGGTGCTCGCCCGCCCGTCCTCGTGACGGAGTGGGACCGGTCGGTCGCCCGCTTAGCGCCTCCTGCGCTTGGCGTGGCGACGAGCGCGGGCGAGCTCCCTTCCGAAGGCCTGTTCGACCTCTTCGTCCATGGCCATCTTGAAGATCGCCAGCATCGAGTCCGACGCCAGTGGCCGCATGCGCTCGAGGGCGTCGCTGACCTCGGGCCACTTGTCCCCGGGACTCCCCTGGCTCTGAAAAGGCTGCCAGACCTCCTCGAGGAACAGGCGAACGAAGGTGCGGGCGGCGCTGTCGGCGCTGCGGCGCACCCGGGCCACCACCCGCAGGGCCTTCTCGGGGGAGACGCCGAGGTCGGTCAGCTCGGCCCCGGCCCGGCCCAGCCGCGGGCTGAGCTCCTCCCACTTGCCGTCGCCGACCGGGCGCACCAGGCCGAGGTCCTCGGCCTTGGCAAGCAGCTCGGGGTCGTCGGTCCCGTAGCTCCTTGACAGCTCGGTGGCGTCGGCGATGCGCGACTCCTCGTCGGTCCAGGGCTCGCGCAGCGCACGCCGGAAGCGAAGGGCGTCGGCGCCCTGACCCGTCGCGCGGGAGAGCAGTCGGCCGATCAGGTCGAGGCTGTAGCCATCGGCCTGGAGCTCGCGGATAAGCTCGATGCGGGCCACGTGGTCGCCGTCGTAGTAGCCGGTCCGGCCGCTGACGGAGGGCGGGTCGAGCAGGCCGCGGGACTGGTGGGCGCGGATGTTGCGCACGGTCATCCCGGTGCGCCGGGCGAGTTGGTCGATGGTCAGCGGGTCGACGCCATTCTTGGCCATGCAGCCAGAGGGTACGGTTGAGATGATGCATAGGCGCGTGTTACATAGATCCATGCAATCGCCGCGCGCGCAGGAGCTTCGGGCCTTGGGGCACGTGGCGGGGGTCGGGTTTGGCCAGACGGCCGCCAGGGGGAGGAAGCGAGCTACAAGCTCGCCGGAGCTGAAGTGATGCGCTCGACGGGATAGGCATCCATGCCCATCCCGTAAACGGCTGCGCTCGACGGGATAGGCATCCATGCCCATCCCGTAAACGGCTCAGCCGGTGACCGCGTCGGGCTGGCGCGGTCCAAACCGCGCGTGCAGCCGCCGCAGCGGCCGCGGCGACCACCAGTTCCACGACCCGAGCAGGGCCATCAGCGAGGGCACCAGCAGAGCCCGCACGACGAAGGCGTCGATCAGCACGCCGAGGGCCGAGCCGATCCCGATCTGTTTGATGAACAGCACCTCGGAGGTCACGAACGATCCGATCGCCACGGCGAGCAGGATCGCCGCGGCGGTGACCACGCTGCCCGTGCGCCCCACACCCACCGCCACGGACTCCCGATCGCCCAGACCGGAGTCCCGCGCCTCCTTGATCCGGCCGAGCAGGAACACCCCGTAGTCGGTGGAGAGGGCGAACACCAGGGTGGCGGTGACAAGGAAGTCGGTCGGCTCGATCCCGCCGTTGGCTCGATAGGCCAACAGCCCCTCCAAGCGCCCGTCCTGGAATATCAGCGTCAGCACACCGAGAGTCGCCCCGACCGTCAACACGTTCATCACCAGGGCCTTGACCGGCAGGACCACCGAGCCGGTCATCACCCACAGCACCACGAAGGTGAACACGGCGAGCAGCGAGCCCGACAGGACCAAACGCGCGCCGATCGCCTCCTGCTGGTCGACGAACTCCGCCGCCTCGCCGCCGACGAGCACGGACAGCCGCGTGGCGTCGGCGCGGATGGCCTGCACGGCGTCACGCGCCGGCTGGGCCGCGGCGTCGCCGCGAGCGATCGCCCCGATCTGCCAGGTGGTCCGGTCCAGGCGCCTGGGCGCCTTCACAGCGGCGACGCCCGGCAGCTTGGCCACCCGCCCGGCCAGCGCCCGCACCTGAGAAGCGGCGCCGGGACCCGCCTTGACCGCGATCAGCACCGGACTCGAGTCCTGGCGCGGGAAGTCGCGCGCCAGGGCGTCGCCGACGGTCCTGGCGCTCAGCCCTTCGGGCACCGTGCCGATGTCCACCGGGGTCCACTGCGCCCGCAGCGCGGGCAGGGTCAGGGCGAGCATCAGGGCCGCCGTGACCACGGCGACCAGACCGGGCCGGGCCATCACGCGCTGGGCCACCCGGTACCAGCGGTCGTGGGCGCCGCTGCCGCGCTCGCGGGCCTTGAGCTTGACGTTCCACAAGGCGAAGAACGCCGGCGCGAGCAGGCACGACGCCGCAGCCGCCACCAGCGCCACGCCGGCCCCACCGATGGCCATCGACTGGAGGAAGTTGAGTGGGAACACCAGCAGCGTGGCCAGGGCGGCGGCGACCGTCAGCGCGCTGAAGACGACGGTGCGACCGGCGGTGGCCATCGTTTCGCGCACCGCCTCCGCGCCCGGGCCGCTGCGTTCGAGCTCCTCGCGGTAGCGGCTGAGCAGGAACAGCGTGTAGTCGATCGCCAGGCCCAGGCCCAGCCCGATCACGAGGTTCACGCAGAAGATCGACAGCGAGTGCAGCTCGTTGACCACCCTGAGCAGCACGAAGGTGATGAAGATCGTGGTCACGCCCACGCTGAGGGGCAGGGTGGCGGCTCTGAAGCCGCGGAAGAAGAAGAACGAGAGCAGGATCAGCACCGGGAACGCCATCGACTCCGCGCGCCCGAGGTCGGTGGAGATCTGCTCCCCGAGCTGATCGTTGGCAAAGACGCCTCCTCCGAGCGTCACTCCCTCTCGATCCCCGAAGCGCCGTTCGAGCTCGGAGGCCACCGCGCTCTCGTCGGCCGAGGCCTTCAGCGTGAGGGCGAGGTAGGTGCTGCGCCCGTCGCGCGACACGAAGCGGGGATCGCGGCCTGTGGCCGCGGAGGCCACCGACGCGACGCCTGGTACGCGGGCCAGCTCCCGGGTCAGCGTGCCCACCTGAGCCTTTGCCGCGGACGAGCGCACGGGCCCCTCCGGGCGCAGCAGCACTATCGCCCCGGCCGAGGACCCCGTCCCGGTGGCGGCTTCCACTCGCTTGACGGCCAGTGTGGAGTCCGCGCTCCCGTCGGCGAACCCGCCGTCGGAATCGAGCAGGCCGAACACCGGGCCGCCGTAGGCGGCGGCCAAGACGACGAACACGGCGGCGGCCGCGAGGAAGCGACGCGGGCGGGCGGTGATCTTCTCGATGAGGGAGGGGAGCATGGTCGGCCTCTGAGGTCCAGTTGGGTTTACGACCGTCAAGTTACAGCTAGGCATTTACACCTGTCAACCCAACTTGTAGGTTGAGGTACGTGCGTCCCGCCGGAACGGCCTCCACCGCCCCCGCCGCCCGCACTCCGCGCGGCCAGGGGGACCGGCTGCGCGAGCGCCTGCTGGACGCGGCGGTGGAGCTGGTCGGCGAGCAGGGGGACACGTCGCGACTCTCGGTGCGGGCGGTCACCCGCCGCGCCGGGGTCTCTCCCACCGCGCTGTACCTGCACTTCGACAGCCACGACGAGCTGCTGCAGGCGCTGACCGAGCGGGGCTTCTCCGAGTTTCGCGAGGCGCTGCGCGGGGCCGCCGGACGGGGCAGCGACCCGGCGAAGCGGCTTCTACAGGCGGGCCTGGCCTACGTGCGCTTTGCCGCAGAGCAGCCGGCGCTCTACACGGTGATCTTCGGGCCCCGGACGCTCACCCCGCAGGCTGCGGGGCGTCCGCCGTCGCCGAAGTCCCAAGTCGGCTACGAGTCCTTCGACGACCTCGTGGTGCTGATCGAGGGCTACCTCGGCCCCGCCCGCGCCGCGCGCGCCGATACCCGCGCGCTCGCGCGCGGGATCTGGTCCGGCCTGCACGGCTACGTGACGCTGCGCCGGTTCCGCCCACTGGTCGAGTGGGGGGACGAGGAGCAGTTCGTCACCGCGCTCGGCGAGGCCTGGCTGGGGCCTCCGGGCGATTAGTCTGGCGCGACCACTACCCGGGAGGGAGCTCGTATGGCCAACATCAGGGGCACCGCAAGCGAGGAGATCGAGGCGCCGTTATCGGAGGTCTGGGCTGTGGTGGAGGACACCGAGTCCGCCCCCGACTGGCAGGGCGGCATGGACAAGATGGACGTGGTGGAGCGGGACGCCGAGGGGCGCCCCGAGGTCGTGGACACCGAGACCGACGCCATCGTGCGCGCAGTCAAGAGCAGGGTGCGCTTTACCTACGAGCCCGAGCGGCGTCTGAGCTGGGAGCAGGTCAAGGGAGACCTGAAGTCGGTGGTCGGCTCTTGGGAGCTGGAGGACCTCGGCGGGGGCCGCACCCGCGCGACCTACTCGCTCGACGCGGATCCGGGTCGCATGCTCGGCATGCTGATCCGCGGCCCGGTGGAGGGCAAGATCCGCAACCTGCTCGTGAGCGCTCGCCCGGGTGAGCTCAAGGCGCGGGTGGAGGGGAGCGCCTGACCCCGCTACCGCGCCAGCGCTTCGACCGGCACGACGTAGAACTCCTGGCCAGAGCTTTCTGTCTGGCGAGGACGCGGCCCCGATCCCTGGCGTAGATAGCGCAGCGTCCGGTCCAGGCGGCCTCCGTGGGCCTTTACCCATTCAGCGACCGCGTCGGGATCGCCGCCGGCCTCTTCCACTCGAGAGCGCAGGATGGCAACCGTGTCGGGCGTCCGGTCGATCCAGCCCGACGGCTGCACAGAGTTCAGGAGCGTTCGTACTTCGTCGTCATTCACCCGCCTAGGTTCTCACGCGCATCGTCGGAAGGGAAACGGCGGGCGCCCCCGTCACCAAATGCGCGTGACCGGATACCCGTCGAAGACCGTGTCAGCGGACACGATGGTGGCGCGCTCGCAGATCGCCTGCGCCGCGAGCAGCCGGTCAAACGGATCGTTGTGAATCGGTGGCAGCGCGCGTACCGCCCACGCGTGAACGTCGGTGATCGGCAGGTGCTCGAACTCGAACTCGTCCAGGCGCTCGGGCAGGTCGTCGGGAACGCGAACCTTGCCCAGCGCGCTCTTGATCGCCGCTTCCCACACGCAGACGGCGCTGACCAGCACCGGCGTGCGGGCGTCCTCGATGGCGGCCCGAACGCTTTCCACGCGCGTGTCTCCGGCTAACAGCCACAGCACGGCGTGGGTGTCGAGCAGGAGGCTCAGCGGAAGTGCTGGGCGAAATCGGCGGGAAGGCCGTCGAAGTCGTCTGCCAGCTCGATCTCACCCTGAAGCACCCCGAACGCCTCCGCGACGGGACGGCGGCGCTGCACTGGCATCAGCCGGGCGACGGGCCGGCCGGAGCGCTGAATCACGACCTCTTCGCCGCCCTCGGCAAGCTCGACCAGCCGCGACAGCTGGCTCTTGGCCTCATGCATTCCCACGCGGACCATGAGGCGCATGCTACCACCTGGTTAGCTAGAACGGGCCCGGTGCCCTTCTGGAACACTCGTCCGGACGCGAAACCCAGATCCCTTCGACAAGCGGCACCAGTCCCGCTGCCGGTTGGATCGAGTCAACGCCTCCTCGGCCGCCCGAGAAACAGCTGCCCTGCCAAGATCACGATCACAGGGGCGACGAGGGCGATGGCGATGAGCCCCGGCAGGCCAATCCCCAAGAGGAGACTGCCGTCTCCCGGTGCGTCGGGCTCCTCGTCCGTGTTCGATGGGTCCGCGCGCACGACTCGGAGTCCGGCGGTATGCAGCACCTGGGCCTTGCCGCCCTTGACCCGAAAGCCGTCGAGGTGCTTGAGCAGTTCGGTCTCGTTTCCGGCGACCACGTCGACCAACCGCTCGCGCCGGGCCCTGCTCGCCGTTACGTTGGTCGCTCGGCGCACCATCCGCTCGGCCAGATTCGCGTTTCGACCGTGGCCCTCGGCGAGCGTCCTGACGTAGGCCGCGGTGTCGTTGAGGAGCTTGCGATAGAGAATCCGAGGCATCTCGGCGGGTCCCTGAGGTCCGATTACGACCGGAGAGGCAGAGCCGATGTTGGTCTGGGGAGCCATGGCGGCCACGTCGCTGGCCATGGTGAGGAAAAGTCCGGCGGAGCCGGCGCGGGCGCCGTCGGGCGCCACGTAGACGACCACCGGGATCCGTGCGGCGAGCAGGTCATCGTTCATCGCCCGCGTGATGTCCACCCCTCCACCCGGCGTGTCCAGGCGAAGGATGACCAGGCGTGCATGCTTGTCCTTGGCGTCTGAAAGTGCCTGCTCGAGCTCGTGCTTTCTGGTGCGGTCGATACCCCCCTTGAGCTCGACCGAATAGGCGATGCCCTTGCCTTGGGCCCTACCCTCCGCCTTGCCGTTCCCCGTCAGCGAGCTGCCGACCGCCAGCATCGTCAACAGGACGAGCACACAGATGTGCGGTCGGTGATCGTTTGCGATGACCCGCTTCGCCTTGTCCGAGAAGCTGACCATCGGTGCGAGTCTCTCAGACAGGCTCACTACGGCAAGCTGGTCGGAGCGGAAGCCGGTGGACACCAGTTCCGCTCTACCACCCCAAGCCCTCGTCCGGACTCGAACCGGAGACCCCTTCCTTACCATGGAGCTTCGGGTTGCTTTCTACGTCCTGCGAGATCCGGCCACTGGGGGAGATTTCCCTGCAAATCGAGGGTTAGCAGGATGAGAGGGGACTCGACAGGACTTACCGTCCTGCTTAATGTTGGGGGATCTGTTGGGGGATTGTTGGGGAATTTGCGCTCGCTCGGAGACTTGAGGTCGCGGCCCCCCGACAACCGCAGGTCGAACGGTGTCGTCGTTTACCCCTTCTGACGACTTCAGTGTGGACCCCTGCGGACTTGGCGCTTCTCCTCCGCGCCGAATCCGATAGCGAGCTCAGGGTCCGCAGAGACTTCTGCTCCTCATCCATTCCGAGCGTCTCGCCGACGCCGACGCAGACCACCGCTCTCGCGCGGGAGGAGGCGCCTCAAGCAACGGCGTCGGGGATCTGGAGACTTCCGCATTTCCTCGAAGCAGCAGCGGCGAGCTGACTATGCTCGTCCTTCGAGGGCGTCGACCGAAAGGGGTTCCCTTGCCCCACATCAGTCCGTCCGGGCTGCCCGGCGCCACCGCGTCGAGTGGCGGCATATCGCC
>JAABUR0100004674.1_pt1 | contig 18121 bp, 17 predicted proteins | sample 5560091 | NCBI WGS metagenome assembly JAABUR01 (sample SAMN10711879, study PRJNA513375) | rock metagenome | isolation source: Antarctica rocks | place: Antarctica: Victoria Land, University Valley sud | reverse complement strand
GGTGACAGCGACGGCGACGAGCCCGATACGTCACTTCTCGACCGGCGACTCTGTCGACGATCAGGCGACTCACGACAGGGTGGAGACGAAGGGACTCGAACCCTCAACCCCCGCCTTGCAAAATCGTGGCGAGGCGTCCGCTTACATCCGTCTGCGGCCGCCTGGACGGGACGTAGGCCGTCACCGTTCGCTATCCAACGCCCTCGGCCGGGGCGTAGACAGCAAACTAGGCAGCAAACTTCGGGTGTCAGACAATACCTTCACCGAACGACCACGGACGTCCTATGCAGAGGTCTTGAAGCTACGATGACCACCCTCACGGCGAAAATGGGCAGTTTCCCAGTGTTGGAGACTCTCGCGGCCTCGATCCAGTTCTCATGGCGTGACGCTGGCCGGGTCACCCTCGAGCCCTCAGGCAAGATCTCGGTGTTGGCATTACCCGAGATTGCGGGCTTATACCGCTTCACATTGACCCCGAGTCCGGGTCAGACCCGGCGCCGCGTCTACATAGGGGAGACCGACAACCTGCGGCGACGTCTTGCTGGTTACCGCAACCCAGGTCCCAGCCAACGAACGAACCTGCGCCTGAATGGTCTTCTCGTAGAGCATCTGACCAGTGCCGGAATCGTACTGTTTGCCGTAGCTGTCGAGGTGGCGGTCACCTTGGACAGTGACGACCAATGGCAGTCGGTGAATCTGGCCCGCAGGGCCGGCAGACTGCTGGCCGAGAACGCAGCGTTGGTCCTGGCTCACGTCACCGACGACGCCGATATCGAAAATCTCGGATGAACGATCCGGTCTCAGGCAGCGACCGTCTATCCGAACTCTGCGCTGCGTTGGACGCATATCGACCCGCACGGCGACAAATGCTGGGGACGCTCGCCTCGCCTCGTCCAACCGAGATCCACTTGCGGAATGGTCCGAGCACCTCGTCGCTGCTCTCACCGGCGGCTGCTGACAGACAGCCCGCGTTCAGGCCATCTACGACCTCACAACTCTCGACGGCTTGACGGTGCAGGTGCGGTATCTGGTGAATCCGAGCACCACTTGGGTCAACGAGCAACCCGTGCGCATCCTGGCCGGCGCGGACCTGTACGCCTTGTACTTTTCGAGGCATTTGCAGTCACGGGTGTGGTCATGTTCCCTTCGGACCTGACAAGCATTGGTGCCGCCCTCGGCAAGCGACACGGCCAGCAGAACCGCCCTGATCGCTGTCGAACCCCGGCCCGCGAAGGCGACCGGCAGCAATGCGTGACATTACAATTCACCCGTCGCAACTGGAGGACAATCAGCCGTGACCCGATACGTTCCGGCGTCTGGTCGTGACTCTGTGCGCCTCAGCTCGATGCCTAGATTCGCCGCCAATCCGAGAGCTAGACGGTGGTCGAGGCGAGCCTCATGGCGTCGTTGAATGCAGCGAGCACCTTCACCTCATCCCCGCCCTGGGTAACGTTGCAGCGCCTCTGGCTCGGGTGCGGAGCATTGAGCACTTAGCCCGCGTGCCTCGTTTTTTTTCCTTCCGGGCGCCACCGCGTCCCGCGCGGCGTTGCCATGGCAGAGCACCACTCGAAGGTCCGGCGGTAGGTCGACCAGGCGCAGCAGCCATTCGCGTCCGTGTTCGATGTCCTGTGCCTTTGCCGCGGCGATCTTGCCGCGGACGCCGAGATACCAAGGCACCGCGTTCCAGTGCATTCCCCACTCCCGCGCGGTCCGGAGTGCTCATAGGGATGCCACATTGGCTGCGGTGCCATGTTCGTTGCCGGCCGTCAGCATCCGTGATCCGTGCGCCGCAGCGCCGGCGGGCGCTTCCAGCAGCAGTACTCGGGCGGTGATCCCTCCGCAGTCCGGGTCGACATACGGCACTTGACCGCCGACAGTGCGGGAGATCCCCTGCACGAGGGCGTTCACGGGCGTGCGGTTCGAACCACCGGCCTTGCTTGGCTTCCAGAAACTCCGGGTCCTCGTGCCGTCGCGGCTCGGTCGCGAACGGGCCCAGCGGACCGGGAACAGATGCCGTCGGCAGCAGCGGCCGCTCCTCGGGGCGGACGCCGAGGTGACTTGCGCATTTACAGTTCAATCTGTACAGTGTAGACATCACACAAGATACGGCCCCGGGGGCGGAGGGTGCGAAACCAGAACCGCCCCGGGACCATAACCCGAAAGGAGTCTCCCATGGAGACCGCAACAAATACAGCACCACAGGTCCAGGTCGTGACGACGGTCACCGGATGGCCGGAGAGCCGGATCCGTCGGCTCATGGTGGTGATCGAGGCCGTTCAGGCCGAGGTCGACACCACCCCGCTCGAGGACGTCGAGGTTACGGGGTGGACCAAGGCCCTGGTCGAGAAGGCACTCGAAAAGCTGGCTGGCTCGCGAGCGACCGTGCAGATCAAGGTCATCAAGCGAGCGATCGCAAACGGTGGTTCGGTCACCCGGGACGAGGTCTACGAGCTGGGTGGCTACAAGCCGACCCGCAGCCTCAAAGGCTTCACCCGTGCGGCCAACCGGGCCACGCTGGCACTCCGGGACGAGGGCGACCTGCCCGAGGACGCTGAGGAACTCCTCGAGCCGATCTACGACATGAGTGTCAGGTCGTACCAGCGCGCGCGCGGATTCCGGATTCCGTTGGAGGTCGTCAAGCTCTACTCGGAGTAGCAGCACCCGCGTGATGGAGCCCCAGCCAGATCTTGGCTGGGGCTCCGTGTGTCTGGAACGTCTCCGCGGCAGGTTGCACGGTGACGCGCCGTAGGGTGGCGGTCACAGGTTGGGAACCGTGAACTGCGAGGCCGGGGGCAGGATGACCGAGTCGATCGACAACCCGATCCTCAACGCCCCATACGACCCGCCGACAAGGCATTTCGAGATCGGCTCGCACGGTCCGACCGGAGTCGTCAAGGACGGCCGCCGACCGAGCGAGTCCTTCATTCCGATCCCGCCGTCGAAGAAGGGCGTCCGTACTAAGGACGGCGCGGTGCAGGAGGTCCTCGACTTCGACATCACCCGCGAGCGGCGTGAGCGGAACTCGCTGATCAACGACCTCCGCCGTGACGTCGAGCGGTGGCGCCAATTCGGGTACGAGCGGGTCACCCCGACGACCCGGACCCTGCTCACCTACTGGGCAGATCCCGACCGGGAGAACCGGGTGCTGTTCTGCCAGCGCGAGGCGGCCGAGACCGCGATCTTCCTGGCCGAGGTGGCCGGCCGGCACGGCTACACCGACTGGCGCCGTCGCCTGGCCGAGGCCAACGAGGAGCACAACTCCGGGCTGCCCAGGGTCGCGCTGAAGATGGCCACCGGCTCCGGGAAGACCGTCGTGATGGCGATGCTGATTGCCTGGCAGACCCTGAACAAGGTACGTACGCCGAAGAACCCGAACTTCACCAAGCGGTTCCTGGTGATCACCCCTGGGATCACCATCCGGGATCGACTCCGGGTGCTGCTGCCCAGCGATCCGGGCAACTACTACGCCGAGCGCGACCTCGTTCCGCCCGATCTGGTCGGCCTGTTGCGCCAGGCGCAGGTCATCATCACCAACTACCACGGCTTCCTCACCCGGGACGCGAAGGAGATCAAGGGCGTCTCCAAGACGACCCGCCAGATCCTGCTCGCGGGCAAGTCCGGCACGGCCGGCGACCCATTCCGGGAGACCCCCGACGCGACGGTGGCCAGAGTGCTCAAGGACTTCGGCGGCCTGACCGGCAAGACCTCGCAGGAGATCGTGGTCTTCAACGACGAGGCACACCACTGCTACCAGGACCGGCCGCTACCGACCGTTGCTGGGGCTGCGAAGCTCAGCAAGGAAGAGGCCGAGGCGAACCTCGAAGCCCGGGTCTGGTTCAAGGGCGTCCAGGCGGTCGTCCGCCGGGTCGGGGTCAAGGCGATCTACGACCTGTCGGCCACCCCGTTCTATCTGTCCGGGTCCGGGTATCACGAGGGTTTCATCTACCCGTGGACGGTCAGCGACTTCTCCCTGATGGACGCGATCGAGTCCGGGATCGTCAAGATCCCGCGTACGCCGGTGGACGACGACGCGACCGGTGATCTGGTCACCTACCTGCGGCTGTGGGACCACATCGGGGACAAGCTGCCGAGGAAGAAGGCCGCCACTGGCCCGGGAGGATTCGCCGCGCCGCTCCCACCCGAACTGGAAGGTGCCCTGCACAGCCTCTACCGCAGCTATGAAGGCGCCTACGACTACTGGAAGGACAACCTGGCCCACACCGGTCAGACGGCCCCGGTCTTCATCGTGGTCTGCCCGAACACGGTGGTGTCCAAGATCGTGTACGACTGGATCGCCGGTTCCGACGTCGAGGCTGGCGAGGCAGGCGAAGGTACGGCGCACCGGACCGGCGAGCTGAAACTCTTCTCCAACGTGGTCGACGGGAAGCCGCTGGCCCGGCCATACACGATCCTGGTCGACTCCGCCCAACTCGAGTCCGGTGAGGCGCTCAAGCCCGACTTCCGGGCCGCGGCCTCGGCCGAGATCGACGCGTTCAAGGCCGAGTACCGCCGGCGCAGCCCGGGCGCCGACGTGGACAAGCTCACCGACGAGGACCTCCTGCGCGAGGTCATGAACACCGTCGGCAAGAAGGGCCGGCTGGGCGCGGACGTCCGCTGCGTCGTCAGCGTCGCCATGCTCACCGAGGGCTGGGACGCCAACACGGTGACCCACATCCTCGGCATCCGGGCCTTTACCAGCCAGTTGCTCTGCGAGCAGGTGGTCGGCCGCGGCCTGCGGCGTCGCTCGTACGAGGTCAACGAGGACGGCAGGTTCGACCCGGAGTACGCCAGCGTGTACGGGATCCCGTTCGCCTTCATCCCCTCCGACCGGCCGCCACCGCCGATCACCGCGCCGCAACCGGTGATCGAGGTCGCCTCGGTGCCGGGTCGGGAGGACCTGCGGGTCAGCTTCCCGAAGCTGGACGGCTACCGAATCGAGATCCCCGACGCGCAGCTGATCTTCGACCCGGCCGGTGCACCGCCGTTCGAGATCGGCCCGAGCACCGTGCCCAGCTGGGTCGAGACCAGCGGCATCGTCGGTGGCGCGGAGACGATCCGGGACCTCGACGGTACGGCGGCACGGTGCCAGCAGGTCGCCTACGAGTTGGCCAAACGGCTGCTGCGTGACCATCTCACCAGCGGGGACGACGACCGGCGGCCGTGGCTGTTCCCTCGGCTGGTCACCATCTGTCGGGAGTGGCTGGACACCTGCGTGCACTGTGCGGAGGGGTACGGCATCGGGCACCTGCTCTCCTACGCCGAGCGCCAGGCCGAGGCCGCCGAAGCCATCTACCACACGATCACGGTGCAACTGGGGGACCGCCGCGAACGGCTCCGGCCGAGGCTGCGCGCCTTCGACCCGGTGGGCTCTACCGGCGACGTCGCCTTCCTCACCCGCAAGGAGGTCATCGACGCCGAGAAGTCCGAGGTCAGCCACGTCACCCTCGACGGCCAGGGCGGCAACACCTGGGAGCAGATCCTGGCCCTGGAATGCGAGCGGAACAAGGCAGTCGCAGCCTACGCGAAGAACGACCACCTCGGCTTCGCCATCCCGTACGTCCACAAAGGACGGACACACTCGTACGTGCCGGACTTCCTGCTGCGTCTGGTCCGGGCCGAGGGCGAGGACTTCGATCGAACCCTGATCGTGGAGGTGTCCGGCGGACGGAAGAGTCCCGGGCCGACCGCGGTCAAGGCGCTGACCGCGCGGGACAGTTGGTGCGCGGCGGTCAACAACCACGGCGGCTTCGGCCGATTTGGGTACGTCGAGGTCACCGCGATGGTCGGCGTACGGACGGTCTTAAACGACGCGATCGTCGCGCTGTACGCCGATGCCCCGATCATCGGTCCGCCGGACCTACTCGACTTCGCCGACATCGTCCGCCGAGAACCACAAGGGGAGATCGCCCGTGCCGGGTAAAGCCAAGGGACCCACGCCGGTCACCGCGATCCAGCACGAGGATAAGCGGACCAACCTGCCGACCGCCGACGCGCACGACTTCGTCGGACCGGAGGTTGATGCCGTGCGCCAGGTCCGCTATCCCCGCGACCCGAGCCTGGACCCGCAGTTGGTCTGGCGCGGCAAGGACGAGCAGGACTCCGCTGACCTGCTGGCCGACGCTCCGCCGATCTACATCCAGGAGAAGATCGACCCGCGGGTGCTCGTCGAGAACCTGCGCCGCACCGCAGCCTCACCGGCCGAGGAACCGGAACTCAGCCTGTTCGACACCTTCGACGGGCTCGGCGAACTCGACCTCGTCGACTTCTACCGGCATCAGGCCAACTGGTCCAACCGGATGATCCTGGGCGACTCGCTGCAGGTCATGGCCTCACTCGCCGAGCGGGAAGCGTTGCGCGGCAAGGTCCAGATGATCTACCTCGATCCGCCGTACGGGATCAAGTTCGGGTCCAACTGGCAGCCATCGACGCGGAAGCGCGATGTCAAGGACGGCAAGGTCGAGGACGCCGCGCGGGAGGCCGAGCAGATAAAGGCGTTCCGAGACACCTGGGAGCTTGGCATCCACTCCTACCTCGCCTACCTGCGGGACCGGCTCGTGGTGGCTCGGGATCTGCTGACCGAATCCGGCTCGGTATTCGTGCAGATCGGCGACGAGAACGTGCACCTCGTCCGGAGTTTGATGGACGAGGTCTTCGGCCGCGACAACTTCGTCAGCCAAATCATCTTTCGAAAAACGAGTGGGGCGACGTCGCGGTTCCTCCCGCCCACAGCAGACCATCTGCTCTGGTTTGCCCGCGATGTCGATGCCATGAAGTACCACGCCCCAATGCGGGCGCGACAAGGAATCGGTGATGCTGACGGCGCATACACGTATGTGGAGGCGACCGAAACCGGATCGAGGAGGCGTCTTTCGCCAGCAGAAATGTTGGGGGCCGCTGCACTCCCTAAGGGTGCCCGGACCTACCGCCACCAGATTCTCACGTCCCCGCGCGTCAGAACTGCGCGCACTGGCTACTTCCCCGTTGTTGTAGGTAGCCAGACGTTTCTGCCCAGCACTGGAGAGTGGAAGACCCACGCAAAAGGGATGAAGAGGCTCGTTGCAGCGAATCGGGTTGTCACGACCGGCAAGACTTTGTCGTACGTGCGTTATCTGGATGACTTCCCAGCGGTGATCGTGTCCAACCTGTGGGATGACACTCAGTCGGGCAGTGGAATGGAGAAGGTGTACGTCGTCCAAACCGGGACGAAGATCATCGAGCGGTGCCTGCTCATGTGCACCGATCCGGGGGATCTGGTGCTTGATCCGACCTGCGGGTCCGGGACCACCGCCTACGTGGCGGAGCAGTGGGGGCGGCGGTGGATCACGATCGACACCTCGCGGGTGGCCCTCGCGTTGGCCCGGCAGCGGTTGATGGGCGCGAAGTACCCGTACTACCTGATGGCCGACTCCGCCGCCGGCCGCGCCAAGGAAGCCGCCCTGACCGGCAGCCCGCTACCCCCGACGCCGACCGGCAATGACATCCGGCAGGGCTTCGTCTACGAGCGGGTCCAGCACATCACGCTGAAGTCGATCGCCAACAACCCGGACATCGTCGAAGGCATGAGCCGGGCCGAGATCGACGCGGCGATCAAGCGGCACGCAGAGTTCGAGGTGCTCTATGACCGGCCGTACGAGGACAAGAAGACCGTCCGGGTGACCGGGCCGTTCACCGTCGAGAGCCTGTCCCCGCACCGGTCGCTGGCCTTCGCCGGGTCCGAGCCCGACGCGAACCGCGAGACGATCAGCGAGACCGCCGCCGGAGCCGACCCCGACGGGCCGACCTTCGAGCAGTCGATCCTGGACAACCTGGCCAAGGCCGGCATCCAGAACGGCAAGCGCAACGAACGGATCGTCTTTGCCTCCCTGGAGAACCACGCGGGCTCCTACGTCCAGGCCCTCGGTGAGCAGGGCAACGGTGCGGCCAACGGCCGGGGCAGCGGCGAGGCCGACGCCGCCGAGGAATCCACCGGCGAGCGCGCCGAGTCCGGCGCACCGTCCCGGATCGGGATCGCGATCGGCCCGCAGTATGGGACGGTCAGCCCGGCGTTCATCAAGGGCGCGGCCCGGGAGGCTATCGCAGCCGAGGACATCGACCTGCTGTGCGTGCTCGGGTTCTCCTTCGACCCGCAGGCGACCGGGGTCACCGAGACCGACGGGGTCACCGTCGAGGCCAGCGATGCCGGATTCGCTCAGGTCGCCGGCGAGCGCCGGCTCGGCCGGATCCCGGTCCTGCTGGTCCGGATGAACGCCGACCTCCTCATGGGTGAGGAGCTCAAGAAGACCGGCGCCGGCAACCTGTTCACCGTCTTCGGCGAACCCGACATCGAGATCACCCGCACCGGCGATCCCGACAGCGACACCAAAGCTGACAACGCCGGGCAGGTCGTCGTACATCTCAACGGGGTTGACGTCTACGACCCGACCACCGGCGATGTCCGCAGCAACGACACCAGCCGGATCGCGCTGTGGATGATCGATACGGACTACAACGAGGAATCCTTCTTCGTCCGGCACTGCTACTTCACCGGTGGCGGCGATCCGTACAAGCGTCTGAAGACAGCGCTCAAGGCCGATATCGACGCCGACGCCTGGGCCTCGCTTTACCAGACCGAGTCACGTCCGTTCGACCCGCCGAGCACCGGCAAGATCGCGGTCAAGGTCATCAACGACTACGGCGACGAAGTCATGAAGGTGTTCGTCGTCGAATGACGACGTCGCTGGCAAGCAATCAGCTTGCCTGGCCCACGTTCCTGCTGCCCAACAACGGAGCGGATCGGAGGGCATCCGGTGTGCGGTTCCGATGTCGGAACTCTTCAGGTCGGACCCACAGCGGACGGCATCGCGGGGCCAGTAGTTGTTGCGGACTTCTGTCCGTAGGCCTGCATCTGGAGCCTTTTGACGTGTGTGCGGCGGCGACTCAACGTGAGGTAGTTAGACAACTGCCCTTCGATGTTTCCGCGGCACTAGTTAGGTAGAAGCCTCCGAATGTCCGCCTACGACGAGCTGCGCAGGACCGGCGAAATATCGCACGAGTTCGTCAGTCTGCTGCTGCGCCTCGCGAAGGCTGTCGTTCGGGTCCGCAATTTCCCGGCTCTGGCCCCTCATTCGAGATGGGATGGGGACGCGCTCAACGAACTCGTCCAAGACTTCTGCTGCGCCAGACCCATCACCGAACGAGTCGCCTTGCTAATCGCCGAGGCACCCAGTGAGGCAGCCTTCGTGACACGCCTCGAGATCGCGCTGATCCGGCACATCCAGAGTTCACTGCGCCGAACACCACGCGGCAGCGTTGCCAGAACTGTGAGGCACGTCATCGACGACGACGCGCGTTTCAAGTACAGACAAGATCACGTAGCGCTCGTCGTCTGGGACGACGCCAGGGCGCCGTCGGAGTGCGATGAGCAGACCATGCGAGCCGCTGTGGCGTGCGTCTTGGTAACCGTTCCGTCGTGGAACCCGGCGTCACAACACCGAGCTCCGATTGCGGACAGGCAGTCGCTGGCCGCACTGTGCAATGCCGTGCTTGTGGCCGCAGGCGGACCCGTGCAGTTCAACACCGTCCTCGACTTGATTATCGAGCGATGTTTAGTACCCGGATTAGCGAAGGTCCGCCCCGGGCATGAATTGCCCCACGCGGACGAGCCAAGCGTCGATGCGCGGGGGTACGCGGCAGCTCGCGCCATGGAGATCTGGGTAGTGCTCACGGACCCGCAACGCAAAGCGGTTGGGTCCATCGGTGACAGTGTCAGGCAGGCAGGGGAGCGCTTAGGGGTCGGGAAGACGCGTGCCAGTGAGCTTCTTGGCGAGGCGCGGGGCTTGCTGGCCGATCATCTACGAGATGAGCCAGACCAAGCGGCTGTGGCACGTGAACTGCTACTCCTGGCCGCGAGGCCGGACAGTTAGACACTGGTATGGCGTACGACATTAACGGAGGCATTCTGAACCGCCGTAGAACGAGGGGAAAGTGAACGCCATCTTCGAAAGCGGGCATCCGACGAGCCTGGAGCTCGCCAGCTTGCTCGACGGTGGTGACGGGGACATCCTGGGCCGAGGAGGGGCGGTCCGGGCGCATACGGCCGACTGCCGCAGGTGCCTTGCGCATCTACTGACGGCCGACGACGCGATTGTTACGGACTTTGCCAACCAACCACCGGATGTTCCGACATCCCAGCTCCCTGCAGTGGTGCTGGCGGCGTTAGTCCGGCCGTCCCCCTCTGCTGTGACTCGTGGCGAGATTTGGCGCCTCACATGGGACGAACTTACGGCGCTCGCCGTAGTGACGATGACTGACGAGATCACCGCGACGGTGGTCCCGGTCGCGGACCCAGTCGAGGCGGATGAAGGGGCGCAGATTGTTTCTTCGGACGACTCTCCGCTGGGAGCGGCCGTTGTCTTCTGGCCGTTTGCACAAGTCGTCGTATCTTTGGCGGCATTCGACACGCACCTCGGACGGGTTGAGGTAGAACTTCCCACAGAGTTGAGCACCGAACTTGAATTCCCACCAATCGCTGCCGAACTTCGCAGGATCGGGGATCGGTCGGTCGCATGGATGCCAACTCCGTCCGAAGAACGCCCGCATCAGACGCCGCCCGTCGTCGCAGCCCTCGAAGAGCGCGGACTGGGCTTCGAAGAGCTAGCCGACGCGGTCGGCGACGAGGCGGCGTTGGAGCTATGGCGTGATGGGAGGCCGCCGAGCCGCGAGGAGGTTGACGCACTGGTCCGCGATCTCGATGTTCCGACCGACGTGGTCGCCGCCGAATGGACAGCACCCGCTCCGCTGCTGACCTTGGTTTGTAGCCCGGACTACAAGATTCGAGTACGCCGCGCCGCCGTACGACATGGCTCGAGCGAGGCCGAGGTGCGGACCAGTCTCGTCGACACCATCCTTGCCCCTGCTGCGCGGACGACGGGACTTCAACCGGGCACCGGCGATCTCGGGCGGTGGCGGGCGCTCATCGACCACGAGCTGGCCCGATGACCTACTCACCAGGGCGCGACCGTGTGGAGGCGCAGGCCGTCGCCGCGCTCGCCGCTCTCGAGAACCTGCGACCGGGCGCCCTCGTCGCGCTGCGCGTCGACGCTCTGCGCGAACTCGCGATGTGGGAAGGCATCGCAGTCCAGAGGCCTGAGTCACTCGCCGTCTCCGGGCCTTGCCAGGTCGCCGGCTCCTACCGAAACGAGGGGGGCCGCGCGGTGCTGACTGTCTCCCGCGCTGGGAGTCGAGCGCGGGAACAGTTCACCGTCCTTCACGAACTCGGGCACCACATCCAACGCACGAACCGATCCACAAGCCGAGTGCTCGCCCGCGAGCCGATGGGCGACCGGCAGCTTGAGGAGCGAACCTGTGAGGTGTTCGCAGCCCGCATTCTGCTGCCCGACGAACTCGTTACCGGACATATAGGCACTGCCGGACCGACGGCCTCCGCCGTGGTCAGTCTGATGGAGGCGGCCTCTGCTTCTCGATCCGCATGCTGTGTGGCAGCCGCCCGCCAGCTCGTAGCACCAGGGCACGTACTGCTCCTGGACAAGACCGGGTCGCTGTTGTTCGCGGCGTCTGTCGCGCTTCCGCGACCAGCCGGCGGAAGCGATCAGGGCGGTTGTTCGTTGGTACGCCTAGCACTCAGCGGACGATCTGCGCGGGTTGATGACGCCCGGCTCAGTTACCAGTCTGGTGACTGGTACGGCGAGCAATTGTTTGGCGACGCCAGCTGGCATGGTGACTATATGGTCGCCGTGCTCACGACGGACCGACTCCCATGGGGCGGGCTTGCCGTTCGGCCGGGGACCGGGTCGATGAGTCCCGTCGCGCGAATGTGGCACTGCGCTGGGTGTGCATTGGAATTCCCCGCCCACCAGCGGTGCCCCCGCTGTCACGAGCCCAAGTGCCCGGACTGCGGGCACTGCGATTGCATCCAAACGCGGCCGACGCAGATCTGCGCAAGGTGCTTCATCTCGCTGTCCGAGTCCGAACGATTGCGCGGCCTCCTTGTCCATGAAGACTGCCCTTGAGTCCGCGGACACCGGACATGTGGTCTGGCGTTCTCTCCGACTGAGGCGGCAACCGGCCGCCAGTTGGGAGATTCACCGCGATGCTGACCGACCTGATGGACGACCTCGCCGACGAGGTGGCCAAGGATCTCGACTCCGCCGTCGAAGTAATCGAGATCGACATCCTCGACCCCACCGTGCTCGTGAGCTCGATCCCTCGGTGGCATGCGACCGACGATGTCGTTTCCGTCTTTTGTGATCTGAAGAACTCCACGAGATTGGGCCTTGGCCGGCACGCCAAATCCTCAGCCAAGACCTACGAAGCAGCGATGGGCGGGGCCGTGCACGCTCTCGCCACATTTGAGCCCGAGTACATGGACATCCAAGGCGACGGTGCCTATGCCTTGTTCAGCGGTGACCTGCGCTACGAACGAGCGCTATGCGCCGCCGTCACAGTGCGGACCTGGAGCGAAAAGGTGCTAGTTCCTTCATTCGAGGACAAGTTCGGCGAGCGTTTCCCGGCCACCGGGTTCAAGATCGGCATCGCGTCGAGCCGGCTGCTCGGGAAGCGGGTTGGGGTGCGCGGCACCAACGAGCCGGTGTGGGCCGGCAAGGCGGTTAACTACTCCGCGAAACTCGCTCAGGAGGCAGATCGCCATGAGGTGCTCGCCACGGCCACGGTCTTCGATCATTTCGAAGGAAATGACTACGTGCGCTTCTCCTGCGGTTGTGGGTCGGGCGGCCCCGACTCTCCGCAGCGACTGTGGACGACGTCGGTCTCGTCCAAGCTCCCTGCTGGTGAAAACACCGTGTACATGCTGACCAGCCCGTGGTGCGACACGCATGGGAACGACTTCTGCGAGGCAATCCGTGAAGGCGAGACTGACCGCGAGTTGCCAGCATGGGTGGCCTGACGCCTGGCGCCGGGCCGCTGCCTGTCCACGTCGTGAGGGACGAAGACGTCTCGAATTCGGTGATCATCTATACCAACCGGTTGCTCGCCGAAACTCGCGAAGAAATCGGGCGGGCGGACCAGAAGGCCTCGATCCTGCTGTCCTCTACCGGCGTCGGGGTTGCACTCCTATTCGGACTCCTCACCGGTGACTGGTCGCCGGCCGAACTTGCGGTAGCTGTCCAATGGCTGTGGTGGCTGGGAGCCATCGCCATGGCTGCGGCGATCACGCTCCTCGCCTCAGCCGTGATGCCACGCATCCGGCACCCGGGTGATCCATCCACGGTGACGTTCTTCGGACACGTCGTCCGGCTAAACGACCGTTCGCGGCTCATCGAGCACCTCACTCGATCCGCAGCAATGCCCCTTGACCGCGCGGTGGATCAGTTAGTCATGCTGAGTGGGATCGCCTTCCAGAAGTACCGTCGCACGCAGCTAGCAATATGGCTGCTCGCTGGCGCAGCTCTATCGACATGCGCGTCGGTGGGAGTTAGCGCCTTGCTCCGCTGAGCTCTGGTCACTCTTTGGTGCCTCATCGTCCTGATGCTCGATGTCTGCCCGATGACGCAGCGCAGGCTGCCGGGACCATCGCCAAGCTCGTGATGACGAGCCTCATTATGCCAGGTCTCGGGTAGCAGTCTGGAGCAATGATCAAGAGGGTCACACCTCTTGCATTAGCGGCGCCACCGATATCGTTGGTACAAAAGAATCGGAGGTGTATTGAGGACTAGATGACATCCGAATCGACCTCTGAGGGGTTGCTCCCCGCCGCTAGAACGCGGCGCCCGGAGACTGTCTCGTGTACCTGGTGCGGGTCACAGATAACTGTCCTGCCGGTCGGGCGGGTGCCGTCTTGGTGCTCCAACTCCTGCCGCCATCGGGCCTGGGAACAACGACGGGCGGCCTCCTCGGGACTCGCATCGAGGGAGCAAGTCGAGCGGCTCGTCGAGGTCGAAGTCCCCGTCACGATCACCGAAATCGTCGAGGTCGAGGTGTTGCCGAAGGGCGCCGATTGGGCCAAGGCGCTGATGCACCTGGCCGACCAAATCGACCGCGGTCTGGTCTACGACCGAGACCTGGTCCATATCGCGCGGGCCCTGGACGCAGCCACCGCAGCAGTTGGCCGCCGAACCTGGTCGCGAAACCGTCAGCGGACACGATGAGCGAACGCCCCGTCGATCGTCTATCTCAACGACGGTGATGACCGTGCCATTTCTGACCGGCCTGTCGCCACCTCGCACCGCGGACCGAAAGCAACCCAGTCTCAGGCGCTGCGCTGCCAAACAGGGTGACTGTTGGCTCCAGGACTGGAGGCGTTGCTCGGCCAGTCGGTTGACTCGTCTCGGGACAACTGGAGAACCGTACTTCCGCCAGGCCTCGAGGGAACCTGAGAGCCGCTGTTGGCAGCCGCCAGCTCCGGGGCGCTGATCGCTCCGAGTCAGAGTGAACATCGCTGCGTTCAACACGATGCTCCCCCTACGAGGAGACAACCTCCCCTACGACGGGAGACGACCTCCCGTACGACGCAGTCGAACCTCCGGCACGACGCTAGGCACCTCCCCGAACTGTTCGACCACCTCCGGTAACCCGGCTGACGGCAGCTGATCTGACCGATCCCGCTCATCCTCCCGGCGGACCTCCCGTACCGCTGACGCGAAGATTCGCGCGCCCACTGGACAAGTTGACCAGCAGAAGAGGGCAAGGGGTGAATCTTCGCGCACCACGGTGCGTCGTCGCCGACGGCGCCCAGTTGCTGACCTGCGGGTTTACCCCGAACACGGCCTTTCGCGGACCCAAGACTGCGAGCCGAAGGGCGAGTACGGGAGGGAAACGGGAGGTCGCTGAGGACCCTGATGGGCATGGCATTTCGACTCTGCGCCTGTGGAGCGCCGGGCAAACTGGGAAGGCACTCAAATGACCGAACTGTTCGAATCTCGCACCCACGTAGCAATGACCCTGGACCAGCTACGAGCCGTCGACCACCGACCGATCATCGGCTGCTGGCCCAGCCTGCTCGTAGCCACCTCGACCGCAAGCCTGCAACTCGACCCCGCCGTTGTCCTCTCCTGCGAAGAGGCCATCCACATATCCGGCCGACTGCTGGCGGAGCTCGCCCGCTGGCACGAGGCTATTCGTCGCCAGGCAAGCACCGCGGCCTGACAGAAGTGGAAGACATCATGGAGAAGTTGTTGATTACGGCCGGGGAGGCCGCTGACCTGCTGGGTCTCGGGCGCACCAAGGTCTACGAGCTGATGGCCGCAGGGCGCATCGAGTCGGTCAAGATCGGTCGATCGCGCCGATTGCCTGTCTCGGCCGTGCACGAGTTCATAGAAAGGCTGAAGGAGACCGCGGCATGACTGCATCGCGATCGGGTCCGAGTCGGCGCCGCGGGCAGGGCGAGGGCAGCGTCTACAGGCGCTCGAACGGCTATTGGGCGGGGATCCTCGATCTGGGCTACGTCGAGGGTCGACGACGACGACGAACCGTCTCCGGTAAGACGCGCGCCGAGGTCCTCAGCAAGCTCGACCGTATTCGCCGAGATCATCAGTTGGGGCTCGATCTGTCCACCACCCCGCGGACCGTGACGGACTGGCTGGAGGACTGGCTGACGACGATCAAGAACTGCGACGGCACCCGGCCCTCGACGCTGGCTCGCTATCGAGGAGTGATCGATCACCATCTCAAGCCGGGTCTCGGCCGGCATCGCCTCGACAGACTCACTCCTCGTGACGTCCAGGCGTTCCTTGCCAGCCGGCACGCGACGGTCGCCCTTGCGACCGTCGTGAAAGTGCACGGTGTCCTCCGGGCGGCGCTATCTGACGCTGAGCGCCTTGACCTCGTACCTCGGAACGTGGCCAAGTCCGTCCGAGGTCCCTCACTTGGCCGCCGGGAGCGGGACAACCTCAGCATCGCGGAGGCACGCCGTCTTCTGCAGCTCGCTGCTGACGATCGTTTCGAGGGAGTCTTCGTGATCGCCTTGACGATGGGGCTGCGACGGGGCGAAATCCTCGGGCTGCGATGGAGCGACATTGACGCAGACACCGGAGTGCTCTGGGTCCGCCAGGCGGTGCAGCGGGTCAATGGTGGGCTGCAGTTGGTCGAGCCCAAGACCCACCGGTCTCGCCGTGCACTGCCGATTCCCGGCCTCGCGCTCGGCGCACTCGACCGGCAGCGGGCGCGTCAGGCGGCTGAGCGGCTGGCCGCTGGGCCGGTCTGGCAGGACAACGGACTGGTGTTCGCTTCGGTCATCGGGACTCTGCTCGAGCCGCGCAACGTAAATCGACACTTCGAACGCATCCGGGGTGAAGCTGGCCTGTCTTGGGTGCGGCTGCATGACCTCCGGCACGCCTGCGCGACGTTCCTGCTGGCCCAAGGCATCGAGCCCAGGACTGTTATGGAGATTCTCGGCCATTCCACGATCCGGCTCACCATGGACACTTACAGCCACGTCTTGCCGGACCGCCTGCACGCCGCCGCAGAGGCCATGAACCACACACTCGGGTAGCCCGAGACCGCAGTTCGGCCAAGTGTTGACCTGCTCGGACATAACGCGTTCAGCTCGCCGCAGCATCAGCGCTGTCTGTCACAGGGAGCGGCAACGTCTGCCAGCGTCCATGCGTGATTCAACGCGTGAGGTGCGTCCGTCACTAGCGCGATCCCGAGGCCCTACGCCCCTGTTCTATCCAGGCCGCGACACGTTCGACAGGAACTATCAGGAGGGCCCCCTCATGCTCCTCCACCTCGATGAAATAGACATGATCGCCTGGAAGCAGCTGCACCCTTTCCATCAGTGTCTTGGGCAGCGCCACCTGACGATTAAGCGTTATCCGGTGGGGGCCGAACGGCGTGTTCACCTTCAAAGACTATGAATATTTGTAGTCTGATACCAGACCTTGGGCAATGTCAGCATGGGGACTTAAAGTCCCGAACATATGTTCGAAGGAGGACCAACGATGCTCTCGCGTCTTCGCAAGCTCTGGCGGGCCGCCGGCGCTTCGGCCTATCGTCGCGGTATGGCACGCCCACGGCCGACCCCACGCTTGGTCCCAGTTCCAAGGGAAAAGGCCCTTAGCGCGCACCCCGGTGAGTGGGTTGCCGTCAAGGAGGGTCGGGTGATTGCACATCACTCCAGTTCACGCGAGGTCGTTCGGATGCTGAGGGCGCAGGGACGCGCGGCGGAGGGTGCCGTGCTGCATCGGTCCGCCCAACCTACCGAGGCCATAGCCGTCGGACTCGGCTAGAAGGCTGTACACGCCGGAGCGCTACGAGGTCTTCCGCTACCGCGAAGAGGAGCCTCGCCCTGACGGAACTGTCCTGTCGCGCCCGACATTGGAACTCGACGTCAGCTTTGGTTCGCGGACCCAACGGATCATCGCCCTGGTGGATACCGGCGCGGTCAACTGCATCTTCGACCGTGCAGTCGGCGACTCCATCGAGATCGACTACAGCCCGGGACGCGGAAAAGATCGGCCACTCTCGATCCTTGGCAGGGAGCATCAAGCACGTGAGGCCATAGTCACTCTGGAGATCCCTCGTTATCCAGGAACGACCTGGGAGACGCTGGCCTGCTTCCTCCACGAGGAACTGCCGTTGTCCTTCATAGGCGTGCTGGGTCAAGAAGGGTTCCTGGATCGGTGGGTAACGACGTTCAACTACTACGACGGCTACTTCATGCTCGAGGAAAGAGACAGCTTCGTGGCGCGCTTCGACGCCGATCCCGCTGACGCGCTGCGTCCGTGGCACGACGACGAATGGGAGCGACCGACCGAGAACTAGAGAACCTCCGTCACCGTTGACCGCCACGTCTGAGCTAACCCGCCTGCTCGCGCGCCTGCACGCGGTCGGTAACGCCCCTCAGTGCCCGTGTCGATTCAGAAGACCGGTTCTCGACGCGGCACCAGGTGTCGCGCTAGGCAGCAAAGTTGGCAGCAAACTCGCTCAAGCACCCCTGGTGGGAGGACCGGGGGAGGGCAGAAGCCCAGGTCAAACAGGGTGGAGACGAAGGGACTCGAACCCTCAACCCCCGCCTTGCAAAGGCGGTGCGCTACCAATTGCGCCACGTCCCCGAGGAGCCACGTCCCCGAGTGGGTACGGACGACCCGAAACGGCTCAGCTAACCGACGGGGCCGGCGCTACCACCGGCAGGCGGGACGGGCCGGGTACCGCCAGTCGTGGTTGCTTC
>JAABUR0100004672.1_pt1 | contig 18129 bp, 12 predicted proteins | sample 5560091 | NCBI WGS metagenome assembly JAABUR01 (sample SAMN10711879, study PRJNA513375) | rock metagenome | isolation source: Antarctica rocks | place: Antarctica: Victoria Land, University Valley sud | reverse complement strand
ACAAAGGACGGGTCCATGCGCCAGGCTCCTGACGCCCGTGGGAGCCAGCCACGGGTCCCTTCAGCCTGCCACATGCGGCCCGTCACCGCTACCACCGCCCGTCTCACGGTTTACTGTAGCTGTACCGCCCCCCTATCCCGACATCGCTTATCGCCTCTTACCAGGCGCGAGACGTATAAGCGACGGGAGGCGGGACTTCGCCAACAATATCAGTGAATGTGATGTCTTACACACGGTCACGCAGCATCGCTTTCCCGGCCCAGCCCCCGTTACTATGGGGACTGGTGCCGTGTGCAAGCGGAGCGGATGCGGACGCGGGAGCGCGTGCGGCGCCACCGAGCCCGACGGCGCGCGGCGCTATCCGAAGAGGGGGGCGATCCGTGTGGAGCAGGCGGCCCGCACCCCTGCCAGGCGCGTCTGGCTAGAATGAAGGGGGAAAGATGAATCGAGTTGACGCACAAAGGAGGTGATCGGTGCGCATCGCCGCCATCTACGACATCCACGGGAATCTCCCGGCCTTGGACGCCGCCCTACGAGAGATTGACCGGGAGAAGCCGGACCTTATCGTCGTCGGCGGGGACATCGCCTCCGGGCCGCTGCCGCGCGCCACCTTGGAGCGTTTGATGGGCCTCGGGGACAGGGCACGGTTTATCTGCGGCAACGCCGATCGCGAGTTGGTCGCCTGTTTCGATGGAGAACCGCTCGATCCAAGCTTACCCGACGCGTCTCAGGAGGAGACGCGGTGGGCCGCCGGGCAATTGGATCGCGCACACCGCGACTTCCTCGCCCGGCTCCCGGAGCACGCCATTGTCGCCGTCGACGGTCTCGGCGATGTCCTGTTCTGCCACGGGTCCCCGCGCAGCGACGAGGAGATCTTGACCGTCGCTACCCCGGACGGGCGCGTGGGCGCAGCGCTCGCCGGCGTCGCGCAGCGCGTGGTCGTGTGTGGGCACACGCACATGCAGTTCGACCGCTACGTCGGGACGGTGCGCGTGGTGAACGCGGGCAGTGTGGGCATGCCCTACGGCGAGCCCGGCGCGTATTGGGCCTTGCTTGGCCCGGAGGTCATGCTGCGCCGTACACCGTATGACCTCGACCAGGCGGCGGAACTCATCCGGAGCAGTGGGGACCCGCAGGCCCACGAGTTCGCTACGCATAATGTGCTCGCGCCGCCCACCGCTGCCGAGGCGATCTCGACCTTCGAGCACATGGCCGCCGAGCGTTCTCGCCCCTGATCTCGACAGAAGACATGGCTTGCACTGATACACGATGATGAGAAGGGAGCACATTGCCTGCGGTAGCGACTGGTACCCTATGGCCGCCAACGGCGAGAGGGCGTCCTTGACAGTGGCACTCGAGCGGGTAGGCACAGAACGGGGTGCAGAGACACGCATCGGCCCGTGGGCAGAGCACGATCCACGCGGTGAAAGCGGCTCTTCAGGAGATGCCGGCGCGGCCGGCTTCCACCCGTCGGCACGCTACCAACGTCAAGGACGCACTCTCACAACGGCCGGTACCCCATGGCCGACGAGGGGGAGAGTGCGTCCTTGACGTTGGTGCCCGAGCAAAGAGGCAGGGGACGCTGTGCAAGGGCGATCGTGCGACCTCGTGCGGAGCACAATACACGCTGTGAATGCTGTCCAGCAGGGCGCGGCAGTACAGTGCCCTTCTACCCTTTAGCACACCGCCAACGTCAAGTACGCAGTCTCGGCGTTAGTGGGTCAAAAATAAATCGCCCTTGACAACGCACGCCACGCCTGTGGATAGCATCGTGGGCCACGGGACGCGTGATGTGGACTCGCATCGATTGCAGGCAACTGGTACGGATCGGACGCGCGGCGGCGACCACGGGCCTGAACAGTGGCGTGTATAAAGATGCGGTGACGCCTGTCGTCATCAACCGGCTGCCTGTCCATGGTGCGCGGCAGTTGGCCGAACCCGTCGCTGCGACGGCGCGCTGATTGGCCCCGCTATCACGCGGGCCAACGGTGCGCTGATGCAATCCCCCAGCCAGGCGTTCACAGACTCGTTAGCGGTAAACGGCCAGCACCCCTCCACGAACGTGCCTATGCGCCGTGACGGTCGTGGACGCGGACAGCTTCCTGTTACCGATAGGGGTGCGGCCCGAAGTCGGCGCGGTAATAGTCCTCAGTGTGCGTGCCCGGGGGGATCAGCGCGTCGACGCGCTCCTTGTCCTCAGCGGTGATGGTGACGTTACCCGCCGCGAGGTTCTCCTCCAGCTGGGCGACGCTGTTGGCGCCGATGATAGGGCTGGTCACGCCGGGCTGCGCGGTTAACCAAGCCAGGGCGAAGGCCGTCATCGTGCAGCCCTTCTCCGCGCACAACGCCTCCACCCCGTCGAGGACGCGCCAGGTCCCCTCGCTGAACTCCTCAGGTTTCTCTCGTGCGCCGGCGGGCGTCGCCTGCCCTCGACGGTACTTGCCGGTCAGCTTCCCGCCGGCGAGCGGGCTCCAGGGGATGACCCCGACCCCGTAGGTCAGGCAGAACGGGATGAGCTCGCGCTCGACGCGCCGGTCGAGCAGGTGATAGGGCGGCTGCTCGCAGACGAACGGGGTGAGTCTGAGGTCGCGGGCTACCATCCAGGCTTCCATGACTTGCCAGGCGGCGTAGGTGCTCGTGCCGAGGTAGCGCACCTTGCCCGCGCGGACCAGGTCGTCGAGCGCGCGCAGGGTCTCGTCGATGGGGACGCTCGACTGGGGGCGGTGGATTTGGTAGAGGTCGATGTGGTCCGTGCCGAGCCGGCGCAGCGAGGCGTCGCAGGCCCTGATGATGTTGAGGCGGTGGTTGCCCTGCGCGTTGGGATCGGCGTCGTCCATCGAGCCGTGGACCTTGGTCGCCAGGACGACGCAGTCGCGCTTGCCGCCGGCCAGCGCCCGCCCCGTCATCTCCTCGGAGACGCCGCGTTGGTAGACGTTGGCCGTGTCGATGAAGTTGCCGCCGGCGTCCAGGAAGCGGTCGACCATGCGCGTGGCCTCGGCCTGGTCGGTCTTGCCACCGAAGGTCATGGCGCCGAGGCAGAGCGTGCTCACCTGCACGCCGGTGCGCCCCAACGGTCGGTACTCCATCATGGTGCTCCTTCTTCTCTCTGTCCGCGCCCCATGAGTGGGCGCGGTTCGCAGGGATGACGCTGCATGAATGGGGCCACAGAGGAGCGCACCAGGGCCACGATGACCGGCGGGAAGGTATCCCCGTTGTAAGGCGTCACGTTCGTTGCGCCTAACGTCACGTTCGCTGCGCCATCCTCCCCCAGCCCCTCGTCCGGCCTCCCGTCCCTCTTTCTGAGCGTGACCACCGCCTTGCACCACCCCAACGACACCGGTGACGACAGACACACCTGCTGCGGATCGGCGAACCGAACGTGACGTTTCCTGCGCACCGAACGTGACGTTTCCCGCCCTGTCACACTTGCAATCGGCGCAGCGAACGTGACGCCTTACACTTGCGGGCGAAATCAGAAGGGTGTGTTTCAGGGGACGGCCCGTCCTGGCTGTAAGACGTCACGTTCATTGATATTGTTGGCGAAGTCATAGAAGGGCTGAGGGCGGCGTATACGTGCCCGTCGCACCCCTTGTTTCAGCATCGCTTAGTGTAAGACGTCACGTTCGCTGGTTCTGCGCACGCCACAGGCCGCAGTTCGTACGGATGGGGCAGGGCAGCGACGAGTTGGACGGACCGTGATGAATGACGTGTCGTCGCGTTAGGCCGCGTGGCGCCACACCGCGTCGTTGCTTCCGGCCACCGGTGCCAGGCGCATGTGACACACGGACCTGGTCGGCCAGTGGATGAGGTCGATGTCCCACAGCGTGCGCCCCAGGATAGACTGGACGCGCCAGTCCGCGTCTCGGTGCAGCTCTTTGATGTTGACCAGGAGATGTCTACCGTCGATGTCGCCCTCGAACCAGGCGAGCACGGCGGCGAGATCGGGATGCGTGTGGGTGACCATGGCTAACCTCTCTCCGGTGCCTGGGTGCGTCTCGTCTGTTCGCTTGTTCATTCTCTCACTATCAGTGCGGCGGTGGACCGCACACAATCACCCAACTGGCCGCGTTTATCCACCTGTACGGCTGTAAGGCGTCAAGTTAATTGAGCCGAACGTCACATTAATTGAGCCATCCTCCCGCCAGCCCGCGCAGTTCTCTCTTTCACGCTCAAAATACCCTCTTTGACGCTCCGATTCTGGCCTTCTCTTGGTGCCCCTCTGCGCGGATCGGCTCACCTACTGTGACGTTTGTGCAAGATGGCTCACCTACTGTGACGTTTTGGCTCACTTACTGTGACGTTTTTTGCCTGCCCCAAGCGTGGCTCCGGCCCACTTAATGTGACGCCTTACACCTCCCGCCTGGCCATCCGCTCGTGCCGCACGAAGCGCGACTCTGTGGCGAGGTCCAAGAAGTTTTCGTAGAACATTAGTGCTATGATGAGGCTGCAGCGGGTCGTTGGCCGCGCCGGATCACCTACGTCACGGGATAGTGAGGGGGGGTTGATGCAGTACCCCTTGTGGTTCGCCTACGCCACTGGGCGCCTTCTGCGCGCCGAGATGGCCAGCATCAACAGCTCGACCACCACCGAAAGGAGCACGACAGTGACCGACAGTGACCGGCAAGGCGTGTCCATCTTCGAGGCCGCCGGCGGACAGGAGGCGTTCTTGCGGCTCGCCACCGCGTACCACCAGCGCTGTCTGGATGATCCAGTGCTCAACCACCCCTTCTCCCATCCTGGGCACCCCCAGCATGTCGAACGGCTGGCCGCCTATTGGGCCGAGGTCTTCGGTGGTCCACCCACCTACACTCAAGAGGCCGGCGGTCACTCCTCCATACTCGACATCCACGCCCGCACGCAAGCCGACGGTGACCTTGGAACCCGCTTCGTCCGCTGTTTCGTTGACGCCCTAGACGACGCCGGCCTGCCGACCGACAACGATCTGCGTGCCGCGCTCAGGGCCTATATGGAGTGGGCGGTCCGGGACGTCATGAATTACTCGCCGGCCGACGCCGTCGTACCGGCGGGGTGCCCCGTTCCACGCTGGACCTGGGGCGGCCTTCAAACCGACCCAGATCGCTGACAATCTCCCCGGCCCCAGACCTCGCCATAGCGTTACAACGCGGTCTGCAGCGCTTACACCGGTTCTCCGGTGTAAGGCGTCACGCTCGTTGCGCCGAACGTCACATTAGCTGCGCCGTTGGCGTCACATTACCTGCGCCATCTTGCACCCGAACCCTTCTCAGGCCCCTCCACCCCTCTTTTTGAGCGTGAAAATGCCTGTGCACCGTCCCTACGACGCCCTCGACTGACGACACGCCTCGCGCGGATCGGCGCACCTAATCTGACGTTTTTGCAGGATCGGCACACCTAATCTGACGCTAATGGCGCAATTAATGTGACGTTTCGTGCGGCTCCAAGCGTCGATCCGGCGCACCTAATCTGACGCCTTACAGAGTTGCAGATACTTCCAGCGTACGTATAAATAATTACGTACTATAAATGGCCGGCCTCTTGACAAGACCTCTTTTTACTACTACAATCTGTACGTGTGCTGACTTGCGTACAATGATGCGCCGGCACTGAATGGTAGATCGTAAGGAGGCATTTATGGTAATCGCGGATCATATCGAGTTGACGGAGCAGGAACGGAAGACTCGGCTCGGGCCGGTAGTCACCAAGGTCGCCTCGTTCGACGAGGCCCGTGATCGGGCAGTGTCACGCGTCATGAGCGGCAATGCGATTATGTTACCGTGCATGACCTACCGGCAAGGCGGCCGTCCAATGGTTTCGTTCGTACTCCCCTATAACCTGATGAAGCGGCATCTTGAATTCGACTCGACGCCTAAAGGTGGCGACGCGCGCGCGCACATCAACCGCACCTTGATGCCCGACCATGTGGCCACGATCAAAGGCTATCTCCGGGACAACCACAATCGGTACATCCTCCCTGGCATCACGCTTAACGCCGCGGCCAACCTCGAAGTCTTCCAGATTGGAGAGCCGCTGGGTGGTATCGCGCTTGGGTTCGTCGTCCTGGGCTCCGGGACCCGGTTTGTGCCGGTCGACGGGCAGCACCGCGGCGCGGCCATCGTTGGCTACAAGCGCGGCGATCGTGTCACACCGGGTATTCTCGATGACTACCCCGAACTCGGCGAGGACGGTATCAACGTGCAACTCACGCTCGAGGACGACATCGTGCAACTGCACCAGGACTTCGCCGACGCGGGGCGCACGAAGCCGATCGCGGCCAACACGCTAGCCGCCTACGACATGCGCCAGCCGGTCAATCAATTGCTTAACACCATCATCGACAGTTCTTCATTTCTCAAGGGACGCGTCGACATGACGTCGAAGACGCTCTCCGCGCGCGCGCAGGCTGTATTCCTGCTCTCCTCGATCCGTGGCCTCCTTAAGGTGATGCTGATGGGCTCGACCCGGCCTTCGGAGCAGCAGTTCGATAAGGAAGTCTTCGACCGCTTCAAGCAGCATGGGGCACGCGAGGAGACGCTACAAGCCGTACTACGCCTGCTTGACACGTTGACCGAGCACATGGCTCCGTGGAATATCATCGCCAACTCCAAACCGGGCTTTGGCCAGAGCAATATCGTCCCCGAACTGCGCGAGAAGTATGTCAACCTGACCATGTCGGGCCTCACCGTCATTGGCACGGTCGCACACTACGCTTGGACGCATAAAACCCCCGAGGAGCAGGTCGAGATCTACAAGCGCGTTGCTGTCCTCGATTGGGGCCGAGCCAACACACTCTGGCAGGAAACCGGCTTCATCAAGAAGATCCAAAACGACGGCGATGAGCCTAAGTACGACGTCACCCGTTCGCGCACCGAAATTGATGCTACGGCGGCTCGCATCAGGGAGATCTGCGAGATTCGCTAAGTCCTGGAGACGAGGTCCGGCGTCAAACTCGTCGCGCCGGACCTCTGTCGATGTTCGCGGTTCCAACTGTGGCCGCGCGCCTGATTTGAGACCAAAAGAAGGGAGCATAGGAGTGGCCACCACGTCTGACCTGGAGCCGCCCAAAATTGGGGGCGATTTCCCCATCAGCCAACTCTCGCAAAACCCTGTCTGGCACGTTAACCTCACGTCTAGCAATATCGTGATTACCGAAGACAAGGTCCGGCTGTACTTGAAGAGCTATACTGAATCTGCGACAGCCAAGACCGAGGTATACATTTGGCTGGGCATCTTGATCACCATCGTGCTGACTCTCGTCACCGCATCATTCCACGGTTTCTTGGGCTTCTCTGGCGCGGTATGGACGGCTGCCTTCTTTATCGGAGCCGCAGTCACGCTGGGCTTGTGTGGTGTGGCTTACAGACGTTCTCGTGGCGCATCGACAATTGATGACATCATTGGCCAAATGACTCAAGAATCAACGGCACGAACTACCGCCGTCCCACAAGGATCGGGCACGCGCACGAGTTCCGCTATATCGGTGAAGCGTACTGAGGCCACCACTTTAGAGGCCAATCCACGACGCTGGTACTCGATCGTTAAAGTGCTCAGCACCATAATAAATATCATAGACACGACACCACCTAACGAGACGCTGGTCGTCGCCATGGGTGAGAATAATATTTGGGCATATTGTCTAACAGCGTTGGCGGACCTCGACGAGCAGAGCAACGCCGGTCATCAATTACAAGCTAAGTTGGTTTACAGAGCGATACTTACCGCTTGCAACACTGTCCCCGATGCGAAGGTGGCGACCGAGCCTAAAGTCCTGTATCGGGTCACGGCAGTCCAAGCTGTTATCAACAAAATGGTCGAGCAAGCGGAACAGGCCGTGGGAAAGGCATAGACCCGTGCGTAAGACATTCCTCCATCCGTTAATATCCCTGCCCTAATCCAGTTGTAAGGCGTCACATTCGCTGCGCCGTTGGTCACATTCGCTGCGCCGTTGGTCACATTCGCGGCGCCGCTATGATCACATTAGCCACGCCAATCCGCACGAGGACCTCCTCCGGGCGACGCTGACCGTCTCATCCACCCTCAAAATACCCTCCATAGGGACGCCGCGGACGAAAGCGGCGCGGCCACACATCGCGCGGATTGGCGCACCTACTGTGACCAATTGCGAGGATCGGCGCATCTAATGTGAGTTTTTCCGCGCACCTATCGTGGTTTAAGGCCTCGATTTAGGTGTGGAACCCGCGCATTTAGGGACGCCGAAATACCTACGTATCCTAGCAGTTTGTTGGAGAGAACACGTTTTGCCGACGGATAGCGCGCTTGAAGGTCGTTTTGAGGCCAAAACACGGGCTACAGGCGTGCTTTTGCCCTCCTACAGCACGATAAATGAGGTTGACGAGCTTCTCTCCGACAAACTGCTAGGCATCCCCCGCTTCCCAGGGGACGCAGCGCCCGTGCGAACTAAAGCAGCGGGTAGCACCCCATTAAACCGTGGTCATGCGGCGGCCTCCGTGGGAGGGGCCTGCCCGCAATAAGCGGCATAGCGCCCCTTCCCACGCCTGGGACCGGCCCAGCAACTCTGTAACCTTACATACCATGCGTTGACCAATGAGTTTGCAGTCCTGCTCCAGGAGTCCAACATCACGCCCACGGCACCCCCAATGCGCCGTCGGCGAGCCAAGCAGTCCGATGGCAGCGGAACAACGAGCCGATGACACACGCCAAGGCCGCTGTTGTTGCACGAGGACAAGACTACTCCTCCTCGAACCCCTGCGACACGAACTTGAGCGTCCGGCCGTTCTCCGTCACCGTCCGCACCACCCCCTCCGGCGCGCCGTCTGGTAGCTCGGCCTCGATCTCCAGCCGCACCCGCACCCGCGCCCCCGGCAACGTGCTTAGGTGCTGCACGATCTCTTCCGCGATCCGTCCCGCGTCGCGCCCCAGGCGCATTGTGTCCAGCTCCGCCGTCCCGTGATAGCGCCGCAGCTGCGGCGGTGCTGGCGACGTTGGCGCGCTCGCCGCCGGCATCGCCGTGCTGTAGCCGGCTGGTCCGTCGTGTGCGGCCGCAGGAGTAACCGTACCGGATGTGCCCACGGGATAGCTTACTCCCCCGCTGGCCTGCGCAGCGCGCGCCCGCGCGATCTCCTCATCTTTCTCGATTTGCCGCAGCGCCGCCTCGGGCTTGACCAGCACACTCTGCCCGTCGAACACGACCCGCGCCTGCTGCCCATACACCAGACCCCGGTACCGCTCCGCCGCCTCGTCCCACCCCTCGGCGTACGCGAACGTATCGTCGGCCCACGTCAGCGTGGCCAGGCCACCCTCGATCGCCCGCACCAGCACCGTCTCATCGCGTAGTCGCGGCAGGTACAGGTACGTGGCGATATAGTCCCACAGCTGCTTGACGCCCAGGTGATCACGGCCCTGCCACAACGCGCGGTTCAGCTCGTAGCGCAGCCGCAGCGCCGCCAGCTCGGTGATCAGCAACTCCTCGCCCTTGAGCTTGCGACTAGCCCGTGTGGCCAGCGAGTCGGGACCCTGCCCGCCTTGTAGCCGCAGTTCGCTCCACTCGATGCCTCCCTGTGGGTCCGGCTGCGTCGGCACGAGCGCCCAGCCGTACGTTTCGGGGATGCGCGCTTTCACGGCATCCTCGGCTCCCTCGCGCTTGGTCTTTGCTTGGTTGCGCTGGAAGCTGTCGAGGTTGAGCTGATCGCGCTCCTCGTCGATACTCTTCCAGGCCAGGTACTGCCGCACGGCCTGCTCTAGCTCGCCCAGCCGCGTGCGATCCGGCGCCAGGAACGACACCGCGTTCTTGAACAGCCGCGGCGCTGTCCCTCGGCTGTCGAGGATGCGCTGCGCCTCCTGCCGCGCCGGGCTGTCGGCCGACTTGCCTGTGTGCTCGTGCTCGGGTGCCAACACGACCAGCCGCGCGTCCCGCTCGTCCGGCACGTCCCCGCTCGACGCTGGCGCGACGTGGACGCCGGCGAAGTCGCCTTTCTGTCCCTGCTGCAGCCGCAACCGCCGTACGATCTCTTGCAGCACGTCGTCGCGGTCCTGCTGCGCCGCCCGATCCTGCGCCAGGCGCGTGACGCTCGGCTGCGTGGAGAACCAGTAGCGCCGCCCGTCCACGTACAGATGCGTCGCCTCGTCGGTCAGCCGGCGCAGCGCGTCGCCGAATGTCGCGACACTCTCGCCCGGCTGCACGCAGCCGAGCTTGATGCTGCGGTCGTCCAGGCCACGCCTGTTTGTGTTGACCGTCGGGGCCGAGCCCAGGAACAGCGTGCGCGAGATGCGCCGGCAGGCCGAGTAGCGTCCCAGGTTGGGGTTAGCCCGGTCGAGCGCCAGCGGCAGGGAGTGCGGCCCGTCCACGTCCCGCTCGACCACCGGCACCCAGGTGTCCTCCAGGTAGTGCGTCAGTTCCGATTGCACATCCGGCGCGTCCAGCGGCACGCTGGCCGGCAGAATGAGCAGGCTGCCATCTTGCCGCTCCCACAACTCGCGGATGACCGCGGCCATCAGGCGCAGCACCCCGCGCGTGCGCTGGAACTTGTCGAGCGTGGACCAGTCGTTATAGAGGCGGTCGAACAGCTCGGGGTGGATCGGGTACGCCGCCTCCAGCCGGCGTGCGTACTCGCCTTCGCGCGTGGCCGACGGGAACTCCTGCCCTTGCGTCGTATACATGCGGCCAAAGGCGTCGATCACGGCGTCGCGCGCGGCGAAGGCGTGCGGCTCGACGATGGGCTCGAACAACCGCCGCCGCACGATCTCGAAGCCCTCTTCGGTGCTGGCCGGTCGCCATGCCGATTCCATGCGCCCAAACGTGTTCTTGATGTGCTCCAGCGCCTCCTGGCCGCCCTCGCCGCCGATCTCGATTTTGGACGCCGGAATGCTAGCGACGACGAGCGTGTGTCGCGCCTGTCGCGCCGCCTCGGTCAGTGACTGCACGAATGTGAGGTTGGCGTCGAACGATCCGGCCGGCAAGCCCTCTTTGCGATAGAGCATGCGCACATAGGCGACCCATTCGTCGATGAGCACCAGACACGGGCCATTCTGGTCGAACAGCGTACGCAGTGCGTCTGAGCCTGGGCTGACGCCCTGCGCGTCTGCCTGCGCGACGAGCGCATACCCCTCGGCACCCCCGAGCTGCCAGGCGAGTTCGCCCCACAACGTGTGCACCTCTGTGCCATCGGGCTTGCGGTGCGTGTGCGCCGGCGACAACGCGGTGCCGACCAGCACGGCGCGCGTCGCCGCGGCCGGACGCGACACACCGGCTTCGACCAGCAACGGTTCGACGCCGGCGAGGTCGCTGGCGGTCCTGCCAGAACACAGGTGGTAGAGCGCGAGCATGGAGTGGGTCTTGCCGCCGCCGAAGTTGGTCTGCAGCTCGACCACCGGGTCCCCGCCGTCACCGCCCAACCGGCGCAGCGCGTTGACGAGCAGGCGTCGCAGCCCCTCGGTCAGGAAGGTGCGGCGGAAGAACTCGCGCGGGTCGCTGTACTCGACACCCCCCTCGCCTCGATGGACCTGAGCGAGGTCGGCGGCGAACTCGGCCTGGTGATAGCGGCCAGCGGCGACGTCGGGATGCGGCGCGATGATTTCGCGCCAGGGACGGAGTCCTGCGGCGGGCGTGCCCTCCGTCGGCGTCACCGCGGCCTTGCGCGTCTCACGCCGTGCCTGCTCGTCGAAGCGAACCCGCAGCAACTCCTGCTTCAACCGATCCACCTCACGGGCCTCGTCGGCGGAGACCGCCGTGAGCAGGCGTGCGGCGCTATCGAGGGCTCGGTAGGCGTCGTCGCCGGAGAAGGCTTGCTGATGCGCCCAGCGGTTGCGGACCTCGCGCAGCTCACTGACCAGGGATCGCTCCGCATGGCCGAGGGTATCGCGGAAGACCTCATTCCATTGATACCACATCAAAATCAGGAGGGCCTGCACATCGAAGTGGGCCTGGCCGTCGACGGTTTTCCACTCGCGGTCCTGCCGCAGCGTCTGCGCCGCCTGTGCCCGCCAACCCTCGCGGTAGTGCGCCTCGAACTCGCGCTCGATGAAGGGGCGTAGGCCGTCCTTTAAGAGATCAAGCGCCTGGCCGACCCGCTCGTAATTCGTTGTTGCCATCGCCTACTCGCCGTCCCTCTCTAGCTGAACATCTCTTGCTGACGTGGCGTTTCGGCCGTCTGCCGGCTCGCCAATTGACCAATTCCCTGCCACGCGATGACCAGGCTGTTGTAGGCCAGCGCCTCGTCAGCCCAGCCCTTGCGCTCACAAAGCGTGTAGAGGCGATAGGCCAGATCGCGCGCGACCTGGCCCTGCTCTCCCATCTTGGCGAGCAGCGCCGCGGCGCCGTTCTCGCCGTCCCGTTCCAGCGCGCGTATCAAGTGCTGCGCCGTTTCCCAGACGGTCAGACGCTTGTCCGTTGAGGGATCCCAGTCGATGGGCAATTCGTCACGTCGCAGCAGCCGCACCTTGCCGCCCTTGGCCGCAAGCAACCCCGCCTCGACTAACCCCGATATACTGGTGTTCTTGGCTTTGGAGAGCGTTTCCGCGACGCCGTAGGCTCCCTCACCCGTGCCGAACTGCTCGAACCACCCCAGCGCCCAGCGTGTGTCCCCGTCAAACTCGCCCTCTTGCTCGGTCAGCACCTCGTCTAACGCCTGATTAATCAACTGGAGCGCAGTGCGCACACGAAGCGGTGAGCCATCGGCCTCCATCACGCGGCTGTATCGTGAGTAGACAGCCATACCGGGGCCGATAGTCGCTTGGGCAAGATCTACCGGGGCAATGTTGCCATGTTGCAGTTCACGCAGCGCTTTGGGCAGTTCGCGCCGGAGCGCGTTGACAAAGTCGCGCCGTGTCGTGCGTGGCGCGTCTGCCAGCCGCGGCCGGCAGACGAGGACAATGGAGGAGGCAAGGGCGTTTGTGCCGCTGGCTATAGGTCGATTGCCCAACTCACTGCGCATCGGCCAGGTACCCGTGATTGTGAACTGAGCTTGTAGCAAGCCCTCAAGCATCGTTTCCCAACCAGTCGACGCCGTGACCAGAGAGCTATCCACAGTAGTGCCCTCGCCATTATCGCTATCTGACTCTGATTGCTTGAAAGCATAGTAGACCGTCACCGGATAGTCATTGCTCGCTGAAGCGCGAATATTGGCGAATGCTCTACCCAATCCCTGCTCAAAGAACGCCTTAGCCTTTTGCTTGTCTCCATCGAATCGGTAAGGTGTTGCAATGAGTTCCTGAGCTTTTGGCGAAAGGAGGGTCCCGAATAGATTTGGATAAACTTCATGGAGCGAACGGCGCAACCAGACATAGAAAAAGTCTGAGAGATCGGCATAGTCAATGTTATCGTAGTAAGGTGGGTCGGTCGAAATGAGTGGATTGGTGATGGTGATAGGGGTAGTTGTTGCATCAGCCTGGAAGGCATTACCCTGTCCCGTCGATGGTGCTTTTTCGAGCGCCTTGGTGAGGTTACTCAAACTCACTTCAAAATCACCTGCTGCACCTGCAAAGACATTCGGCTCAGCATAGTCCCAAATCATAGGGATAGCTTGTCGTCCGAAGAGATTGCGTACTTGAGTCTTGGACGCCTCCCATCTACATAACGAATTACACATGTCGCCAAGTCTGCTTACAGTAAGACCTAGATACGTTGCTACCGCGTCCCCGTACGCTGTCGCGCCCACGCCATCCTCAGCCAACGGCACGCCATCGTCGGGCAGGCCGGCAGCCACGGCGTCACATTGCGCGCGCTCACGCGCCATGCCCACGAGCTTGCTGAAGGTAGTTAGTGCCATGAGCTGACGGTGAGTGAAGAGATCGCTAAAGCAATTTATTCCGTAGCTCGGCGGCGAGAACCAACGAGGGTTATCCGGCATTTTCTGATCGAGCCACGGCGTATCCGGGCGCTCAACCGCTACTATGTGATCTTGTCGTGGATCAAGATAGACGCGCCCTTTCTTACCTTCCGCGACAATTGCCATGAGCTGATTGTTGATACCGAACGCCTTAGTTTGGCTACGTAGCGTCGCATCGTTCGATACGGTAGCGCAGACGAGACATCTGCTGCTGCCACGCTGTTTAGTGCCTTCGGGCGGCTCGCCCTGCCCAGTTCGCACCTCGAAACGCACGGTCCTGGTCGCGCGGTCGACGATCGGCTCGACCCACGCCTTCTTGTCGGCCTTGGTCGAGAGCCAGAACGAACGTACGAGAGGCATCTGAGCGCTGCAGGCAGGATTGGGGCAGGTGACGGTACGCGCCCATAGCCAGGCGATAACGGTAGCCTCGCCACTACCTTGCTCCTCCGTCAGCCGGATCTTGGGGTACAGAGGCCCGATGCGCTCGTTGGCCTCGTCGCGCATCCACCTTCCGTAGAAACGCAGGTCCTCAGCGAGGCCGTGCACGCCGGTCCAGCCTTCGCCGGCGCCCACCCCCTTGCGCGACATGGGATTGACGGGCGGCTTGCCTGCGAACCTGGGCGGGATCTCGATTAGCCCTTTGGTAATGAGTACAGGCACCGGGTTAAGATCGCTGCCAAATGCCCTCAAACCCAACCGCGCTGCTTCTATAGGGATCGAGCCACCGCCGCAGAAGGGATCGAGCAGCGGTGGCGGATTGCCGCCTGTGCTCCGTAAAATCTCGGCGCGGGCAGCGTTTAGCACCGCCACGTTGTTGATGTTCTCCCACTTGACGAAGTTACGGATAATGTCGAACAACCGCTCACGCTCGACGGTCTGAGCGTCTTCGCTCGGGAACTGCTCGGGGTGCGCCGAGGGATCGTCGACGAGCGATGCAAAGATGACTGCGCGGCAAGTTGCGAGAGGGCGCCGCGCCCACCACAGGTGCAGCATCGTGAGCCGAGAGATGCTTTTCTCCCGTACCGACTCAGCATTGATGGCGTCGAGCGGCAGCGCCACTTCGATCAATTTCTTGCGGTAGGTCATATTCTATTCCGTCCCCATCTCATCTATCGCGAAGGGCTCCTGAATCGAAGGCCCCGTAAGCCGCGTGACTAGAGCTTGAGCACTGCGTTGCAGTTGCGCTCGCCGAGCCTGGCGCTTCGATGGGTCCGCTGGCAGCGACTCAAGCCGCCACGCGCGTCGTCGATTGTCCCAGTTGATCGCGTTCTTGAACTCACGGGCGGCCATGGCCTGCCGAATTAGGTGATTGACGCGGCCGCGATAAGACTCCTGCTCCGTTGGCCCGAGCGATGACCAGACATCTATGACATCACGTAATATATCGTCGGCGACGATGTGGCTTTCTTGAGCAGCGGACAGCAATCGCATGACTATCGCCGGCAAGATAGTTGCGGCAATGTCCGCGTCGCTACTCGCGGGATCGAAAGGGATTGGCAGTGGTATGGGATACGTATCGTTGAGAGGCCCCAAGCCCCCTTGTAGCACGCTGTCACGCAATGTTCCGCGATGCACCAGCAAGCCGCCATATGTGGGCATTGCATTCGGTGACCCCGATCGGTCGATGATAGCCGCGAGCATTGGCGGTTGGAATTGGTGCGCGGCGACCAGCGGCTCGAGATGGTGTATCTCGCCGTCAACCCCAACGATCACGACCTCGTGCTGGTGGTCGCCAGGACTCTGGCCAGGCGCCACGCGGAAGCCACTGTTGATCAAGTCTTCGGCCGTCAATTCGCTGTACGCCGTCAATTGCTTGACAAAACGCGCCTGTTCCTGGGGCTGCGCATACAGCCCTCCCTTCATCTCAGAAACAAGCGATCGGTTTCGCTCCGGAGCAACCGCTCCAAAGTCGTAGCTGATCGATGTCAAGGTTGTCATCACTAGCGAGTACTCGACGAAAGCATCGGTGTACCCCGCATCCGCCAAAGTGGAAGGAAAGTTATAGGTGCTGAAGGTCAGGGCCAAGGCAATGTTCTTGAGAAGCAGACTATCACTGTAGAAGGGCATCTACCTCGCCCTTTCCCCATAGCTGTGCACGCGCGTCGTAATACATCAGAAGATTGGCGTACAGGCGTGCCACACTGTTCGCACAGCTATCCGCCTTCAAATAAACGCGTACGCCCTTCGGCATTAACTCACAGTAGATGAGGCGATTTACATGCAGGTCGAGCGCCTGTACCGTGACATAACCCTCGCCGCGTGTCTGCGGAATCCCCCACAACATGAATGGCCGACGCCCTGCGAAGATCCGTTTGGCGAACAAGGCGAGATCGGGGATCGGCGTAGGGAAAGTAATACTCACGGGATGACCATGCAGGTGCGGGATCGACGACTGGCGTTCCGCTAGGTCCACGGAAAAACGGAAGTCCCGCTCTATCCGCTCCAAGGCAAAGCGGTACGCGTTGCGGAGGTTGTTGACGATGCCAAAATGCAACTCCGCTGATGTCCCGACACCGCTCAACTTCCCCCAATTGTAGATACGAGCGACGCTATACCCGTCCTGCCCCTCCAGTCGTCGCGATATATCTACGCGCGAGAAAGACATAGCATCGGCGAAGTCCGGGATGGCATACAGCTGTTCGATGGCTGTCGTGTTCCTCATCCGATCCCGGAAGTCTAGCGAGAACTCTTTGCCGATTGGCACGCCGTGACCCTCAGGCTCTATCTCCTCAGCATCTTCCCAAATGTCGTCACTACGCGACGCCTTACCTGTCCAGAAGGCGTAGCTGTCGAAGGAGATGGTGCGCCTTCGCACGCGGCCGATGTTCCGTGCCGTCGAGACAAGGAATGGGCTGGGCAACCATGCGCGATCTATCGCCGGACTGGCCTCGACCATGGACCGCATGATGCGATCGGTTGATCGCGCATACCCCGTTGTGTGGACCACCACAAATCGTGGGTCCGCAGCGTCAAGGAAAAGGATTTCGTTGCCAACGTAGAGTTTGTATAACCCCGCATCCTTCGTTTCGGCAACCTGCCCCTGCACACTCTCTGCCGCAGTCCCGAATAACCGCTGAACACCGCGCTGTATGTCATCATCCGGCTGATGTACGTCGAGAAGGTACGCTTTCGCACGCCCCTCCCCGAAGCGATGCTTCTGGGATTGCTCCCAGCGGGTCTTCGAGCCAACCATCACGTCATGCACGTAGGCCGTCAGCTCCCGGCGCGTTTCTATTGTGGACGTGGCATTGCTCATTAGAGTCCGCTCTGTTAAGGCAATAGTAGGTCACTCGTTCTGTAGCTGCATTGTACTATTTATGTACTACCAACTGAAATAGCCTCATCGTTCCTATGGAGCGCCCCTCTATTTGTGAACACACACCATGGACGCGGACGCCCCAGGCCTTTTAAGGCCCGTTCCTGCCATGGCCTTTCAAGGCCAGGCCTGTCACTTTGATCGCTAAATGGCCCGATTTCTTGGTCGCTATTTGGCACTACTGAGGTAGCTTAATAGTTGACCGGCACTCCATCGAGGGTAGCTGACGCGGGAGGAGGGAGATGCATGGGGTTGGACCACCAGACACTGGCGCTGTGGGCCGCTGACTGCGCGGAGCATGTGCTGCCGCACTTCGAGGACATACATCCGGGTGATGAGCGACCACGCCAGGCGATTCAAGCCGGTCGTGCTTGGGCTGCAGGCGATCTTGCTATGGTCGAGGCCCGAAAGTTCGCTTTCGCCGCGCACGCCGCCGCGCGGGAGGCCGAGGGTGCCGCCGCGGTCGCGGCCGCACGCGCCGCCGGGCATGCAGCGGCGACGGCCCACGTGCCCACCCATGCGCAGGCCGCCGCGACCTACGCGCGGAAGGCCGTTGCCGCTGCCAACCGCGCCGACGCCCCACCAGGGTGGGAACGAGAGTGGCAGCAGCGGCGCCTCCCCGAGCGTCTCTGGCCCCTCGCCTTCCCAAGCGGACCCGCTCAGTAGTGTGTCCCGTTCAGGGCACGACCTGAGGCCGTCCCGCGCGCCTTCGTCCTGAGTGCATCACCGCCTTGATGATGCGGGTGTCATGACCTTTCGTGAAGTGAATCGGTCGAGATCCGGGGCTATCGTTGGGCGCATTGAGCCGCTCGTTAGCCCTTTTCACTTCTCAGAAGGGCTATTCTGTCTAGTGAAACGGCAGCCGTATGGGGCCAGTGATCGAGCAAGAAATAGGGCCAGAAACCGGGTCATAGGCACTCTCGATGATGCCGGTCGCGCGGCTTGCACGGCTGTAATGCCAGGCCCGCAAGGGGGAGAGCGAACGTCGCCGACCTGCTCGTCGGAACGACGCCAATTGTGGTCTCGCCCATC
>JAABUR0100004670.1_pt1 | contig 18133 bp, 19 predicted proteins | sample 5560091 | NCBI WGS metagenome assembly JAABUR01 (sample SAMN10711879, study PRJNA513375) | rock metagenome | isolation source: Antarctica rocks | place: Antarctica: Victoria Land, University Valley sud | reverse complement strand
CAAAGAAGGAAGCGGAATCGTGAGTGAATTAGTAGACAGTGTATCTGTGCTCCCTTAAGAAAATTCCAATGATGAAATGGTGTGCTCATAGGAACGAGAATAGAAATATCAGTCCTCATATGACTGACCGAATGAGGTGCCGTATATATATTGTATGTTCAAATTCTCTATGCGTCTGTACAAAAGCCCAAGCCTGGAAAAAATTTCAAACCAAGTACCCGAGGCCCATCTTCCATTTTCCACAATCATCTCTTTTCTCGCAGCGGTATCGTAGGCCACTACGAAGAACAGGCAAGCTTGTGGGTGACAGCCAATACTTCAGGGATACATAAGCTCTTCCGTGCCGAGATGTCCGAGGGGAGAAAACTTTGGCGAGCTGTTAAAAGTACAATACAGGTATTGCAGCAATCTTATTTCATAGACACGCCTATGGTTTCTTTGGTTTGCTCTGCACTTGGCCTTTACCTGTGTAACCCTGTGATGAGACTCCGGAGATGGCCTCGGTTTTTTGGTTCTATAAGAAGTAATGAGTATATGTGGTATAACATGAGCCAATAGGCAAACCCACCTTAAGATACTCGTTCGTCATCTCCTGATATTGTTGGTTCATAGTTCCTGGTGGAGGTCCGGCTTGCGATCTAATAAGCAAGAAGATCACGCCAGAGATTCCAACTGCAATCATTGTGTAGTAGAAGATGAGTCTGCCCTCTCCAGGAGGAGGAAGCGCGCGGGGTCCGTGAGGCCCGAAAGCAATCCAGTATGCTGAAATCGAATTGTATTAGCTTTACTACTCTCAAGATTGATACGTAATCTATCGTGTTGCGGCTCTTTGACCAACATCGCAAAGCCACATCGCGGGGCCGCCCTCGATATAGACATGCTATTGGTATGCAAACTTACCGGCCTTCTTCTCTTGTAACGTCAATTCATGCCAATCGGTCTTCATCCGATCCCTCAATGCCATCCATAGGTCCGCCTGCTCCTGAGGAGGCATCGTTTCCCATCGCTTCTCTATGCTTGCCAGTGTGGGGTTCGAAATAGCATGAGCAGATGCCTGTCGCGACTGTTTGCTTTGTGTGTCGAGCGTACATATTGGTGTAGAGCGTCGTATGGTTGCTCGGATTGAAGGACCTCGGAGTAATGAAGAGCTGGGGCCAGCTCGGGGGAATGAGCGTAGCATTGTGAGGTTGTTGTGCAGAAGACAGGAGTAGGTCGTGGCCAGATACGCTGAAAGGTTGAAATTTACAGCTCCGCGTAGCTGTCGCAGCTCAATTACAGTCGATCCGCATAAATTCTGCGACGTTGACAGTAGTCCTGGAGGTTGACGTGGGAAAATGAGGTCGTGAATTAGCAGCTAACGGCGTTAGGTGTAGCGGCAATTCCTCCCAAACTCTTGCACGAACCGACCTCACTCTTTGCTCCTCAAGTCCCAGCTTCCACCGATTCCATTCATTCCCTCCCATATCTCCTATCGTTCTTTAGCATCAATCATAATGTTCAAGAGGCAAGCTTCCTGAACTATCTACCTTCGATGCTCCCAGCTAATCTGCGCATCCTCGGAACAGCGGCCTCGCCCGGACTCTTCGAACCGCAGCGTTTGTGAGGCCAAGCGTGGCTCGAAATGCTTTCCAACCCATAAGAAGCAATTTCGCTCCAGCGTTTAGTGCGCGGCTTGCAAGTACCAGTTCCCTCGAGGGGAAGATCTACCAAGTCATTGGTGCTGTCGTCGATGGTAGGCCAAAGACCTTCCTCGAAAGACGTGACGCTTAGTCTGCGAGCTTGGACAACCGACTGTGAGAGCCGTACTGAGTCTATAACCCTGTCGAATAGTCAAATTCGATACCGATGCACTACCGCCGATTCTCAATGCCTTAGAGACAAGCAACAACGGCCAAAAGCTGATCCTTGAGGTTGCCGTAAGCTTGCCTGGAGCAAAATACAGCACGCAATGGCACTAAGCTAATTTGACGGATAGCAACATTTGGGAGAGAATGTCGTCCGGACAATTGCTATGGACGGTAAGATCCTTGACGACTACAGGCTAAGGAGGAATCAGCGCGCTGATGAACATCTTCCAGGTACGGAGGGTCTCGTCCGAGGGCGTAAGGCTACCGATACCGGCTCGCCTATTATGATACCAGTTGGACCTGGTACCCTCGGTCGTATTATGAACGTTACTGGTGACCCCATTGATGAGCGGGGCCCAATCAAGCACACCCAAAAAAAGCCCATTCACGCCGATGCTCCCGAGTTTGTCGAGCAGTCAACGTCCGCCGAGGTGCTTGTTACCGGTATCAAGGTCGTAGACTTGCTGGCTCCCTATGCCCGTGGAGGAAAGATTGGTCTTTTTGGAGGTGCGGGTGTCGGCAAGACTGTGTTTATTCAGGAGCTGATTGTGCGTGGTTTGGCATTGAGACGGTACATTCTTTTAAGACGTTGCTAATTAGGCAATCAGAACAATATCGCCAAAGCCCACGGTGGTTACTCGGTTTTTACGGGTGTCGGCGAGCGTACCCGTGAAGGCAACGACTTGTATCACGAAATGCAAGAAACCCAGGTCATCAACCTCGATGGCGAGTCTAAGGTCGCCCTTGTGTTTGGCCAAATGAATGAGCCCCCGGGAGCTCGTGCCCGTGTCGCTCTTACTGGTCTGACCGTCGCCGAGTACTTTCGTGACGAAGAAGGCCAAGATGGTATACAAATGCCTTTTTCGAAGTTTACAGTTTGAGCTAACAACATCAGTGCTCCTCTTCATCGACAATATCTTCCGCTTCACCCAGGCCGGTTCCGAAGTGTCTGCCTTGCTTGGGCGTATTCCTTCAGCCGTCGGTTACCAACCCACCCTTGCCGTCGACATGGGTCTCATGCAAGAACGTATCACCACTACGCAAAAGGGTTCCATCACCTCCGTGCAAGCCGTCTACGTGCCTGCTGACGATCTGACTGACCCCGCCCCTGCTACCACTTTCGCCCACTTAGACGCCACCACTGTGCTCTCGCGCGGTATCTCTGAGTTAGGTATTTACCCCGCCGTGGACCCTCTCGACTCAAAGTCTCGTATGTTGGATCCTCGTGTCGTTGGTGACGACCACTACAACACCGCCACGCGCGTGCAACAGATGTTGCAGGAGTATAAGTCGTTGCAGGATATCATCGCCATTCTCGGCATGGACGAGTTGTCAGAAGCTGACAAGCTTACTGTTGAGCGTGCTCGGAAGCTGCAAAGATTTTTATCACAACCATTCACAGTCGCGCAGGTTTTCACAGGCATTGAGGGCAAATTGGTGGACCTAAAGGATACAATCCGCAGCTTTAAGGCTATCATGAGCGGAGAGGGTGATGATCTACCAGAAGGTTCGCATGTCCTATACCTCGTGCATAGTAGCGGTCTAACTAAAATTATGTTTTGCTAATACGATTCGCAATAGGTGCTTTCTACATGGTCGGCGATATCGATTCCGCCCGTGCCAAGGGTGAGAAGATTTTGGCAGATTTAGAAAAGGATTAAGGGTCGTGAGGTCTATGAGCTTTCAGTATGTATTCTTAGTAGATAAGGTGTAGTAGAAATCGATCGACGGCGCGAGATTCTAAGCTGTTCGCCGCGTGCCCTTTTCAATCTTTCGGGTCAGATTCTTGCTCTTATACATGTGACTATATACCACTCCGTGCACTATCAATGCGTCCCATCATCAAAGCCCCAAATATATACACCAAGACATACTCATATTCCATCATGCATCATCCAAACATATATACCCCAAGGCCATCATATTAACCCCGCAGCCTTACTCTTCTCCCTATACTCCTCGAAACTCCCCGCTGTTCCCTGTACTCCCGCACCACCACCTTCAGTTCCCCCATCTTCGTCAGGCTTATTCTTCGCATCAAATTCTTCCTCCTCCGCCGCAAGCAGCGCCTGGAACTTATGCTGCTGCCCTCTCGCCAGATAAACCGGCGCACACTCCCTTCGCGCCACAGCAGCCGTAATAAGAACATGTTTGATGCTGGACCCAGGCGCCTCAAACATCGTCTCCGTCAGCAGCCGCTCACATACTGTCCGCAGGCCCCGCGCTCCGGTGCCCATGCCCAAGCTGCTCGCTGCGATTTCGCGCAGCGCGCCGCGAGTGAAGCGCAGCTCGACGCCGCTGAGGGAGAAGAGCTGCTCGTATTGTTTGATGAGGGAGTTGCGGGGCTCGGTGAGGACGCGGACGAGGGCGTCTTGGTCGAGAGCGGAGAGGGCGGCGGAGACGGGGATGCGGCCGACGAGTTCGGGGATGAGGCCGTAGGTTTGGAGGTCGGTGGGTTCGACGAGGTCGAGAGGGTTGTATTCTCGTGGGGTGCCGGAGGGGGAGGGGGTGGTGGTTGTGAAGAAGGGGAGGTGTTTTTCGAAGAGTTTGGATTCGGAGGAGTTGGGGGGAACGGTGATGGTGGTAGGATTGTTGGTGTTGTTTGACGAGGAAGAGGGGGAGCGGATGGTGTTGTTGAAGCCGATGGAGCCTTTGGCGATGCGGTTAAGGATGACTTTTTGAAGGCCGACAAAGGCGCCGGCGAAGATGAAGAGGATGTTGTCGGTGCGGACGTTGTAGGTTTCGGGCTTGGAGGGGCCGGAAGAGGTGTTGTTGGGACTGGAAGAGGAGGAAGTGGGACCGCCCATTACGCCGCCTGAGAGAGGGCTGTTGGTTGGGTAGGTAGTTGTAGATGAGGAACCGGGGCTGCCACTGCGCGAAGAGGTGGATTTCTCTTGCTTGGCTTGGATTTGGAGGGTAGTGCCTTCGATTATCTTTAGCAACGCTTGCTGAACGCCCTCGCCGCCCACGTCTTTGCCGTGGCTAACTTTCGTAGTGCTAATTTTGTCGACTTCATCTAGGCAGATGATTCCTCGTTCTGCGGCGGCAACGTCGTAGTTTGCGGCTGCGAGAAGCCGTTGGACGCAGATTTCGGCGTCTTCGCCGATATAGCCGGCTTGAGTGAAGGGAGTGCAATCCGACATGCTGAAGGGCACGGCGAGGACACGAGCGAGGGTTTTGGCCATGAGGGTCTTTCCCACGCCAGATGGGCCTAGTAGGAGGATGTTGGCTTTATCGAGGGTAAGCGGCGAGGAGTCTAGAATGGGTCCTCCTATGGGTGGACCCGGTGGGTGTAAGTGGATGGTCTGCTGGTGGCCTGGGTATTCATCTAGGTCAGGGGTTTAGCCTATGAAACCGTGGGTGGTGCTTGTCTCTGTACCTTCCAACGGATGACCCTTAGCCATTTCTCTTCGTAGACGCTGCTGTAACAAAGCCTGCTCCTCTTCCTCCTGCCGTAGAGAATCTTGTATCCTTTGATAATGATTATACACCGCTACGCTCAGAACCTTTTTAGCCCTTTCCTGACCCACAACGAACTGATCCAAGTGCTGTTTGAGAACTTTCGGAGTCAACTTTGGCGCCCCCAAGACAGAGGCGCCACCAAGTGGCCCTGTCGTCCTCTCATTGGGCTCATAGCTGCCGGTGAAAGGCTGACTGGCAAAGTCGGAGCGGTGGAATTGCGAAGATGAGCTGGCGGTCGTGGAAGTGGCAAAAGACCGGCAGATGGAGGACAAGGCTATGTATGAAAGCCGAACCTGGGCTGCAGGATGCCGGGTGGCCATGGAAGGTGATGCCATTTATTGCAGCTGCTCATCGAGGACCTGGGCAAGTTGACATGGAGGTCCTCGGGCTTCAGAATGATCAACGGAGATATAGAAAGTCTAGCGAACACTGTGACATGGGCATCGGCTTGATGTGTCTGCTAAGTACACAGCGCAAAGATTCGTGAAAGCCCCTGCCACCGCGACCGAGGTGCCTCCAACCTCACAACTGTCGGTGATGGTGACGACCAGCCAGAGTGAAACGATAAGATCAAGCACGTGACGATACGAGCCTCAAGCGCCGTGTCCGCATACTCGTATACAGTACACAGTATGCACGATGACGATGATCTGCGAATATGGATGGTTTTCTGTTGGCTGTTGAGGAACTTCCGTCTCCTCTAGCTTGATGGTGGGGAACCACCCACTGGTTCAACCCCCGCGGTTTTGATACGGAGTCGGATAAATAGTGGTACTAACATCCTCAAAACCATGGTTATACTATTTCACCTTTTGCTCAATTCTTGAAATTGGTTGAAGTAACCTAAGGAGTCGTCCTGACGCTGCTCTTTTCCAATCGGCCAATCTGTTCAAGCAAATCAGAAAGAGCTTCCACAGGATGGCTCTCAATAAGGAATCAGATAATTCAGTCATGGGAGAGCCTGGCGGCAGCAAGGTCCCCGCCGATGGCACAGGTAAGACTCCATACTGCTTTAGTAGGACATGTCTAGCTGACATGCTTAGGTGTTGTTCAGCTTGATCCATGGCTTTCGCCCTTTAAAGACCCTCTTAGAAGCAGATATAGTCATGCCCAAAGGTGGATAAAGACAATCAATGAGACTGAAGGTGGCCTGGAAAATTTCAGCAAAGGTTTCGAAAAGTTTGGGTTCAATGTTCATGGAAACGGAGACATTACCTACCGAGAATGGGCGCCGAATGTTACCAAGGCATATCTCATTGGGGATTTTAGTACTTAGAATCTACCGCACCATTTTCAAGGAAACCTACTGACAATGGCTACTTGCTAGATAATTGGGACCGGGAAGCCACACCCATGACGAGGGGTGAGTATGGCATGTGGGAAGTCACCCTACCAGCAAAGGATGGCCATTCCGCCATACCACACAGTTCCAAAGTCAAAGTAGGTCATAGAGCCTTTACGATTCAAGTCTGAGGTTGACTCGAGGTTCTAGATATCCATGATAAAACCATCAGGGGAGCGCATTGAACGTATCCCGGCATGGATCACTCGTGTGACCCAAGATATCACCGTCTCTCCAGCCTACGATGGCGTTTTCTGGAACCCTCCGAAGAACGAGCGTTATACCTTCAAACACGCCCGTCCATCGAAACCGGCCAGTGTCCGCATATACGAGGCTCACGTCGGAATATCATCCCCAGAGCTCCGAATAACAACATACAAAGAGTTCACCAAAAATACCCTGCCCAGGATACATCATCTAGGATATAATGTTATCCAATTGATGGCAATCATGGAACATGCATACTACGCGAGTTTTGGTTATCAAATAAATAGCTTCTTCGCTGCGAGTAGTCGATTCGGTACCCCAGACGACCTGAGGGAGCTCATCGACACTGCGCATGGCCTAGGAATTGCCGTGCTTTTGGATGTTGTGCATAGCCATGCTTCGAAGAATGTCTTGGACGGTCTCAATGAGTTTGACGGTACAGACAATGTATATTTCCATGAGGGCGCTAAAGGTAGGCACGAGCTATGGGACAGTAGGTTGTTTGATTACGGCAGTCATGAAGTTTTGAGATTTTTACTTTCCAACTTACGATTCTGGATGGATGAATACCAATTTGATGGGTTTCGGTTTGACGGCGTCACCAGCATGCTTTATACCCACCATGGTATTGGCACGTAAGTGAACCCCTTCACGATCTAGAGCATTACTGATTATGATAGCGGATTTTCTGGGGGCTATCATGAGTACTTTGGTCCAAACGTTGACGAAGAAGGAGTCGTGTATCTGATGCTCGCCAATGAAATGCTGCACCAGATGTACCCAAATTGCATCACGATAGCAGAAGATGTTTCAGGCATGCCGGCATTGTGCGTAGCCTTATCACTTGGCGGAATCGGTTTCGATTACCGATTAGCTATGGCGATCCCAGACATGTACATCAAATGGTTAAAAGAGAAGGAAGACGCGGAATGGGACATGGGAGCTTTGACCTTTACCCTTACTAACCGAAGGCATGGCGAGAAAACCATCGCATATGCTGAAAGTCACGACCAAGCGTAGGTCTATCCAACATTAGCATATGACTTCCGCTGACAGGAGAGTCACAGGCTTGTCGGAGACAAATCCCTGCTAATGTGGCTTTGCGACAAAGAGCTCTACACGCACATGTCCATCCTCTCCGAATTCACCCCAGTAATCGAACGTGGCCTCTCCCTGCACAAACTGATCCGCCTCATCACCCATGGCCTCGGCGGCGAAGGCTACCTCAACTTCGAAGGCAACGAATTCGGTCACCCGGAATGGCTCGACTTCCCGCGCAAAGGCAACGACAATAGCTTCTGGTACGCCCGGCGCCAATTCAACCTCGCCGACGATCACATGCTGCGCTACAGATTCCTGAACGAGTTTGACGCCAAGATGCAATGGACCGAGGAAAAGTACGGCTGGCTGCACTCCGAGCAGGCGTATATAAGCTTGCGGAACGAACAGGATAAAGTCGTTGTCTTTGAGCGCGCGGGACTGCTGTGGATCTTCAACTTTCACCCCACGCAGAGCTTCGCAGATTACCGCGTCGGCGTGCAGCAGAGCGGCACATATCAGATTGTGCTTGATTCCGATGACGTGGCGTTTGGCGGCTTTGGGAGGAATGCGAAGGGGACGAGGTTTTTCACGACGCCGTTTGAGTGGAATGGGAGGAAGAATTTCATTCAGGTCTATATTCCGACGAGGACTGCTATTGTGAGTCTTGATGGTCCCGCTGTTTGAGACTTTTGAGAGATGCTGACAGGAATGTGTCCGCAGGTTCTGGCGTTGGAGTCGACGTTGTGATTGGGGGTGGTAGAGAGAAGGGATAGGGTGGTTGGTGCTTTGCGTTGCGTTCAGTTCTAGAGAGACGTGTGGGGAGAAGGCAGATGGCATTGGAGGTTCGAAACCTCTCAACGGAGGTGCCTACATAGTAAGTTTAACGCACAGGGTGAAATACGTCCATAAACCATTTGTTCGCCATTTGAAAAGACCATCTGGAACACTGCTCGCCTGACATATACAAAACCCGAATTAGGATCCTTTTTGCCCTCTTCAGATAATCCGAATCTCATAGGCGACGTCCACCCCACTTCCCCCACTTCCACCCCTCCCCCTCCCCCTCCTCTCACCACGCTGCCTCACTCCCCCCTTCCTCCCCTCTTCCCCGCTTCTCTTTCTCTCCCCACTCTCTCCCCCCCTCGATCCCCCTCTCTCCACATCCTCTATCTGATTTTCTCTACCCGAGCCCTATTCCAACCTCAACCCCCCCCACCTCTCCCCTCACGCCATTTTCACACCCTTTTCATGCCGCCTCACCCGGTCCCCATCCTACTCCCACCTCAACTCCTCCTCCCTCTTCCCTTTCCACTCCACCACTACTCAACCTCATTTAAAGCCCCCCCCCATCGATTCTCAGTACCCATCGCATGTAGTATCCCATACAGCGGAAGCAATTATTCACACATCCTATCAGGACGACGGACTGTGTAGGAGGATGGAGGACTGCGTTGGAGAATGGAGGAAGGGAGGTGGGGGGGGGGACGGGAGAGGAGAAGGAAAACGTTCGAGGAGGAGCGGGCGAGAGACTAGAAGAAAATATTCAACGATACGTTCCGAAGTATCTTTCACAAGTCTCACAAGATGACTTCTGTATGGAAACCTGCCCAGCGTATCCTAATCGGATGATATGGAATAAGCCATATCGATTAACAGAATGTTTGAAGAGTGTCTCTCTTCATTGCATCGAAGAAGTCAAAAGTAGCAACCTTATCCTTGGGTAATCCTCTCCTCCATCCTTTCTATTATTGCTAAATTCCTACCCCTTAACCGCCGCTTTTCTCCCCCCTGGCACCTCCACCCTCTCTGTCACCGCATTCGCCGCATCCTCCTCAGCCCACCTCTTCTTCATACTCTTCACCCTCTTCTCCTCTTCCTTATTAAGCACATCCCAGTCGGGGACCCTATGCTTGCGGTAAAGATCTTCCGCCGTCACAATCTCAATATGACTCCATTTATTCTGATACTTATCCTTGGTTTCCTGATGCTGCTCGTCCCCCGATAGCGCGCCAGTGACGACATCGAATCTTCGGAAATGCTCGAGCTTGGTCATTGCATAGCCGGCGAACCATTCAAGGAGTACTTTATCGTTCTGGGCGATAGTTTCTTTATCCACTTCCGCGTTGGTAGCGACGCCCTTTCCGACGCTTTCATCAAATGCTGAGACTTCGCCCATGAAGCACATTGGGGCCTCCGAAGTCGGCTGTTCCTCCTCTGGAGCCCCTTGTTCCATGTACTCATCTTTGAGTATGCGCCAGACCTCGCCATAGCACTGAACATAAACTTTACCATCTTCCATAGTCCTGTCGGCCTGTAACGTGAGTAACCAATCCTTGAGGCGCGGTCTACTACATAACTTCCAGGTCCGAGGTGCTTTGCTATTCAGAATGATGTGACGAAACCAGGTGAGAATTTTCGCTGCTTCGTGGGGCTGGTGTAGAAATAGGCCATCTGTGAGCAAGACGGCGGCGCCGTGCGGGAATAGACGGTTCAAATGTGGGTCTGGAGCTAGTTGCGAGGGCGTCATATTGAAATTCCACACGTTAATGTTCTTTCTGAGCACACGTGCGAGATCTGGAATGCGCCACAGGTCGAAAAAGTCCTCGTGGATCTACGATTTCTTATCAACAACCCTTCCAAGTGGGAGAAGGAACAATAATGACCTACGATAATGACACCGGCGCTAATCCGAGTTGAAAAATAGTCCCATGCGCCTTTCGTCTCATAGCTGAGTATTTCAGTTGCTTTGTTATGCTGAAGAAAGTCGATGACGGCATCGCGCTCTGTTTCTTTCGACGGAGGAAAGATTAGGAAGAAGTTATACATTTCTGTGGTCTCAGCCAACGGGGCTGGTGCTACCAGCCTTGAAAACTCGACATTATACATGTTACGGAACACTGCATTGGTATTGCTTTCGCCATCACGAACAGAAACGACGGGTAATTCATGTGTCAAGGCTGGTAAGGGTTTTTGCAACTCTTCCTCTATTGAGCCTGGTAAGACGTTTCGTGGTTCTTGTTCGGTCGAGTCTGATAGAGGCTTTTGTGGTTCTTCTTCCATTAGTCCTGGACAGGGTTTTCCCATCACAAAACGTAAAACCGCCTCAGGAGGGCAGGTAGGAAGTTGATCGTCAAGGAAAGTCCAGTCTTCAGAGCCAGAAGGATATATTAGTATAGTGAATTTCTTCGCCATGAACAAGCCACCCGAAACATGCATTTTCAGAGTTTCGGCCATCCTACTTATGTTTTCCTCCGCTTGCGGGAATGGCGCGAGATAACCAGAGGATACGGCTGGTTCGCGGTAACTAGACACAACTGGCGCTACCTAGGATTTTAATTAGCGTGAATGTTGTTAGGGGGCATGGAAGCTTTTCATACAGTGTGAAAATAGGCTTTGTAATCCTCTGCAACAATGCTGTGCTTGAACCAGACGAAAAGGTCTCGCGGAGCAGATTTGATGCCTATGAGCAGACGCTTTGCAGATAGCTCGAAACCTTTAAACCGTACGACCCCTTGGTCAATCCGATTTGGTCCAACCTTTATTGTTCCAATGACCTGGCAGGGGTCGTAAGTACTATAAGCCACAAAGTGAGGCTTTTGCGAACCGTATGTCGCAGAGGTTGCTGGGTGATGTGAAGCTAGAAATTCAGGTGTCGAAAGCTTTGATGTTTGAAATCGTGGTGTTGGAAGCACTGGTGTCGGAAATCCTAGTGCAGGAATGCCTGGTGCTGGAAACAGTGATGCTGAAGTGGCGGTTGCGCCAATTTTCTGGGTAGTCCGGTCGTCGAGTTCGAGGCTCTGCTCTTCTTGGTCAAAAGCATCTGACGGGCTTTCGACAACGTCGAATGTTGATGTGAATGTGCTAGATTTGCTAAGCGAGGGCTCCTCTCTCCCTTCGGCTAGACTTTCTCGATACGTCTCAAAAGGTGGCTTGGTAGGACCTTTAGTGACAGGTGATGATACAGAAGGCTTCTTAACCACATGGAACTCTTTTGGATTCCTTAGTGTGAGACTATCAAAATCTGGAGCGCGCTCGTTCCGACCGGCTTTCTCAAATCTCCTCTTTATCGAGAGCTTACCAAACTTTTCTGGGGGTTTATCAACAGTACTCGCAGCATTCTGGAGTGGTAGCTTCTTTCCCCGTGGTCTCACGCTGGCATTCCAATTTCCAAGTATGGCTGCCCCACTGACTTTTGGTTTTTTACCTGCGCTTTTCAATTTTCGGTCTCCTTGCCCCATCCTCAAAGGTCCTGCACCAACACTTCCCATTTGACCGTCCTTTCGATTCGAAACCGTCTTTTCAGCAGGCTTGACTCGAGGTATCATCTGCGCTATCGATACCTTTGGCTTAAGAACCCCAGAGGAATTCCGATCTTCTTGTTGGCTTTTGTTATTAGGACTCAGTCCTTTGGTTCGCTGCTCTGAAGGCTGGCTCTGATGAACGTCACTTAACAGTTCACTTTGCGTTTCAGTGGACTGCTGCGGTCGGTTAACTATAGTCAGTTGTAGTTTTTCTATCAAAGAGTCTTTGTCCGAAAAACAGTCGTTGTCTTCATGTTTCCGATTCGTACTCTCGAGATTTCCAGGTACCCTGTCCGTGGTGTCGTTGTTAGCGAACCGAAGATATTGCGGAACATCTCTTCCGCTCTTGAGATAGTCTTCCTTAAGCTTCAGCGTTTTGGCTTCGAGATCAAGAACATTCCTGTCCTTCAGGTCTTGGCTCGTCGTGCCTGTAGTACCAAAGAAGCCGAGGATCTTATGCCAGAAAGGACCTTTCACGACTTCAAGGCCACTTCTGAGGGCTGCTTCCTCCTTGGGTGTCCATTTTCGACTTCCGCTTAGTCGCGAATTGGGCTTGGAAGATCCAGTAACGCCTTCATCAGGATTATCTTTTCCATGATTTACTGACGTAGAGGACCCTCTCCGCTTTTTTAAAGGTCTATCAGGTTCAGTGTCGTCGTTTTCTTTTAGCGCCTGGCTAGAAGTGTAGTCACTATTATCTCCCTCAAGTTCAGGACTTGTTGATAATCCCAAGCGGACTCTTTTTGCTCTCCGACGTGCTTTGCGTTTTGCAGCTGCCTCTAGCCAATTTTCGACCCTAATTTCCAGAGAATTCACATTGTAAGGTAGCTCTAGGCTTCTACTTATGCGCATCTTTCGATTCTGCCAGTCGTGAAACGTCTGCTCATCTTGAAAGCTGGATGCAGGTTCCCAGGTGCACCGCTCGTCTGGGTATCCTGCCCATTTAACAAGGTACATGTTCGTTCCATCAACTACTCCCTCTGCCAATATTCCCTCAATCGGATATTCATCTTTTGACTCACTAGGAGCTGTCGAGGTGAGGGAGATTGAATCATCATCGCTCGAGGCTGGTGAGTCAATCGATTTATTTCGAGGCATGGCGTCGAGCATGTAGGGTCGGGACTTAAAATGCTGATCTGCTTTGTCTTTGCAGTGTGAGACGATGAGGGAGACTCTGGTATCCCTGGTCCTTAACTTGGGGTTGAATCGGCAGACAAGCCCGGTCCTTTGCTAGGCGCACGTTGCAGGTGAAATTTGACGTATCCCTTCAATCGTCAGTGAAGCAGCCACCAGGATGTGCGGGCACTATTCCTATAAGGGTACGAACGATACCTATAAGAGTATGGGGGCCGGAGTTATCTGGGGGAGCTGAGTCAATATTCGTACTATCATACGAGTAGGTATAGTGCCCGTATCATCCTGGGGGCTGCTTCACTGACGGTTGAAGGGATACGTCCTGCAAATAGTTTAGTACTAAATGTTACTCTTCTGGCATTAGAACAAAAGACTTCTGCCGTTGAGTGTTTTAAGTGACATGTCAAAGAGGCTCCGTATGGCCGTTGTCGTAGCTTGTACGGAAGTAAGTGGTATAGTAGAGGCGAGAGGTTCGAATTACAATATCGAACGACTAAGAGACAAGCAAGAATATGGTGTTTCTGATGTACTCAATTGAGTGGCTTGCATCAAACACACTGCAATTGTTGAAAAGGTATGGTGTTGTAAAAGATGAACAACTCACGTATAACAGGAGCGTAGTACTATCAGTCCTACCGTGTATTCGATACAACTGAAGCGGATTGATCTGTCTGAAGTATGAGAGAACGATTGATTCGTTGTCTCGGTTAAAGCTACTGATCACTTTTTAAACTCTCAAGCAGCTGGTATCTTGAATATCATAGACTAAAGAAAGCCTGGGTCACCAAACTGGGATGCTGTAAAGCTCGGTATTAGATATCATTGATCTCTAATATGATCTCTTCCAAAGTATGATTTGTTCCAACTCTTTTGATGTACGATCATTTCCTGCTCTCATGCAGAAGCCTGCATGCGTTCAATATGCAAACTTTACCTCTCAAAGGCAGTTCAACAAGGACAAGAGGCTTAGTAGAAAGAGCGATATGAACAAGGCAAGTGTGACGATGTCTCCTGAAGGCGATGACTGCAGTCGAGTCTCCATTATTGTCGATTCATAATTTTAGGTGTTTTCAAAGAACCACTGGTGTGTAGATTGGAATATAATGCAGGAATAGTTGTCACAGTACGCTGCACTCTGCTCGACCTCAAATGTGAGTTGAAGGTCGCTTGTGCTCCGACAGTTCTAATGCCTCCTGGATTAACGGGATTGCCGCTGTCATAGCATGGACACACAGTTGAAACAAGTTGAAGAAAGCTTTTACAGCAGGCGGTTAACCCTAATGGAATATTTGTAGAAGCTGAGACAATATTGTGCCTTCGTGCGTCAGGATGGTCCTCTCCTAGTAACAAGATCAAGCTATGATCCATAGGGCTGACCTCATGCTGCCTTAGTCATTGCTGCCCTAACGCCTAAATCTAACGGCCCTCGAAACGCCGCAAATAGCTCGATATGTACTTTCTTTGACCGTCAGGCATCAGGAAAAGAACTTGTCTCCTGTTGCTTACCACTAGTGATTCTCTGTGTGCATGGTCTCACAACATAGTCAACACTCATATAATACTGGATCTTGACCACAAAAACCTATACCTTTGCGCACTAGCCAGAGATTCCCGTATCCCCTTCATCTTCACACCTATCCCCGAATACCGCAGACATGGCCAACGACGAATACGACGTATGTATCTGCTTTCTCCTTGTCAATCACACCCACTGATTACGGCTCTGTCTAGTTCCTTTTCAAAGGTACCCTCCCTTGCCTTCTCAACACCCAAGAACATCAGCCGTTATCTTCCCCCAAATCCAACACTAATGCTTCTCCCACATAGTCGTCCTCATCGGAGATTCCGGCGTCGGGAAATCCAACCTGCTCTCACGTTTCACCCGGAATGAGTTCAACCTCGACTCCAAATCCACCATAGGCGTCGAATTTGCAACCCGCTCCATCCAAGTCGATGCCAAAACCATCAAAGCCCAGATCTGGGATACAGCAGGCCAAGAACGCTACCGCGCCATCACAAGCGCCTACTACCGAGGTGCTGTCGGAGCGCTGCTAGTCTACGATATCAGTAAACACCAGACGTATGAGAATGTGCAGAGATGGTTAAAAGAGCTGCGGGATCACGCGGATGCGAATATTGTGATTATGCTTGTGGGGAATAAGAGCGATTTGAGGCACCTTAGGGCGGTGCCGACGGAGGAGGCGAAGCAGTTTGCCAGTAAATTATATCCCACTGTTAAAAGTGATCTCGGAACGTTGGAATGAGCTGACGGCAGAGCAGGCGATAACAATCTATCATTCATCGAGACTTCAGCCCTCGATGCAAGCAACGTCGAGCTAGCCTTCCAAAATATCCTAACAGGTTGGTCATCCGCCTCCCAACTTTCATCTACATCCCGACAAACCCCCCATACTAATATCACCCTTCCCAGAAATCTACCGTATCGTCTCAAGCAAAGTCATGGACAACGGCGACGGAGGCCAAAACCCCATCGGCGAGCGAAAAGTAATAGACGTGAGTAAATCAGCAGACACGGAGACGAAGTCGGGGAAATGCTGTTAGACTGGGGGTCATAATGGAGGTTTACTTTAGAAATGCCAGACTGTTCGTTGTGGTTTCGAGTCATGGCGTCCTTTCTATTTTGAGTCTTGATACTTGCGCATGCTGAAGGGCTACAAAGGCGTCGGCTGATACTCCTCAGTAAAGTTATTTTCCGTTAAAATGCTGCGTTTCCCATGACTGACTGTGATTGGGAGTTTGTGCTTTGGAGTGCTATCGACTACGTTGCTTGACCAGAGAAGCCCTTCCATCTCCCTCGAGTTTCCATTTCCCGAAGCTTACAGCACTCAGGGCCAATGCGAAATGGTCTGCAACTTTGAATACGTACACAGAACCAAAAAGACCGCTAGGCTGATAGCGAGCATTTTCAAGAATCCTGAGAACAGAGCCGACTGAGCTTGTAAGCTCCCCTAGCATATCGCGCTGACAATGCTGGGACAGTATCTAGAGCACAATGTTCTATCAAACAACGTGGTTATTGGCCGAGAAGAAGGGGCTGTGTTATGTTTATTTGTGTCTGCATAGAAACATAATCCAAATTCAGCGATTGAGGTATTTATCTTCATCGAAAGAATTTGCTGTGATAATCATTTTTCCAGTCGAAGGACTCATACTACGGTAGTAGGTCGCAAGTTTTTCGAGGTCTTCGATTTGGGCCTAATGAAGGGTGAATACGATTTTCGAGGGCCGTCGGTCGTTACTAAATATGTGAAAGGGAACGGCTAACCTTGGTCAATTGACAAGGACTTGTAACTTGGACGCCTTCGCATCCCTGATGCTTATGTGATCGTATTGATGCGTGAGGTCCGACGTATGATTGAACGTGGCTAAGGCATAAACCATAGCCGGGGAAGAAATAGGTATGGGGGGAGCCCACTCTCTTAGGCGCATGAAGATCGCACTGTCTGCATAGTTCTTGAAGCGCCTCGATTCGGCTCTAACGAGGCTTTAGAAACGCAATCGAGGACCCTTGATCTTTATTCACGAATTGGAAGGATATGACTAACTTTGGTCCAAGGATCAGGACTTGCGACCAGGGAGCCTTCAAGCCCTTGATGAGTAAACGACTGTACTGATGTGTGAGGTCCAAGGTATGCTTGAACGAGATCGAGGGGCAATGCAGTTTCGAAGACGAAATAGCCTTCATCGAGATCCGTCCTCTTGGAGGGCCTGGGCGGCTGCAGCTCACAGTGTCTGCAGATTTCCTGGAGATCTTCGATTTGGCTCTAATGGAAGTTTAATAGGGCAATTGAAGATCTAACATTATATAATATGTGAAGAGAAGACCTACTTTGGTCCAACGAGCACGACTGGTAACTACCGAGCCTTCGCGCCCTCCGTATGTATACGGCCTTACTGCCACGAGAGGTCCCAGGTATCCTTGAACGAGGGCAGACGATAATCCATAGCAAGGGACGAAGAACTGTTTGTCGGGATCGTGCATGACAGGAATATTGAGGTCTCCATTTGGTCGACTACTTGATTCCTCTTGTGACGAGACCGTGGGATCCATTTCTGGCAGACATGCTCGCTCGTCCAATTGGCCGCTATCCAACGCGCTCTTTATCCAAGTGATAATGAATGCCCAATTCTCTTGCATCATGGTCGAAGTAATTCCGACGTCCTCCAGTTCATGACCAATCTGACACCACGCGGCTTCGTCCCCGTCTTCAGCTGACTCGATGGTGAGGTTTGATATTAGTGACTCCTCACGCAATCCTGATTGATGCTCAGCCACGAGTTGCTCTAATAGCTTCTCTATCCGAGCCTGACCAGCGCTACATTCTTTCTCAGCGTATGTTGTATAGCTCTGAGCTTAATTCTAAGACACATACCCCAGAAGCCCAACATTGAACGATGTGAGAAGAGAACTGTTCGATATAACACGCAGTCTTATACTCTCAACATGGTCTTTGCTCCACCTAAGCCTGTCCCAGGTCCTCTTGCTATGCGTGCCAAGACTTTTGTATTTCGTCAGGAGTTCCTCGAGCTCTTGAAGAACCCCGGCGCAAGCCGCTACCAGTTGTTTGAGATCTTGCTGCTTTGCTAGACTCATCTCTCGGTCATGGACCGCGTCTTGCACCTCTTTTAGGACCAGCTGCAAGCTGGCGACTTCTGTCGAAACAACACGAAAGTCTTCTGGCGCATCCCGACATTCTCGCCATACTCTATGTGCAAGCTGGGCGCAGAGAACAAAGTCCCCCGCACTATAGCCAAAGCTCATGGCGGAAGAGCTCAGC
>JAABUR0100004667.1_pt1 | contig 18143 bp, 16 predicted proteins | sample 5560091 | NCBI WGS metagenome assembly JAABUR01 (sample SAMN10711879, study PRJNA513375) | rock metagenome | isolation source: Antarctica rocks | place: Antarctica: Victoria Land, University Valley sud | reverse complement strand
AGTTCGATACGGAACCGATACCACGAAAGCTCCCAGGCCACGACCAGGTCGACGGCGCTCGGCGCGGCCAAGTCGGGCAGGGCCGCGGCCCACGGGGCGCCGAGGCTGCGCGCCAGGCCGGCGATCGTGCGCTGATGCTCGGAGGCGTTGAACATCTCCAGCGCGCGCTCGACCTTGGCCTCGGCCGTCGAGGGCACCCCCCGTACGTGCCGGGGGTCCTGGATCTTGGCGCGCGGCCGGGTACGGGGGCGCGGTGCGGAGACGGGCGCGGGCTCCTCTTCGTAGGCCGGCTCCTCGGCCGGCTCGGGCGCGGCGTGGGGCTCCGGCTGGGGCTGGGGCTCCGGCGCGGGTTGAGCCTCGGCCGCCGGCTCTGGCTCTGGCTCTGGCTCGGCGGCGCGGCGGCGCAGGCGACCGAGCAGCGGCCGGCGCTCCTCGGGCCGCGGGGCCCGCACGGGCACGTCGCCGTGGGCGTCCTCGCGGACCCAGCCGGCCGCATCGGCGCGGGCGAAGCACAGCTCGCAGACGGTGTGGCCTTCGCCCGCCTGGGCCAGGAAGGGCTCGGTGTGCTCGCCCTTGAGGATGGTCCGCCCGCACACATCGCAGGTCACGTGATCGTGAAACGGGCGAAGCTCCTTCTTCACCCGCGCGATGCTAGCGGGAGGAAAGCGAGCGCAACGCGAATGGGAGAGGCCTCTCGCCGGCGCCGATGCTCACCCGGACGCCTGTCCTCTGATGCGCTTTCGCATGCGCACCGTGGTTCCGCTCGGCCCCGGGCTCACCGCGACATCCTCCATCAGCCCTTCGATGATCGTCAAGCCTTGGCCGCGATCCTGCTCGCGCCGCTCGTGCCACCGGCCGTGGTCGCGCACCTCGGCGCTGAACTCGCCGCCCGACACGCGCGCATCGAGCTCGAAAGTGGCGTCGGCGGGGCCGTAGGCGTGCTCGATGGCGTTCGTGGCGGCCTCGGACACGGCAAGGACGATCTCGAGCTCCTCGAGCCTCGAGGCGCCGGCGGCGCGCAGGAAGCGGCCCATCCGCCGCCGCAGCTGAGCCAGGGCGACCGGATCGGCCGGGAGCCGCAGCGAGATCGACCCCACCTCGGGGGGAGTGGGGCGTACTGCCAGCAGGGCCACGTCGTCGCCAGGGCGCCGGCCGCCGAGGATGCCGCCCAGGATCTGATCGCAGAAGTCGCCCAGCTCGCCGTCCGCGATCCCGGCCACCGTTAAAAGCTGGGCGAGGCGGTCCTCCAGCGGCGTGTCGCGCCGCTCGACCAGGCCGTCGGTGTAGAGCAGCAGCGTGCTGCCCGCGTCGATCCGCCCGTCCTGCTGGCGAAATGTCGATGACTCCGAGGTCCCCAGCGGCACTGAGAGCCCCCCCTCCAGATAGCGCGGTCGCTCGGCGCGGCCCACCACCAGCGCCGGCGGATGCCCGGCACTGGAATAGCAGACCTCACCGGTGTCGCGGTCCAGGAGCAGGTAGAGCACCGTGGCCATCAGGTCCTCGCTCTCCTTCATCAGGTGCCGGTTGAGCCGCGCGAGCGTCTCGGCCGGCGAGTCCTCGAGCAGCGCGTAGGCCCGGAAGGCGGTTCTCATCTGGCCCATGACCACCGCGGCGCGCAGGCCGTGGCCGACCACGTCGCCCACCACCACGGCGACCCGGCCGTCCTCGAGCTCGATCGCGTCGTACCAGTCCCCGCCTATCGCCGCGCTGCGACTGGCCGGCAGGTAGCGGGCCTCCAGGTCGACCCCTTCGATCCGGGGGAGGCGCTCGGGCAGCAACGAGCGCTGGAGGGTCTCGGCCACCGCGTGATCGCGCTCGTAGGCCTCGCTGAGCTTCTGCTCGATCTCCCTGCGCTCGTGGATGTCGGTTGCCGTGCCCACGTAGCCGAGCAGCCGGGCGCCGTCCAAGCGGGGGACCCCGCGGTCGACGATCCACCGGTACTCGCCGTCGTGGCGGCGCAACCGGTACTCGCGTTCCCAGGGCACGCGTCTTCGCAGCGCGCGCCGCCAGGTCGTGCCGACACTCTCCTGGTCGTCGGGGTGCACGCCCAGCTCCCAAGAATCCCCGATCTCCTCCCCCGTTCGGCCCGTGTACTCGCGCCAGCCGCGGTTGATGAAGTCGACCACGCCGTCGGCGTTCGCCGTCCAGATGAACACGGGAGCCGCGTTGGCCAGCTCCCGGAAGCGGGCCTCTCCCTCCGAGGCCTGACGCAGCGCCTCCTCGAGGCGCTCGTGCTCGGCCCGGATCTCCGCCTCGGCGCGCTCGCGCTCCACCGCCGCCCCGAGCAGGTTGGCGATCACCTGGAGGAAGTTCACGTCGTCGTCGGAGAAGTCGTCCGCCCGCCGGCTCGCTGTGGCCAGCACCCCGAGCGGGCGACCGGAGACTCCAACGGGGACGGTGGCCGCGCTGCGGCCGCCGTGGGCCAGCAGACCGGGCGAGGGGGTGAACCGATCCTCGTTCTCGAGCTCGCGCGACACCACCGCCTCGCCGACCTCGAGCGTGTAGCGCGCCTGGCTGCCGTGGCCCTGCGGCAGAGCAGCGAGGCGGTCGAACGCCGCGGGCATGCCGTGGTGCGCCCACACCGAAAGGCCTCCATCGCGGATCGGGGTCAGAAGCATCACGTAGGGAACCCCGAGCTCCCCGGCCACCAGCTCGGCTGCGCGGGCGGCCAGCGCCCGCGACTCGGTGCCGGCCATGGCCAGGCGCCCGAGCTCGGCAACGGCGGCCTGCTGGTCCAACCGCCGGCGCAGCTCGTCGTCCGAGCGACGGTCGGGCTGCGCGCCCTCGGCAGGTGAAGGCACGCCGGCGCCCCCCGGACTAGAGGGCTTCGCTGAGCGAGTCACCCTGGAGACGGGACTTCAGGCGCAGCACCGCCTTGGTGTGCAGCTGGGACACCCGGGACTCGGTGACGCCGAGGACCTCGCCGATCTCGCGAAGGGTCAGGTTCTCGTAGTAGTAGAGGGCGACGACCAGCTTCTCCCGCTCCGGCAGCCGGGCGATCGAGTCGGCCAGCCGGTCCTTCATGTCGGTCAGATCCATCTCGTGCGCGGGGTCCACCGCACTTTCGTCCTGGATGGTGTCGAGCAGGGAGACCTGGTCGCCCGAGGAGTCGGACACCGCCCACAGCTCGTCGAGCGCGACCACGGACGAGTTGGAGATGCGCACCAGCGCTTCGTGGAAGCCCTCGACCGAGGTCTCCAGCTCGTCGGCCATCTCGTGGTCGGTCGGCGCCCGGTGCAGCTTGTGCTCCAGCTTGGCGTTGGCGCGCTCGATCTCCCGTGCCTTCGCCCGGACCGAGCGGGGGACCCAGTCCAGCGATCGCAGCTCGTCGATGATCGAGCCCTTGATGCGGGTTATGGCGAAGGTCTCGAAGCGGATCTCGCGCGCCGGCTCGAAGCGTTCGATCGCCGAGATCAGCCCCAGCAACCCGTAGGAGATCAGGTCGGCCTCCTCCACGTGGGCGGGCAGCCCGCTGGACATCCGCCCCGCCACGTACTTCACCAGCGGCGAGTAGGCCAGTACCAGGCGTTCCCGCGAGCGCGGGTCGCCGCTCTCCTTGTAGCGGCGCCAGAGATCCCGCAGCTCGATCGCCTTGACGTTCGTCTCCAACAGTTCCTCTGTTCAGGCACGGGGGTGAGCCCGCGCATAGGCCTTCTTCAAGCGTTGCGACTCTACCCGAGTGTAGGTCTGGGTAGTGCTGATCGACGCGTGTCCGAGCAGCTCCTGGATCGAGCGCAGATCGGCTCCGCCCTCCAGCAGGTGGGTGGCGAAGGAGTGGCGCAGCGTATGGGGCGAGACCCCTCCCTGCACCGCCGCGCGCCTGACGGCTCCGGTCAGCCGCCGCCTGACGTCTGAGGTACTCAGGCGCTTTCCGGTCTTGGAGACGAACAGCGCCGGCCCGGGCTCCCCCATCAGCTGGGGACGGCCGCGCTCCAGCCAGGCCGAAAGCGCGCGCCACGCCGGCTCCCCGGCCGGCACGACTCGGGTACGACCGCCCTTGCCCTCGACTCGGAGCTCCTCGGCGTCGGCGTCGAGGCTCTTGACATCGAGGTCGACGACCTCCTCGGCCCGCAGTCCCGCGGAGTAGGTCAGCTCGAGCATGGCCCGGTCGCGCAGCTCGAGCGCCGTCGAGCCGGGCATGGAGTCAAACAGCCCGGTCAGCTCGCCCGGCTTGAGCACCGCGGGCAGGTGCTGGTCGCGCTTGGGACTCGAGATCAGGTCGGCGGGGCTGGCCTGTAGACGCCCCGCGCGCACGAGCATGGCGTAGAACGAGCGGATCGAGGCCAGCTTGCGGGCCACCGTGGAGCGTGACATGCCCCGCTCGGAGAGAACGCCGGCGAACCGGCGCAGGGCCCGGAAGTCGAGCATCTCGGGATTCTGGCCCTGGGCCTCGGCCCAGGTGGCCAGCTGCTCGAGATCGACCGCGTAGGCGCGGCGGGTCTTCTCGGCCAGGCCCTGTCGGCGCATGCCGTCGTGAAAGAGGCGCAGGGCGCTCGCCCAACTAGGCTTGCGGGCCGTCGTGTCGAGGTCGAGGTTCTTCATCAACACTCAGGACGGCCGCGCGGCCACCCCGTGGCAGCTCGCCGAAGCCGGGCTCGTGGACGACGAGGACGTTCCGGTGTCCCCGTGGCACCCGATCAGCGGGCCCAGCGACGCCTCCACCATGTGGTACGCGGTGCTTGTAAAGCGGGTGCGCGGCGTCTTCATCGGCATGCTCTGCATTCGCCACGGCGACCGCCAAGCCTCTTTGGAGGCCCAGGGCTGGACCGAGGTGCACTGGGAGGCAATCGGCGTCTGATCGGGGTTCGCCGCTGAGGGCTCAGCCGATGTACATCGGCGCCTGCACCGGCACCTGCGGGTACAGCTCGACCACGTCCGGGATCGACATGCGCACGCATCCGTGCGACGCGGCGGTGCCCAAGGACCCCACCTGGTCGGTTCCGTGGATTCCGGCGCCGTCGAACACGCCCAGCCAGCGGGCCTTGAGCGGGTTGTCGGGTGCGCCGCCGGGCACCGTAGTACCCGCGAGGCTCCCCGCCCAGGAGCTGTTGGGCACGTTCCAGGGAACGTTCACGCCCTTGTTCTGGATGTGGTAGAGGCCCGCGGGCGTCTCCAGCCCCTGCTTGCCGACGGCCACCGTATAGGTCTTCTTCAACTTGAGGTTCCTGTACAGCTTGAGCTTGAAGCCGGCGCGGTCGAGCACCAGCACGGCCGGGTACTTCCTGGCCAGCTGGTCGCGCGTGACCTTCGCCTTGGTCTTCTGGACAGGCGCCGCGACCGTGCGATGGTCGGGATCGATGATCGCGGCCGAGACCGCGGTACGCAGCTTGGCGGTGTCCACACGCACGCCGTCCTTGGAATCGACCTGGGTCAGCGACGGGAACGCGAGCTTGGCGTCCTGGGCGGGCTGGTCGACGTTCTTGGCCACCCGGGAGACCAGCCGGCCGGCGGCCATCTTGGAGTAGGTCACGCGGGCCGCGACGGCCTCATCCTGCTTCTTTTTCGTGGCGTCGCGATAGACGCGCGTGAAGATCGATCCGTCGCGCGAGCGCTCGAGGGCCTCATCGACCATCCCCCCCACGTCTGCGTGCGTGCCGGCGTCCTTGGCGGACATGGCGTAGCGGCGTCCCGCGTAGGTGACGGTCACCGGCTTCTTCAGCGGCTTGGCCACTCCGGCGATGATCCGGCTGCGCGCCGCGACGCTGCTCATGCCCCCCACGTCCACACCGGCCACCGTCACGCCCTCGGCGATCGTGTCTTTTCTCGAGGAGTCGTAGGCGACCGCGCCGACGGCTCCCCCCACGAGGAGCACGGCCAAGGCGGCTATGAGGATGAAGAAGGTTTTACGCATTGAGTGAAACGATGCTGCCGGAGCCCGCGAACCCTCATGGTAGAGATGCGCGCCGGCCTTTCCCAGTTAGGTGACAGGTTTGCAACCCGGCTTGGCGTCTATTCGGCCGCCGGGCCCGATCGGATGAGTCAACCGGCAGGGTCCGAGCGCGCCAATAGCGATTCGATGGCCCCGATCACGTCGTCGCGGCCACGATGGCCAGCCTCGTAGTCCCGCAGCGCCTCGAGGTCGGCCCGCTCCAGCGAGCTCAGCAGCGAGATGATCTCCTCGGCGCCCAAGGCGTCGTAGTGGTCAACCGGCGGCGCGGGCAAGCCCGGGGCCGCGCCCGCCTGGACCTTCGGCCGGGCGTTGCGAACGTTGGGGCTCCAGCGCAGGAACTCCTCCACCTCGCGCTCGTAGCGGTAGGGCTCGACCCCGCTGCGCAGCAGCGGGGAAAGCCGCATGTGCTCTCCCAGCGCCACCACCGCCTCGCGGCTGGTGTAGCCGTAGTCAAAGCCCGCGGCCTTCAGGCGGCGGTTGTCCACTCCTCGACCGAAACGCAGCTGGGCGAGCATCTCGGCCGGGATGTCTAATCCCAGGCGCCGGGCCACCGACGCGGCGAGCCCCGTCCCCCACGGGGGGAGCACGGGGGCGTAGGGCTTGCCCAGCAGGCCGGCGACCTCGGACAGCGCCAGCACGCCGTCGGCGGCCACGTTGAAGACCCCGGGCAGCTCGTTCTGCACCACGTGCTCGAGGGCGTGGACCACGTCGTCCTCGTGGACGAACTGGTAGCGGGGGTCGAAGCCCAGGATCATCGGGATGGCGGGCAGGCCGAACATGTCGATGTGCGAGGTGTCCACGGCGGGACCCAGCACGTTGGCGAAGCGCAGCACGCTGACCGACACCCCCGGGTTGCGGTCGGCGAACTCGGCGACCGAGGCCTCCGCTTCCAGGATGTCGCGCTCGATCGCGGTGCCCGGGGGGTGCGGGCGCCCCATCGCCTCGTCGAAGAAGGCCGGATCGTCCTGGTTGGCGCCGTAGAAGTGCGTGGAGGACTTGAAGACGAACTTCTTCACGCAACCCCCCTCCCCGCAGGCGGCGAGGATGTTCATGGTCCCGATCACGTTGTTCTCGTGGGCGAGGCGCGGGGCCGTCACCGCGGAGTCGACCACCAGGCGGGTATCGACCACCGTGTCTATCTCCGCCGCCTCCACCACGCGGCGCAGCAGGCCGTGCTGGTTGCTCACCTTCACGTACTCGGTGCGCTCGAGCTCGACGCCTGGCTCCTCGTTGTCGACTCCCACGATGGCCTCGACCCCGGGATCGGCCTCCAGCGCCCGGGCCAGCCGCCCGCCCCAGTATGTGGACAGCCCCGTGATCAGAAAGCGCCGCGACCGCATCAGCCGAACCACACTGACCGGCGCGTGGAGAGCATGTCGAAGAGGCTCTCCTGGATCCGCGCCCGCACCTCATGGGCCACGGTCTGCACGAGAGCGCCGTCGTTTTGCATGTCGGCCGCGTCGAATTGGATCGGCTCCAGGAACCGCAGCTTGAACTTGGCCGGCAGGTAGCCGAGCATGCCCAGGGGGCCGAGGTGCGGGAAGGTCGGGGTGAGCGGGAAGTAGATCAGGCCGGTCAGTCGCTTGAGCATGCCCATCTGGGCAAAGACGGGGGCCGCCTCCTCGGCTCCGACCACGCTCACCGGCACTATCGGAACGCGCGCCCGCATGGCCGCCTCCACGAAGCCGCCGCGACCGAACCGGCGCAGGCGATAGCGGTCCCTGTACAGCTTCTCGGTGCCCTTGCGGCCCTCGGGGAAGACCAGGACGAGCTGCTGCTCGTCGTAGAGCAGCCGGTGCACGTTGGCCGGGTGGGCGGCCACGGCGCCGAGCTTGGGAAGCAACATCGAGAGGCCCGGGTAGCCCTTGAAGAAGTGCTCCACGGTGATGTTCAGCGGCCGCGGATGCGGGTGCTCCTCGCGGATCGCCTTGGCGATCATCGTCGCGTCGGGCGGCAGCGCCCCCGCGTGGTTGGACACCAGCAGGGCGCCGCCGGCCGAGGGCACGTTCTCGATCCCCTCGACGTCGGCCCGGAACCAGTAGCGGTAGAGGAAGTCGACGAGGGACTTGTCGAGCGCCTCCTCGACGCGTTCCGAGCGACCCCAATCGGTCAGCCTCCGGTCGGGCTCCAGCGCGGGCAAATGACGGCGCAGGTCATCGCCCCGGACGGCGGGCACGGTGGACCCACGGCCCTGGCCCTCCTGCCGGCGCTCCCGCGGGCTCAACGGCGTGCGCGCGCTCTCGGACATCGGCGCGAGTCTAGTTCTTCAGCGTCGCGGCCAGAGCATCGTGCACGCGGCGCTCGATTGCCACGGCATCGTCACATGCGGGCCATCGCGATACCGTACGCACTCCGTGCGCAAGAAGAAGCTGATCCTCTCCAAGGTGGCGCCGGCTCGCCTCCGCGCCGCGGACGACGCGGGAGACGACTACGGGCAAACCGACGGCCCGGACTGGCGCTCGATCGACTGGCTCGCCCACCTGCACCGGATTGAGATCCAGGGCGCCGAGGCCGCCTACGTAGACATCGGCGAGGAGGGCGATGACCGTCCGATCGTCTTCGTGCACGGCCTCAGCGGCCAGTGGCAGAACTGGCTCGAGAACCTCCCGCGGTTCGCGCAGGATAGGCGTGTGGTGGCGGTGGACCTGCCCGGCTTCGGCATCTCCGAGATGCCCCGGGAGGAGGAGATCTCGATCGAGTTCTACGGCGCCTGGTTGGAGGAGCTGTGCGAGCACCTCGACCTCGGCCCGGTCGTGCTGGTGGGCAACTCGATGGGCGGGTTCGTGTGCGCGGAGACCGCCATCACCCATCCCGACCGCGTGGAGCGGATGCTGCTGCTCTCCTCCGCGGGGATCTCGAGCGCGAGCGCCTTTCAGCCGGCTGTGATCCTGGTCGGGAAGGTGGCGGGCCTGATCGTCTCCTCCACAGCCACCCGCATGCGCTCCATCCCGCGCCGCTCCCCGCTGCGCCGCTTGGCGCTTCTGGTCGTGGCCCGCCACCCCAGCCGCCTGGCGCCCGATCTCGTCTACGAGGGCTTCATGAAGGGTGCCGGCAAGCCGGCCTTCTACGACGGGCTGATGGCGTGCGTGCGATACGACTTCCGCGAGCGGCTGCCCCAGGTGGCCTGCCCGACGGTGATCGTGTGGGGCGAGAAGGACATGATCCTGCCGGTCGAGGACGCCGACGCCTTCGTGTCGATGATCCCCGGGGCGCGACGGATCCTGTTCAAGGACACCGGCCACGTGCCGATGGCCGAGCGCCCGTCCACCTTCAACGCCGCACTGGACGAGTTCCTGCACGACGACGTGGACGATTACGACCTCGAGGGCGAGGACGAGGCGCGCGAGGCCGCGAGCTCCGCCCCCGCGGAGACCGGCGCGTCGAGGTCGGCCGCCATGACGGCCGCCACCCTGACATCAGGCCGCGGGAAGAAGCCCACAGGGGCTGGGGCTGGGGCCGAAGGCGGCGGCGACTCCTAGGTCGTGAGCGCGCCCTCGGCGGCCGAGCCGACGTGGCGGGCGTACTTGCCCAGGACGCCCGAGGTATAGAGGGGCGGCGGGGGCGCGTAGGCCTTGACGCGCTTCGCGATCTCGTCATCGGAGAGGTCCACGTCGAGGCGACGGTTCTCTACGTCGAAGGTCACGAGGTCGCCTTCGGCCACGGCGGCGATGGGGCCGCCCTTGGGGGCCTCCGGGGCCACGTGGCCGGCCATGAAGCCATGGGTGGCGCCCGAGAAGCGCCCGTCGGTGAGCAGCGCCACCGACTCGCCCAGTCCCTCACCCTGGATTGCGGCGGTCACGGCGAGCATCTCGCGCATCCCGGGACCGCCGGAGGGACCCTCGTTGCGGATGATCACCACGTCGCCGGGATCGAGCGCGCTCGCCTTGACGGCCGCGAAGGCCTCCTCCTCGTTCTCGAACACGCGCGCGGGGCCGCTGTGGGTGCGGCGCCCGTGGCCAGCGAGCTTGACCACGCAGCCATCCGGGGCCAGGTTGCCGCGCAGGATCGCGAAGCCCCCGTTGGGAGCCAGCGGATCCGACAGCGGGCGCACGACCGGCTGTCCCTCGGCCTCCTGCGCCGCGTCGGCCTCCTCGCCGATCGTCTTGCCGGTCACCGTGAGCGCGTCACGCTGCAGAGACCCCAGCTCGTCCAGGCGGGCGGCCACCAATGGCACGCCCCCGGCACGCCAGAGGTCGGGCGCCACGTAGCTGCCGAACGGCTTGAGGTCGGCCAGCAGCGGCGTCTGCCACGCGATCCGGTCGAAGTCGTCGATGTCGATGTCGACGCCGGCCTCGTTGGCCACCGCCATCAGGTGCAGCACGGCGTTGGTCGAGCCGCCGGTCAGGGCCACGCCGGCGATCGCGTTCTCCAGCGAAGCCTTCGTGACTATCTGGCTGGGACGCCGCTCGTCTCCCAGCACCTCCATGATCAGCCGGCCGCACGCCTCTGCCACCTGGCCCTTCTTGCCCTCCTCGGCCGGCACCATCGAGCTGCCCATCGGCGAGATGCCGAGCAGCTCAAAGGCCAGGGCCATGGTGTTGGCGGTGAACTGGCCGCCGCAGGCTCCCGGCCCGGGCGAGGCCGCGCCCTCCAGCTCGTTGAGGTCGGCGTCGGACATGTTGCCCGCCGCGTGGGTGCCTACGGCCTCGAAGACCTCCTGGATCGTCACGTCCCTGCCCTTGAACCTCCCCGGGCGGATCGAGCCGCCGTACAGCATGAGGCTGGGCAGGTCCAGGCGGGCCAGCGCCATCACGCAACCGGGGATGGTCTTGTCGCAGCCCGAGAGGGCCACCAGGCCGTCGAACATGTGTCCCCGGGCGACCAGCTCGATCGAGTCGGCGATCACCTCGCGGCTGACCAGCGACGTGCGCATGCCCTCGGTGCCCATCGTGATTCCGTCGGAGACGGCCACGGTGTTGAACTCCATCGGGGTGCCGCCGGCAGCGCGGACGCCGTCCTTGACGCGCTTGGCCAGGCCGCGCAGGTGGATGTTGCAGGGCATGACCTCGGTCCACGTGTTGGCGATTCCGATGATCGGGCGCTGCAGCTCGGCGTCCTCGTATCCCGCGCCCTTGAGATAGGAGCGCGCGGCGGCGCGGTCCGGGCCCTCGAGCTGGACCCGGCTACGACCTCGTGGGTCGAAGCTCACCCCCCGTGGGCTCCGACGGAGGAGCCGGCGCCGCGGCGGCGCTCCCACTCCGAGAGCCGCCAGAGATCGCGTCGCACCCGCGCCGGATCGAGCTGGCGGCCCACCAGGTGCATGTTGGCCTGGCCGATCACCCGGCTCTCGTCCGAGGTGAGGGCCATCCACTTGGCCAGCACGTCATCGGAGGCCGGCAGGCGCGTGTTGCCGTCGCCGTGCATGTCGGGGAACTCGACGCAGTACTCGCTGAGCAACCGTCCGCTGTCGGGCACGAACGCGACGATCGGCTTGTGGGGATAGACGAGGTAGGCATAGCCCGGGGCCGCGGGGGCCGACCCACGGCCGGCGGTCGCCCGCCCGGCGACGCGCAGGAACCCGAGGTCGCGGTACATGGCCCATTCCTCCTCGTTGACGCACGAGCGCAGGAGCTGGCGGGCTCGCTGCTCGGCCCGGCGCTCGCGACCCGGGTCGTAGCCAAGCTCCGGGCGCGGGGCGGCCGGGCTCCGACGCCGGCGGGACTGTCCCGCGGCGCGATGGGCGCGATGGGCGCGGCCGGCGCGGACGCCGAGCGGGACGGCGAGTGCTAGGGCGACGACGGCCATGACGAGCAGCGCGAGCAGCATCGGGGTCTCAGCCGCCCGATGCGCGCGGAAAGAAGATCACCCGCTCGGCCTGCGGGGGTATGTCCGCGTAGTCACGGACCATCAGCGCCTCGCGCCGGCCGCTCGAGGGGTGCTCGGTGGGCACCGCCGCCCACATGCCCTCGTCGAGCTGGCGGCGAAACTCCTCCACCAGCCTCTCCTCGTCCACTTCTGACCCGGGATCTCCCTCGGTGAGGAGCACTTCGCCGTGGCCGGGCTTCATGCGCAGGAACTTCATCTTGGTCTCCTTGGTCGAGCGACGTCCTGCCGCCCCGCGGCGATTATGGCAAACCGCCGGGGCCGCCCGGCGCGGTCGGTTTCCTACGGGCGATCCCCAGCGCGTCCACCGGGCCGGCGCCGCGGCCGATGTGGCGCAGGCCGTCGCGGACCGACTCCGAGGCCACCACGCGAGCACCACGCGCTGCCTCGAGTGGCTCGTGGCCGTGGGCGAGGAAGCTCGCCAGCGCCGAGGAGTGGGTGCATCCCGACCCATGCGCCGCGCCTCCGGGATGGCGTTCGCCCCCGATCTCGACAAACTCGCTGCCGTCGAAGAAGAGGTCGGTGCCCTCTTCGCGGTGGCCCCCGGTGATGACAACCACGTCGGGCCCGAGCGCATGGATGCGCCGGGCAAGCTCGTGGACATGGGCTTCCCCGCCGGCCTGGGCCAACACACGCGCCTCCGTATGGTTGGGAGTGACCGCGGCCGCGCGCGGCAGCACCATCTCGGCCAGCGCGTGGCGCGCCTCTTGGGCCAGCAGGACCGAGCCGCTCTCGGAGACCATCACGGGGTCCACCACTACCGGGGCACTGCCCGTGAGGTCCAGCGTCCGGTGCACGGCGTCGATCGTGGCCACGTCGCCCAGCATGCCGACCTTCACCGCATCCACGCCGATGTCCTCGGTGACCGCCCGTACCTGATCGATCACAGCCTGCGGCGCCACCGGGTAAACCGCGGTCACCTCCCTGGTGTTCTGCGCAGTGATCGCCGTAATGGCGGTCATCCCGTGGGCGCCGCACCGGGCGAAGGCCTTCAGGTCGGCCTGGATCCCGGCGCCGCCGCCCGAGTCCGAGCCGGCGATGGACAACAGTCGTGGCGGTGGCTGGGCTTCCAAGGTGACCGCGGCGCCGGGCCGCGACCACAGAGGATAGGCGGCCTCATCGGGTCACGGCGCCGCGCGGGTGGGGGGCGCCGAGGGCGTCCCGGCACACCTTGGATCACGGCGCTGCGCGGATGTAGGCGCCGAGGGCGTCCCGGCACACCTTGGATCACGGCGCTGCGCGGGTGTAGGCGCCGAGGGCGTCCCGGCGCACCTTGGATCACGGCGCTGCGCGGGTGTAGGCGCCGAGGGCGTCCCGGCGCACCTTGCCGGCCTCCTCGAGGCGCGAGAGGATCGCCCGAACCTCGTTCACGGGGAGGCCCGCGGACACACACGCCCCGTCGATTCCCATCCCGGCCTCGACGGCTTGGATGACGGCTTGGCTCAACGGGTCACCCTCGTCGGGGCCTCCCTTCGCCGCGCTCTCTTGTACTCCAACGCGGCCACCGACGCCGAACAGCTCCTCGATGACGTCCTCGACCCGGTTGATCACTGCCGCCCCCGACCGCAGCAGCTGATTGCTGCCGCGCGCCCGAGATGATGTGGCCTCTCCGGGCACGGCGGCCACCACGCGGCCGAGGTCGCTCGCGAAGTCGGTCGTGATCAGCGAGCCCGATCCTTCCGCTGCCTCGACCACCACGGTGGCCTCCGCCAGACCGGCCATGATCCGGTTGCGGGCGGGAAAGCTCCACCGGTAAGGGCGCCGTCCGGGGGGCAGCTCGGAGAGCAGCAGCCCTTCGCGACCGACCTGCCCGTGCAGCGCACGGTTCGTGCGCGGGTAGGCGATGTCCGGGCCGCCGCCGAGCACGGCGACCGCGGCGCCGCCGCCGTCCAGACACCCGACGTGGGCCGCCGCGTCGATGCCCAGCGCGAGTCCGCTGACCACCGCCACCTCGGCCCGGGCAAGGCCCCGACCCAGCGACCGCGCCATCTCCAGCCCGTAGGGCGAGGGACGCCGCGTGCCGACCACGGCCACCGCCGGGCCGCGCGAGAGCACGGGCAGCAGCTCCGCCACCTGACCGGCCATGAAGAGCACTCTTGGCGGGTCGGGCAGCTGCAGCAGTCGGACGGGGTACTCACGCGAGTGGCGGCAGACCCCCACGAACCCGTGCTCCTCGAGCCCCTCACCCGCCGCACCGGCGTCGAAGGTCTCGAGGAACCGCTCTGCCTGTTCGCCGTCCCGGCCGGCGACCGCCTTGACGAAGGGCTCGTCCTCCAGCGCCAGCAGGCCCCCCGGGTTGCGATTCCTCGAGTCGAGCACCCCCGCGATCCGCGGAGCGAGCAGACCGAGAAGGAACCCGCGGCGCAGGCAGCCGGCGCACGCGCGCTCCGCGCTGCCCGGCTCGAGCGGGCGACCGGTGGCGGTCACGCAGCCACTTTCGAAGGAGTGACCAGCCGGTAGCCCAGCGCTTCGTCGATGTCGGCGGCCGAGACCGTCCCCCTTGCGTCGAGGTCGGCGATCGTCCGCGCCAGGCGCAGCACCCGATCGTGACCGCGTCCGCTCAGCGCACCGCTCTCCACGCCGCGCACCAGCCGGCCCGCGGTGGCGCCGTCGACCGGAGCGTGCACCCGAGAGAGCCGGCCGTCCATGTCCGCGTTGCACATGACGCCCATCGGTCCCAGGCGATCCCGCTGGGCCGCGCGCGCTGCGACCACCCGGGCCCGGATCGTGGCAGAGCGCTCCCCGGTGCTCGGCCTCGCCGCGACGAGCTCGGCCGCCGGCGGCGGGGAGACCTGACAGACAATGTCCATCCTGTCGAGCAGGGGACCGCTCAAGCGCCGCTGATAGCGCCTGCGGTCGCTTTCGCTGCAGTTGCAGTCCCGCGCCGGCTGGGCGCACGGACAGGGATTGCAGGCCCCTATGAGCATCGCCCGCGCCGGGAAGGAAACCGCGTGCTGGCCGCGAACGATCTCCACCCATCCGTCTTCCATGGGCTGGCGCAGGGCCTCGAGCGCCACCCGCGAGAACTCAGCCAGCTCGTCCAGGAACAGGACGCCGCGGTGCGCGAGCGTCACCTCGCCGGGCCGCGGCCGGGCCCCTCCCCCCACGAGCCCCTGTGCAGAGACCGTGTGGTGGGGCGCCCGGAACGGCCGCTCTGCGGCGAGCCCGCCCGACCCCAGGCCGGCCACGCTGTGGACCCGGGTGATCTCCAGGGCCTCGTCGAAGCTCGGTGGCGGCAGGATGCCGGGCATCCGCCGGGCGGCCATCGTCTTGCCCGCTCCCGGCGGACCGACCATCAGCAGGTTGTGGCCGCCGGCGGCGGCGATCTCCAACGCGCGCTTGGCGTCGGCCTGCCCTCGCACGTCCGCCATGTCGGGCCCGTCCTCGGGGATGGGCGACCGGCAGGAGGCGCGCTCGGGAGGATCAGGCCGCCAGCGGTCGTGGAGGAGGTCGACGAGGCGGGCGAGTGTCGGCACCCCGAGGACCTCGAGGCCCTCCACGAGCGCGGCCTCCGACGCGTTCTCCACGGGCACGATCGTCCGCAGATAGCCCGCCCGCTTGGCGCCCATGGCCGCGGCCAGCGTGCCCCTCACCGGCCGCAGCACTCCGCTGAGAGACAACTCTCCGCACAGGGCCGTGTCATGCAGGCTCTCGGGCGGGACCTGGCCTCCCGCGGCGAGCAGTCCGACCGCGATGGCCAGGTCGAAGCTCGGCCCGGCCTTGCGCACCGACGCGGGCGCGAGGTTGGCGGTGATTCGCTGAAGCGGGAAGTCCAGCCCCGAGTTCAGCAGCGCCGCCCGGACGCGCTCGCGCGCCTCGCGCACGGATGCGTCGGGCAGGCCCACGAGAGAGAAGGCAGGCAGCCCCCTGCGTACGTCGACCTCCACCGTGACCTCACGGCTGTCGACGCCGGCGAGGGCGAAGGTGGCAACGCTGGCGAGCACGTCGGGGAAGCTAGGCGGGCCCGGCGCGCAAGTGGGTTGCGCAGGTGACTGGAGCGAGACATTCAGACTGGCCGCTTGGTACGCATTCGTCACCGCCGTCACCCCGCCGTGCGCCGAACGGGCCTAGCGTCAGCGGCATGGATTCGGTCATTCCCACCGACCCGCGCCGACGGCTCGGAGCGCTGGGCGAGCGGCTGGCCCGGGAGCATCTGCGCCGCGCGGGCTACGAGCTTGTGGAGGCCAACTTCCGCAGCCGCCGCGGAGAGCTCGACATCGTCGCCCTCGACTCCCGCGCGCTGGTCTTCTGCGAGGTCAAGACACGCGTCAGTGGATCCCGGGCCGGCCCGGAGAGCCCACTGGACGCCATCGGCCCGGCCAAGCAGCGGCGGCTGCGTCTCCTGGCCCGCGAGTGGCTGCACGCCCGACCCGAGCGCCCACGGGCCCCTGCCCTGCGCTTCGACGCGATCGGGGTCGTGGTCAGCCCCAAGGGAGAGCTGTTGAGCCTCGAGCACGTGGAGAACGCGTTCTGAGGACGTCGAGTCCTCGGCGCGGCGATGGTGCCTCGTTGCGGCGGCGGTGCCTCGTTGCGGCGGCGGTGCCGGTGTCGCGTCTTGAGCTGGGCGCCGTCGGGTTTCGGACGCTCACAGCCGGCTGGGACGAGGCAAGCAGCGGGCGTTCGGCCAAAGCTCGCCCGGGGGTTCGGCCAAGGCTCGCCCGGGCGTTCGACAAAGGCTCGCCCGGGCGTCGACAAAGGCTCACCCGGCGTGCGTGTCACGGCAGGCAAGCGTGGCCCGAGCTTGGCTGCCGTCCAGTGCGCAAGGTCCGTGCCTGTGGCGTCACGCAGCGTGGGACTGCCTTGCGTGACGTGACATGCACGCCGTGGTGTCCTCGCAGGCCAAAGGCCAAACTCCTGAGCGCCCTCCGGGGCGTTTCGGCGGGGCCTGAGTCTGCGCCTGGCCTGCGATGGCTGGGAGCGTGGCTGCCAAGGAAGTGCCCGGCGAAGCGTGCAACGCACGCGAGCCGGGCGATGACGCCGGCAGGCGCGCTCCCAGACCCCGCAGGCGTCAGGCGAGCTTCAGCTGGTGGTAGGCGATGGACTGAAACGACATCCGGTGCAGCGGGGACACGCCGTGCGCCGCGATCGCCGCCCGGTGCTCGGGCGTCGAGTAGCCGACGTTCGTTGCGAAGTCCCACTGCGAATGCACCGCAGCGATTCGCCGCATGTACCGGTCGCGCGTGACCTTGGCCAGGACCGAGGCCGCGGCGATCGCCGCGCTGCGACAGTCACCGTCGATCACGGCGCGCTGCTCGTGGTCCATGGCCGGTACGCCGAAGCCGTCCACCAGGCACACGGTCCCCGGGCACGCGACACCCAACAGCGCCGAGCGCAGCGCATCCAGGTTGCTCACGTGCAGGCCGCGCGCGTCGATGGCCCGCACCGAGCGCGACACGATCGACGTCCGGGCCGCCGCCCGCAGAACCAGGGGAAACAGCTGCTCGCGCGACTCCTCGTTGTGCTGCTTGGAGTCGTTCAGCCGCGACAGGGCGCGCCGGTCGGCCAGGGTCAGGCGCTCGAGGTCGAACAGGACGGCGGCGGCGGTGATGGGCCCGGCCAGCGATCCTCGCCCCGCCTCGTCGGCGCCTGCGACCCAGCGCGACCCGATCTCGCGGTCAAAGGCGAACAGGCGCCGCCCACTGTGTCTGCGGGCGCGCGCCTTGCGCGCCTGGCGCGACAGCTTCTTGGGGGAGGCGGCCGACGGTATGTCGGCGGCTGCTTTGTCCGGCTCTCCCACGGTCGGGCCGATCATAGGCGCGACCCCGGGCGGAAGGCCGAGCCGAGCTAGGGAGTGCCGATCCTGCCCGGCGGCCAGTAGGTGAAGAAGGCCTTGCCGATGAACCACTTCTCGGGCACCGGACCCCACTCGCGGCTGTCCGCGCTCTCGCCGCGGTTGTCGCCCATCATGTAGTACTCGCCCTTGGGAATGGTGATCGGACGCGCCTGGTTGCAGATGCTGCAGCCCGCGTCAGGACGGATGAACGGCTCTTTGCGCTGCTTGCCGTTGATGTATACGCGCCCGCGCCGCACCGAGAGCCGGTCGCCGGGAAGCCCGACGACCCGCTTGATGAAGTTCGTCTCCGAGCGCTCGGCGGTGTGCTTGGGACACGGCGAGTCCTCCGGGTGGGATACCCCGCAGGCGCTCTCGTCGGCCCCCTTGGGCGGCTTGAAGACCATTACGTCGCCGCGCGCGGGCTCCCCGAAGTGCGTGCTTACGCGGTCCACCAGCACGCGCTGGCCCACTATCAGCGTGGGGACCATCGACTCGCTGGGGATCCGGAACGGCTTGACGAGGAATGCCTGAATGCCCAGCGCCAGCCCCAGGGCAACGATGACGATCGTGACCGTCTCGACGAGCGAGCCGCCCACGCCGAACAGCGCCTTGCCGGCGCGGTTGGCCGTCCGTGCCATCTCTCGGCGCGAGGCCCGC
>JAABUR0100004658.1_pt1 | contig 18168 bp, 8 predicted proteins | sample 5560091 | NCBI WGS metagenome assembly JAABUR01 (sample SAMN10711879, study PRJNA513375) | rock metagenome | isolation source: Antarctica rocks | place: Antarctica: Victoria Land, University Valley sud | reverse complement strand
ACTCGCCGGACGATCCCACGACGCCGAGCCTCGACGAGAGCACCTTCGACGAGATGCTCGTCATCGACGGATTCCGGCCCCGGAGGGCAACAGCGACGCGATAGCGCTCCGGGAGGAAACCCAAGGATAAGGCGCCGGTCAGGCTCTCCTGGCCGGCGCCGCCTTATCGAAAAGCAACAGGCCCAGAGGCCGCGCTGCTCGGAGTCGACGATCACCGCCTCGCGCAGGACCTTGAGGAGGCGCGGGTCGCCCGTGCGGCGCTTGCCGCCGAAGAGACGGGAGTGACCCATTCTCGAAGTGAGCTGATTGGTGGTCTTCGAGGCTGAGACGCACTCAGTCGTTGAGCATCCAGGCAATGAAGGGGGCCGGCGCCGCCCACCATCGCCGCTGATGTCCAACAGGCCCCGGGTGGCCGGCACCCCGGCGCCGAAGGCCGCTCGAACGGTCAGCGCCTCCCGCTTCCAGCCCGAGTCGACGTACTTGCCCTCGAAGCCCAGCTTCCCGAAGCGCGGACCGCAGAAGTCGACCTCCTTGGTGGCGGTCTTTTGGTACATGACGTTGCTGAAATGCGCATGCGTGCCGGGCTGCTCGCGCTCCATGTTGCGAAGCAGCTCGATGCCCAGCTGCTGCTCGCTGAGCGCCGAGACGTCGGCCTCGGGGAGCGTGCCGGAGCTGCGCAGCGGCGCCAGGCGTGCCATCAAAAGGATCGATGAAGTAGTACTTGGACTGGGCCGAGAGCTTGGGCACATTTCCGTCCCGCTGATGGCAGGGCCAGGCCAAGTAGGCGAAGACCAAGTCCTGGAGCCGCGCCTTGGCGGTATGGGGGCTGTCGACGCCCATGTCCTGACGCAGCGATTCGACTGCCAGCGGACTAGTCAAGCTCCGGGTCAGCCGCCCGAGCATGGCCTGCGTCTGGGCGGGTGTGGTTCGGGCGCCCCGGATGGCCTCGCCGGCCGTCACGTCCCACAGCGCTCGAATGAAGTCGCCCTGAACCTCCCGTAGGCCAACTGATCGCTGACCGCACGGGGAAAGCCGCCCGTTCGCAGATATCGGACGCAACGTGGCGCCCCCACCCGCCGGCGCCAACTCGTCCACCGAGCGCTTCTCTTTCACTCCGTGGTCCGCGGCCGGACGGGAGCGAGCGCCGAGGCGATACCTCCACGCGGGAGGACTGGCAGCTTGCCCGCGCCGCACACCGCGTGGAGCGCGATGCGCGACTCATCGAGCACTACCACTGGACCGGCGGACGGCAAGGATGACCCCGTGCCAACGAACAGTGCCGTCCTGCTCTACGCTTTTTCCATGAGTCCCGAGCAGCGGGCCGCTCACGCGGCCGACGAGGCCAAGCGCCTCGAGGAGGCCGGCGACGGCTGGGGGGCAAACGAGGCCTGGCGCCGCTACGAGCGGATCGTGGACGCCACGCGCTCGCCCGCCGAGCTCGCCCAGCGTTCGCGGCGCCTTCGCCGGGTCGCGGCCAGCATCCGGCTGCTCGACGAACCCTCGACCTAGCCGTGATCGAGCCACTGGAGGAGGGTCAGATCCTGGCCCGCCTCAACCAGGCCCGGCTCCCTTACGTGGTGGTGGGCGGGTTCGCGGTCATCGTCCACGGCTACCTGCGCACCACCACGAACGCGACACCTTCCGCCCGGCCGCCGCGAAAGACGCTTTCGGACGCGTCGCCGCGCTGCTCGCCACAGAGCTCGCCCCTGGTCGCGGGGGCTGAGCCGTCGCGCGAGAACCGGCCGGGGTGGGCGGGCGGCTCACCGACCCTTGCGTGTTGCGCCGCCTCCCGCGCCGGCGCCCTCGCCTTCGCCCCCCGGCGTGCCTTCGCCGATGTCCTGCGCCGGTCCCTGCTTCTTGTTGAATGCGCAGCGGAAGTTCTCGGGCTGGGTGACCGGTCGGGAGCCCGCGAAGCCGCCCTTGTCCTTGTTGTCGTAGACGGAGACGTACTGGAGGGTGTTCGGCGTCGGGTTGGCGGGCAGTGGCGTCGGGTTGGGCTCGCCGGTCTTCGGGTCACCCGTCGATCCGTCGCTCACGCCCTGGGATCCCGCCGCGCTGGAGCCGGCGGCGGTCGTCACCAGCGTCGAGGTCATCTCCCGGCGATCCCGTCGGCCGTCGGTGGGGTCCTGGTCGATCGACGCCGTGAGCTGGGAGTCCTCAATCGTCGAGGCGAGCTTGATCCTCGCGGCGGCGCCGATGAGCTGCGCCGCGTTCGGCACGTAGCCCCCCAGCTCCGCGCACTTCTGGGTGGCGAAGAAGAAGTCGTTCTTGCCGAGGTCCTCGTTGGTCACCGGGTAGGGGTTGGCGAGGATGCAGAAGGTTCCGAGGTCGACCGACTGCGCGTTGCAGTTGTCGGTCAGGTCCTCCGCGCTCAGCTCACCGAGCGCGTCGGCCCGGCGCGAGGCCTTGACCTTGGGAATCGCGCCCGGCGGGAACTGCGCCTTCTTGTTCAGGCGCAGGATCCCGAAGGCGCGCGGCTTGGTGTCCGCGCCGGGCAGCTTCTTCTTCACCGCCTCACCCACTCCGGTGATCGAGAAGAGCACGGCGAACAGGGAGACGACGAGGGCGGCGGGGCCGCTGTTTCGCTTGAGTCGGGCAATCATCGGAACGGAGGCCTCCTGGTGGTCAGCGGTGGTTGGTGCTGCGGTCGCTCGACGGTGGCCCACGCGCTCGTCGGCGAGGGCCGCCGTGCGCGGCGGCCGCGCCGGGCCTCGCGCGAGCGAAGGTTGATGGACGCGCCCGCGAGGGCGGCGATGACGATGAAGCCGAGGACGAACGGCGCCGTGGGGGCGTGCTCGTCGGGCGTGTAGCGCGTCGAGGCGCCCTCCATCTCGGGGGCGGCCTCCTCCTCGCGCTTCTCCTCGACCTGGTAGACGCGAGCCACCGCACCGCCGGGGGGGATCGGTCGCGCGATGGCAGGTGCGGGCGGCGGCGGTGAGCTCGGCGGCAGGCTGTTGAGGTCGTTGGGGTTGACGGGAACGGCCGGGATTGCGGGCAGGATCGGCGGGATGGGCGGCGGACTGGGCGTCGACGGCGGGGGCGGGGGGTTCGGCGCGACCGTCGGCGGCGGGACGTTGACCGGCGGAGCGGGCCCCGCCGGCGGCGGCGGTGGCGGCGGCGGCGGCGCGACCGTCGGCGGCGGCGAGGAGATCGGCGCGGGCGCCGGCGCGGGTGGCGGCGGAGGCTGCACGGAGGCCGTCGCCGGTGCGAACTCCTCCGCCGGGATCACCCGTGTACCGCAGGGCCGCTGGACCGAGCCCCCGAGGACGGTGACCTTCTGGGAGTAGGAGAGCCCGCCCGCCTCGATGGTCACCGTCGTGGTCCCCGGGTTGAAGGCGCAGAACAGCCCCGAGCTCGAGTCGGTGGTCACCTTGTCGTCGGACCCGAGCAGCGGCTTTCGCAGGTTCGTCGTGGTCGGATCGACCTTCACGAAGTCCCCGATGAACGGGCGCGACGAGGTGAACCGGTACTCCGGGGTGATGCGCGTCCCGCACGTCGCCAGCAGGCACAGCGCCGGAGGGAAGGCGATGTAGGGGTCGCCGCCGGGCGGCTGGGGGTCGGCGCCGCCCGAGCGCCCCCACCGATCGCCGGCGATCGGCCTTCGCCCCAGCCCCTGGAAGAGCGCGACGCGGCTTCGGCGGAGGAGCGTGCCGTCGACGGCTTGGAGCGAGACATCCTCGACCACCGGGATCAGGCGCACCGCGACCGGCGCCCGGTTGGTGGCCCCGTCGCGATTCGCCGTGTCGACCTCGGCGACGAGGAAGCCCGTGTCGCCGAAGATGGCGTCGGGCTTGTCGGCGTTTGGCAGGTTGCTGCTCGGCGACCGGTATCCGAGCGTCCCGGTTCCGTAGGCGGGAATCGTCTGGGCGCCGCCCGCGGGGATGCGGTAGGTGCGCTGCTCCTCGGTGCGTTCGAAGAAGTACGCCGAGGCGCCGCCGTCCACCAGCAGCTTTGCGACCTCGTCGCCGTCGCTCGCGGCGTTGAGGCGCGGGCGAAAGCGCGTGTTGAGATCGCGGCTTCCCATCACGACCGCGGCGATCCCCTTTTCCTTCGCGTCGGCGAGCACCCGCTCGAGCCACGGGCGCTGGGGCTCGGCCGGGTTCTGGTAGGCGTCGCTCCCGGCAAGCGACCCGCCCGAGTTGTCGATCACGATCATCCGCACCGTCCCCCCGGTCCCGGTGGAGTCGAACGCGTAGTGCGTGCGCGCGCCGGGCCCCGGCGCCCCGCCGGGGATGCCCTCGAGCGAGACGCCTGCGGGCGGAGCGCCTTGACCGAAGGGGGCGTTGAAGCCCGCGAAGGCACGCCGGAACGGGTCGACGGTGCCGCCGGAGGCATCGCCGGCAGAGGCGGCAGGGTAGACCGGCAGCTGCGGCCGCGAGCCCAGCAGCGAGGCGTAGCGGGCGGCCTCGCGCTCGGGGGCCGGGCGCTGGCCGGGCGGAAGCCGGCCCCCCGTGTAGGCCAGGAAGCGCGGGCCGGACGGGCGGCCGGCCAGCTCGGCGACGTTGCCGAGCACCGCTGAGAGCGTGCGGTCGGGGGCGAGCTCCTGGTCGGCGAGGTCGGCGCAGGGCTGCTCGCAGGCGGCGTGTCCGGCGACGGCGAAGCGCGCGGGAGTGCTCTGCAGCGGGATGGGCGCTGCGCTCGCGGCGCCCGGCCCGGCCGGCGCCCCACCGGTGGAATAGCGGTAGATCCCGCCGGTCTGCACGCGGGCGCGGTCGGCCTTGCCCTGGCCTCCGCGGCCCGAGTTGCCGCGACCGGCGCTGTCGGCGTCGCCGCTCCAGCCGCCGACCGCCCATCCCTCTCCGCCGTCGTCCAGATCGAAGCTGAGGATCGGATCGGACTTGATCGGCCGGTCGGTTCCGGAGCCGCTGAACGCGGTCAGCTGCTCGTCGTGCCAGCCTTCGGCCGTCTCGCGCAGGACGTAGCCGTCGCCGGGGAGACCGAAGGGCGGGATGATCGGCGGGGGTACGTTGGGGTCGGGCGGCGGGATCTCGTCGATCCCCGGGTAGAGGAGCCGAGGGACCACGGACACCACGGCACGCACCCGGGCGCCGTCGCGGAAGGCCCCCGCGGCGATCACCGTGCTGTCCAGGAGCGGCTGATCGGAGAACCGCCACGCCGACCCATGGCCGTCGCGCTCGAGGACGATGTTGCGCCCCGCGACGACCGCGCCGCCGTCGGGCAGGCCCGAGACCGAGAAGAGCAGGGGCCCCGCGGCCGCGAAGGGGGCGAGGAGCTCGCTCACCCCGTCGTCCACCCTCCACCCCGATCCGTCGTTGACGAGCACCGCCCCGCCGGCGACGGCGAGGGCTTGCGAGCCGGCGAAGGCGACCTGGGTGAAGTTCGCGCCCTCAAAGCCCGCCGGGAGCGCTTCCTGCGTCCACGTCTTGTCGTAGCGCAACAGGACCCCGCTCTTGCCGACGGCGTAGCCCCGCTCCGGGTTCCCCGGATCGAAGGCGACGTCCTGGAGGTTCCCCTCGAAGCCGATCGGGGTGGCCGGGTCTCGCTCCCACAGGCCGGTGTCGGCGCGCCACAGCCACATCGCCCCCAAGTCTCCGACCGCGTAGGCCCTATCGGCCTCGGGCCAGGCGACCCCGCGGAGGGTGGGCTTGGCCACGGTGCCGCTCGAGGTGAGTAGGAACTCGCGCGTCCACCCCGTGCCGGGCAGGTAGCGGGCCACCGCCCCCTGCTGCCCTACGGCCACCGCTTGGGAGGGCAGCGCGCCGCGGGGCTGGTCGGGCCGCGGCGCGACGTCGGTGAGCGGACTGCGCAGGGCCACGGGCCAGCGCGCGAGCTTGCTCGGCCGCTCACCGGTCGTGACGTGCGTGGGGCCCTGAAGCCACCCCTCCCCGACGGAGCTGAACGCGGCGCTGCGGCGCTGATTGCCCCCGGCGCCCGGCCGGCGCTGGAACCGTGCTCCGTCGAAGACCAGGTAGGTCCCGCGATTGGTCTGGTCGTCGCCGCCGACTTCGAGCGGGTTGGTGATCACGCGGGTGCCCCGCCCACCTCCCGACCACGCGAACGACCGGTAGCCGGTCTGCGAGGAGAGGTCGACCCCGAGCCCTTCGTCGCACAGCCGCTCACGCGTCTTGGCGGCGGCATCGCACCAGCTGCCCGTGATGCGGCCGCCCTGCGCGGCGGGATCGAAGTAGACCGTGAAGTCGTGCTCGCGGTCGCCCTGCTTGAGCGAGCCGTCGAGCCATACCCCCTTGTCGGTCACGGTCAGCGGATCGGCGCTGCCGTGCAGGGGCCCGAGATCGGTGACCCCTTCGGCGGCGGTTTCGCGCGCGGCGAACAGAGGCAAGCCGAGGGAGCGCTCCTCCCACCGCGGCTGGCCGGCGACCACCCGGCGCTGGTAGAGCACCAGTCCGCGGCCGAGGGCAGGGTCGGGCTGGGCGAGCATCCACGCGTTGGCCGCCGAGGTCGCGGCGAGCGCGACGATGCCAAAGCTGGCGGCGGGCGCGGCGGCGGACGGGCACGGACTGCCCGCCGGGGCGGGCGCCGGCGGGTCGGCGGGCGGCAGGCATACGGGCTCGCGGGTCCACGTCAGCCCGTTCCACGCGATCACCGCGTCCTGGACCTGGCGACCGATGGGGGCGAAGAACGCGCCGGTCTTGCCGAGCGCCTCCTCGTAGGCCGCAACGGCGACCGCGCCCGTGCCCCGATCGCCCGCCAGCGTCTCGGCCGGCTCTGCGCCCGAAGCGGGCTCGAGCACCCCTGGAGGAGGATCGCCGAGCACGCGAAACCGGGCGCCCGGATCGCGGAGCAGGACCGTCACCTGATCGTCGGCCGGGGCGCGCGTGTCGCGGCCGACGAGCAGCCCTCCCGCACGCGGGGTCATGCGCGCCGAGAGCGGGTTGTCGAGCATTCCGCGAAACGGCTTGCCCGCCTCGTCGACCGGGGTCTCGTAGACCTGCCAGCCGGTGGCGTCGGCGTAGCGCAGGAAGGCCAGCTGGGGGTCGGGGTTGCTCACGCTGCCGGGGTCGCCGAACTCCAGCCGCCGGCCGCCGGCCACGGGCGGGCCGACGTCGAGCGGCAGCCGGCGGTAGCCCCACACCTCCCCCGCAGAGGCAGCCGGCGAGGAGCCCATGAGCACCGTCTCGAGGTCGGCGACGCCCAGGACCGGCCGGGCGGTCGCGGCGGGGAGCGCCTCCTGACCCGTTCCCGTCACCGCGAGCGCCAGTGCCGCGAGCGCCGCGACCGCGAGCGCCGCGAGCAGACCACCTGTACGTGCGCTCACCGTCGCGAGCGGGTCGAGACCGTGTCGCCGCTGCCCGTCGAGGGAGCGCTCGGCGCCGAGGCGGTCGGGCCGCTCCCGCCTCCCGTAGTGGTCACGTTGTCCCCGGCGCCGGCGCTGTCCGTCGGGCCCGTCGCCACGGAGTCCTTGATCTGGAACTTCAGGCGGGTCGGCCAGCGCTTGGGGTTGAGCTTGAGCGTCAGCACCACCTTGCCCGGGCGGTAGCGGCGCTTTCCGGTCCGCCCGACGGTCTTCTTCTTGCGCAGCGCGATCAGCTCGATCGTCGCCTTGCGACGGAGGGTGAAGCTGACCTCGAGCGTCGTCTTGCGGATCAGCCGGGTCCTGACGTTCTTGAGCAGCGCCGGCAGCTGGATCTGCTTGGGCTGCTGGGCCGGCGGCTGCTGGGTGACCTCGACCGGCGGCGGCGCGAGGAGCTGGGAGTCGTCGGGAGGCGGTGTGTCGGGCACGAACTGCTCGGCCGCCTCGTTGGGGCGGAAGGTGATGAGCTGAGCGAAGGCGGGAGCGTCGTCGCGGGGAAGGACGGTCCCGTCGGTGTAGTGGAAGAGCCAGCCGGCGAACGTGACCAGCCACCCCTCGTTGGGGCCGGTGAAGGCGATGCGCGCGGCGCTTCCGCGGCCGGCGCCGCTGACCGGCAGGCGTGTCACCGTCGAGCTGCCGTCGGGCGCGACGAGGGCGACCTTCGCCTTGGCGTTGACGCTGCGGCGCTCGGCGAAGGGCTGGACGGCGGCCCAGGCGCTGCTCGTCCCGGGCACCGCCGCGATGTCCACTATCCGCTCGCTGGTCGTGAACTGCGAGGCGTTAAGCGGCGGCTCCCTCCAGCTCGTCCCGTCGTAGCGCAGGACCGCGGGCAGGCGGGGAACGACCCCCGCTCCCGGCTTGGAAGGGCCCGACGCCGCTCCGCCCCCTCCCGCCCACACCTGCGTCCCGTCGCTGTCGAGCGCGAGCAGGTCGGTCCCGTCGGCGGGCGTGCCGGGCTGGTCGGCGATGGTGTAGGGGTCGTTGGAGAACGCGCCGCCGACGAGGCGGTGCAGCAGGCGGGGCTTGGGAGACTCGGGCTCGGCGAGGTCCGGGGCCGCCTCGTCCTCGGGTGCCGGCCCGACGTAGGTCGACTCGAAGAACCCCGAGCCGAACGCCTGGATGTCTGAGACCGCCCGGCCCTGGGGCGCGTAGAAGGTCGACAGGTTCTGGCCGTCCCAGTGGAGGTGGAAGGCGCCCCGCCGCTCCCCGGTCGGGTCCTCTGCGCCCACGCCGCCGAACCAGCAGTCGTTGGGGCCGCTGCAGGCGGCCGAGAACACCTGCCGGTAGGGGTCGGAGGACTGGGGGGCGGTGCTGTAGGAGCCCGCCACCGCGCCGTCCTTGAAGCGACACAGCGACAAGCCCGAGCCCGTTCGCGGGCGGCTGGGCTCGCTGACGACCCAGAACTCGCTTGGTCCGGCCCACGCGATGCGGGCGGTGTCGCCCGGCCCCCCGCAGACGGTGGAGAGCTGGCGCCAGCTCTCGCCGTTGAAGTAGTAGAGCCCGCGCGCGATCGTCGAGTTGCCCTCGATGGAGAGCAGGCCGCGGTTGGGCGCCCAGAACTTCAGATCCCCCGGCGGGCCGAGCGGGACCTTGAACTGGGCGCCGGGCGGAGGCGGGGGCTGCTCGAGGCGCCAGAGCGCCTCCGCCTGCGCGCTGCCGGCGAGGGCGAGCGACAGAGCGATCGCGCCGAGGAGCGCGCGGCCGGGAGTGAGCGCGCCGAGGAGTGCGCCGCGGCCGAGAGTGAGGGCGGGGCCGGCCCGCCTGGTACTAGTCCTCGGAGGCATGCGGGCCCTCCGGCACGCCGCCGCCCTCGGGCGCCGGGCGGCGCGGCGGGCCGCCGTTGTCCTCGATGGGCATCGGCACCACGGTCGAGAGGACGGCGTCCAGCGCGACGCCCGAGAGGGTCTCCTGCTCGACCAGCGCCTCGGCGGTCTCGCGGACGGCGCCCCAGTTGGCCTCGAGCACCGTCGCGGCCTTCTCCTGGGACTCGGTCACCAGCCGCTCGACCTCGCGATCGATCAGCTCGAGCGTCGCCGGACCCACCGAGCCGAGCTCCTGGAGGGAGGCGCCGAGGAAGACCTCCCCGCCGCTCTCGCCGATGGTCACCGGCCCGAGCGCGTCGGACATGCCGAAGGAGGTCACCATGCTGCGCGCGAGCGCGGTCGCCGCGTAGAGGTCGTCGTGGACGCCGGTCGACAGGCAGCCGAACTCGAGCCTCTCCCCCGCCGCTCCGGAGATGATCGTCACGAGCTGGCGGCGCAGGTCGGGCTCCTGGATGATCACCTGGTCGCGGTCGGTGAGCATGTGCGCCGCCGTGCCCAGCTGGCGGCCGCGGGCGACGATCGAGAGCTTCTGCGCCGCGACCGTCTGCCCGATCGAACGGGTCACCACGGCGTGGGAGGCCTCGTGGACGGCGATCACCCAACGCTCGTTCACGCTGAGCACGTGGCTCTTCTTGGCCGGGCCCGCGACCACGCGGTCGATCGCCTCCTCGAGGTCCTCCTGGGAGAGCTCGGTGGTCCCGCTGCGCACGGCGAGCAGCGAGGCCTCGTTGATGACGTTGGCCAGCTCGGCGCCGCTGAAGCCGGGGGTCAGGCGGGCGATCTCCGCAAGGGAGGTTCCCGCTTCGAGCGGCCGATTGCCGCAGTGCAGGCGCAGGATCTCGAGGCGGCCGTGGACGTCGGGGACGTCGATGGTGACCTGCCGGTCGAAGCGGCCGGGGCGAAGCAGCGCGGGGTCGAGGATGTCGGGCCGGTTGGTGGCGCCCATGACCACGAGGCCGGCGTCGCCCCCGAAGCCGTCCATCTCGACCAGGAGCTGGTTGAGGGTCTGCTCGCGCTCGTCGTTGCCCTGGCCGATGCCCGCGCCCCGCCGGCGGCCGGCGGCGTCGAGCTCGTCGATGAAGATGATCGACGGCGCCAGCTTGCGCGCCTGCGCGAAGAGGCTGCGAACACGGGCGGCCCCGACGCCGACCAGCGACTCCACGAACTCCGAGCCCGACAGCGAGAAGAACGCCGCGTCGGCCTCGCCGGCGGTGGCCTTCGCCAGCAGCGTCTTGCCCGTGCCCGGCGGCCCGACCAGCAGAACGCCCTTGGGCGCGTGCGCGCCGAGATCGGCGTAGCGGCTCGGGTCGGCGAGGTAGTCGCGGATCTCGCGCAGCTCGGCGAGCGCCTCGCCCGCTCCCGCGACGTCGTCGAAGCTCAGGGCGCCGGGCATCTTCTTGCCGCGCTTGCGCCCCCGGCCCGTCCACTTCGAGAAGGCCGCGAAGGCCGACGTGCCGCCGTCCTGGCCAAGACGGCTGAACAGCGCGAAGAGGCAGACGAGCAGGACGATCGGGATGAGGAACTGGACGAGGATCCGCCGCGGCTCCTTGCCCGCCTGCTGGTCGACGGTGACCTCCGCGCTACCCCGGCTGAGCTCGCGCACGAGCAGGGCCGTCTGGGCGTCGGACTGCGGGTAGGCGGCGGAGACCCGTCGGCCGTCCTTGAGGGTGGCGACGACCTGGGCGTCCTGGTCGAGCAGCGTCGCGCTTGCGATCTGCTTGTCGTCGGCGAGCACGGAGATCTGGCTGAGCGGGACCTTCGCCCCCTCCGAGTCGGGGCCTATCGAGTCCAGGAGGGTGAAGAAGACGATGGCGAGCGCGATCGAGGCGACGAGGAGGAACGTCGTCATGGGGTCCTTGATCAACCACTTGGCGACGGCCTTGAGGCCGTCGCCGATGCGCTCGGAAATGGGGGTCTTGGGCTTGTTCACGGTTGGTTTGAGAAGCCTTTCGTCGCGACGCGATGCCCGGGCCCCACGAAGGGCCCGGGCATCGTCGCTGCACGTGGTGTGACGGTCGTCGTCGCTGCGGTGGGACCTACTTCTTGGACTTCTTCTTCTTCTTCGCGGCCTTGAGCGTGATCGACCGCGTCTGCGAGGCGGCCTTCCCGCCGGTCGGCGAGTAGGTCACCTTGAGCGTGACCTTCACCGACTTGTTGAGCTTCAGCGCGGCCTTGGTCGAGGAGCTGAGCTTGATCGACACCTTCACCGTCGATGCGGCACTCGAGCGGACCGTGGTGCTGCCCACCTTGATCGCGGCCGGCTTGCGCTTCTTCTTGATGATCGCCTTGGCCGTCGCACTGGCCGCGATCGAGCCCGCCCCCGGCACGCGGACCGACAGGTCGATCGTGCCCTTCTTGGAGACCGCCACGCTCCGGATGGAGAACACGCTGCTCACGGTCGCCGGCGGGCTGCCGCCCGGGTTGTTGTTCACCGGCGGGTTGTTGATCACCGGCGGGTTGTTGATCACCGGCGGGTTCGTCGTCTGCCCGCAGGTGCCGGACTTGTTCCAGTCGATGCGGCCCGCTCCGGTCTGCGCGAGGAGCCGGATGTTCGTCGGGCTCGTCGGCAGGGCCTGGTAGTCGTTGCCCGCAAGCACGGTCTGCCCGGTCGTCAGGATCGAGGTGAGGTAGTCCTTGAGCGTGCGAGCCTTGGACTGCTCGACGTCGCTGTTGCCGTAGACCGCGCACGAGTCGTCGAACGCGCCGACGTAGGTGAGCGCGCAGATGGCGTAGCCCGTCGGGCTGTTGTTGCCGGTCACCTGCGACCAGGTGTCAGCGGTTGTCGGATCGGCGCCGCCCGGAACGTTCTGGAACGTCGCGTTGAGGCAGTTGGCTCCCTGCTTGGTGACGGACTTGTAGCCGGTCCCGGGAACGTTGACGCTCGGATCCGCGAGGGCGTTGCTGCCATTGCGGATTGGCAGCCAGAACGTCGGATCCTGCGCAGCGCCGGCCGTGGAGAAGAACTGCTTGCCACGGTCGGTGGAGAGGTCGCCGTAGCCGATCGTGCCGTCGTTAGCAGCGACCGAGTCGGCCAGGTTGCTGTTGGAGCCCGTCCCGCCGGGCCGCAGCACGGCGGTGGCGCCGGCGTCATTGGGCCAGGCGGTGTTGCCCAGGCCCTCGGACTCCAGCCACTGGCGGCCCGCCGGCAGCGGCTCGAAGCTGTTGAGGAAGCCCTTGAAGGCGAACGTGGTACCCGAGCTGTTGCCGCGGACGACCCGGATCAGCGGCGTGGAAGCGCAGCTGAAGCTGCCCGGCGCGATCGGGGTGCCCGGGCGTGGATCGGTGAAGGCCACGGTGTTCGGCGTGGTGTCCATCCCGTCGATGAGCTCGCCCCACGTGTCGACCGCGGAGTCACCGGCAAAAGCCCGCTCGAGGCGCGCGTTGGTGGTGAACACGCGGGTCGTGCCGTCCGCCGCCGTTGCCTGCGGCGTGAGGCCGTCGACCGGTCCCGACGTCGTGTTGCCGGCCTGCACCGCCGGCATGCACGGGGTGCCGGTTCCGGCGGGCAACCCGACGTCCTGCCTGGGCATGTTCACGATGATCGCGACGGAGCCGACCGCGACGGGGACGTTGCGAAGCGTGCCGTTGTCGTTTGGATTGGCGTCGGCCGCCGCGCTGGTCGCCGCCGTGTTGATCTGGGTCTGCTGGTCGGGCGTGGGCGGCTCGTCGTAGGCGCCGAAGCGGTCTGTCGCCGAGCGCGCGCACGTGATCGTGCCCGATGTGGTGCACTCCCCGAGGGATTGACGGCCTTGGCCGCTTCCGCTCTGGGTGTAGGTCACGAGGTCGGGGTCGGCCGGGCAGCCGTTGATGTCGAAGTCCTGCTTGAAGGCCTGCTGCGCCGCGTTCTGGAAGGACGCGCCGCCGCCCGAGATGCCGGAGCCGGCACACGAGCCGAGGGTGAACGCGGCCTGCGCCGACGGCGCCGCCGCCCAAGCGCCCGCCGCAGCGGCGCCGGCGACCGCGAGCGCGGCGAGACGGTTTCGCCGGCGCAGTGCGCCGGCCGGGAGGAGGCTGCTCATAAGTGGGACTGGTCCTTTCGTACTTCGGGGACGGATAGACCGCCGGCAGGCTGACGAGATGACGGGTGGGTCGCAATACCCCTTCACAGAAGGAACACAGGAGGGACACGAGTCCGTCCCAATCTCTTCACCAGTTGGTATCCAGAGCTTCACCACCTGTTCACCCCTTTTTCGGCTTATCCAGGGTGAACGTGACGGCGACGCTGCGCTTGAGCTTGCGACCCGCCGTCTGAGGGATGTAGTCGACGCGGACGGTGGCGGCGAGCTTGCGCTGCTTTCCCAGCTTGGCCCGGGGCGCTTTGTCGAGCCGCAGCGGGAGGATCACCGTCCCGGCGGTGCGTGAGGTCGCTCGGGCCTTCGCGACGGTCTGGAGCGGCGGCTGCTTGGGCTTCGCCTTCTTGCCCTTCTTCCCCTTGGCGCCCTTGCCCTTCTTGGCGGGGGGCGCGGGCAGCCGAGCGCGCGCCGCGGCGCTCACCGCCCCCGCCCCGGGCACGCGGACGAGCAGGGTCACCGTGCCGTTGGCGCCCCTGCGGACGCTGATGCGAAGCTGCGGGGGCGCCGGCTCGTCGCGCGCCTGCTCGGGGGGCGGAGGCGGCGGGGGCTCGGGCGGCGCCGCTTCCTCGACCGGCGGCGAGCCCCGGCTTGCGACGAAGGCGTCGACGCGGTCGTTGGCGTCGCCGAAGAAGAGGTTGGTCGCACCTGAGGCAAAGGCGATCCGATCGGCCCCCAGGGAGGCGGTGGGCGGCGCCGAGAGCGAGGTCTCCCGGTTGGCGTCGCTTCCGTCGTAGCCCCTCGCGACCCGCTCGATCGTCCGGGCCTCGAGGTCGACGAGGTAGACCTCCCTGGCGTCGGCAAAGGATCGGAACGTCCCCGTGGGAACGATCGTCGGCAGGATGAAGCGGGTCCGGACCGAGGAGAGCACGACGAACCGGCCGTCGCCGGTCAGGCGGAGGTCGTCGATCGAGCCGATCAGCGCGGGGTCGCCTCCGCCTCCGTCGCGCGTCAGCTCGAGGGAGCCGGCCTTGCGCGTCACGCCGGGGCGCATGTCGGTGACCCATGCGTCGAGCTGCTGCCCGCTGACGATGTCGCCGCGCTTGGTCGCGAAGGTCACGAAGGCGACGCGGTAGCCGTCGTCGCTGAGCGACGGGAGCTGACCGGCGACGTCCGAGTTGGCGCTCTCCGGCGAGGACAGCGGCCCGAAGCACGGCCCCTGAGCGCTGGGATTCTGGGTGACCGACCCGTCCAGCGGACAGGCGGGATCGTCGATGTCGGCGATCCCGGTCACGCGTCGCGTCTGTGCCGCGGGACCACCCGCGACCCGGCGCCAGAGGTAGTAGGAGGCCGTCGCGTCGGCGATCTCCCCGCCGAGGAAGCGGGTCTGGTCGGGCGCGTTGCGCCCCGCCCACGCGATCGTGGTCCCGTCGCCGCTGAGCGAGGCGGGTCCGAACGCCCCGCCCGCGGGAAGCCCGGTCGTTCGATTCCGGGTGACGAGCGTCGTGGTCCTGGCGTCGAGGTCACGGAGATAGAGCTGGCGTCCGTCGACCGTCGGGGTCGCGCTGTCGGGCAGGTCGCTGCGCTGCTGATCGGTCCGGAACACGACCCTGCGGCCGTCGGCCGAGATCGAGGAGCCCGGCCAGACGTCCGAGCCGGGGCTCCCTCCCGGGGGAGCCGGAGTGCTCGGCCCGTAGCTCGCGGGCGCATCGCCCCCGTTCTTGGCCGAGACGAGCGTGAAGGCGCCCGCGGCGCGAGTCGCCAACCCCATGTCGCGCACGTAGACGTCGATGTGCGAGTTGGTGTCCGCGGCCACCAACCGCTGTGCGGTCGAGAAGGCGATGTAGCGGCCGTCCGAGGAGATCGACGGGTTGCGCGCGCCGCGGGTGTCGAGGGCGTCCGTGGCCTCGACGCGCACGTCGCCGTCGGCGACGATCTCGAGCCGGCCCGTCTCCAGGTCGCGCCTGAAGATGCCTCCGACCCGGTACTTGCCGGCCGGATCGGGATCGTCGTCGGCGTAGAAGTTGCGCGCCCGCGTCTGGAAGGCGACGTAGCGGCCCGTGCGCGAGATGGCGGCGATGCCCGTCGTGTCGTCGCCCTGCTCGAGGCGCCCAAGGTCGGCCGAGACGATCGTCGCGCCATCCGCGAAGTAGCCGGAGGCCGGCGCGGATGCCGCCAGAGTCAGCGCAAGAGCGCCGAGCACGACCGCCCTTGTCACGTTGGACTGCCCCGCCGTCGCCGTCGCCGCCGTCGCCGCCGCCGCGGTCGCGCTCCTAACCGCACGCAGACCCCTCACTGCACGCGCACCGCTCATCGCACGCGCACCCTTCGCTTCACGCGCGTGCGGTTTCCCGCCCGGTCGCGCGCCTTGACCGTGATGACATAGCTGCCGGGCCGGCGGTAGCGAAAGCTCGCCTTGGCCTTGCCCTTCACGGGCTTTCCGGCGCCCGAGGCGATGATCGTCGCGCTGCGCACCATCCCGGCAACCTCATTGCTCGGGCCGTCGCTCACGGTGACCCGAACCCTCCGCGATCCTCGGGGGCGCTGGGTGATCGTGACCGCCGGAGCGGACCGGTCGACCTGGACCGCGCCCGCGCCGCTGGTCGTGTCCTGCCCGCTGGGATCGGTGGCGATGACGGCGACCTGATGGACGCCGTCGTCGAGGTCGTCGGGCCCCAGCCGGACGCGCGTCGAGGTGAGGTTCTCGGCCACCGTCTCGTCGTCCACCGTCACCGAGTAACGGACGCGGCCGATGGCGTTGGTGGCCACGTCCCAGGTGATCGGAACGCGCGACTCGTTGGTGAAGTCGACCGGCGTCTGGACGACGAAGGCCGAGGGCGGCGCGTCGACGACAGTGGCCGCGATCGCGCCCTGGCCCTGGTTTCCCTGCAGGAAGCCGACGAGCGCGTCCCCGAAGCCCGAGCCCCCAAGCGCCAGCGCGCTGACGGGGCCCGCCCGGGGCGTCGAGACCGCCCGGACGTCGGAGACCTGGTCAGAGCCGCGCTCGGCCACCACGATGCCGCTGCGACCCCCCACCCGCGCCTTCCACGCGGTGACCGCGGCGCCGTCGGCCGAGAGGTCTGTGACGGGGTCGCTCGCCACCGTGCTCCCGCCGCTGTCCAAGCGACTCGGAGCGCCGACCTTGTCATCGCTGCCCTCGACGGCCAGCGTCGTCGCACCCGCGCCGTGCGTCGCCAGGAAGGCGCCCGTGCGCGCGACGCCCACGCTGACGGGCCCCGGCGCCTGAGCGGGGCCCGCCTCCCCGGCGCCGTCGGCGATGCGGGCGCCCGCGAACGCGGCCGCAGTGTCGCTGAAGGCCTCGGGGACCTCGTTGACCATCACCCGAGTGCCCTTCAGCGTGCCGCCCTCTCCGGGCTGCTGGCGGAAGGCCACCGCCGCCTGGCCGAAGCCCGCCTCGTCGACGCTGAACTGGTCCGCCGGCCCCCGGAGCGGCTGATCGCCCCACTTCTGCGGGCTCACGAGCAGCGGGATGCCGAGTATCTGCCCGAAGATTCGCCGCGCCCATATGCGGTCGACGAAGTCGTCGTCGGGCTCCTGCCAGGCCACCAGGCCGTTGCCCGTGACGTCGACCGCCACCTTCGGCGAGTTGCCGGCGGTTGGCTGGCGCACGGGCACCGCGGAGTTGCGGTCAGCCTGCTGGCCGAGCGACGACCAGAACGACCCGTCGTAGCGCTGGAGGCGGATGTCGGCGTCGACGTAGCCCGGAGGGAGGTTCGGGTCGGGGACGATCGAGGGCAGGACCCGGTAGGCCAAATACGCGGTCCCGCCCGCGTTCATGGCGACCGAGGGGTACGTGGCGGCGGCCTCGCCGATGTTGAGGTCGATCGGGATGGGAGCCTGAAAGCGCTTTGCGCCGGGATCCAGCGAGGCCGAGAAGAGGCGGTCCGAGCCCGTCCCGAACTCCTGCACCCAGACGACCACCAGCCGGCCGCCGCTGCCGGCGCCGACCGCCGGCCAGGAGGAGTCGAACCGCTGGCCGGCGTCCACGCGCTGGGGCGTTCCCCACATCCCGTCGACGAGCTGCACCGCGTACACGTGCGCGCGGCCGTCCTCGCGCTTGCGGTAGACGACGCCCCCGGTGCCGTCGGGCGCCATCGCGACGCCGCCGAAGTCGATGATCTCCGGGGAGGGCCCGTCGAGCACGCGGACGGGCGAGGTGAGGGCGCCGGCCGGCGAGGGCAGGGCCACGGGCAGGGCGATGATCGCCGCGGCACCTATGAGCCGCAGGCACTGGAGGGCGTGCACCGACGCACCGTGGTCACCGGAAGCCCCTGGGATGTGAACGCCCTGAGAAGTTCTGGTGAAGACGGCCCTCCTTCACCAGTTCATCACCACTTCTTCTCCAAAGGGATACGCCCCCTTCACTTCACCGCGGGGTCGCGCTTCGAGACTGGCCTGCGCTCCCAGTGCAGCTGAGGCTGGTCGCTGTCCGAGAAACCCCGCCGTCCCGAAGCGCGCCGTCCCGAACGGCCCGAAAGGAGCCTCACCTTGCCCCGAACCCGCCACTTCGGCGCGGTCGTCGCCGGTGCCGCCGTCGCAGCGGTCGCCATCGGCCCCGTCTCCGCCCAGGCCAAGACCACCATCACCATGAGCGGCTCGACTTCGATCGCCCCGCTCGCCACCAAGCTCGCCCGCGGCTACGGAAAAGCGTCGTTCCGCATCTTCCAGGGGGGCTCTGACATCGGCATCGCCGACGTCTCCCGCGGCCGCGTCTCCATCGGCAACTCCTCGCGCGACCCGCAGTCCTCCGATCCCGGCGGCCTGCAGTTCAACCGCATCGCCCGCGACGGCGTGTGCATCGTCACCAGCCCCTCCAACCCCATGTCGAACCTGTCGGTCCAGCAGGTTCAGGCCATCTTCACCGGGCGTGTGCGCAACTGGTCAGACGTTCCCGGAGCCAAGGTCACGGGGACTATCGACCTCGTCGTGCGAACGCCTGCCTCCGGTACCCAGGACGCCTTCCAGAACATCTTCCTGGGCCAGAGCCTGCGCGTCTCCTCGAGCGCGAGCCAGAAGGCCTCCAACGGCCTCGTCCAGCAGA
>JAABUR0100004654.1_pt1 | contig 18180 bp, 17 predicted proteins | sample 5560091 | NCBI WGS metagenome assembly JAABUR01 (sample SAMN10711879, study PRJNA513375) | rock metagenome | isolation source: Antarctica rocks | place: Antarctica: Victoria Land, University Valley sud | reverse complement strand
CGCCTTCGGCTTCAAGAGCCCGGAGGCCATGATCGCCCTGGCGATGCTCAACCTCGGCGGGTACTGCCCAGCCCTACCCGGCCGTGAAGCCGCGTGAATCCACCCACGGAACCAGCAGGAGAGCCTGTTTTTTTCGCGGGCCCTATTGACTCGCGCCCTTAGAGGCCTCACTCTCTATCTGACCGACGCGTCAGTCAGATCAGCGCCGCACTCGCGAAAGCAGACCCATGACTCCTCTCCAGTCCACTCTCAGCCGGCTACTCAAGCCAGGCCAGCGACTCGTGGCGCTGCCCCTGGTTGGCGCCTCGATCGCACTCGCCGCCTGCTCCGGCGGCTCCGGTGGCGCCACCCCGGCCGCGGCCGAAGGGACACCGACGCCCGGCGGCGCGTTGCGCGTGGGGATCGTCGGAGGCTCGGCCAAGGACACCCTCGACGCCCACTCGCCCGTGACCCACCCGGACGAAGCGCGCGCGATCCAGCTCTACGACACCCTGGCGACCTACGACACCGAGCACCACGTAGAGATGGCGCTCGCCGACAAGATCACCGCGTCGAGCGACGCCAAGACGTGGACGGTGCACCTGCGGCCCGGCCTCAAGTTCAGCGACGGCCGGCCCATCACGGCCGAGGACGTCATCTTCTCCTTCCAGCGGATCACCGACCCGAAGAGCCCCAAGGCAGGCGCGGCCGGTCTCACCGGTCTGGAGCGCGACGCCCTGAAAGCGAGCGACCCACAGACCGCCGTCTTCACCTTCAAGCAGCCCTTCGCCACGTTCGAGGACGCGGTCGCCCAGTACAGCAACGGGATCGTGCCTCGCGGCTACGACCCGGCCAAGCCAGTCAGCTCCGGACCGTTCGCATTCCAGAGCTTCACTGCCGGGCAGCAGAGCACCTTCGTCAAGAACGCCAACTACTGGCGCCCCGGGCAGCCCCAGGTCGACAAGGTGACCATCATCGACTTCCCCGACGACACCGCACGGGTCAACGCCCTCCTCGGCGGCCAGGTCGACGCCATCGACCAGCTCCCACTGGGCCAGATCAACGTGGTCAAGGCCAACCCGGCCTTCAAGGTCCTGGAGTCCCAGACCGGGTCCTGGCTCCCCTTCACGATGCGAGTCGACCAGGCCCCCTTCGACGACCCGAAGGTGCGCCAGGCATTTCGGCTCATCGTGGACCGCAAGCAGATGGTGCAGCAGGTCCTCGGCGGGCACGGGACGGTCGGCAACGACATGTATGGGCGCTTCGACTCGTGCTACCCGGCCAGCATCCCGCAACGCAACCAGGACATCGCCAAGGCCAAGGAACTGCTCGCCCAGGCCGGGAAGTCGAACCTCTCGGTGGACCTGGTGACCTCCCCGGCTGCCGCTGGCCTCGTGGAGGCCGCGCAGGTGTTCGCCCAGCAGGCCAAGGCGGCAGGCGTCATCATCAACGTCCGCAAGGTCGACCCGGGTGAGTTCTACGGCGACCAGTACCTCAAGTGGAACTTCTCGCAGGACTTCTGGTTCACCAGGGACTACCTGCCCCAGGCGGCCGCCGGCAGCCTGCAGACCGCGCCGTACAACGAGACCCACTGGAGCGACCCGGAGTGGACCGCGCTGGTCGACCAGGCCAACGCCACGGTGGACAAGGCCAAGCGCTGTGAGCTCATCGCGAAGGCCCAGCAGATCGAGTTCGACAAGGGCGGCTACCTCATCTGGGGCTTCCCGAACGGCCTCGACGCCTATGCCTCGCACGTCCACGGCTTCAAGCCGGACAAGAGCGGCATCCCGCTGACCTCGTTCGGCTTCCGAACCGTGTGGCTCGGGAAGTAGGCGGCCCGCCATGCTTCGCATGCTCCTCAAGCGCGCGGCCTTCGGGCTGCTGACCCTCCTGGTCGTGTCGCTGGTGGTCTTCCTCGCCACGCAGGCCCTGCCGGGAGACGCAGCTCGCGCGATCCTCGGGCGAGAGGCCACCCCGGAACGACTGGCCGCGCTGCGCGAACAGCTCCACCTCGGCGGGTCGGTCCCCAGCCAGTACCTCCACTGGCTCGGCGACCTCCTGCGTCTCAACCTCGGCACGTCGCTGGCGGGGAACCGCCCGGTGTCCGAGCTGATGGCGCCGACCCTGCTCAACTCGACGGTCCTCATGCTCTGCGCCGCGTTGACCGCGACCCCGGTCGCGGTCGCGGTCGGCACCCTCAGCGCACTGCGCAAGGACACCGCACTCGACCACGCGACCGGTGTGGTGACGTTGGTGCTGGCGGCGCTGCCGGAGTTCGTGGTGGGCATCCTGCTCGTGCTCGTGTTCGCCACGGGCGTCCTGCACGTCTTCCCGGCGGTCTTCGTGTCGACGCCCGGTGAGCCCGCGTGGAGCAACCCCGCCCAGTTGGTGCTCCCCACCCTGACCCTCGTCCTGGCCGTGTGCCCCTACATCATCCGCATCATGCGGGCCACGATGCTCGAGGTCCTTGACAGCCAGTACGTCCAGCAGGCGCGGCTCAAGGGCCTGCCCGAGCGCACGGTGATCCTGCGCCACGCCCTGCCCAACTCCATCGGACCCGTCGCACAGGTGCTGGCCCTCCAGCTCGCCTGGCTGGTCGGTGGCGTGGTCATCGTCGAGTACCTCTTCCGGTTCCCCGGCATCGGGTTCCAGCTCATCGACTCGGTCAACAACAGGGACCTTCCCCTGATCCAGGCCCTCGTGCTGGCCATCGCCCTGTTCTACGTCATCGTCAACCTCGCGGCCGACGTCGTGACGCTCGCCGCCAACCCGAAGGTGAGGACCGCCCGATGAGCACCGCCGTCATCAAGACCGTGCCGACCATGGACTCCCCGCGACGCAAGTCGCGGCTGATCCATCGCGCGCTGCGCGCCAAGCGCACCCGCATCGGCCTGCTGCTCGCCGCGACCGTCCTGCTCGTGGCCTTCCTCGGCCCGCTGGTCACGCCGCACGACCCGACGGAGTTCGTCGCGCCACCGTTCTCACCGCCCGGCAGTGCCGGGTTGCTGGGCACCGACAACCTGGGCCGCGACATCGTGTCGCGCTTCCTCGCCGGCGGCCGCACGCTCATGATCCTGGCGCTCCTGGCGACCGGGGTGGGGGTCGGGCTGGGCGCACTCGTCGGCGTCACCGCCGCCTACCGCCGCGGCTGGGTCGACGAGGCGCTCATGCGGACCGGCGACGTCGTCCTGGCCTTTCCTCAGGTCGTGCTCGCCCTGCTCTTCCTGTCCATCATCGGGCCAAAGCCCTGGCTCCTGGTCATCATGGTGGGACTCGGCCACCTGCCGCGGGTGGCAAGGGTGGTCCGCGGCGCGGCCCTGTCGGTCGTCGAGCGTGACTTCGTCAAGGCCGCGGAGTCCGTGGGCATCGCGCGCTGGCGCATCGTGCTCGGCGAGATCGTGCCCAACATCAGCAGCACCCTCGCCGTCGAGTTCGGCCTGCGGCTGACCTACTCCATCGGCCTGGTCGCCGGCCTCAGCTTCCTTGGGCTGGGTCTGCAGCCACCGGCCGCCGACTGGGGCCTAATGATCAACGAGAACCGCATCGCCCTGACGGTGCAGCCCTGGGCAGTCGTGCTGCCCGTGGCGGCCATCGCCGTCCTGACCGTCGGCACCAACCTGGTCACCGACGGGCTCGCCAAGGCGGCCCTCGGCGAGGAAGGAGTGACGGCATGACGACCACGTCAACGTCGACGTCAGCGTCGAACGACGCGGTACGCGCCACGCTGCGTGTCGACGACCTGCGGATCGTCGGCGTCCCGTCGATGGCCGGCATCGTCGAGGAGCTATCGCTTGAGGTCCGCCCCGGTGAGATCCTCGGCGTGGTGGGCGAGTCCGGCTCGGGCAAGACCACCCTGGGCCTCGCCCTGCTCGCCTACTGCAACGACGGCACCGCACTCGAGGGTGGCACCGTGAGCGTCCTCGACCAGGACCTCGCCGGCCTCGGCTGGCGCGAGGTGCGCCGCCTGCGCGGCCGCACCGCGGCATACATCCCGCAGTCGCCGGCTTCGGCGCTGAACCCGGCACTGCGCATCCGGACCCAGCTCAAGGAGTGCCTGAGTGGTGACGGGGACGCCGTCATGGCGCGCGTCAAGGAGGTGCTGCGCGAGGTCGCCCTGCCCGACACCGACGACTTCCTCGCGCGCTACCCGCACCAGCTCTCCGGCGGGCAGCAGCAACGTGTGGCGATCGCGATGGCGTTCATGGCCCGACCGGCCCTCATCGTGCTCGACGAACCGACCACCGGTCTCGACGTCACCACCCAGGAACACGTCCTGCGCACCGTCAGGGAGATGTGCCAGAGCTACGGCTGCGCCGCGGTGTATATCAGCCACGACATGGCCGTTGTCGCCGAGCTGGCCGACCGCATCGCCGTGATGTACTCCGGCCGGGTCGTGGAGGAGGGCAGCACGGACGACGTCCTGCGCAGCCCGCGGCACCCCTACACCGCTCGACTGTTGTTGGCGGTCCCCGACCTCGAGGGTCATCGGCCCATGGTCGGCATACCCGGGCACGCACCCTCGCCCCTCGCGCGTCCGGCCGGCTGCGCGTTCGCGCCGCGGTGCCCACTGGCGGACGAGGAGTGCGGCACGCGGCCCCCCGCCGTCACGGACGTGGGGCCGAGGCACACCGTCCGGTGCTTCAAGGCATTCAGCGACGTGCCCGCGGTGCAGGCCCCGCCGCCCCTGCAGCTGCGGAGCCTGGGTGACCGCCCCCTCCTGCAGGTCAACGGCCTCAAGGCCGGGTATGCCGGGAAGACCGTGCTCGAGGACATCAACCTGAGCGTGTTGCCGGGTGAGTGCATGGCCTTGCTCGGCGAGTCGGGGTCGGGCAAGACCACGCTCAGCCGGTGCATCGCCGGCCTGCATCCCGAGTTCACCGGGGAGATCCTGCTGGGCGACGAGCGGTTGGCCCCGTCGAGCTTCAAGCGCACGCGTGACCAGCGTCGGCGGGTGCAGTACATCTTCCAGAACCCCTACGAGTCCCTCAACCCACGGCGCACCGTCGCGGACCTGGTGCTGCAGCCGGTGACCGCGGTCCGCGGACGGGTGCGCGACGGCGATGCCATCGTCGCGCGGGCGCTGGAGCAGGCCTCGCTGCGCCCCGACCACGCCCACCGCTATCCCCACCAGCTCAGCGGTGGCGAGCGCCAGCGGGTCGCGATCGCCCGGGCCCTGGCCACCGAGCCGGAGGTCATCGTGTGCGACGAGATCACCTCTGCGCTCGACGTGTCCGTGCAGTCCTCCCTCGTCGCGCTGCTGCGCAGGCTGCAGTCGGAGATCGGTCTGACGCTGGTCTTCATCACGCACAACATCTCGTTGGTGCGCAACATCGCCCAGCACGTCGCGGTGCTCGAGCAAGGGCACATCGTGGAGGCCGGCGCCGTCGAGGAGCTCTTCGCCAACCCGCAGCACCCCTACACGAAGTCGCTCATCAGCTCGACGCCGAACTTCCAGCTCCCCGAACGTCTCCACCAGGCCAGCCCCGCCACCAGGGACGGTGCGTCGTGAGCTCCGACGCGCCCAGCCTGCACCCGCAGGCGTTGCGCGGGCGGGTGGCACTGGTCACCGGAGGAGGCACCGGACTGGGACGAGCCACAGCCGTGTCGTTGGCATCCGCCGGCGCCGATGTCGTGCTCGCCGGGCGACGGGCCGAGCTGCTCGAGGAGACTGCCGAGCTGGTCCGCAAGGCCGGCACCCGCGCTCTCGCGCTGTCGTGCGACGTGCGCGAACCCGAGCAGGTTTCCGCCCTCGTCGACGCCGCGTTGGCCGAGATGGGGCGCGTGGACGTGCTGGTCAACAACGCCGGAGGACAGTTCCAGGCCCCGGCGGAGGACGTCTCCGTCGGTGGCTGGCGGGCGGTGCACCGGCTCTCGGTCGAGGCGGTCTGGAACGTCACCCGCGAGGTAGCCACCCGCGCGATGATCCCGAGCCGGCGCGGCCTGATCGTCTTCATGGCCTTCTCGCCGAGGCGCGGCATCCCCGGGATGGTGCACGCCACCGCCGCCCGGGCCGCGGTGGAGAACCTCGCCAGCGGGCTGGCCCTCGAGTGGAGCCGTTTCGGCATCCGATCCTTGACCGTCGCCCCCGGAAGCATCATGACCGAGGGCCTGGCGCAGTACCCGCCCGAGGCCATCCGCGAGTGGGAGTCGGCCGTGCCCCTCGGCCGGCTCGGCACCCCCAAGGAGGTCGGCGAGGTCATCGCCTTCCTCGCCACACCCGCAGCCCGCTACATCACGGGCACGACGGTCGTCGTCGATGGCGGCACCGACGCCTGGGGTGCCGGCCGCCCCGTACCCCCTCAGGAGACCGCATGACCATGACCTCCTCCGTCGCCACGGAGAGCACCCCCAAGCAGGACGACGGCCTCCGGGCCTTGTTCGACCCCCGCAGCGTCGCGATCGTCGGGGCCAGCGACGACACCCGCAAGTACGGCAACTGGATTGCCGTCCAGGCGCTCAAGGGCTCGCGTCCGGTGCACCTGGTCAACCGCGCCCGGCCGACCGTCCTGGGACGGCCCACGGCGCCCAGTGTCAGTGCGGTCGGGGAACCCGTCGACCTCGTGGTGGTCGCGGTTCCCGCCGCAGCCTTTGAAGGTGCCGTCGACGACGCGCTCGCTGCGGGGGCGCGGGCGATCGTGGGGATCAGCGCCGGGCTCGGGGAGGCCGGCGAGGAGGGCAAGGCCCGCCAGGAGCGGATCGTCGATAAGGTCCGCGAGGCGGGCGCGCGGCTGCTCGGTCCGAACTGCCTCGGCGTCCTCGACCACACCAGCGGGCTGACGCTGGCGTCCAACGAGTTCCCAGTCGGTGACATCGGAATCATCTCCCAGAGCGGCAACCTCGCCCTGGAGCTCGCCACCCTTCTGGTCGACCACGGCCTCGGCGTCTCCCGGTTCGCCAGCCTCGGCAACCAGGCCGACATCGACGTGGCCGACCTCGTCGACGCCTACACGGCCCACGAGGGCACCGCCGCGATCGCCCTCTACTGCGAGGACTTCCGCGACGGACGGCGACTGGCCCGTGCCGCCCTTCGCGCTAGCGAGCTGGGCAAGCCCGTGGTCCTGCTCACCGTCGGGTCGAGCGCCGCGTCCGTGCGCAACGCCAAGTCGCACACCGGCGCCATGGTGTCGTCCGGGATCGTGGTCGAGGCGGCCTGCCGTGCTGCCGGCATCGAGCAGGTGGCCACACCCGCCCAGATGGCCCACCTGCTGCAGGCCCTCGTCCGCACCAGGGTGCCCCGGGGACCTCGCGTGGCCGTCTTCGCCGACGGTGGCGGCCAGGCCTCGGTCGCCAGTGACTGCGCTTCGGCGGCCGGCCTGCAGGTCACGGAGTTCAGCGCCGAGCTGCAGACGGGCATTGCCGGGGAGCTTCCCCCGACGGCGGCTGTGAGCAACCCGATCGACGTGGCCGGCGGTGGAGAGCAGGACATCACCTGCTTCCCCCGGGTGCTCGACCGGCTGGTGTCGGCGGACGAGGTGGATGCCACCCTCGTCAGCGGCTACTTCGGCGGTTACGGCGGCTATGGCGCCGAGCTCGCGGCTTGGGAGGTCGAGGCCGCCCAGGTGATGGGCAGGCTCGTCCGCGACGCCGGCGGGACGGTCGTCGTGCAGACGATGAACTGGCAGTCACCGGCGGCGGCCGAGCTGAGGACCGGCGGGGTGCCGGTGTACCGGGGCATCGACGAGGCGTCCTGGGCGCTGGGCCGGCTGGCCAGGCGCCACGCCGAACCGCCGACCGGCGTGGCCGCCCTGCCCGAGGCGGCCCCACCCGTGACCGAGTCGGGGTACCACGCCTCCCGGCGGTTGCTCGCCGAGGCAGGCGTGCCGTTCCCCGGCGCGGCGGAGGTCGCGGACCGCGAGCAGCTGCTGCAGGCCGTGGCGGCGATGAGCTACCCGCTGGTGCTCAAGGCGCTGGGCGACGAACACAAGTCCGACCGCGGGGGAGTGGTCCTCGGCATCCCGGACGAGGGCGCCCTACTGACGGCGTGGGAGGACGTCCAGTCCCGGCTGGCGCCGCCCACCTGCTCGGTCGAGGAGATGGCAGACCTGTGCGACGCCGTCGAGCTGATCGTCGGCGTCCGCCGGGACCCGCGCTTCGGGCCTGTAGTCCTCGTGGGCCTCGGCGGCGTGCACGCCGAGATCCTGCGCGACATCCGGTGCCGGCTCGGACCTGTGGACGAGGCGGGGGCTCGCGACCTGCTGCTCTCCCTGCGTGGTGCGGCCCTGCTCACCGGAGCCCGGGGCCGCCCTCCTGTCGACCTCGACGCGGCGGCGGCCGTGGTGGCACGACTCTCGGGCGTGGCCGCCGCGCACCCCGAGATCGCCGAGCTCGAATGCAACCCAGTGGCGGCGACGCCACGTGGCGCCCTCGCGCTGGACGCCCGCGTGGTGCTCGGCTGAGCACCACGCGCGGCACAACCCGGCACCATCCCTGACCCAACGGCATACCCCGACCGACCCTGGAGAAAGTGAACAACCATGGACTTCCGTATGACCCCCCGCCAGATCGAACTGAAGAAGAACGCCAAGGCGTGGACGGAGGAGATGTACGCCTACGAGCTCGACTGCGAGATGAACAACGGCCTCTCGGAGGAGCAGCACGCCAAGGTGCGGCAGTCGATCATCGACCACGGCCTCGCGGCCATCAACATGCCGGCGAAGTGGGGTGGTGCCGGGTACTCCGTCCTCGAGCAGGCCATCGTCTCCGAGGAGGTGGGCAAGCTGACCGGCGCCCTCTGGGACACCATGTGGCGCCCGGCCAACGCGCTCAAGGCCTGCACCCCCGCGCAGGAGGAGGAGTACCTCCTGCCCGAGATCCGCGGCGAGCGACGCGACGCCGTCGCCGTCACCGAGCCGCAGGCGGGCTCGGACCCGCAGAACATCCTGACCACCGCACGGCGGGACGGCGACTCCTACATCATCAACGGAGAGAAGTGGTTCGTCACCGTCGGTGACGCCGCCGACTTCATCATCACGCTGTGCAGCGTGGACGGTGCGCCGACGATGTTCCTCATCGACAAGAACCTGCCGGGCGTGAACGTCAAGCGGGTCCCGAGCTACACCCACACCTTCGTCTACGAGCACCCGGAGTTCGTCTTCGAGGACGTGCGCGTCGGCGCGGACAAGGTCCTCGGCGAGGTGGGGCAGGGCTACGAGCTGACCCGCGACTGGTTCGTCGAGGAGCGGCTGATGATCGCGGCTCGCACGACCGGCGCGGCAGAGCGCGCGACGCTGCTCGCCGCCGAGTGGGCCCGCGAGCGCGTGCAGTTCGGCAACCCCATCGCCACCTACCAGCTGGTGCAGAACATGCTGGCGAAGAACACCGTCGACATCCTGACCAACCGGGCACTGACCTACCAGGTCGCCTGGGAGGCCGACCAGGGCATGGACCGCAAGCAGCTCAACGCCAAGGCGGCCGTGATCAAGCTCGGCGCGTCCGAGGCCTCGAACCGCTGCGTCGACAACGCCCTGCAGATCTTCGGAGGCCGCGGCTACATGCGGGAGAACCCGGTGGAGCGGCTGTGGCGCGAGCTGCGCGTCGACCGAATCTGGGAGGGCACCTCCGAGGTCCAGACCATCATCATCGGCAACGAGATCGTCAAGCGTGGTGCCGAGGGTCTACTCGCCTACGCCGGTGCCGCAGACCGTGACTGAACCGCTCGTGGTCGTGGAGCCGGACGGCGACGTGGTCGTCGTCCGGCTCAACCGGCCCGCCAAGCTCAACGCCCTGTCCACCGAGCTGGAGCACGCCCTGCTCGACGCGGTGACCGGTGAGGACGTCTCCCGTGCCCGCGTGGTCGTCTTCGCCGGCGGGGACAGGGCCTTCTCGGCCGGTGCCGACACCGGTGAGCTGGCCGAGATGACCCCCGATCGGATCGCCGCGTACTACCGCGGCTCCGGCTCGGTGTACGACGTCGTCGCCCGGATGCCGCAGCCGACCATCGCGGCGGTTCGCGGGTACTGCCTGGGTGCGGGTTTCGAGCTCGCACTGGCCTGCGACCTGCGGATCGCCGACGACACCGCGCAGTTCGGCCTGCCTGAGGTCGGCCTGGGCATCCTCCCGAGCTCGGGCGGCCTCACCCGCCTGGTCCGCGCCGCGGGCCCCGCCGTGACGCGCCAGCTCGTCCTGCTCGGCAACCGCTTCCCGGCCACCGAGGCGCACCGGCTGGGTCTGCTGCTGGAGGTGACCGAGTCCGGTCGCGTCCTCGAGGTGGCCCTCGAACGCGCCGCGCAGCTCGCCGGCAAGCCGCCGCTCGCGCTCGCCTGGACCAAGGCCGCGATCGACGCGGCCGCCGAGTCCTCGACCAGTGCCGGGCTGCTGATCGAGCAGCTGGCGTATGCCGCCCTGAACCGAACGGAGCACAGGACGTGACCGGTTCCATTGAACGAGTCGGAGTGCTCGGCTGTGGCCTGATGGGCGCGGGGATCGGGGAGGTGTGCGCGCGGGCCGGGGTCGATGTCGTGGTCGTGGAGGTCGGCGACGCGGCGCTCGCGCGGGGCCGCAACCGCATCCTGAGGTCCTTGAATCGCGCCGTCGAGACCGGCAAGCTGGAAGCGTCGTCCCATCAGGCGGCGGTCGCCCGACTGGCCTTCTCCACGGACCTGGATGCCTTCGCCGACCGGCAGCTCGTCGTCGAGGCGGTCCCGGAGGTGATGGACCTCAAGCTGGACGCGTTCCGCACCATCGACCGGATCGTCAAGGACGACAACGCCATCCTTGCCTCCAACACCTCATCGATCCCGGTGGTGAGGCTTGCAGCCGTCACCAATCGGCCAGAGCAGGTGCTCGGGTTGCACTTCTTCAACCCGGTCCCCGTGCTGCGGCTGGTGGAGGTCGTCTCCTCGCTCCTGACCTCGCCGGCTGTGCGCGTGCGCGCGGAGGAGTTCGCGACGCACGCGCTGGGCAAGCAGGTCATCCGCTCCCAGGACCGGGCGGGGTTCGTCGTCACGCGCTGCTCGTGCCCTACCTGCTCTCAGCCATCCGGATGCTCGAGTCCGGCTTCGCCACAGCCGAGGACATCGACACGGGGATGGTGGAGGGTTGCGCCCATCCCATGGGTCCCCTTCGGCTGACGGACCTCGTCGGCCTCGACACCACGGCGGCGGTGGCCAACTCGCTGTATGAGGAGTTCAAGGAGCCGCTCTATGCCGCGCCGCCGCTGCTGCAGCGCATGGTCGAGGCGGGTCTGCTCGGTCGTAAGTCCGGCCGAGGGTTCTACGACTACACGTGACGCACGGCTGACCTCGCACGGCTGACCTCAGCGCCGCTGACCTGATGCAGCGCCGCCGACGCCCGGAAGGAACCTCGACATGGCCCAGGGCCCGCCCTCCACGCCCCTCCTTGAGGGTGGCTTCGACCATCTCGGGCCCGCCGTCCGGCACACCCGGGTCGCCTCTGGCCGCGACGTGAGGTTCGTCGACGAGGGCGACCTGGCCTGGACGCCCTTGCTGGTCTTCGGTGGTGCCGGCACGTCGGTCCGTGCCGTGGGGCTGCTGGAGTTCGCGCGCAGCCTGCGCGAGGAGCTGCAGGTCCGGCTGCTGTCCGTCGAACGCAACGGGCTCGGGCAGACATCCTTCGACCCCGCGCTGGGCTACGCCGAGTACGCAGCCGACGTGTGGTGCCTGTTGGACCAGCTGTCGGTGGAAACGGTCAGCCTGGCCGCCATCTCGGGTGGCGGTCCGTACCTCGCGCACGTTGCGGCCCTGCACCCCGAGAGGGTGCGATCGGTGCACCTTGCCTGCGCGTTCGCCGAGCGGCTGGGCGCCGAGCCGGCACCGTGGTCGGTCGAGTCGATCGTCGCGGATCCCGTGGCGTGGTGGACCTTTCCTCCGGACAGCCAGGTGCACCGGATCCCGGGATTCGTCGACGCCGCGGTCGACGAGGCGGTGCGTGCGGTGTTCGCCCGAGGGCCGGGCGCGGCCGAGGAGGGGCTCCGGCACGCCTTCGACCTCTACGACCGGGTTTCCCTGCCCGACGTCTCGTCCGTCGTCGCGCCGGTATTCCTCTACTGGGGTACCGAGGACACTCTGGTACCCATGGCACAGCTGCGCCGGTGGGAGGGGGCGCTCGCGAACGTCAGCATGCGCCGGATCTACGACGGTGAGGCCCACGACGTGCAGTACCGGCACTGGGACCAGCTCGTGTGCGACGCGGCCACCCTCGGCCAGTGCGTGGTCGTCAGCGAGGGTGGGAAGACGCTCCTCGTGCCTGGTGCACAAGCGGAGGAAAGGATCGAAGCCGGCGCCACCCTGGGGATGGCTGCGTGGGCTGAGCGATGGCAGGCGACTGCGGCGGGCCGCGCGGGTGAGCCGCTCAGACGGCGCTGGCCGCCTTGAGCAACCGGTCGACGGCCTCGGGCTCGCCCACCGTCACGCGCACACCCTCTTCCCCGAACACGCGCACGCTGAGGCCATCCTCGCCCAGGGCCGAGACCAGCAGCCGGGTGCGCGCCGTCATGGGCAGCCAGACGAAGTTCGCCTGACTGGACGCCACCTCGAAGCGCTTCCCGCGCAAGGCCCCACGCAGCGCGGCCCGACGACGGCGCCTTCGACGGGCCGCTCGGGGTCGTCTCCGCCTTTGCCCCCCCTCGACCAGCTGCGCTCCTGGGGGGGGCCAGTGGGCGTGGTGAACTTCGTCGACGAGGAGGGGGCACGCTTCGGCATCGCCTGCGCCAGATACCGAGTCCTCACAGGGGCGCTCAACCCGCAGCGGGCACTCGCGCTGAGCGACCAGGACGGGACGACACTGGCCGAGACCTTGCAACGCGCCGCCCGTGTCCGTCATCGGCGGCAGCGACCTGCTGACCAAGACCCAGCTGATCTATGGGCAGAACTTCAAGATCCTGCCGCTGCTGATCGTCGCGACGCTCTGGTACCTCATCATGGTCACCATCGCCAGCGTCGGGCAGCACTTCATCGAGCGCCACTGCAGCGCTTCCCAGCCCGGCCGCAAGCCCGGACGCGGAGCGCGGCGCAAAGGACACCGCACGGCGAGGCGCAACGCTGGTCTCGCGACGCTGGCCAGCGCCGACAACGGAGGCAACAAGTGAGCACCTCGGTCGCCGCCCTCTGGGGCGGCACCACGACCATCATGGACTTCGGCATCCCACGAGACCACTCCGAGACACCCCTCGACGCCGCCATCAACAAGATGGCCCTGGCCGAGCGGTCCCGATGTGATGTCGGGCTGCACGGATCCGTCATCAACTGGGACCCCAGCGTCCCACGACAGTTAGAGCAGCTCGCCACCCTAGGAATTCGCTCGGTCAAGCTCTACATGACAAACCGCGGAACGACTATCGCGGACAACGACACGGTGCTCAAGGTTATGCATGAGATGGTGCGCCTCGATGGCCTTGTCTATATCCACGCTGAGCACGACGCGATCATCGTCGACTCGACGCGAACACACGCCGACCACGGACGCATCAGCATCGAGGATCTACACCAGACGCGACCAGCACTCGCCGAGGAAGCCTCGGTACGCGAAGTCATCGCGATGGCCCAGTACACGGGCGCACCGGTGTACTTCGTTCACCAGTCCACCGCTGTCGCCGTCGACCTCGTCGTCGACGCTCGACGAGCTGGGCTCAACATCCACTCCGAGGCGTGCCCGCACTACCTGCTCATCGACGACAGCTGCTATAGAGGCGCCAAGTCAGCCTGGTACGCCTGTTGTCCTCCGATGCGCCCAAAGTCCACGGTCACCGCCCTTCGCCAACGCTTCGTCGATGGCGCCTTCGACACCATCTCGAGCGACCACTCCTGCTACACCCTGGCTCAGAAGCAGGAGCACCGTACGGACACCCGCCTGATGCCGCACGGCCTGCCCGGCGTAGAAACCCGCATGCCCGCCTCCTTCACTGCGCTGATGCCGCCGTCTGGAACGGGCGAAGACTCCGTTAAGAGCAACCTCCTCCAACGGTTCGTCGACGTCTTCTCAGCCGGCCCAGCCCGCATCAACGGCCTCACCGGCAAAGGCAAAATCGCCCCAGGCTACGACGCAGACCTCGTCATCTTCGACCCACACGAGGTCCGCACAGTCGACGCGGCCGCGCTTCACATGGGCACCGACTTCTCACCCTTTCACGGGCGTTCACTACAAGGCTGGCCCCAGGTCGTTGTATCGGCGGGCCGAGTCGTTCTCGACGAGGGCGAATTAAAAGACCCAGGCCCCAGGGGCCGCTTCCTCAGCCGCGCCGGCTACCACGAACCCTGACCCAGCGGTTGTGCCGCGTTCCGTTGACTTCGGTGGCGGGTCTTCATGATCGTCAGGCCGGCGATCATGGGCTCATCAGGGGCCAGGTAACCCACGGGGTCTGGTCGCCCAGCCTCTAGTCGACGCACCACGTGGCGGGCGTGCGTCGCGGATTTGTCGGTTAGTATGACGATCAATCCTGCGCGCGCAGACGGGACCCCCACCTCGTTCGGCGAGATTGCGAAACCAGCGATCAAGAAGCCCACTGCTGCGGCCCCGGTGACAACTGCACGCATGGCGAGGCGGACGGAGCTGGCCTCGTCGCTACTCTGTCGAGATGGCGGTCTGGCTGCCGGGGGCTCAAGATCGTCGGTCCCTCGCTTGCCGGGCCTGCCCGCCGTCGGCGTGGCGCGATCGCCGGCGTTGAAGGGCCCTGACGCCTCGCGTTTGCTCCGGCCTGACATCTACGCATCGTCGCCTACACGAGAACCGTCGGCAATCGATTCGCTCCATCGCTGGCAGTCCCACCCGAGAACATCCGCTCATCGGCTACTTGTTTCATTGACCCCAGGACCGGCGCCCGGCCAGGCTCGGTCTAGGCGTTCGGGGTTGTCGCTCTCATTTCGGCTGCCCACCTCGGTGTGGCTCTCACTTGGCCTGCGCATCCCCGGGCGCCGCTAGGGCGGGAGAGGCTCAAGAGGAGTATGCCCGGGCTCGAAGTAGCGTTGCCCTCCCGGCTCGACAACCCAGTCAGGTTCGAGTTCGGAGGAGAACATGAAGAAGGCACTTACGCGGGTCGTTATCGGGATGGACCCCCACAAGCGGTCGGTCACGATCGAGGTCATGTGCAGCGATGAGTCGATCGTCGGGACAGGCCGATTCAGCACTGACGCGCAGGGCCACGCCGCGATGTTGCGGTACGTCGAGGCGTGGCTGGACCGAATCTGGGCCATCGAGGGCTGCCAGGGCATCGGCCGGCACGTGGCCAACCGGCTCCTCGCTGAGGGCGAGCGGGTCGTCGACGTGCCGCCGAAGCTGTCCGCCCGGGCACGCATGTTCGCTACCGGACAGGGTCGCAAGACCGATGCGACCGATGCGCACTCTGTCGCCCTGGTCGGCACCCGGATGGCCGGCCTTCGTCCCGTCATCAACGATGAGCAGCTCGCTGTCTTGCGGGTCTTGGTCGACCGGCGTCGCTCTCTCGGCGATGAGCACACCCGCACGATGTCGCAGGTCGACCACCTGCTGCTGGAGCTCATCCCCGGCGGAGCCAAGAAGGACCTGTCCGCAGCGCAGGCCAAGGCCCTACTCGCGACCGTTCGCCCCCGCGACCTTGCCGGCAAGACCCGCCGCCGCGTCGCGGCGGAGCTGATCGCTGACCTCGAGCGCATCTATCAGCGCAAGAAGGCGGCGAACAAGGAGCTCACCACCCTCGTCGAGGCCACCGGCACCACGCTGATGGACCTGCACGGGATAGGCCCGTCCGGGGCCGCCCGTCTCCTGGTCGAGGTCGGCGACATCACTCGGTTCCCGGACAAGAACCACTTCGGGTCCTGGACCGGTACCGCACCCATCGACGCCTCCTCCGGCGACAACGTCCGGCACCGGCTCTCCCGCGGCGGGAACCGACAGATCAACCGGGTCCTGCACGTCATGGCCACCGTTCAGCTACGCAACCCCACCGAAGGACGCGCCTACTTCGACCGCAGCAAAGCCCGCGGCAAGACCTCGAACGAGTCGATGCGGCTGCTCAAACGCCGCCCGTCCGACATCGCCTACCGGACCATGATCAACGACGCCGCTCGACACATGACGACGGGCCCGGGAGGGCAACGGGGCAACGTCTCTGACTCCAGCGCGGCTGGCCTACAACCCCACACCAGCACTTCGGATAAGCCACTTCCCGGACCCGCCACCACCAACACTACGACGACACTGCCAGCCGCGTCTTGACACAGAGGGGTGCCATGAGGGTGCGTCACAGCGGGTGGGGAGCAGCACCTTCGAGTCGTCTTAGGAGAGCCGCACGCTGGCGGTCGGCGACGATTGCCGGCGGAGGGCTGCCCCAGACTTGAGTCTGGGTCGTTGACGTGTCTCCGCTGTCCCCGGGGGCGGTGGCGCCCGATCTCGGGGTCGTTGCAAGCAGATGGTCCGATGCGCGAGGCCCACCGCGTGGATAGCGTCTAGACATTATTCGGGCTGCCGCAGTTCAGGGCTGAAATGCTGTGCGATCGCCGCCTGGCCCCGACCCCGCCGGGGCGCGGATCACCTCATCCTGATCCGATGCGGCCTTCGGGTCGGCGACGCGACCCGGCTGTCCTACGACTGCCTCGTCACCGACCCCCAAGGCGCGCCCCATCTGCGGTACGTCAATCACAAGATGAACCGCGAGGTCCTCGTGCCCGTCGACGAGCAGCTGCGCACCCTGATCACCGCCCAGCAGGCACGCCTCACCCCGCCCCGGCGGGCCGTCACGGTCAAGGGCCACTTCCCGACCCAGCAGGCCCCCTTGAAGCCCCTGTACCTCGTCACCCGAGGCATGGACCCCAAAGGCACCGGACAGGCACGATGGACCATGCGGTGGAAGCCAGCGCTGAACGCGTTCGCCGTCACCTTCGCCGACCGCATGCCGGCCGCCGAGAACCTCTAACAAGATGAACGCCAGAACCACCGTTCGTCGGACAGACCCGACTCACACGTTGGGTGTGCAGGTTCCGATCACGGATCTGGAGACTTGGCCTCGTCACACGAGAATCACATCGGATGTCGATACCGTGATTTTCATGCGTGTGCTGGTTGTCGAAGACCACAAGCGGATGGCGGCATTGGTGAAACGCGGCCTCGAGGAGGAGGGGTACAGCGTCGACATCGCCGTGGACGGTGCCGAAGCCGTCTGGAGCGCAGCGGAGGTCTCGTATGACGCCGTCGTCCTTGACGTGATGCTTCCCGAGCTCGATGGGTTTGAGGTCTGTCGCCAGATCCGGACTGGCGGATGCTGGGCGCCTGTGCTGATGCTGACGGCTCGAAAGGGGGTCGCGGACCGCGTCCACGGCCTGGACGCAGGCGCGGATGACTACTTGGAGAAGCCCTTCAGCTTCGTCGAGCTTGCCGCACGCTTGCGAGCCCTCATCCGCCGAGGTTCCCCGATCCGTCCAACTGTCCTTCAGGTCGGTGATCTTCGTCTTGATCCCGCTACGCACCAGGTGTGGCGGGGGGAGACGGAGTTGCTCCTGACGGCGAAGGAGTTCGCCTTGCTGCAGTTGTTCTTGGCCCATCCCGGCGAAGTCTTGTCGCGCACCAGGATTCTCGAGGCCGTGTGGGACTTCGCGTTCGACGGCGTCTCGAACGTGGTGGACCAGTACGTCGCATACCTTCGACGCAAGATCGATCGTCCTTTCCACCGATCTGACCTGGAGACGGTGCGCGGTGCCGGATACAGACTGCGGACCTCTTCGACCGAGACCGTCCGAGCAGGCTGAACGTGCCTCTGCGCATCCGCCTCGCGCTCGTCGTGGCCGCTGCGGTGGCCGTGCTGTTCACCGGCGTCGGTGTGGTGTTCCTGCACCGACTGCAGGCGGGACTGGACAGTGCGGTCGACACGGCCCTTCGCGCACGCGCCGACGTGCTCTCCTCGCAGGTCGGCTCCCCCTCCGGTGCTGGATTCCAGGACGCAGGTGCGGCGGGTCTGCTGCCGCCCAACGAGGCACTCGCGCAGCTGATCAGTGACAACGGCACCGTCCTGGATTCCAGCGAGGGAGCGAAAGGGACGTTGCTGTCGCCCGCACAGCTAAGTACGGCACAACGCGGACCGCTGAGCCTGACCTCCGTATCAGCCGGTGACAGCGTCAGGCTACTGGCGCTGCCCCTCTCCGGTGCGGGAACCCTTGCCCAGGTCCTCGTCGTGGGCACCTCCCGAGACCTGACGGAGGCGGCGCTGGCGCGGGCGCGGGCGCTGCTCCTGATCGCCGGGCCGCTGGTCGTGCTGGCCAGTCTGATGGGCGCGTGGAT
>JAABUR0100004650.1_pt1 | contig 18186 bp, 16 predicted proteins | sample 5560091 | NCBI WGS metagenome assembly JAABUR01 (sample SAMN10711879, study PRJNA513375) | rock metagenome | isolation source: Antarctica rocks | place: Antarctica: Victoria Land, University Valley sud | reverse complement strand
CCAGGGCCCCGACATGCGCCTGTACCGGCGCCTCACCTACGGGCGCCTGGCCGAGTTCAACGTGCTCGACACGCGTGAGTACCGCGACGACCAGGTCGACGATCCCGAGCGCTTCACCCCGGGGCGGACGATGACCGGCGAGCAGCAGGAGGACTGGCTGTTCGACGGGCTGGCGGGCTCGGGCGCGCGCTGGAACGTGCTGGCCCAGCAGGTCTTCTTCGGCGAGCGCGACTTCGTGGCCGGCCCCGGGACCAACTACAGCAACGACGCGTGGGACAACTACGTGCCCGCGCGGCGGCGCATCACCGACTTCCTGGCCGACAGCGCCACGGCCAACCCGATCGTGCTCACCGGCGACGTGCACGCCAACTACGTCTCGAACATCGAGCGCGACTTCAGCGAGCCTGAGTCCTCCGAGCTGGTGGCCACCGAGTTCGTCGGCACGTCGATCAGCACCGGCGGCGACGGGGTCGACCAGTCGGCGGGCGATCAGGTGGTGCTCGCCGAGAACCCCAACATCGTGTTCGTCAACCGCCAGCGCGGCTACGTGCGCTGCACGCTGGACCGCGGGCAGTGGCGCACGGACTACCGCGTCGTGAACTTCGTCACCCGGCCGGGGGCACCCGTGCGCACGCGCGAGTCCTTCGTCGTCGAGGACGGCGTTCCCGGCGCCCAGGAGGCCTGAGATGCCCATCGTGATCCGACGCTTCCTACCCGCCGTGGCCGCGCTGACCGTCGCGGCCGCCCTGGTCGCCGTCGCGCCCGTCGCGGCCGCCCCCGTCCGGAGCCCACGCTCGAGGGCCGGGCGCTGTAGTCGTCGGCGCCCAGGCGCAGGCCGATCACGCGGTCGGTCGGCTCGGCCTTGGCGGTCAGCAGGATCACCGACGGGCGCTCGGGACCAGCCGACTGCGCGCGCAGGCGGCGCATCACCTCGAGCCCGTCCATCCCCGGCAGCATCAGGTCGAGGACGACGAGATCGGGACGCTGGGCCGCCGCGAGCTCGAGCGCCCGAGGCCCGTCGGCGGCGACTCGGGTCGTGTAGCCGGCGCGCTCGAGGTAGCGCGATACGACCTCGCCGATCGTGGGCTCGTCGTCGACGACGAGCACGGAGCCACGGCGGTGACCGTTCTCCATGTTCGAGATGATCCCACGCGGCCCTGAACAGATCATTACGAGCAGCCTCGCAGCCGGCCCTTGATGTCGCGACCGCGTTAGCTTCGCCCGATCGTCGCCGGCCGCACAGCGAGGCGCCTCCCCCAAGCGCTGCTCATCCTCGCGCTGGTCGGTCTGCTCGCGGGCTGCGGCTCCTCGGACGAGCTTCCATCGGCCGCCGAGCCGGCGGAGTCGCCGTCCCTGACCGCGGAGCCCGCAGGTTGGATGTGCTGAAACTGGGCGTCGCGATCGGGATGCGACGCGCCCTCGGTCATCTTGCGATTGGCCTGCAGGCTGTAGCCCAGCCCCCGAAGGAGCTTGGCGACCGTCTCGTGACTGACGCTATGACCCATCTCGCGCAGCGCACCGGCGAGCGTGCGCACGCTCTTAGGGGTCTCGTCTTGATTAGTGGCGGTGCGCCGTGTTGTGGTGTGTGAGGCAGGGGTGGTGTTGGGGTTGGCGAATCGGCGAGCATGTCGGGGCCGATGGTCGATGAGTCTGGGATCCGCGAGCGGTGGTTGACGGTGCGCGATGAGCTTGACGAGCGTGGCCGGCGGATCTGGGCGGCGGCGGAGGCGCGATCGCATGGTCTGGGTGGGATCGCTGCGGTGGTGCGTGCGACTGACATCTCGGAGTCGACGGTGCGCCGAGGGATCGCGGAGGTGCGCTCTGGTCAGCGGGCGCCGGCGGGTCGGGTGCGCCGGCGCGGCGCGGGGCGCAAGGCGATCTTAGAGCGCGATCCGGGGCTGCTGGAGGATCTGGAGGGCTTGATCGAGGGCGCCACGCGCGGGGATCCTGAGTCGCCGTTGCGCTGGACGAGTCGTAGCGTGGCCAAGCTGACCGATGCGTTGCGAGCGATGGGCCATGAGGTGGCCCCGAGCACGGTCGAGCGGCTGCTCAAGCGCCTGGGCTACAGCCTGCAAGCCAACCGCAAGACGCGCGAGGGCTCAGATCATCCCGACCGCGACGCGCAGTTCGAGCACATCGCCGAGGTCTCAGGCGCGGCCCTGGCCGCCGGAGAGCCGGTGATCAGCGTCGATACCAAGAAGAAGGAGCTGATCGGCGACTTCAAGAACGGCGGGCGCGAGTGGCGCCCGGGCGGCGAGCCCGAGCGGGTGCGCACCCACGACTTCAAAGACAAAGAGTTGGGCAAGGCGGTCCCCTATGGCATCTATGACGTCGGCCGCGACGAAGGCTGGGTCTCGGTCGGCGTCGACAACGACACTGCGCAGTTCGCCGTCGGGGCGATCGCCGGCTGGTGGGAGCACCTCGGCCAAGCGCGCTACCCCGACGCCAGCACGTTGACGATCACCGCCGACTGCGGCGGCTCTAACAGCTACCGAACGCGGCTGTGGAAGACCGAGCTCCAAGCGCTGGCCGACCACACCGGCCTCCAGATCCGCGTGCGCCACTACCCGCCCGGCACCAGCAAGTGGAATAAGATCGAACACCGCCTCTTCAGCCACATCTCGATCAACTGGCGCGCCAAGCCGCTGACCAGCCGCCAGGTCGTCATCGACCTGATCGCCGCCACCACGACCACCACCGGCCTCAAGGTCTACGCCCGCCTCGACGAGAACACCTACCCCAAGGCGATCGAGATCACCGACGACCAGCTCGCCGCCGTCAACCTCACCGGCGACACCTTCCACCCCGAGTGGAACTACAAAATCACCCCAGCACTAAAAAAGACGTGAGCCCATAGGGTCGGAGCTCGGGGTTGGTGAACGGGTAGAAGTTCGAACTCAGCAGGGTGGCGTAGGGCCTGGTCGTCGCCGCGGCAGGGGGCGAATTCACGATCCCCGCAGCGGCGAAGTTCTGGCTGGCGATGCCTTGCGATACCTCGACGGCCCGGATCCATGGGTTCAACCGGCACCGCCCGGGCACCCCACGTCGGCCATTGCGGCATTGACGGGTCAGCCGTTGAGCGCGAGGCAGCTTGCGCGTGCGCCGTCCCGGGCCCGTTCGAGGTGGCACCCGGCGAGCGGGTCGCCTGGACTTGCGTTTCCTGCCCCCGCCCGGTTTCGTGCCGTCGCCCGGTTTCGTGCCGTCGCCCGGTTTCGTGCCGTCGCCTGTCCCGAATGCCGGCGTGGTGATCGTGGTGGTGTCCAGGGTGACCGCACCATTCTGGGCGAGCGCTCTGCCGTCCAGCGTCGCCTGGGTTTTCATGGTGATGGAGGTCAGGGCGAGGATGTTTCCGGCAAATACGCTGCCCACGCCGATCGTCGCCGAGCTGCCGACCTGCCAGAACACATTGCGAGCCTGCGCCCCGCCGATCAGACGGACATGGCTGACGGCGCTGGAACCCACGAGCAGCGTCGATCCGGCTTGAAAGACGAACACGGCATTGGGATCGCCCTTGGCATCGAGAGTCAGATCGCCGTTGAGGCCAATCGAGGTCGGCGAGTTGTAGACCCCTGGCGCCAGCGTGCGCCCCGCGAGGTCGACGAAGATCGTCTCGGTCGAGCTTCGCCCCGCAGCGTTGTTGTAGGCGACCGTCAGATCGTTCTTGGCCTGCCGGGCGATGCTGCCGCCGCGATAGATCGCGCTCGGCGCGACCACGGTTCCCGGCCCAAACCCAGTCACCGCGGTGCCCGGGCTGACACCAAGATCGCCCCTGATCAAGCTCGGTCCCGCATTGGTGACGGTGCTGCCCGCCAGCACCGCGAAGCCGTCAGCTCTCCCCAGCGGCACCGAGGCGGCCTGAGCGCTCGAGGCGAGCGTAGCCAGCACCAGCAACCCCCCCAACAGCCCACGGCCGGCGGCCAGCGGCCCCATGCGGCTGAACGCGGCGCGTCCTGACCTACAGAATGCCCAGCCAGCTGCATTCGCGAGCATTGCGCTCTCCTCAAGTCTGATGCGAGCGGACCTTCAAGGTCCGCGCACGAAGTCGCCTGGCGCGGCGCCAGACGGGATTCCCTACTCCAATATCGAAGACCGTACCAAGAACAGGCAGTTAGCTATGACTGACTTGTGACATGTTGGAGAATCCGGCGTCCGGCTGGGCCTTCCTGACCAACTATGCGTTGCCCGTGGCGGCGTCTCTCGCGCACACGCGCGCGTGGCCTGACCTGAATGCCGGGCAGGCAGTCGCGGGCACCGTCAGAGTCCTGACCGATGGTCACGCCGCGAACCCTCGCGGCGCCTACCCGCACCCGGCGCGCGCGACGATGCCCCGGGGTAAGTCGTGGTGGCTCGCCGCCGGCGGACCGTTCGCGTTGCTCGCCGCGGCGGGCTGGGTGGGCTGGCGGCGCCTCGAGCCGGTGCGCGCCCGGGCGATGTTGGGCCGCCGCGACTACGACCCCCGCGGCTCGGATCCGCGCGAGTGGGCGCGCCCGCGCGACCTGCGGGCCCTGATCGTCAAGACCCGGACCCCGGCCCGCTTCACCCTCGGCCAGCTCGACGGGCGGCTGCTCGCATCAGACGCCGAAGCCCACGCCGCGGTGATCGCCCCGACCCGGTCGGGCAAGACGACGCGCTGCATCATCCCGTGGCTGCTAGAGCACGACGGCCCCGCCGTCGTGACGTCGACCAAACGCGACCTGGTGCAGGCCACCGGGGCGTGGCGGGCCGAGATGGGCGAAGTGCACGTGTGGGATCCCGGCGCCCCGGATTCGGCGTGCTGGACGCCGCTCGATCGTTGCGAGGAGTGGGGTTATGCGATCCGCCAGGGTTTGTGGCTCGCCGACGCCGTCGGTCTCGGCGATCACCACGCCGCCCGTTTCTGGAACGGGGAGGCGGCGAAGCTGCTCGCCCCTCTGCTGCACGCCGCGGCGCTCGGCCCGAGACACATGGAGGCGGTGATCGGCTGGCTCGATGAGCGCGAGATCGACGAACCGACCGAGATCCTGGCGAGCGCGGGGTCGCCCGCCGCGTCGCGGCTGCTGGGAGCCATCGCGGGGCTCGACGATCGCAACCGCGGCACGATCTACATGTCCGCCGGCGCCCTGATCTCGGCCTACCGCCACCCCGACGTGCTCGCCACCGCCCAGTCGGGGTTCGATCCCGTGAAGTTCCTCGACGGCGGCGCGCACACGCTCTACATCTGCTCCCCCGCGCGGCGCCAGGCCGAGCTCGCGCCGCTCGTGGTGTCGATGCTCTCCACCCTGCTCGAGACCGCGGCCCACAAGGCGACCGCCCAGGGCGCCCCACTGTCGCCCACGCTGCGGATCCTGCTCGACGAGGCGGCGAACATCGCCCCCCTCTCAGAGCTCCCGGGCCACCTCTCCCAAGCGGCGGGGCACGGAGTGCGGATCGCCACCGTGTGGCAGTCACTCGCCCAGGCCCGCGAACGCTACGGCGACGGCGCCGACGCGATCCTCGCCAACTCGACCGCGAAGCTGTTCATGGGCCCGATCACCGACAACACCACCCGCGCCTACGTCGAACAGCTCCTCGGCCAGGAGCTCGACGAGCACGACGACCACCACGCCTGGCGGCCCAAAGCGCCCGCCCAGGCCCTGCAACAGCTCGGCGACGACCGCGCCCTGCTCGTCTCGGGCTCCCTCCCCCCCGCCGTCGTCCGGCTCGAGCCGTTCTGGAAGAACCGCCAGCTCAAAACGCGCAGCGGCGCGTAAGTCGGGGTACCCTGGAGGGCGTGGAACGTGGTGCAGTCACCGTGCGCGCAGGCAAGTCGGGCGAGGTCGTGCTCCCCGACGAGATCCACCAGGAGCTCGGGATCCGCCAAGAAGGCGGGTTCTACCTCGTCTTGCGTGAAGACGGGGTGATCGAGCTGGTCCCCGAGGTGGACACCGACCAGCGCAGCGACGAGTGGCACGAGCGCCAGCGCAGAGGGCTCGCTGAAATTGCCGCCGGCGAGGGGACGGTGCACAAGGACGCCGCGGCTATGGAGGCGCATCTGGACCGGATCGCCGGCGATTGAAGTTCAACACCTCGCCTCAATTCGATTCGCACTGGAAAGACTTCCCGCGCGAACACCGCGAGCTCGTCAAGCCGGGGTCTATGGAGAGTTCGTTCGGAAAACCGGGCTAAGCCGCGCGTCCCGGGTCTCCTGAGCGGAGTACAGGGCGCCGGACGCTGCGGCGTTGGTCGTGCGGGGTTCCGGTAGCAAACGGCGCGAAAGCCTCTTCCGGCCTTCAGTTGCTGTCGGGGCGTTGACGAAGGTCCGTCACCCGATCTGCTTCGTGAGGTAGAAGCACTCGTCGGCATGCTCAATGACTACGTCGCTGTGATCGTTCCGCTGCGTCCACCGGTCGATGACCCGGCCGTGACCCCAGTGGGCATAGCCGAGGCGTTCGTAGAGGCGCCGGGCGCCGTCGTTTTGCACCTCCACCGCGAGGCCGATGATCGGCGCCCCGCGCCTCGCGCCCTCGAGCTCCGCCGCCTGGATCATTGCGGTTCCGATTCCTTGGCCCTGAGGCCGTGCCTCTAGGGCGTTCATCTCGGCGGCGTCTTCGATCACTCGCCGCACCACCTCGTACTTGGAGCGAAGCAGCAACGTCACGCTTCCGACCACTTCGGCCCCACGCCATGCGAGCAGGTACACCGCTTCCTGACGCTGCTGACTCTCCCAACGCTCTTCGTGATGCCGCATGTCTCGGGGCCGCCAGTCTCCTCTTCGGAGGCCCTCAATGTCTTCGACGGTGCACGGCCGAACTTCCACGCTCACCCCTACAGGATGCCTCCACGGACAGCCGGGGTGCCCACAAGCGCCATGCTGTAACGAACGGTCCATGATCGGCAGCACACAGGATGTCGGGGCTGCAGGCCCATACCGGACGGCTACCGCAAGCGTCATGGACCCTGCGTCTAAGGCACCTTAGACGCAGGTTCCGTCCGCTGATCCGGCTACTAATCGTGCCGTGGCGTCCCCGCAACCCGCCGAAACCGCTTCTACTAACAAGCGCGAGGCCGGCGAGGCGAGCGTGGTAGAGATGGTGGCGCGCTACGTCGAGGACCTCAAGCACGCTCCGCTGGCGATGCGCACGCGCCAGGCGTACGCCAGTCACGTCGAGGCGTACGGCCGATGGCTGGCCCCCCAGCCGGCGGCGGCCGCGGCGCTGAGGGAGCCGCGGGCACGCGATCACGCAGCGCGCGACTTCAAGCGCTACCTCAAGCTCAAGCAGGGCTGGAAGCCAGCTTCGGTGAATCTGGCGCTCGCGGCCGTCGACCACTTCAACCGGTTTCTGGGGCTCGGGTCCGCGATCGTCTCGCGCGAGCCACTCGCGCAGACGGCGCCGCGCGCGCTCTCCGGCGACGACCAGCGCGCGCTGCTGCGGGAGACCGAGACCGGCAGGCCGCGCGATCGGGCGATCGTCGTGCTGCTGCTCTACACCGGGCTGCGGCTGACCGAGCTCGTCGCGCTCGACGTTGGTGATGCGCGGATCTCGGCGCGCAAGGGCCTGCTCGTCGTGCGCTCAGGAAAGGGCGACCGGTATCGCGAGGTGCCGCTCAACCAACCCGTCCGCGATGCGCTCGAGGCGTGGCTGAAGGTCCGCTCGACCCAGGTCACCGACGGCGAGCCGGCGCTGTTTGTTGGGCCGCAGGGGCGGCGCCTCTCGCCGCGGGCGGTGGACATGGTGATCCGGAACACAGCGCGCCGGGCGGGGCTGAAGCTGTCGGCTCATGTCCTGCGGCACACGTGCGTGACGAACCTGGTGCGAGGCGGCAATGACATCGTGTTGGTCGCAGAGCTCGCGGGACACCAGCGCCTCGAGACGACGCGGCGCTACAGCCTGCCGTCAGCCGCAGATCGCCAGGCCGCGATGGACCGGCTGGAGATCGAGCCATGACCCCGGACGCTCAGGTGCTGCGCTTCCCGTCGGGCGCCGGCGGGATGGGCGAGGAGGAGTATGGGCGGTTCTCGCGCGAGCTTTCGCCCGACGAGCTCGCGGGCTGCTTCTTCTTCAGCGACGACGACCGGCGGCGCATCGCCTCCAGGCGCCGCGAGACGAACCGCCTTGGGTTCGCGGTGCAGCTCGGCACGGTCCGATACCTTGGCCGGTTCCTCGAGGACCCCGCCGAGGTCCCCGGCAGCGTGCTCGCCTGGACCGGCCGCGAGATCGGTATCACGCCCGGCATGAGCCTCACGGGGTACGGCGACAGCGAGGCGCGCTGGGAGCATCAAGCGGAGATCCGACGCGTATACGGCTACACGCCGTTCGGCGACGACGGCGTGGAGGACGAGCTGTCGCTGTGGCTGCGCGCGCGGGCGTGGATGAGCGCGGAGAGCCACCGCGTGCTGTTCGCTCGGGCCGCCGAGCATCTGATAGCGCGCCGGATCCTGCTGCCCGGCTACACCACGCTCTGGCGGCTGGTCGGCAACGCGGGCGAGCACGCCGACCTGCGCGGCTTTGCGATGCTCGCCGACACCCCGACCCAAGAGCAGCGCGACCGTCTCGAGGAGCTGTTGCGCACGCCGACGGGCCGGCGGATCTCTGTGCTTGAGCAGCTGCGGCGGCCCGGCGTCGCCCCAACGATCGACGGCCTGATCAGCGGCCTCGGGCGAGTGCGGGAGCTGCGCGCGCTCGCCGACGGCCTCGGCGGCTTGGACGCGCTGCCCGTCGCGCGGCTGCGAGCGTTGACGGTCGACGCGGAGCGCTGCCGGCCCGCCGACATCGTGAAGATGAGCGACGCGCGCAGGATCGCGACGCTGATCGCGTTCGCGCTCACCACGACCGAGCGTGGCCAGGACGATGCCCTTGAGCAGTTCGATCGGCTGCACGGCGAGCTGCTGCTCCGCGTCCGCGCGCAAAGCCAACGCGAGCGCCTCGGCGACGGCGAAGCGATCGACGCAGCCGGCCGCACGCTGATGGACGCCTGCCGCATCGTGCTCGACGAAGGTGTCACGGAGCCCGTGCGCGACGCCGTGTTCGCCGCGGTGCAGCGCGAGCAGCTCGTCGCGGCGGTCACCGCGATGAGCCGCCTGGCTCGGTCGCCGGATGACCGAGCCCGCGAGCTCGTAGTCTCGCGCTACCGCGGTGTGCGGCGCTATCTCCCTGCGCTGCTTGACACGATCACGTTCCTGGCCAACGACGCCGGCGAGCCTGTTCTCGACACGCTCCGCGCCCTGACGGAGACTGCGGGCCGTCGTGCGCTCACCCCCAGCGTTCTGCCCATGGAGTCGGTGCCACGCCCCTGGCGTGTACTCGTCGAGCCCGAGCCGGGGAAGATCGACCGCGCGGCGTACACGATGTGCGCGCTGGAGGGCCTGCGTGACGCGCTGCGTCGCCGCGACGTCTACGTCGCGCCGAGTGAGCGCTACGCCGACGCCCGCGCGAGCCTGCTCGGCGACGCGGCGTGGGAGGTCTCGCGCGAGGACACCCAGCGCTCGCTCTCGCTGCCGCCGCAGCCTGGGCCGTTTCTTGAGCAGCTCGGCAGCGACCTCGACGACGCCTACCAGCGCACCGTCGAAGGGCTCACGCCCGAGCATCCAATCCACGATCTCGCCGTGGGCGAGCTCCGCGTCGAGCAGCTCGACGCGCTACCTGAGCCCGCGACGCTCAGTGCCCTGCGCGAGCGCGTCGACGGCCTGATGCCAGCCGCTGATCTGCCCGACCTCGTGCTCGAGATCGCCGCCAAGACAGGGTTCATCGACGAGTTCACCAACGACCAGGAACCGGGCGCGCAACTCGCGGATCTCCCGACCAGCCTCTGCGCGGTTCTCGTCGCGCAGGCGTGCAACGTCGGCTACAAGCCGCTCGTTGACGAAAGCAACCCCGCGCTGCGCGAAGCCCGGTTGCGGTACGTCGCGCAGCGCTACCTTCGGCCCGAGACGCTCGCCGCAGCGAACGCCAGGATCGTCGACTTCCACGCCAAGCTCGCGCTCGCCGAGCGCTGGGGCGGCGGCGAGATCGCGTCGATTGACGGGCTACGGTTCGTCGTCCCCAGGCGCACTATCCACGCCGCCTACAACCGACGCTACTTCGACCGTCGCCGCGGCGTGACGCTGCTCGGCACGACCGCCGACCACTACGCCGGGCTGCACACGATCGTGATCACCGGCACCCAGCCCGACGCCCCATACATCCTTGACGGGCTGCTCGACCCCAAACCAGCGTCCGGCCGCGCGAGATCGTCACCGATACAGCCGGGTACACCGACGTCATCTTCGGCCTGTTCCGCCTCCTGGGCTACCAGTACTCGCCGCGGCTCGCCGATGCTGGCGCCGCGACGTTCTGGCGCCTGAACTCCACCGACCATGGCCCGCTGAACAACCTCGCGCGCCACCAGGTCAACAGGGTGCTCGTCGAGCAGCACTACGACGACCTGCTGCGCGTCGCCGGCAGCCTGCTCCAGCGCCACACGACCGCCAGCCAGCTCGTCCGCGCCCTGCGCAGCCACACCCGCCACCTCGCCTCCCTCGCCCGCGCGCTGCAACACGTCGGGCGCGCCGCGAAAACGATCCACCTCCTCGACTACTGCAACGACCAGCCTTTCCGCCGGCGCATCCTGACCCAGCTCAACCGCGGCGAGAGCCGCCACGCCCTCGCCCGCGACGTCTGCCACGGCCACCGCGGCGAACTACGCCAGCGCTACCGCCAAGGTCAAGAAGAACAACTCGGCGCGCTCGGCCTGATCGTCAACGCGATCGTCCTCTACAACACGATCTACACCCAACGCGCCCTCGACCACCTCACGAACTCCGGCCTAGCGATCGACGACGCGGACATCGAGCGGCTCAGCCCCCTCGCCACTGACCACATCACCCTGACCGGACGCTACCGAATCGCGCTCCCAGAAGCGCTACGCGATCACGGCGCCTACCGCGAGCTCAACACCACGCCCGCCCTCGCCGCTTAGGCCGGTTTTCCGCACGAACTCCCTATAGACCCCCGTCTTCGCGCTCTTTGACCTTCTCGGCCCGACATCGTCGCCGACGAAGCAGCGATCGCCGGCGTCGCGCCCGTCACCCACGCCCACGTCAACTCGCTCGGCCGCTACGAACTGCACCGCCAACCGCCGCCCGCAGATCAGCTCCGACCGCTACGCCGCCCCGACGCCAACGACCGAGCGACCCCAACGCCACCGCTCGGCGTCAGTGGCGACAAACACTAAGCGTTGGATTTCGCGCCGATGATGGCGCTACCCCGTCTCCAAGGTCAGCTACTGCACCCTTCTCACCGGTCGGCGGGCGGCGCACGATCCGCCCCGCGGATCGTCTAAGACACATCACCTCCCGCTCACGCGGCGAATCATTGGATCAAAAGACTGTGCACGCGCTGGTCGGCTGGAAGCTGAGCACCGGGTGCAACTCGATGCCGTTGTAGCCGGGGTCGACCATTTTCTGGCCGTGAAGCTGGTCGTAGAAGCCGACGCCGGTGATGGTCGCGCTGCCCTTGCGCGGCGAGAACTCGCTGCCCGGGAAACCGCACGCCGTGAACAGCGCGTTGCGCGCGTTGGTCATCTCGGTCTTGCGGCGTTTGCCGCACTGAGGCAGAACGAACTCGACGATCATCCTCTTTCCGGTGGCCGGGCCGGCCACGATGAGGTGGATGTCGTTGTCGGGCTCGGCCTTGAAGCTCACCAAGTTCACGTTGATCCGGTAGATCCTCTGCTCGACGGGAGCGATGCGCGGTCGCTTGGAGTCGGCGTCTGTCAAGCCTGGATTGGGCAAAGCCAGCAGCGACTTTACGCTCGATCGGCGGGCGGTATTGCCGATGTTCTTGGCAGCCGGGTCACCAAGCCGCTTTACATCACCGCGGTAGGAGCTGCACTTGACCTTCGCAGCGGCCGCGGGCGGTCCGGTCGCAGCAGAGCCCGTTCCCGCCCCTAGAACACCTGCTCCCGCGACCAGCGCGACCGTACCGGCCGCGATCAACTTCGACGGTAAACGCATGGTCTTCCCCCCGTTTTGCCTTAAGGCCAAGTGACCAACTGCTCGCGGAAGATCACACGACCACCGCGCCACCACAGTACCGCTGAACCGACGACCCTCGTCCCCGAGGGTCGCCGACGAGGTTTCGCGCATGCAGTCCTGGACTGCCCATCATGCTCGAGCATCTCAACGTCCGGGTAACAATGAAGCGGTGGGCACGCGGCTGTCCTAGCGCGTCGTCCGGGGAGATTGTGCGGTCGCACCGCTGGAGGCGCCCGGGTCGCGCGCGGTGATGGGTCTCGCTCTGGACAGCTTCAGGGTAGGCATCGCGGATGCCTCTGCAAGCCCTTGCGGGCTTCGCTGCGCGACCCTGACGGGTTCCGTGGCACCCTCGGATGCCTGCCTACGCTGTCATGAGCGAGCCCCATCCCGCACCCTATGACCCGCAACGCTGGCGCCGCGAGCGTTGGGACGAGCCCGGAACGCTCTACTTCTGGTCGGGGCGAGAGGGCAAGTTCGAGGCGTTCTCAAATTTCGCGCCGACGCCGTTTTCGATGGTCTCCTGGCGCGACCCTGCCCAGACCCTGAGTTACCCGACGGGCGAGCATGCCTTCCAGGCGGCCAAGGCCGCCACCGAAGTCGAGCTCGAGCGCATTCGGCTCGCGCCGACGCCCCTGGCGGCCAAGCGCGCCGGCCGCCGAGTCGCGCTGCCCGGTGACTGGGACCGCCGTCGCGTCCACGTGATGCTCGCAGTCGTGCGCGCGAAGTTCGCCGACGGCGACCTGCGGGAGCTCCTGCTCTCAACCGGCGACCAGCTGTTCGCCGAAGACTCCCCCTACGACGCCCTCTGGGGCTGTCGCGACCGCCGCGGCGGCTACACCGGCGCCAACCTCCTGGGCCGCGCCCTGATGCGCGTCCGCGACGAACTGCGCACCGCGTAGCAGCCGTCGACCAACGGCGCACGCCGCCGCCACAGGACCCGTGGACGCAATGACCGCGCCTGGGCGGCCAGACGCCACTTGCGCGAGGACACCGTCAGGCACGCACGACCCGGTGCGCTCGCGGCCGCCGCGAGGCACACGGATTTCGGGGGGGGGGGGGGCAGTTAAGGCCGCTCGTGGCCTCTTGGTCTGTAGATGGCCCTTCTTCGCCCCCGCTACCAGCCGCCCGTTCTGCGTTCTGAGCGCGAGGACCTAAACCTCGATGACTTCTGGTCGCCGGCACCCAACTTCGATAGCGACTCCACAGCAGGTCCTGGTGGCGCCGAGGACAGCCAGAGCACGCTCTCAGACAGCCACGAGCTCGCGACCAGTGACGAGAGCGCAGACGCGCCCTGCTCACCCCCGGATCCCGTCTGCGAACCACACGCCACGGACCTTCCGCTCGAGGAGCCCTCGCCGACGGAGCATCGCCGACCCGAATCAGACCGCGATTGCCTAGACGAGCTCGACGAGGACCTCGACGACGATCAGACGCCCGCTGAGCCATTGCGTTCGCCGGCGCCGCCGGTTGCGTCGCGGCGCGACCATCGGTCGCACCGGCCTCGGTGGGCCCCCGCGTCGCGTCCGGCCCGTCCGGCGCGTCAGGCGAGGGTCAGGCGGCGCCCGCAGTCCCCCAGCGGCGGCGCGTCGCCGTGGATGGCCATGGTCGTGGGGAGTGCATTGGCGATCGCCGCAGCGTCGCTGACGGTCCTGGTCTTGGTGCTATCGGCCCGCCCCTCCGCCGACGACGTCTCGCCTTCGCCCGCCCGCACGCCAGCTAGAGCGTCCTCGCCGACGCGAACGCCTGCCGATGCGCGCCGGGCGCGCCGTCATCGGCGATCGAAAACGACGAGCGCGCGCGCTGCGCGCCGGAACCTCGGCAGGGTCGCTACCGCGCCCAGAAGCCCATCGCAGCCGACCGAGACAGCTTCGACATCCGCGCCCGCGGGCGGCACCGCCTCGCCGTCACCACCAGCGCCTACGCCGCAGCCCCGCGGTACCCCACCCGCGTCATCGAGCGCGCCGTCGCCCGCCCCGCCCGGCGGCGGCGGCGGCGGGGCGGGCGGCCAAGAGTTCGGCTTCGAGCGATGAGCGCCGGTGTCCCCCAGATGATCTCGTTGCGGCGGTTGCGCTGGTCGGCGCGCGCTCCGCGTATCGCCGGCGCCGGCGCCATAGCGCTGCTCGCCCTCGCCGGCGTACGCGGCGTCCTCTTTCCGCCGACGCCCAGCGTTCCCGCCGCGCCCAAGCCAGCGCCGCAGGACATTGCCCTGGAGGGCTTCGCGACGGAATTCGTGCGCGCGTACCTGACCTTCGATCCCGACGCCCCCGAGGCCCCCGAGGCCCACCAGCGTGCGCTCTCGCCATTCGTCGGCGAGGGCGACCTGGGCAGCGATGCCGGCGCCGCACTGCCGGCCAGCGACGAGGCGTCCGCTCAACGAGTGCTATCCGCGCAGGCCGTCCAGTCCCAACCCACCGTAAGCGGTCAGGCACGCATCGTGACCGTCGCCGCCCACGTCGACGTTCGCGACGGCCCGCTGTTTCTCGCGGTCACCGTCGCGCGCAGCCCCAGCGGTGAGTTGCGCCTGCTCGACTACCCGGCGCTGGTCGGGGGGCCGCTGGCGACCGCCGACGCCCAGTTGCCTGACCGCGAAGACGTCGAGATCCCGGCGATCGCCACGCTGGCGCGCAGAGCGATCGCCAACTATCTGCGCGGCGACCTGCCAAACCTACGCGCCGATCTGGTCTCCGACGCGACGGTGACCTTGCCCGCTCAGGCGATGCGCGTAGAGGAGATCGCCGCGGTGCAGTGGGCGTCGGCGCGGCGCGAGGCCGTCCAGATACGCGTCGTCGCCGCCGACGAGACGGGCGCGACCTGGACCTACAGCTACGAGCTCGGCGTGCGCCAAGAAGCCAGCGACTGGCGCATCGCGTGGATCGACACGCTGGCCACCGAGACCTAACCACCACCCATCCACCACCCCTTCAAGGAGGACCAGCGCCCATGCTTTACAAGACGTTCCTCATCCTCATCGCCGCTGCGCTCGTGCTTACCGTCGCCGCACCGGTCGCCCACGCCGCGGCGGGCGAGACCACCGTCATCGCGCAGGCCAGCCCGAAGGCCTCCGGGCCGGTTGAGCCTCGCGCGAGCAAGAAGGGCACCGCGAACTCGGGCTCGGAGAGCGGGACGAGTGCCGAGAAGGCCGGTCGGGAGCTGGGAAAGATCATCTTCGCCTGGGCGGGCGCGATCGTCTTCTCGCTCGCCGCGCTGATGGTCGTCGTCGCCGTCGGGCGCCGCAACATCGGTGAGCTGGTCACCGTGTTCATGGTCACCGGCGCCGGGTCGCTGTTCGTCCTCAACAACGCCGCCGGCGCGCAGCGGCTCTTCCAGGCGATCATCTCGAAGATCACCTGAACCGCGCCGGCGCTTTTCAGGGCTACTGATGTCGGAGCGAAGTCAAGACCGCCAGGCGGGGCGGGCGGTGCGCAGCTTCCGCGAGGTCTTTCAGATCGAGCGGCGGCTGTTCAAAGTCGATCGCTGGCGGATCCCGCTGCGATCGGGTCTCGAGGTGCGCGCGATCGTTTACGCGATCGCCTGCTACGCCGGCCTGCTCATCGCGCGGGGCATCCCGCCGGTCGCGGCGCTGCACGACCTGCTGCCCGCCCCGATCGGGTGGCTGATCCTGCCCGTCGGCGGCGCGCTCGCGCTCGCGCGCTTCCGCCCCGACGGGCGGATCCCCCACCACGCCGCCTTGAGCGTCGCGCGGTGGGCGCTCTCCCCGCGGGCGCTGGCCGGCCTGCGCCCCGAACGCGGGATCGGCCGCCCAACGCTGGCCATCTCAGACGTCGTGATGTGCGCCGACTGGCGCGACGGGGACCGCCCGCTGCACGGCGACGTCGTCGGACCGGCGACTATCACCGCGCGCCGGCACGCCCGCTTGACCGCGACCAGGGGCGACGCGGTACTCGAGGTCTCACTCGACGGACCTGCGCTGGGCCGCGGCCACGTGCTCGACTTGGTCGCCGGCGAGCGCATTGAAGTGCGCTCGTGAGCCAGGTCCGCGCCCCGGTGGAGTGGGTGGACGGCAACCTGCTCTACGGCCCGGGCCGCCGCGACTGCTGGGCGCTCTACCGCGTGGCGATGCGCTCCTACACCGGAATGCCGACCCAAGGCAAGCTCGAGCTCGCCGGTCTGCTCGAATCGTTTGCCTACCGCATCGGCGCCGACTTTCGCCTCTTACGCGTTCATCGCGCGTTCGACGCCGACAGCTACGTCGCCGCCGCCCAGACGACGTTTGATGAGGCGCGCGGGCAGCGCACGGTGTGGGAGCGCTACCTGCGCCTGCATCACCGGGCGCTCTCGGCGCGGGGAATCGTTCAGCCCGAGTGCTACCTCGCCGTGCGCTTGCACGACGCGCAGCGCACCGCGGCCGATCACCTCGTCGACGCGCTGGCCGGCGGCCCGCGCGCGTTGATCGCGCGGGCCCGCCAGGCACTCGAGCGCCCCGCCGCCCTGCAGACCCAGACCGAGCGCGACCAGATGCTCGCGCGCGAGCACCGCGTCTACGAACGCTGCCTGGCCTACCTCGACGTCGAGCGCGCGACCAGCCCCGAAGTGCAGTGGCTGCTCAAGCGGCCCTACACGCGCGGGATCGGCGAGCCGCCCCTCGACGCGTATTGGAGCTCGCAGGCCATCGAGATCGAGACGCCTGACGGCGGGCCTGCGCAGTGGCTGCCGCGCGGCGGGGAGGTCCTGCGCCTCCACGATGGCCTGGTCGAGCGGGGCATCACCAAGCTGGTCGTGCGCTCCGAGCACGGCGAGTCTCACCAGGCCTTCCTCGTCCTCGGCGCGCTGCCCGACGTGGCGTGGCTGCCCGGCGACGCCGAGGTCATGTTCTCGCCGGTCGACGGGCTTCCCTTCCCGGTCGACATCTCGCTGTATTGCCAGTGGCTGGGAAACCGGCAAGCCCGAGGGCTGGCTGAGAAGCGCAAGGTCGACGCCGCCAACCAGCTGCGCGAAGAGCTCGAGGGCTCAGAGCACGGCCCCACCGAGCAAAGCTACGAGCGTCCCGAGACCGCACGCGAGCTCGAGACCACGCTCAACGCGCCCGACCGCCCGCCGCTCCTCCCAGGGGCGGTGACGATCGCCGTCGGAGCCCCTGACGCCGACACGCTCGCCGAGCGCGTCGAGCAGCTCCGCGACGCCTACGGCGCGATCAGCCTCCACCAGCCCGCCGGGGAGCAGCACCGCCTGTTCCTGGGCTGCTTTCCCGCCGGCCGATTTCCGGTCGCCGACTACCTGACGCCCTACACGGTCGAGCAGGTCGGCGCGATGATGCCCCACGCGACCACCCGCGCGGGCTCAGACCGCGGCCTCCACCTGGGCTACACGATCGGCGGGGGCGCCCAGCCGGTGCTCTTAGACCTCGCCGAGGCCGCCCAGCATGATCGCCCGCCGACCATCTATCTAGTCGGCACGCTAGGGACCGGGAAGACGGTCACGCTCATGCTGCTGCTCTACGGCGCCGCGCTGGCCGGATCGCGGATCGTCGACATCGACCCCAAAGGCACCGAGCGCCAGCCCGATCACAAGCTCTCAGCGCTGCCCGGCATGGAAGGGCGCATCGAGCGCATCGAGCTCAGGGGCGACGGCACCCACCGCGGCCTCCTCGACCCCCTGAGGGTCGCCGCGCCCGAGTCGCGCTTTGACATGACCGTCGGGTTCCTCGCCGATCTGCTGCCCGCCGATAACGGAGAGTGGCTGGTGGCCATCGAGGAAGCCGTAAAGCAGGTCCTCGACCGTCACGGCCCCGACGGCCACCCGACCTGCAGCCACGTGCTCGAGGTGCTCGCCGCCGGCGACGACCCCGCCCGGGCCGCTGGCCGAGCGCTGGGCGTGCATGCCGACTCCGGACTCGCGCAACTCGGGTTCGCCGACCCCGCCCGGCCGCCGGCGGCCATCGGTCAGCGTCAGATCGTGCAAATCCAGGTGCGCGGCCTGCCGCACATCGGCGCCGGCGTCCACCGCTCCGAATTCACAAGGGAAGAAAGGATCGGCCAAACCGTTCTGCGGCTGATCGCCCTCTACGGCATGCGCGTCGCCTCGGACAAGGAGCCGGGCCAGCACTCCGTGTTCTCCCTCGACGAAGCGTCGCGCATCCTCGCCGGCGGCGGCGGAGGCGCCGGCGGGATGGGCCTGCGGATGGTCGACGAGATGGTCCGCTGGGGCCGCAGCCTGCACGCCACCCCGATCCTCGCCTCCCAACTCGTCGGCGACGC
>JAABUR0100004648.1_pt1 | contig 18192 bp, 19 predicted proteins | sample 5560091 | NCBI WGS metagenome assembly JAABUR01 (sample SAMN10711879, study PRJNA513375) | rock metagenome | isolation source: Antarctica rocks | place: Antarctica: Victoria Land, University Valley sud | reverse complement strand
GCGGCAGCGGCTGCGAAGCACGGGCGGCCGGTGCAGGGGCGCCTGCGGCACGCTCGCCGCCGCGCGGCGGCCGGCCCGACGCGCTGCACAGGCGGGGCGCCTGCATGCGTGGGGGCCCAGCTCGCCGCTGCAGCGCGGGGGCTGCCCCGGCTAACCACGCATGCACCCCGCTTGTGGGCCAGCTAGCTGGGAGCAAGCCCACATTCATGCTGCCTGCTGCCAGCTTCCCCGCCGCGGGGCCTTGCGTACAGAAGCGCGCACCACTAGCAACGCGACACTGCGACGCGCTTCACGGCGGCGCCGGCGCGGCCAAGCACGCGCAGGCGGGAGCGCACGGGCGGGGGGCGCACCGGCGGCGCAGTGCGCGTGGCTGCTGGAGCACCTGCGCAGCTGCGCGACCGCCAGCGCCGCCGCCGCGTGCGGCCCGCTCCAGCCGCCCGGCGCGGCCGTGTCGGCGTAGAACCAGTCGCCCGCATCCGCCGCGGCCTCCGCGCCAAAGGCGCCGGTCGCCGCGCGCAGCTCCGCCTGCCGCCGGCGCGCCCGGTCGGCCGGGGCCCCGCGTTTTGTGCACCGCGGCGCGCCGCAGGGCCGGCGGGCCGTGCCTCAGCTCGCCGCGGCCGCGCGCTGGCGCTGGGGTGACGCATGCAGGGCAGCGCTCGGGGGGGCGGCGCGCCGACAGGGGAAGGCGGAGGGGCGGGCCTGCGCGGCGGCGACGCCGCGCTCGGCGTCCTGGGCGGCCGCGACCGCCGCGTCGCGCGCCTCCACCCGCTGCACGAGCGCGTCCATTGCCGCCCGGCGCGGCACGGGCGCCTGGCGCGCATCGTGCTCCGTTGCGCCGCCTGCGGCGCGCGCAGCCGCGCCGGCCGCGCCGCCGCCGCCTCCGCAGGCCGTCGCGGGCGCCTGCGGCGGTGCGTGGCAGGCGGCGGCCCCGGCGAGCGCGGCGCCCGCTCCGCAGCCGCCCCCGGCCAGCGCCGCACCCGAGTGCAGCGCGGTGCCGTGCATCGCGGGGGCTGCGCAGACGTCACGCGTGCCGCCGACGCGCCGGCATTGCTGGCAGCTCCACGCCTGCAGAGCCACAGGCGCTTGTTTTTGGCGCGGCGTGCGCTGCCAGTTATAAGCCCACCCCACAGGGCAAGGACAGCCCCAGCGTGCCGCTTGCTTGTAGCCTGAGACACAGCAGCGCTGCAGGGGGGGTGCAAGGGTTGGCCTGCCGGGCGCTCGAAATTGCAGTGCGGATCATTACCCGGTCTAGACAGATCTGCGAGCATATGCAGACGCAACACTGCCTGAACGTGCCAGTTTTTGAAAACAAAGTCTACTGCCACAAAGCAAGACGTCCAAAGTGCACACACACAGCTCAAATCGTTCCACCGGCCTGCATGTTGATGGCGCGCGTGTGCACAGCAAACTCTGCCGAGGTTGCTGCAGTCGAGGCCCACTCACCCTCACAAAGACGCAAGGCGGACAGGCGGAAGCTCAGCACCCATCCGCCGTCGGACAGCGCGCACTCCTGTCGCACCTCGACTGCGGACTGCAACACACTCCTCTCTGTCGGCTGGCTCGCCCCTTCCCAACCTCACCGCCCGTCTGGCGTTCTTACAGACTCACCCTGCAGGTGCCAACCCTAGACCCTCGATAAGCAGGCTGGGCTGCGGTGGCCGCAGCGGAAGTGTTGGCAACAACCCACCACCTGTGTCCTCGCTTGTGTGGGTCATAGCAGTGCAGGGCCCAGCAGCCGCGCCAAGGAAGCGAGTGCGGGCGCAAGGCGTGTGCCGCGCTTGGCGTGCACGGCCGGTGGCGCGTGCTCCGTGGCGTTGCCCATGGGCAGCATGCCTGGTCACTGGGGCTGCTTGAACAGGCGCGCTCGGCCGCCCTGTGGCTGGTTTCCCGCATGCCTTGGAGCATGCCTCCTACGCGCTACAGCGGTGCATGTCTGTGCGTGCAACGCCGCGCCGCTGCGCAGGCACACCAGCACTGCACATGCGCTCAGCGCCCGCTCGCACGTTGGCGGCGCGACCGCATTCTGCCACCGGCTGCCCTGCCGCGGCGCGCCTCGCCGCGCGGCGGCCCTGACGGCGCGCCCCCTGGGCGAGGACTGGCCGTGCAGGACACTGCGTGCGGCGGCGTGCCGCTGGGCGGCTGCAGCGCGCGCAGCCTGCCACATTGCAGTGCCTTGCAAAGCGGGTCTGCAGGCGAGCCTGGTGCGGGGTGGGATAGACACTGCGGCATACCGGGGTTGACCTGGCGCAGAGCCCCGTCACGCTCAAGTGGAGGCTGCGCTGCGCAGGTGGAGAACGCCATCAACCGCGCCACAAAGGAGAAGCGGCTGGCGCAGCTGACCGAGGCGCTGGAGCAGAGCACGGTGGTCTTTGGGCTGCGGTATAACAAGATATCGGTGCGCGCCCCCCTTTGCCTCCAGGCCCGGCGCTCGACCTCCCTACCTTGTGCAGCGCGCGCGCGGCGTGAGAGCACCCTGTTCTGTGCTCTCGCGCGTCGCTCGCAGACTTGTCAAGCAGTGCAACGGAACCTGTCTGCACAGCCAGGCTACGGTGTCGCCTGCAAGCTGCTGGGGTTGCCAGCCCTACCCTGCCAGCAGTGCGTCGCGCGCTGTGCCGCGCGCGTCAATTACCAAGCAGAGCGCTGCGCGGCAGCGCGCAGTCAAAGAGCCCCGCCCGAGGCCCCGGCGCCGCGCGGCGCGCGCAGGTGAAGAACTTTGAGGCCTTCCGGCGCAGCCTGCCGGATGGCGCGCGCCTGATCGTCAGCAAGAACACGCTGCTGGGCCTGGCGGCCGACCGCGTGCCGGGCTGGTCGGACCTGCAGAAGGACATCAAGCTGGAGAACGCGTGGGTGTTTGCCAACGAGGACGCGATGAAGGGCAGCGTCAAGGCCTTCCTCGCGTTCGAGAAGAAGCTGCTGGAGCCCATCCCCAAGGCCGACCGCGCCAACACCAAGCTGACGCAGATCACGGGCGCGCGCCCTGGGGGGCCTGTGGGGCGCGCATGCATGCGGCGGTGAAGCGCCAAGTTGCTACGTAAAAGTCCGGCCCACCAAATGTGAAGGGCGTAGGCTGGCACCCCTAGGTTCGCGCACGGTGTTGTGGCTGGTGAGCAGGCGTCAGAGGAGGCGTCCTGCTGGGTTGCGGCTTGGACCCACCTTGCCATCAGGGTGAGGTGTCGTGAGTCAGGCAGGCCGTGGGAGGCGCCACTGCGAGGCTGACGCCCGCCGCACGCGCGCGCTCGCAGCGGGCGTCATGGAGGGCAAGTTCCTGGACGACCCCAGCGTGCGCCGCATTGAGAACCTGCCGTCCAAGAAGGAGCTGATGGCCACCATCGCGTACATGATTAAGAAGGCGCGCGGCCCGGCCCGCCTCGGTGGACCGCGCGGACGCGGTCTGTTTAGATAGAGGGTTGGCTCGAGAGACGTCACTTTTTCTTTCTCTGATTTCCCTATGGCTCACATTAGTTCGCCAGCGTGCAAAGCTGTCCCTTCCCAGCCGCAGTGCGTGGCGACAGAGGCCGGCGCTCGTGCGCTCGCGCGCGCCGCACGGCTTGCCGCCAGGCAGGCGCGGGGCGGCGGGCGGGCGCCGAGCGCGGGCGGCGGCCGCGGCGCGCAGGTGCCCACGCGGGTGGCGGTCAGCATCAAGCAGGTGCCGCTCAAGGTGGCGTACGGCATCAAGGCGCTCGCGGACGGCGACGAGGACAAGGCCAAGCTGGTCGGCGACGTGTTCCCCAAGCCTGGGGCCGCGTGACGGGGGCTGGCGGGGCTGGCGGAGCGCTGGCCGTGGCTTGAGAGACGGCAGGGACGTGTCAGAGCTTGTAACGGCCGAAGCGAGTGTAAACAAGCCTTAGATGCAACTTGGTCTGCGAGTTCTTGGATGACACCACCTTGCAAAGAGAGGGGCAGGACAAAGGGGTAGGGCCGCTTCAAAACTCTCCGAGAAGCTCGGTACGCACCACGAGCTCCCGCTGGTTGCCCGGCAATCCTGCAAAGACAAGCACTTGTCAGTTGCGCACAAAGTCGGCGTCGTGAGGTTGAGCACTGGCTGCCTTGGGTCTTGCAGCATTTTGCCGGATTGTTGCTGCTGTAAGCGACGCGGCAGCCTGCAGTCATTGCCGTAACAGCGGCAAGCTCAGCATATGTCGCACAGCAGACCCTCACAAGTTGCGGGACCGGGCTTGCGCGCCAGCGGCTAGCTCTTGGTTCAGCAGCAAGCGCAGTGGGGTGCCGGGGTGCAACGCTGCAGATACACAAAGTGAGCGGCCGAGGTGCCAGTGTATGGTTCAAGATCAGCGTGGCTAGGCGGGCGGCGCACCGCTGCGCGGCGGGAGCCGCAACCCAGCTGCAGGATGGCGCGCCTGAACACGGCAGCCGCCGCAGCAGTCCTTGCCGTGCACGTCTGCCTCGCCTGCTGCGCCGCAGGTGTGCCGCTGGGCCCGCCCATCTCCGCTGCAGAGCCTCTCAGCTGTGGGGCTCGCTCGTCCACCACGGCCGTCTTTATGGTGCAGGCGCCGCGCCGCTGGCTCGGAGCGCGCCGGCCCAGGAGGGCGCTGCAGGCGAGGAGTCTATGCCGGTGCTGGATGTGGCGCCGGGCGACCCGCGCGCCTTCCTGCGCGACAACAGGGTGCAGCTGGGGCCGCACGCGCGCAACGTGTATGCGGTCGCCGCCCCGGTGCGCTCGGGCACAGCGACACAGGCAGCGCTGTGCTGCAGTGTTCCATATGTAGGCTGCAAGCGGGGACGCTGCCGGCCGCCCCGCGAGCCTCCTCGCCCCAGAGCCGGCAGGGCTCACCGAGCGTGTCTTTTGTCCGGGATCCTGGGCCCTGAGCGCGTCGGCCAGCGCAGGGCTTCAGGCCGACGGACGCGGCTTCCGTCGGGCGCTGGAGTGCGAGCTCGTCGGGGCGCCGCCTGGCGCTGCGGGTGCGGTCCGCGGGCGCAGCGTCCCAGACGCTGGTATTCAGGCGCGGGCGCTTTGCTGGAAGCCCCAACCCTGCCCTAATCCTGCTATGCCAGAACAAGACCTTTGCTCGAATGGGCTCTGTCTCGGCCCTGGATGGCGCCGTATGTGCCGCCGTCGGGCTGAGCGGGCGGCGCGCGGGCGCGGCAGCGAGCTGCGCATCCCGGCCGGCGGGCGCCTGTGGCTGTACGCGCCGGGCGCGATGCGCGCGGGCGCGTGCGCCGGCCGCGGCTGCGCGCAGCTGACGGCTGCGAGCGCGCCCCGCGGCGGCGTGTACACCAGCCCCGAGTTTGACGGTGCGGGCGCTCGGCCATTGCCCCCGGCCACATGCAGCCCATCACTGCCCCCCTTTCAGCATGCAGACTTGCCTTCCCGAGCGTACTACTCAGCTCCTGTGGCGCGGGAACCTCAAATAGGGTCAGTATTAGGGTAAGGGCAAAATGTGGCGCAAGCGCGTCGCGTCGCGTGCAGGCCCGGAGATCGTGCTGGAGTACCGCGATGCGCTGCAGGCAGAGGGAGGCCGGGGCGCGCCGGCGCTGCGCATCCTGCACGTCATGCAGGCGCGCCAGGGCGCCTCGCTACCCGGCCAGCGCCCGGCTGGTCTCAGCGCCACAGTTGGGCGCACCGCAACAGATACCGCCAAGCGCAAGCGCCGCCGGGCCTGCGCCTGGCCGCCTGTCGGCAGGTGTGGGCGCGCCGGCCCCGCGACGCCCGCGCCGCGCCGCGCAGGGGTTTGGCGGCTACCTGGCGGACCTGCCGGCCGGCGCGCCGGCCGCGCGGCGGCGCCTGGCCCAGGCGCCGGCCGCCGCGGCCACGGAAAAGAGCTCGCAGTTCGACGTGGCCGGCTTCGCGCGGCCGCCGGACGTGACCGCGCGCTGCACGCGCGCCGCCGGCTGCTTCCCGGGCCTGGCGCAGGAGGCGTCCGCCGTGGTGGCCATCGTGGCCGTGGACCTGCGCTTGGGCTCCGTGGGGCGCTGCACCGGTGCGGTTCGCGCGCCGCCGCCTGGCGTCGGGCCGCCTACTCAGGCGCCTGCGAGCCGGGCACGTCGGGCGCCGCCCGCCGGCCTGTGTAAAGCCCGCCGCGCGCCCGGCGGGGCATCGATGCGCTGCTGCAAAGGCTGCCGTGAGCGGGTAGCGAGGTGCCGGGGCGCGCGGCGCAGGCACGTTCGTGACCACATCGGGAGTGCTGGGCGAGGCGCGCTACGTGATCACCGCCAACCACTGGTGCGCCCGGCCCCGGCCCCGCACTCAAAGCATGCGTGATGCAGCCCGTTGACTCGGCCCAGGCCGGCCGCAGCCACGCGGCAGCCTGCGCGCCGCCTGCCCGGACGGCCCCCTGGCCCGTGTTTATTTCTTACTGACGCGCGGTGGGCGCGCAGCTTCACCAGCGGGCTCCCGGACAACCTGCAGTACTGGGTGCTGGTCTTCGGCTATGACGCGCCCTGCAGCCGCCGCCAGGCCGCGCCCAGCATGTCGCACACCGTGCAGGCGCGCGCGCGCGCCAGGCGCAGTCGGGGCTGCTGCTGCTCGCTGCCGCGCCCCGCCTCGCCTGATGGCGCCGACCTCTGCGCATGGCGAGCGCGGGCATGCGGGTGGGTCGGTAGGCTGCGCTGCAATTGTAGATCGTGGAACGCACGCTCCTGTTGCAAGGAGCTCGCGGCCGCAAGCGTCACCCTATCTCACCCCTGTACTCCTAATGCAGTAAAGAATGGGACGTGGAGTGGGCAGGGCGGCTGGCCAGCATGCAGCCCTGCAGGAGGGCGGTCGAGTAAACCCATGGCATCGCTGCGCCGGGCAGGGCGTGCGGCTGGTGTTCTTCGACGACGACTCCGACCTGCTGCTGCTGCAGCAGCTGTCGGACATCCCCCGCGCCTTCCGGCCGTACTTCATGGGTGCGCCTGCCTCGCACCTGCGCCCGTGCCCGCCCTGCCCGCTGCGGCCATGCGCTCGCCCGTGCTTTCCGGAGGCGAGCGTCGTCCATGCGGCCTGGCGCCATCTGGATTGCCTGCAGCGACTTACCCCGCAATGCGACTACTCATGCACTGGCTCGCTCCTGCATGGGCCACCATGCTGCGCCTGAGCGCGCCTGGCTCGGGCTGCCAGGCTACAACGCCGACCCGGCCTTCACGCCCGCCAACGCTCTGGCGCTCCACCACCCCGGCGGCTCCGCCAAGCTCGTGTCCTTTGCAAACGGAAGGTGCGGACGCTCCCAGCTGGCTGCGCCAGCACCCTCACGGTCTCAACCCTGAACCCTGAACCCCAAATCCCAACATCTAGAGGCACGCCTGCTCAGCGGGCAGGTGCCCCGGGCGCGCGCAGCGTGAGCGGCAGCTTCCCCGACGACGTGGCCTTCACCGACAGCGCGCTCAAGCCGACGGATGCCACGCACATCCGGGTGCGCCCGCGCCCGCCGTGCTCCGGCCGGCGGGCAGCTTCGCCGCTCTGCAATGCTCCGCTTGAGTGGGGAAATGATCGGCCTCGCTTCGCCAGCGAGGCGGCCTGTCAGGCCCCGGACCCAGCATCCCTCGGCCCTCAGGCGCCGGCCCCATCCTCTGTGTTCATGATATGCCGCACTTTTTCGCCTGTCCTGGCCGGCCGTGCGGCGGATGCGTCCAGCTGCAGGTCCCAGGACCGCCGGGCGCGGTCCGAGCGGGGCGGCGCGCGCCTGCGGCGGCAGGTGGTGTGGACGGACGGCGCCACGCAGGGCGGCAGCAGCGGCGCGGCGCTGGTCGACGCGGCCTCGCGCGCCGTGGTCGGCGTGCTCACCGGCGGCGGCTCCAGCTGCGCCGCGCGCGTGCAGCCGGACTACTTCGGCCGACTGTCCACGGCGCGCCGGCGCCCCCGCCCTGCCCTGGCCCCTGCCCTCGGCGGGCGCCACTTTCATGATGGTGCGCGCCGCCGCCACGCATGTCCCGCTGCAAGCACGGCGCGGGGCATGCACCTGGAGGCCCAGGCAGGTGGCAACTCGAGCTTGCTGCGCTGCGGCGGGCGCATGCAGCGGGCTCGGCGAGCCGGCCGCGCGTGTTTGCACAGCGGCGCCTGGTGACGCGGCGGCGGCGCACGCAGGCGTGGGCCAACGGGCTGTCCGCTTTCCTGGCGCTAGCGCCGACGCAGGACGACGCGGCCAACCTGACGGGCGACCCGCTGTTCGCCGATGCCGGGCCGGGTAGCTGGCAGGCGGCCCTGGACGCGGCGCCGGGCGCGGCGACGGGCAGCTATGCGGTCGAGCTGCAGACCGCGCTGCGCTCGGGCGCGCGCTTCAACGCGTCCGCGTGCGCATCCTTTTCCCCATCGCCGCCTGCCTGCAGGCGACCTGGCCTGGTGCCCTGCGCGGCGCTTGCGCGGGGCCGGCCTGTGTGGGCGTGCTGCGCCCGTTCGGTGACCAGGAGCGCACAGCTTGCCATGCACTGAGCGCATGAGCTTGTCCGGGCCTCGTTCTGCGTTCTGGACACGCCTGTTTGAGGCTGGGGTCTGCATGCGGCGGGCGTCTCCTGGCTCGCTGCCGTGCGTGGTGCCCGGGGTCCTGGCGCAGTGCCACCGCACGCGCGCCACAGTCAAAGCTTCGCGCCTATTGGCATCAGGCTGCCAAATGCGCTGCATCTAGTTTATCTAGTGCATCCAGTCCACGGAGCCCTTCATGTAAAAGCCGCTGCTGGCCCTGCCTGGCAGAATAGTAAGGGTACGGGCGGTGTGCCCCTTGCAGATACACCGCGCCAGGGCGCGAGTATGAGTACAAGCGCCCCGGGCTGGAGGTGTGGCCGTCCGTGGCCATCGCCTTTGCGGGGCAGCCGCAGGAGCTGGGCTTTGCCGTCGGGTGCGCGTCCTGGCCCTGGCGCAGCCTTTTGGAGCCTCGCTGACCGGGGATGCCACGGGCGGGCTGCCCGCACAGCTTCTGCTTTGCATGCTCCAGCATGCCCAGCTGCAGATAGCTTTCACGGCGCGTTTTAGCTGTGTTTGGGCAGGCAGTGTGATTGGCTGCTTTCTGCACCGTGTGACCTTGGTAGTGCGGCGTCTGCGCCAGCTTTCTCTTTACATTTTGCTGGAAGAAGGGCTGTGTCATGTGTGCTTGGTTATGACGGCAGCTGGCAACACACACAAGTTACAGGCTCTACTGCTGGCTTGGACGGGTGATATTCCAGAGCTGTGGGGCACCCTGCGCATGTTCGCCGCGCGCCCAGGCTGAGCGACACGCCAGCGCCGGGCGAGGTCATGCGCCTGCGCGCGGCCGTGCTCCGCGAGTCGGGCAACGGCACGCGCGTCTCCGCCGCCGCCGCCGTAACGCCCGCAGAGCTGCTGTTCTCCGCCGGCAACTACTCCGCCGCGGCTGGCGCTGTGCTCACCGTAAGGCCCACGGGTGCGCGTTTCGCATACGTGCAGGCCTGCCCCTGCTGGGCACTGGTGCTGCTCTTATGCTGCCCGCACCGCTGGCGCCCCGCGCTGCCCTAGCACGAAGGCGTCCCAGCCCAGTCAGTCGCTCGGGAATCGTCTGGCGACGGAGAAACTGCCAGTCTGTAACATGGTTGCCAGCAAGCGCAGAGGCGCAGCTGCCAGATGCGTGCCGCGCTGACCCGCAGAGGCCCAACACACAGTGTAGCGGCTAACGCGTGCGGACGGGCGCAGACGGCGCCCCCGCGCCCAACGGCCTGCTGCGCGTCCTAGTTGTCCTGCAGCTCACAAGCAGCGAGGACCGCAGCTTCGTAACCGTGCGAAGCCCGCCCACGCCTCAGCCTGTCTGCAAGAACAACCGGTTCTCCATCTCTCCTGCTCATGGTCACCCGCAGTCAGAGGTTGCATGGGCGTGAGTAGCTGTGTAACTGGCCGTGCATGTCAGCGCCTTAAGCAAGCGTGGCCGACACGCCGGGCCGCTTCTTGGAGCGCCTTCAGATGCGGCGTGGTAAGATGTCCGGATGCTGGCCTGCGCGACCGTGCGCGTGTGTGCCCGCAGGTGGTGAGCGTGAAAGGCATCTTCTGGACGGCAGTCGCACAGGAGCAGAGCTTTGATTACGTGTTTGCGACGCCCCCGGTCGCAGTGCCCGCGCTGCCCTACCACGCGCTCGCTCCGGCGCGCCCCCGCCGTCAGGCGCAGCCCATGCCCGCGCTCATACCCTGTGCACCATCAGGCTGGCCGCAGGCCCTCTGCATAGCCCCCTGCTGACGCCTGGCTGCTCGCGGCGAGCAGGTGGCTGCCAGCTCGGGCAAGGCGCTCTGGCGCGCGGCGCCGATGCGCAACACCACCTTCGACCTGCTGCTGTGCCTGGCGCGCGGCGTGTGGATGGAGGCGGCCGTGTCTATGTACCGCTCTGGCAGGCTCGCCTGGTGCGCGGGCCGCCCCGGCTACTGTTGCGGCTGCACGCACGCCGCCAGCCGGCAGCGTATGCGACCGCTGCAGGGCAGCAAGGGAGCACGCCAAGGCAGCATGACTCTGTTGCCTCAGCATGCACCTGAGGTCCAGGCGCACTGTGATAAGCACATAGCATAAGCTGTTGAGCCTGCATGCATGCATGAGGCAGCGAGTGCAAGGCCTCTACTGCTCGGCGGCGTGCTGGGCAGTGGACGCTGATGGCGCGGGATGCTTTGAGACTTTGGGGCTCGCCCTGCATGGCTCTGATATGCGCCTCACATGGCAGCACTGACAGCCCGAATGCTGCGCATGGCCTGGTGACGCACAGCAGCGCGGCCTGCGAGCGCTGCCTAATGGCCGCGCGCGCCGCCGCAGGACCCAGGGCTACGACCACAACCTGACGCACGTGGGCGACGCCGACTGCATGCTGATCCGGGGCAACTACTGGCGCGCGCGAGACGAGTGCGTGCTCGCTGTGCACGACGCCGACTGGTTCGCCGCCGTGTTAGACATGGTCGCCGTGCGCCAGCTGTCCATTGTGGACGCGGCGGCTGACTCGCTGCGGCCCGCGCAGCCGCCGCTGCCGCCCGCTCGCGCGCCCGCGCCCGCCGCCGGGGTAGGAGCGCCCGTGGTGAGCGTGTGAGCGACTCTGCTGGTGGTGCGCTGCGCCGCCGTTGCACATGCCGCTGCATGCTCGCTGCCTTGTATGGTCGCAGCGTGTCGCGATGTCACAGCGTGCCTTGACACAGATGTGATAGTTATCAGCAAATGGGTACCCCTCCGTGTGCATTGCGTATTCAGCCAAGGCAGCTGCCACAGTCCTGTGTGACCTGTGGCAAGCAGCTTGTACCGAGCAGCAACTGCATTGTGCATCAGTGTGAGACCAGCTGGTCCGCTTGTAGCCGCTTATGTTGTGAGGCTGACTTTCGAGAGAACGTTGAGCGTTCTGAATGACTCTGCATGTCCAGCCAGCATGGCGGGCGACCTATTTGGTTTCACCAGGCTGCTTTTAAATTCGGCGATGTGTTGTTTGTACCCCTGCGTGCTTGCTCAGAGTGCATTATAGCGCCCAGCGGAAGCAGGCGTGTGCATGCACACCTGCCTCGCATTTGCTGTGCTTATGAGCAAACCTTAGCAGCCAGTGTGCCGTCTTTGTGTAGCAAAAGACATGTAGTGTCTGGCCTAGCTTGCTTTGCTGCTTGCTGCTGCACCATGAGGAAGGCATGATGGGTACTCCAGCCAATGGACGAGCTCCATGCATTCTCGCAACCAGAGTGTGGCGACCTGCTGCACCGTAGGACTGTTAAGAAAGACCTTGTAAAGAGGTGTTATACAATAAGAAAGTGAGACCGCGCAACATGTCTGCTCACGTAGCTCAGTTGGTTAGAGCACTTGCCTAACACGCAAGGGGTCCCAGGTTCGAAACCTGGCGCGGGCATCCGTTTTGCTTCATTATTATCATTTTGCTCAATGCAGCTTTGCCATTTGACAGCTGCACAAAGCACTTTGGCGCACCAGGGAGCCCAGCGACCGTCTGTAGATGCACTGAGTGGCAAGACGCACTGAACAATACTGTGAGTACAGAGATAATGCAGAGACCATCACGCGTGCCAGGCATTGAGGCCTAAGTATGCAGCCAGAGTGGGCAGGCGCAGTTGCGTCACCCAGGCGTACTCCTATGTGTTATAACAGTTTGTAGTCTTTTTGTGCTAGAATAGATATCCGCTGGCGCTTGCAGTGCTCTTTGTCGGGCATGCCAACTTTGTTGCATTCATGGCAGTGCACTCTGCCAACTGCACAGAGTCATGGTAAGGTACCTCTCTCTTAGATCACCGCACCACTCGCGCAAGCAACACAGACGTCAGGCGCCGCCCTTCCGTTCGTCCGCGGCGCCCTGGCGCAGGAAGGACTCCTCGGCGCGGCCGCGCAGCAGCTTCACATTGGCGTCCTGCCAGACCAGTGCGGGCCTGCGTGAGCTCAGCAGCGCTGCCTGGGCAAGGCGCGCGAGCGCTGGCGTGCTTGGGGCCCCCCACCTGGCCTGTCCCTATCGCCAGCCGCTGCAGCTGGTCCCACTCGAAGCTCTCGGCGGCGTAGGCCTGCCGCACCTCCATCACACGCAAGGCTGCCGGGCGCAGGCGGCCCCGCTCAGGCACAGCCGGCAGCGCCGCACGGCGCGCGCGAGCCAAAGCAGGCAGCCTGCATGGGCGCACCCAGCATCTCGTCCCGCGCCAGCAGCCCTTTGAGCCAGGCATCGCCGTCGCGCAGCGGCTCCTCCTCCAAAAAGGTGGTCAGCGCGTCATACTGCTTCGAGTTGTACGATGCCAGGCCCCCGCGCCCCGAGCCTGACAGCTGGCTCAGCACGATCCTGCCGCCCGCTTGCTGTGAGTCACTGGCGGCGGCGCCCTCCCTGGCGCAGCCGGCTGTGCACTGGCGCACTTGACCGCGCAAAAGGTGAACAGCGTGCGCAGCGCGGTCGCCGCCTTGCGCTCCGGGCTCTGGCCGCCAAAGCTGTCGCTGGGGACCTCCATCGAGCAGCGTGCGCCGCGGCGGGGCTGTCGCAGCCAGCGCTGCAGCACCCTCCGCTGGGCGCTGCAGGCTGTGCAGCACCCGTGCTGCTGTGGCGCCACGGGCGCCGCTTGCCAGGCTGCCAGTGCCATACGGCGCAGCGCGTCTGATCGGGCGCGCAGAAGGTCAGCACTGGCCGGGCTACCAGAGTGAGGACGTCACCGCAAAGGCCTCCACTCAACGAGTAGTTACCGCCTGTCGTGTATTAGAGCTCAGCATTTCTTTTTTGCATCCGTTTTAAACCTGCATTAACCCTATCGGCTTGAATTCATAACCTCCCCAGCTCTCGAGCGTACGAGCCGGCTGCTGCTCCTGCACAGCTTACTGTAAAGCGTCGATCGGTAACGCTGAATCGTGTGAAGAACCAAGACCCGTGGCAACATCGCTGCAGCAACTCGCAATTGCGATTTCGTGGTCGAAAGCCCAAGCTCCTTGCGCAGCCCAAGATCCTTGGAGCCTGAAAGAGAGGCCGCCGCGAGTCCAGGCGCCCAGGTACAGACTGACCTGTAAAGGTTGTTGTGCGGCCGCGAATGTGCGCGAATTGCTGCATGCCTGCAAGAACAGGCGCTAACAAGACCTTGTGCGCCCTCCAGGAGCAGCGCTTACAAAACGGCTCTCAGCGAGCGCTATGGCGCCAAGGCACTGCGGCGCTGGCAGCATGCGTGCCGCTGCCTGCCTGGCCCTCGCTGCGCTGAGCTCAGCAGCAGAGCAGCCTGGTCCGCCCAAGTCTTTTGCGCTTCTTCGCACAATGCTAAGCACTCACGCTCACGCTAGCACTGAGTGCAGCGCGAGCAACGAGTAAACATGCACCTTCACTTCAGCGCCAGTACCTGCGCAGCGGCTCAGGACTGGCTCAAGCGCGCAGCCGGCCCGCTGCCGTGGACGTGGGCCAGCGTGCGCGGCCGTTCAGAGCCGCCTGTGCTGGTGCTGCCAGCCGCTGACCCTGCCGCGTTCCTTGAGCGCCACAGCGCCGCGCATGGGCCGCACCTGGCCAACGTGGCGGCCATCGCTCGCGAGGTCCGCACCTGCAGCGGCGCATCGTGCAAAGCACGACTTGCACGCCGTGCTGGTGCGGCGGGTGCTCTGCTGTGCCTGAGCCGTGCCAGTTCCACAGTGCTCCGCATGCGACACGCTGCCACTGGCCCTGTCCGGGCGGCAATCGGCTCTCACTGCTGGTTTCAGCTGCGCGCTACTCCCTTCCACGGCGAGCGCGGGCTGCGCGACGGGCCTGCGCGCGCGGCGCAGGACTTTCAGGAATTTGAGGCGCTGGACTCTGGGGAGTGGGAGGCGCTGCCGGGCGGCGCGCGCTGGCACCTGGCGCTGCGCGCGCCGGGCGCGGCCTCCCTGGCGCTGCTCTTCAGGCGCGTTTAAGCGCAACCCGCCTTGGCCTGCCCAAGTACAGGCAAGTGCGAGGGCCGCGCATGCTGGCTCGGCAGACCTGCTTGGGCGCCCGCTGGGCCCATGCGGCCATGCACTGCGCGCACTTGCATGGCTCGGACGGCCGCCCCGACACGCCACCCCGTCTCCGCCAGAGCAGAAGAGACCTTTGCATGGGAAGACTTGTCGGGTCTCCAGACACGGTTTCACGTCGCAGCAGGAAGGTCGAGCAGGGCGTTTGGTTGATCTCCGCGCACTGCGCGCAGCGACATCCGCCTCCCGGCCGGCGGCGAGCTGGCCATCTATGCGCCCGCGGCGACGGCCAACCGCACGCGCTGCGCGGAGGGCTGCATGCTGTTCAGCGCGCTGGGCGTGCCGGCCACGCACCGCCTGACCACCATGCCGCTGACAGGCGGGGGCCCGGCCGCTGATGCGCCCATACCGGGGCCCTGCCTTCCCGCCATGAGCGCCAGCGTGAGACTCCGCGGCGTCCCACCGACAAGGGCGATCCAGTCAGTGGTCGCTGCTTGGATGTGCAGCGCGTGTTGTCGGCGCCCTGCAGCGGAGCTTGGAGGCTTGGAGTCTGAGGAGTGCGTCTGTATTGCATGAAGGTGTGCGTGCGAGGGTAGCTTGGAACCTCTCATTTAACATTACCAGTGTGCGGCGAGCATGGAGCCGCTGGTCTGACAGCGTGCAGCTGTGACGAGCATGTTTGGTCAGGGCGCAAACGGCAAATTGCGCAGAGGAGGTTGTGCTTTGTGCAGGCGATACCGTGGTGCTCGAGTACATGCAGCGCGGCCAGCCGGTGGGCGGCCCGGACGCGTTCCCGGTGCTCAGAGTCGCCAGCGTCATGCAGGCGCGCGCCCCGCGCCCTCCTGCCGCGCATGCTTGCGCAAGTAAGCACAGCGAACATGCGCCCCCGGGACCTTGAGCGTCTTGCGCACGCCTGCAACTTCTCCGTTCGCAACCTGGCCATGGTGCAGTAGCTGCATGCAGACACATGATGAGGGTCCCAGCCGGCGCGGCGGCGATAGCTGACTACTTGGGAGGACACGCACTGATGCCTGGGACGTTTTGCAGGGCATTGGCGAGCTGCTGGGCCAGCCGCAGATGCGCCGGCGGCTGCGCGCCGCGCGCCCGGCGCCCCGTCGCGTCAACGGCACGCAGTTCGACATGGCCGCCATCGAGGCGAGCGCCAACGGCGCCGGCGTGGTCGCCGCCGCGCGCTGCTCGCCCAGCGTGGCGTGCAACTCGACGTGGGCCCTGCCGGCGGCGGCCGTGGTAGACATCTATGCAATCAACTCGCGCGCCGGCGTGCCCGTCTCCATGGGCCTGTGCACAGGTGGGCGGGCGCCGCTGCCGGGCGCTCCGGCCCGCGTAACCATCAGCAGCAGGGCCTATAACAGCCTGCCGTTGGGCTCGCATAGCCACACCTGTATGTCTTTCGTCATGCTCCTGGAGCACCATCAGGGCAGGCGCAGCGGTATCAGCACATTGGGACACCCATGCACCGCAGATGCCGGACGTAGCAGGACGCGCCGGCAGCACGAGAACGGCCGCACGAGCCTGGCTCGGCAGCGCGCTGAGGCCGCGGCTCGCGCGCAGGCACCTTTGTGGCGTCCGCGTCGGGCGCCCCGTACCTGTTGACCTCTGACCGCTGCTTCACGGACAAGAGCCAGGTGGACGCGCTGCAGTTCTGGCTGCTCGTGTTCGGGCGCCAGGCGCCCTGCGGCGCCGACGCACCCGTGCCGCCCATCGCGCGGGTGATGCAGGCGCGCGCCCCGCGCCGCGCCCCCGCTGGCCCTGGTGCTGCCGTGCGTGCAGGGCATGCGGGCGCATGGCGAAGCTCACACTACCTCGCCCTGGTCTCTCCCACATGCGGGTCGCGCCGGCGCCCGCCCTGCGCCACATGCCTCGTCAGCGCTGCAGTGCCAGGGCGTCTCATTGCCATCATCGCCTGGCTGTCAAAGCGGCAGGGCAGGCCTACTGCCGCTGTGCCTACCCCGGAGTGCCAAAGAATTGAGCTTGCCGGTGGCCAGGCGCTGCAACGCTCGCTCAGGTGGCAGCATGTCCGCTCCCGCCTGTTGCAGCACTCCCGGCGGGGGTCACACCAGCCTCGCGGAGCTCTGGCCGCGACGGGGCCGACACTGAACTGACGGGCCGCGGCTGCCGCCAGGGCGTGAAGCTGCTGTTCGAGGACCACACCACGGGCGTCATGCTGCTGCAAGCGCCCGGCAGCATCCCGTCCTCTTTCAACGTGTACCTGGCCGGCGTCAACGCGACGGCGGGCGCCGTGCCCGCCGCGGGCGCGTGCATTCAGCACCCGGGTGGCGGCGGCAAGCGCATCGCTATCGCGAGCGGAGCGTGCGCGCCCGGCGCCTTTGCCCCAGCGGCGTGCCCTTATCGCAACGCCGCGCGGCGCGCGCAGCCCTGGCACCTCGGCACCGCACGGCCCCTGGCTGCTGAGCGGCATGCTGGCAGGTCCGAGCGTGCGCCCGCGCGCGCAGGAAGAACATCACCGCCAGCTTTGCGCCAGTCACGCTGCCGGGCACCAATGCCACGCTCGTATCGGCCATGCAGCTCCAGGCGCGCCCAGCCGACAGCAGGCTCTGGATGCAACACTGCTCTGGGCGCTCTGCTGCTGTCAACAGCAAATCGGCGACTTTGCAAAACGATTCATGGCATGTTTACTTGGGAGCTGCTCAACCGGCGGGGCAGCCGCATATACCTCCCCTGCTGCTGCGGTCGAGACAGCAGCGGCGCGCTGCCCGGCAGGTCGTGTGGAGCAGCGGCGCGACCGCGCGCGTGGGCTCGCTGGGCGCGCCCCTGCTTGACGCCGCACGGCAGCAGGTCGTCGGCGTGCTCGTGGCCGGCACATCGTCCTGCGCCAATGGCGGCCGCCCGGACTACTTTGGGCGCCTCAGCGCGGTGCGCGCCCGACCGAAGCGGCAGGGCACTTTATTTCTTGGTTTTTTCTTTGTTATTTCTTGGCAGAATGCACGGTTCTCTTGTCTTGGTTTTCGACGAGCTTGAGATGCATGCATGAGCGCTGCGCGCGCCAGCCAGCCTGTCCCGCCTGCTGTGCGCGTGCGCGCCTGCAGGCCCCGTGCAGACTGCCCAACCAGAGCGTGACTGCATGTCGCAGTGACGCCTGGGGTGCCCGGGACAGGCGTGGCCGCGCGGGCTGCAGAACTACCTGGGCGCCCCGGCGGTGGCCACAACGGCCTTCACGGTGACGTCGGGCGACCCGGTGCGCCCGCGCAGCCCGCCGCGCCGAGGCTGCAGGCGCAGACCGTGCGCGCCATGCCTCCATGCTCCCTGTACATATGCCAGTGGCGGCTCCGCCCATGGCAGGCATGGAGTCAGGTGAGGCAGAGAGAATGCACCGCGCCAGCCCAGATTCAGCGGCAAACAGCAAATCGGGGGGCGCGCGCGCGCAGACGGCCAGCCAGGACTCCGGCGCGAGCATCGGTGGCGGCGGCGAGAGCTCGCTCGTCAGCGCGGGCGCCCCGAGCACGGTGCTCTCGGTGCCGGGCCGGCGCCTCAACGCGACCGGCCCCGGCCTCGGCTTCCTGCCGGACACGCTGATCATGGCCGGCAACGACACCAGCGGCGTCATCAACATCTTGTGCGCCGCATGCGCACCCCCCCCGCGGCGTCGCAGGGAGCCTGCTTGCACCAAGCCCTGCACGGAACAGCGCGGTGATGTGGGCGTCGCCTCAGCACCCATGGGTGGCAGCCGCCTTGTCACAGCTGTTCTACGCGCTGCTACCATGTCACAAATCAAGCTGCTGCCCCTCTGCGCCGAGGTGCCAGCCAGCTTCACGAGCGGCCAACTCATGGAGCAGCCCTGCCGTCAGGCGCTCATCGTCTTCGTTCAATGGGCAGCAGCGCTCAGCTGTGCTGTGCGCCGAGCGCAGCCTGACCGACCCGCCGGACGCCAATGAGACCATCC
>JAABUR0100004644.1_pt1 | contig 18200 bp, 18 predicted proteins | sample 5560091 | NCBI WGS metagenome assembly JAABUR01 (sample SAMN10711879, study PRJNA513375) | rock metagenome | isolation source: Antarctica rocks | place: Antarctica: Victoria Land, University Valley sud | reverse complement strand
GACGCCGCCCACGTCTACAGGACCAACAGCGACGGCCGGGACAACACCGGCGCCGACACGATCGCGCGGTCAAACCTCGACGGGTCGGGGGTCAACCAGCGCTTCATCACCGGCGCCAGCGTCCCCATCGGGGTGGCGGTCGACGCCGCCCACGTCTACTGGGCCAACCCCGACATCGGCACGATCGGGCGGGCCAACCTCAACGGGTCGGGCGCCAACCAGCGCTTCATCACCGGCGCGAGCAGCCCCCAGGGGGGGGCGGTCGACGCCGCCCACGTCTACTGGGCCAACCCCGACATCGGCACGATCGGGCGGGCCAACCTCAACGGGTCGGGGGCCAACCAGAGCTTCATCACCGGCGCGAACGGTCCCGTCGGGGTGGCGGTCGACGCCGCCCACGTCTACTGGGCCAACATCGACACCAACACGATCGGGCGGTCAAACCTCGACGGGTCGGGCGCCGACCAGAGCTTCATCACCGGCACGAAGGAACCCGGCATGGTGGCGGTCGACGCGCTCCTGGTCAGCGAGCCGCGCATCTCGATCGCCGGGGTGGCCAGCTCTCGCTGTCGCGGCGCCAACTTCCGCGCCCACGTGAGCGTCTCTGACGCGCTGAAGCTAAAGCGCGTCGACGTGGTCCTCGACGGCCGGCGCATCGTGCACACCCACGCCAAGCGCATCGTTGCCCGCGTGCTCGCCATAAGGCTGCGCGCCGGGTCACACACGCTCAAGATCATCGCCACCGACGCCGCCGGCAAGACCACGGTGTTCGTCGTGCACTTCACCCGCTGCGGATAGGTCGCGCCGGAGGGCGAGGCAGCCGCCCAGGTTCACCGGCTGAAGCTGAGGTCTGAGGGGTCGCCGACACCGATCGCCGATATGCCGGCACTTGCTCGGAAGGGGCGCACCCGGCTGACCACCGACTCGTGGAGAAGAGGGCGGTCTCGTTTGGGCCCGCTGCCCGTCCCGACTACCCTTGGCCGCCATGTCCGCGTTCGCTGTTAGCGCGATTGACCCGACCCACCCGGCTGCGCGCCGTGACCATCACCGAGTGCTTCCCGGTGCCCGAGGGCTGGTTCGTCGGGCGCAAGGTGAAGGCCCCGGGCCTCCCGGGCCGGCATCGGGTCGACTGGCTCTACTCGGCGACGGGCATCTCCATGGAGGGCGACGGCGTCGGACTCGACGGCCGGCCCTACCACATCGACAACCTGGGAGCCGGCGGCTGGGTGACCCCTCGCCTACGCCCCACCGCGCCCGGCCTCCACGGCTGGCACGGAGCCAGCCCGGCGTGGCGATCGGGCGGCTACTGGCGCAACGCCCGCCACGCGCTCACCTTCCCCCTCCAGGCCGGCGGCTGGGCCAACGGCACCGGCGTGTCCGCCGTTACGCCCCCCGCGGGGATCACCTTCGCGGCGGGTCCGTCGCGCCCGCTGCGCTACTACCGAACCATCCCTCGGGCTGGCGGCCCCACACGCGGCCACCCGGAACACCGCTCGCCGAGTGACCCCTAGCTGGTCTGACCGCTACTGAAGGCGGTAGCCCACCGCCCAGACGTTGATGACGAACCGCTCGCCCCCGGGGCTGAGCTTGCGCCGCAGCCGGCAGGCGTGGGAGTCAAGCGTCCGGGTGCGTCCCTCGGTGCGGAATCCCCATACGTCGCGCAGCAGCTCGCGCTTGGTGAACACCCGCTGGGGGTCGCTGGCCAGCGCGACGAGCAGCTCGTACTCCTTCAGGGAGAGCTCGACCAGCTCGCCGTCCAAGCTGACGTTTCGCGCGAGCCGGTCGATACTCAACGGTCCGATGCGCAGCGGGCCCGCCCCGCAGCGCGACTGGAGCGCCGCAGCAAGGCCCGCAGGCGGGCCAGCAGCTCGGGGTAGCTAAACGGCTTGGCCAGCACGTCGTCAGCCCCGCGGTCATAGGCGCGGATGCGCTCCAGTTCGCTGCAGCGCTCAGAGAGCAGCAGCATTGGCAGCGCCGGGTCCACGCGCGCCGGCGGGGTGGTGTCGCGCACGGCGTCGAGCAGGGCCAGCGTCGATCCGTTCAGATCACAGATCGCGGCGTGTGGTGCGTCGGCCAGGGCGATCTCGGCCTGGTCGATGTCGGCCGTGCAGGTGGCGGCGTAGCCGTCGGCACGCAGGTTCTCGGCCAGGAACGCGCGTGTGGCGTGGTCCTCACTGGCGATGACGACACGCAACCGCATTGTCGGTCGCGCTAGGCATGAGCGCTTCTCCTTGTGGACGCTGGCCCCGCCCGGTGCGCGACCGATCCGCTCCCCTGCGCACGCCCAACGGGCGTGCCACCGTCAGGGGCGGTCGGGCCCGCGCCCGGCGACGACGCCGAACCAAGGCGCTGGCGTCAGCGGCTTTCGCGCCGACCGGGCAGCTACACGGACCCTGATCGACGGAAACGGGGCTCGCGCTCACTTCACCCCTGGAGAACTACGCTATGGGGTGCTTCGCCACCCGTGGGAGTCGCGCGCCGGCGCTCAGTGACCCTGGAGAAAGGGAGTTCTCAAGGGTAAAGGTTTTGGCTCAGTGGGACTACCATGTACGAGGGGCCCCGCGTCACGACGGCCCTGGTACTAGTCAAGCGTGCTGGCGTGAGGTTCCGCGGCGCACCGAGGGTTTTCCGCGACCAAATGAGGAAGCGCGGATTCATGTCTGTCCCCACGGTCGCCGTGGTCTCGGGCTATCTCAGCTGGGCTGAGTGGGGGCTGTTGTTCTGTTCCCAATAGATGGCTGTGCCGCCGAGTGCGAGGGACGCCGGATCGATGTCGGTGCCCGTGGCCAGCACGGTCGTGGCTGGCCGGCGTTGGCTTTGATCACTTGATAGGTGGGTGGGTCAGGCGCTGCGGTGTCGTGGACGATCCAAGCGACCGCGCCGTCTGGCCTGCAGCACCAGAGCCATAGTATCTCCCACCCCTTCAATGGTCTCTGGGTATGCGCTCTTCGCTCGGCGTCGGGGGTACCTGTGGGCAGGCGTCGTAGGAGGCGACGCCTCCGGCCCCACAGGCGGACAAGGCCATGTGTACCGACCACGGCTCGCCGTGTGCTGGCGAACTCGCGAGCCGATCTCCGCCATCGTGTGGTCCCCGGACGCATCCATCGCCGTGGCCAGCGCGGGCGTGCCTGGAGTGATCCCCACCCCCACCACGACGACCGCAGGCCCTCGCGGCCGCCGCCCATGCCTGCGTGCGCTGCCCGAACAGCTCGCGCTCGAACTCTAGCTCAGGCTGCTGGAGTGGGCGCTGCCACCCTGAGACCAGTAAAGCGTGGCTCCGCCGAGCGCGAGGGAGGAGGGGTCGATGTCGTTGCCCGCGGCAAGCATGGTCGGCGCGGAGCCGCGATTGGCCTTCCACACCTGGTAGGTCGGAGCGTCGGGCGCTTGGGTGTCGTGGACGATCCAGGCGACCCCGCCGCTGGCGGTCACCACGACGCCGGTGGTTGGTCCGACGCCGATCACCGATACACCCATCGCGGGCAGCGGGGCCAATTGGCTCTGAGAAAGCTGGCCGGTGGGGAAACGCGCCAGAAAGCGTCGTTGTCGCAGGTCGACGACGACGACCTGGTAAGCGTCGCCGAGCCCGTTCTCGGAGAGGCTAAAGTACGCGGCGGTCGAGCCATTGACCGCGAAGTCGTTGAGCCTGAAGCCCCCCTGGCCGCTAACGTTGGAGTTGTTGCTAGGCCCGAGTACGACAGCGACCCGGGGGCTTGGAAACCAGCATCCGAGGTAGTCGCCTTGGAGGGCGAAGACGCCGGCCTGGGCGTCGGCCAGGACTGTCTTTCCGAGCCGGAATGCCACGCGACAGCCGACGGACCTCGTGTGCTTCTTCGGTGCTCGCTTGGCCGCTGGCGCTGATCCACTCATCGACAGGATGGCTGCGCTTAGCGCAGCCGTCATCGCGAGCCGCCGCGTTAGGGGGTGCATTGCTGGTTGGGTGGTGGTGGAGGCCCGGCCAGCACGGGGTAGGCGGGGCGCTGCTGGCGGCTTGCCGGGAAGGGACAGAACGGATCGCCTTCCCCGTTGCCCTGGTAGCTGGAAAGCATCCCGGAGTCAAAAAACTTGCCCGGCGCGTCGGCGAGGTAGGTGTAGTAGATCGCGTGCGTCACGCGGTTGTCGGTCTGGGGAGTCTTCTTGAGGTTGAGGAAGTCCATTGCCGCATCAGTCTGGAGCTCGTTGTTGCCCGGTAGACGTTTTGTGGGGTTGCCGCCGCTGCGCAGCTGCACGCCGGTTTCGGTCACCCAAACGGTGGGCCGGTGAAAGCTCCGTCCCAGCGACATGACGAAGGGCCGCAGCAGAGAGCCGTTGGCGTTGGGCTGCCCATCCTTGACGTGGATCAAGTCGGTGTAGGTGTGCACCGACCACGTGTTCGGGAGCCGATTGCTATGCGCGCGGGCGAGAATCTCTGCTTCGTATGCGTCGATGTATTCCTTAACGCCTGGTCCGGGCGGTGGCTTGCCTGGCACCGCTTTCTTGCGCTTGATCCCGTAGGCCACCCCGGCGAACTCTCCCGCAAACACTGTCGTGCAGCCACGACGCAGGCGCCGACACGCGCGGTCAGCGGCCCCCCAGTAGTCGGCAGCGGTCTGCGCTCCGACAGGGGCCGTGTCCAGAGGGTCGCCGGCTCCATTGGGCTCGTTCCACACTCCCCAGTAGGCGACAGGCAAGTTGAGCTGGTCATGGGTGAACCCAAGCCACGACGCGAACGCGCTCTGATACTGAGGAACGCTCGGAAACGTCTTGCCCCCTTGTGGGTTCGCGAGCGTCAGAACGGGGATCTTTCCCGCCGCCTTGACGGCCTGCAGCCACAGTCGGATCCCTTGATCGCCGTTAGGTGGTTGGCCTGGTGCTTGGGTGCCGTCCAGAGAGAACTGGTAGTTCCAGGGGACGATCCGGCGAGCGTACCGGGGCGCAAGGGCGCCGGTGTTGAGTTGCGCCTCACCCAGGTGCGTGAATGTATCGGGAAGGTTGCTGCCGAGGCCGTTGGTGCGAGCGGCCTTCGAGGATGTCGCCGTCGGATCGAACAGGATCGGATAGGCGTAGCCGCCGCCGACGTGAGAGACGGTTGCGATGATCTGGTTGCCCTGCGCGGCGAGTGTCGTTGGCACTTGCGTGCCGTTGGCGTCTACGGCAGGCATGGCGGAGAGCACGGCCACCGCCTGGCCTTGGGTCGAGTCGCTCGCCTCCGAGGCATGCGCATCGCCGTAGGCGAGCTGCGCGCCGATGTCGGGCACTTGCGTCAGGGTGGTCTGCATCGCAGATTGCACGGAGGCGGGTTCGGAGTCAGCGACCGGACCGGGTGCGGTCGAAGTGTCGTCGCTGTTCAGCGGGGGATCCCCCGCCGGCGGGGTCCACGTGCTGCTCGGCGGTGCCTGAGTGTCCGGCCCGTTGACCACGGCGATGTCCCCGTTGGGCAGCTGTTGTAGCTGCTGGCCGTCGTGCAGCGCCACGTCCCATGTAAACGTCTGCGGGGCCCGAGAGTCGCGGATCTGCTCCAGGCTTTCCACCCCGGTCGGAGTGGGGCGCAGAATGGTGTCGGTCGAAGCCGACGTGTTGGCAAATAGCTCGGCGACCGGAGACCCTGGCTGGCCGCCTACCACCGGCGAACTCACGATGCCCGCAGGCTGAGCATCGCTCGTAGTGGTGTCTCGCGAGGCGCAGACCTTGTCAGTGCCGCTGCCCATCGTAAAGGCCGGCTGTTGGTTGCCGATGGTGACGGCGCTGGTGTTGCCGGTCACGGCCGGCGGGTTCTGGGTCGTGTCAAGCACCGGGAGCACGTTCAGCCCGTCCTGAGACACGATGGAGCCGAGCCCGGCGACCGAGGCCCATGTGTTTCGCAGCAGAGTTGTGGCGGCAGAGGAGCTGACGACGGTTCCCGATGGGGTTGTGGTCGCAGACGCGTTTGGGCAACTGTAATCCGCTGGCTGTCCGTTGTTGCTGGTAATCGTGAGCGTCTGCGGCGCGCTCGGATTGCTAAGCGTGTCGACGGCCACGACCTGGATCGTGTGCTGGCCGTTTGACAGCTGCGTCGCGTCGATCGGGAACCCGTCGTCGAGAGTGCACCCGCCGCTAGGACAGCTCTGGGTGTCCAGATACTGTGCCGGGTTGGAGTCGGCACCGTCGATCTTGAGCTCAACGCTCGCGATCCCAGGTCCGCTGTCGTCGTCAGGATTATCAGCGGCGTACACACCAACGTCGCTGACGCCGGTCACGGTCTGTTGTGGGTTATCGATCATCTGCCCGGTCAGCGTAATCGTCGGCGGCGTGTTGTGGATCGTGGTGTTCTGGATGGGGGTGGTGTAGGGGTTGCCGGCGTTGTCGGTGCCGGTGGCTTGGACTTGGTAGGCCCCGTCGGGGAGGGTGGTGGTGTCCCATGGGCAGGAGTAGGCGCTGTTTTGGCTGGTGGTGGTGGAGCAGACGGTTTGCCATTGGCCGTTGGTGCCGGGCCCGTTGACCTGGGCGGTCCAGTTGGCCACGCCCGAGGCGTTGTCTTGGGCGGTGCCGGCGATGTTGACGGTCTGGCCGACGAAGGGGGCCAGCGCTGGGGTGATGGTCGCCGTGGGTGGGTTGTTGTCGACGAGGATGGCCGCTTGCTGTTGGCCACCGGCTCGATCGGCGACGTTTTGGGCGTTGAGATACAGCGGCTGGTAGCCGTCGGGCATGGTTGTGGTGTCAAGCGAGAATCCGTAGAGGTCGTGGGGGCAGGGGTCGTTGTGGCTGCCGCGGGCGTAGGAGTTGTCGTACATGCACGGGGCGACGGCCTGGGCGAGCTGGCCGGTGTTGCCGCTGAGGGTCAGTGAGGCCAGCCCGAGTCCTCCGTTGTCGCGGGCGTGGGCGCCGATGTTGATGGTCCCGCGCTGCCAGCCGCCTGGGGCGTTGATGGGGTCGGTCGTCGGGGGCGCCTTCTGGCCGATGTACAGGGCGACTGACCCCATGTAGTTGCCGCCCCCCTGGGTTCCGCCCCACGGGTAGTACTCCTGCAAGACGGCGTAGTTCTGACAGACCTGGTTGGGGTTGTTCGCACACGAAGGGGGCTGGTCCTCGGGTGAGCAGGCCGGCGTGGCGCAGTGGGTCACGCTCTGGCCGTATACCGTCTGGCCGTCGGCGGTGGGCGAGGCCCAGTCGCCCCACACCGTCGCCGCGCCCGATGACGACGAGATGCCGTGCTGCCAGGTCCCGGCGCCGATGTCCCACAGCCCCTCGACCAGGAACGAGTAGTTGGGGCCCTGCACATAGTGGTTGACGTCGGCGAAGATCGCTTCGTAGATGTAGGTGTTGGGGTGGCCGGCGTTGGTGTAGAACTCCTCCCAGTCGCCGGCTTGGGTCGTGCCGCCGTTTTGGTACTGAAACAGCCCCGGGGCCTGCGGGTTTCCCTCCTGCCATTGGAAGATGCCGTAGTTCGTCGAAGCGAAGGCCCAGGTCTGGTAGTCGTACTGGGGGGCGAAGCCGAACCCGTTGTTGTGCTGGTCGCGGATCCAGCTCCACCCCTCGACCACCTGCGGGTCCAGGGTGATCGGGTAGGCGAAGTCCTTGTCGCGGTGCGCGATCGCGATCGTGACGGTGTTTTCGGCAAACGACATTGTCGTGGGCACCGAACGACCCTGGGCATCAGCGGCGGCCGGCGCGGTCACGCTCAGCAGCACTCGTCCACCCCGGACGACGTCGACCGCCGCGACGCTAGCGGGATCGCCGGTCGGACGCGCACGCAAGGAAGCGCCCGGGGGCAGATCCAACTGCCACGAGAACGACTCCGGGCTCGCGGGGCTGCGCAGCGTGGTGAAGGTCTCCAGGCCCTGAGGGATGCCCGCGGCCAATACGTCGGTGTCCGCTGCGGCGTTGAGCAGCGCCAGCTTGTCGTTGAGCACACGCGACATCCCGTCACCCAAGCCCAGCGGGCGCATCGTGACGCCAACGTCATCAAACCGGTAACCGCCCGGGGCCCGGTCGCTTAGACGCACCGCCACGCTGGGGTTACGCGGCGTCCACCCGCCCCCGTCTCTGCGCAGGGCGAAATCGGTCGGCACAGCGTGGTCAGGGCCTGTAGATACTTAACATCGTGGTTTGATGCAGTAGTTCCACTCCGGATGAAACTCGTGTCCGTGGAGGTTGACGGCCTTGATCTCGGCGTCCGAGACGCGGATCTTGTCGGGGTAGGTGCCCTCGTCGAGCCGGGCGTAGACCTCCAGCCCGGTGCGGGTCGTGGTGGCGGCGATGAGGTTGACGACGCTCTGCAGTGAGACGAGCGGTTTGCCGCGCCAGTTCATCGTGATGAAGCTGAACAGGCGATGCTCGATTTTGTTCCACTTGCTGGTGCCGGGCGGGAAATGACATACCTCGATCGCGAGGCCTGTCTCGTCGGCGAGCTTCTGCAGCTCGACCTTCCACAGCCGGTGCGGTAGCTGTTGGAGCCGCCGCAGTCGGCGGTGATCGTCAGCGTGTGCGCTTTGGCGTAGCGCGGCTTGCCGAGGTGCCGCCACCAGCTCGCGATCGAGGCGACCGCGAACTGTGCGGTGTCGTGATCGATGCCGACGTTGACCCATCCCTGATCGCTGGCCAAGTCGTAGATCCCGTAGGGGATCGCCTTGCCCAGATCCTCATCAGGGAAGTCGTGGGTGCGCACCAGCTCGGGCTTGCCCTTCAGGCGGTATTCCCGCCCCACCGCCTTGAAATCCCCGACGTTCTCCTTCTTCTTGGTATCGACGCTGATCACGGGCTGCCCCGCCGCGATCTGCGCCTTAGCGACCGCGTCGATATGCCTGAACTGCGCGTCGCGGTCGGGGTGCTGAGCGCCCTCCCGGGCCTTGACGTTGGCCTGCAGCGAATACCCCAGCGCTCGCAGCAGCTTCGCGACCGTCGCGAAATGGACCTCGTGGCCCATCTCCCGCAACGCCAACGCGATATGACGCACGCTCTTCGACGTCCACCGCAACACCGACTCCGGGTCACCCCGGCAGCTCTCATCGACCACCCGCTCGAGATCTGCCAACAACGTCACATCAACCTCGACAAGCGGCTTGCGGCCACCCCCAGCCCGCCGTACCCGTCCACGATCAAGCGTCTGACCGGACTCGAGCTCGGCGATCCCCTTGCGGATCGTGTCAACCGCGATCCCCGTCGCCCGAGACGTAGCCGCAATCCCGCCCCGCCCCGCCGACCGCGCTTCCGTCGCCGCATACAACCGGCGCTGACGCTCGTTCAACTCGCCCGCCATCGACCTGAACCGCTCACCGATCGCATGCTCATCAACCACACACCAATCGTTCTACACAAGTAACCCACATCCTGCGAGGTTATTTATCGACAGACCCTCACCGCCCGCCGGGGTGGCCAGCAGCGGCACCGGGCTCTGCACCACCCCGCGCGGCTTCCCCGCCCCGTAATCCACCAGCGCATTGGTCGGCGAGAGATACCGCGCCACCCGCAAGCCGCGCTGGGTCTCCGGCCGCGTCCACAACGGGTGATCCAACAGTCCGGGGTTGGCATCGTGGTCGGCCGCCAGCGCCTGGTCGGCGTCCTTGCCCCGGAAGATCTCGCGCCGCTGGACGCGCTGCTTGCGCGCCTGCGGCGTCGACGTGTCCGCTGTCGGCCCAAACCCACCGATCTGGCGGTTAGCCGCCGTCGTGTCGATCGGCGGCCCCTGACCCGGTGCCGCATACGGCCCCACCCCGCCCCCGACCGCAGCACCCGACCCAAGCGCCGGTACCACCACCACCAACGCCACCGCTCCAGCACCCACCATCACCAAGCCCGCGCAGACAAAGCGGCGCGCACGCCGCCCGCCCCGAAGGCCCGCGCAGGCCCTCACCCCACGCCGAGGCCGCGGAGCCGGACGGCCCGTCGAAAGGTGCGGCTCGTCTCCCATGGCGTCTCCCAGCCACTAACGCTGCACGCCCCCTCACGGCCCAACCTCCGACCGCCAGCGACCGAGCGTACTCCTCTGAACCCAAACTTGAAGCCAGCCTAAACTCCTGGCGCGCAGCCGCTACTCGCCCCAGCCGCAAGCCGTCTGGCTCAATGACACGACGTCGCGACCAGTGCCAAATGACTGACGCCCGGCGCGGCGCGGGAGTCGCCCGTCGGAGCGCGGTGACCCTGGAGAAAGGGAGTTCTCTGGGGTGACCGTCCGGCCGCGGTGGGACCATACGGGCAGGCGATGAGCGGCTCGGACTACAGACAACAGGCAGGCCGTGGGCCCGCGTGCACGAGGCCTGATCGCGGCCTTCGACATCGCGGGGCTCGCGCGCGATGCCGCCCAGCCCGGCTGACGTACCCAGTGTCCGTGCGGGACAATGCCGTATCGGAGCGAGCGGCTCGTCCGAACCGCCTCCGTGCTTGCTGAGAACGGTGTGGGTCGACGGCATCCAGTGGGTTCAGGCGTGGCGGTCGAGGAAGTCGAGGACTCGCGGCCACGCGTCCTCGCTGGCTTGGGCGTCGACGGCTGGCTTGCCTCCGGTGGTGAACCGTCCCGGCTTGGTCATCCCTTGTCCAGGGGGGCCGATGAGGTGGCCCGCGCCTTCGTAGGGGATGTGCTGGTCTGCAAATGGGTGGTGGTGGCTCGAGAGTCGAGCAATCGCGAGGTCGCAGAGGGTGGGTGCGGGCCACATCTGGTCGTCGGACCCTGAGATGAGCAGGACTGGGCCCCCGATGTGCTCCAGCGGCGTGGTGGCACGCTCTCGGGCCTGCTCGTCGGCTAACGCCCGCTCGTACACCGGCCGCAGAGCGATGCTTCCGGCGAGCGCGGAGCCCACGAAGCGCGGCAGGTCGCGAGCCCGGGGCATGGCAAAGGGCAGGAACGGCAGCGGGTTGCCCTCAAGGCTCCAGGAAGACCTCGGGCTTTCCCGCCAGCCGCGGCGGTCGGCCGGCAATCCCTGCCAGACGACAGGGCTGGGGGTGTAGCCGACGACGGCGCTGACGTCCTCGGGATAGGTCGCTGCCACTCGCAAGGCCAGCTCGCCGCCCTTCGAGCGTCCTACCAACCCCACCCGTCGACCGCCCCACCTCTGGCTGGGTGCGCAGCCACTCGATAGCCACCCGGACGTATTCAAGCGGCAGCTCCAACAGCGCCCGCGGCAGCGACAAGATCCCGAAGTAGGCGAGCGCGAGGGCAATGAACCCTGCGTCGGCAAACGCGATCGCGTCCTGCTCGTTCAGTCCTCCCCGCGACCCGCCGAGAACGACTACAGCGGCGCCTCGGCGTTCGCTGGGCGGAGGGAGCACCAGCGTTGCCACGAGGCCGCTCGTCGCCACCCAACGAGACTCGAGCCGCCCTCGACCCTCGCTGTGGCCGGGGCCCTTGTAACCAAGGCGACCAGTTGCATCCATTCGCTACACGCTAGACCGCCGGCAACGGTGCCGACCTGTTCGTCGCGGATCTCGCCCCACCCGTCTGGGCTTCGGCGGGGTGCGCCGCAACTCCACTCCACGAGCCCGCTGGGGCAACGACGTCACACGCTGAGGACTTGGAGGACTGGACACGCACGTGCCATCCGGTCGTAGTCTTGGTCCTGGGTGACGATCGGTAGACCGTGCTCGATCGCGGTGGCGGCGATCAGGGCGTCTGTGAGCTTGATGCTCCGGTGCACGCCGGCCGCCTTGCACTCGGCGACGAGTCGAGCCCAACTGACCATGACCGCCTCGCTGATCGGGATCGGGTCGGCGGCTCTGGCGAGCGCAAGCGTGTCCGCGCGGCGCGCTCGCGTCGCGTCATCGCCGGCGTTGAGAACTCCGAGTTGGAGTTCACCGATCGTTACCACCGAGACAGCGACGTGCTCGGGCAGATCGCCGAGCGGGCGTTCGGTCTCGCTGGCAATGAAGACCGACGTGTCAAGCAGCCCGGCCGTGGGCGTGCTCAAGGCTCGTCCAGGGTCTGTCCTGCTATCTCGTCGAGCTCGCAGCGGAGAACCGGATCGGCGGCGCGGTTCTCCAGCTGCTCGCGGAGGTGCGCACCCGAGAGCCAGCGCGTACGACGACCGTGGGGGACGATGTCAGCGACCGGCTCGTTGCGAACCGAAAGCGTCACTCGCTCGCCCGCCCTCACCGCATCGATCACCTGTGCGGTGCGATTACGCAGGTCGCGAACGCCGATCTCCATATGCGACAGCGTAGCACAAGGCCTCCCGTTGCCTGCCACAAGCCAAGCGAAGCGACCGACAAGCGCGCCGAGATCGACCGCACCAGCCCCCGGCTCCAATCGCCATCTCACACTGCGTTTATCTGCGGGTCGTGGACGGCTGACGGCACGCCTGGTGCTGATTGGGCTGTGCGCCTCCGAGCTGCTCGGGATCGTCGTTCTTGGGAGCGTCGGCCGCTGGAGCGTGCCCCGCCCGGGTGGCTCGCGCTGACGGCGGTCGCCTTCACCCAGCTCGTGATCCTGCTGCGTCCGGCGGTTCGCGGACCGCAGTGGCCGCTTGGCGCTCGAGCACGAGCTGACCGCGCTGGCCTAAGGCCAGCCCGATCCGCGCCATTCGCCTCCGCCGCCAGGCCCGCCGTAAGCTTGCCGAAGCGCCTGTCTCCGGGCCAGCTTCGCTGCCGGCGACGAACCGCAGAGCCCGCCGGCGGCGTGAGCCGTCTGGCTTACGGCCAGTCGATCTGTCCGGCGAGCTGGGCCGGGCCGAGGTCGATCAGGCGGCTGCAGTCGGTAGCGCGGTACTCGCCTTGCACCTCGTCGAGCGCGAGCCAGTGGACGGCGCGCTCGTCCGGGTCGACGATCAGCAGCTCATCGACGTGGTGCTCGGCGTAGAAGGGCAGCTTCTCCCAGCTCTCATCGCCGGGCGAGAGAATCTCGACCACCAGCGCAGCGGTGGCGTTCCACAACTCGTCTGGTCCAGGCCGGTGCAGCCCTCCGTCGGGCACCCGGTAGTCGTCGGGCTCGCCGAGGTTGAACTCGCCGATGACCCCTAGCCCGGCAGCGTCCGCTGGAGGACCGAGCAGCCGCAACAGCTGCGCTTGGATCTTCGCGTGGCGACGATGCGCAGCTGGGGTCATGTGCAGAACACCCTCCCACACCTCGTCGTGGGTGTCGGCCCCCCACCGGCGCCGGCGTTCGAGCAACTGCTCGAAGTCGGCCGGGGGCGGGTCGGGAAGCAGCGTGCGCATCGCGATCAGCAAAGCGTATCGCCGCCGAGCCCCTTCCCCCGTCGAGTCACGTTTGCGCTCAACCCCCCACACCTATGCCTCAGAGCTGGCGCGGGAGCGCACCCCGATCAACGTGATCCGCGACGCGCTCGGGCACTCGACGCTGGCGGTCACCGACGCTATCTGCGCGACGTCGCCCCGATGCACGTGATCGACACGATCCGCGCCCGGCGCTGGGACGGCGCGTAGCGGGTCTCGCAGCCGCCGGCCGATCCGACGACGTAATCCGGGTGGGGTGGCCTTGCGCAGGGTCTTAGGTCGCCGACCAGCCGATCCCCACAGGGCGCCGGATGGCGCATATCCACCGCCGGCCACCAGCTCGGCGCCCGGGGCGACCGAGATGCCGTTGGCCCGCGAGGTGTCACCAAACGATCTGGTCACCGTTCCGCCTGACCCGAAGGTCGGGTCCGGTGTGCCCGGCTGAGCCGACGCCGACGCCGACGCCGACGCGGCGAGAATCGCAGCGAGCACGACGGCCGTCAGGATGGCGAGACGCGGCATCATCACCGACAGGCTGTCAGGCCCGTGGGAGCCCTGTCAACGCGGGATCTAGCCGCTGCGATCGATTCGGGCTACGGGAATGAACTGCCAATGCTTAGAGCAGCGGCCCGGCCCGATCATGCAGTTGGGGCTCGCGGGTACGCAGCTCGTTCCGTTCGACAGGGACAGGAAGCAGTTCGGTGGCCTCTGACCGCTGGGCGGGGCCAGAGGCAACGGGGGCGGGGCCAGAGGCAACGGGGGCGGGGCCAGCGGCGACGTGGGCGGGGCCAGCGGCAACGTGGGCGGGGCCAGCGGCAACGTGGGCGGGGCCAGCGGCAACGTGGGCGCTCGTGAGTGCGTACGTAGCGTCGGCCTGAATTGGGGCCGGGGCGCTGCCATCCAACCGGGAAGAGCGCTGGCGCTTGGCAGCGGCCCGCCGGCCACCGGCCTGGCAGCGCTGCCAGTCAAGGCGAGGATCGCTGAGACCATCGCAGCGAGCACGCCCGAACCGTAGCGGCCCCTCTCGACGATCGCCCGCGCTGCGGCGACGGAGGCTCGATCAGGTGATGTCGCGGCGGCGGTCGACAATCAGGGCCGCCGCCAGGGCTAACGCCGTCCAAGCGACGGTGACCGCAACCGCCGCGGCGAAGGTGAGCTGGTCCCTTCCGTTGCCGTCGCCCACGGCTCCCAGTGCATTTCCGATCAGGTACGGACGCACGGCGCTGCTGGCCACGCCGATCAGCGGCTCGGCGACGAACAGGAAGACGAGCGTCCCGACGATCGCTGCCACCTGGTTTCGGATCAGCACTCCGAGGCCGATTCCGAGCATCGCACCGAACCCGCAGGCCAGGAGGCTGCCGCCGGCGGCCTGGGCGTAGTCGCCGGCATCGAGGGATGGCCCCTGCGTGCCGGCCAGCAGCGGGATCCCGATAGCCAGAGCGACGACGAGCATCAGCGCGCCGACAGCGAGGCCGGCAAGCCCGTAGGCGAGCATCCTTCCGACGGTCAGGCGCATTCGTACCGGCTCGATCAGCGCGGCCGGCGCGACCGTCCGGTGGCGGTACTCCGCCGTGGCGCCGACGACCCCGAACAGCAGCAGCACGACGGACAGCGCGCCGCCGATGCTGATCGCGGCGCGCTTGTCGTCGCTCGTGCTCGGGTCGCCGGCGAGGATGCTGACGAGCACGACGAGCAGCACCAGCAGTACGCCCGCCGCGGCGAATCCGAGCGCCGTGCGCGTCGTTCGGAGCTTGAGCAGCTCGGCGCGAAGAACGTTGGTCACGGCGCCGCCGGGTACTTGTCGGTGGTCAGCTCGAGGAAGACGTCTTCAAGCGAAGCGGCGTGGCGCGCGAGCTCATGCAACGGCAGGCCGGCCGCGAATGCGAGCTCGCCGACCTGCGCTGCGTCGATCCCCGAGACGAGCAGTCCATCGCCGTCCATGGGGCTCACCTCGCCCCCCGCGCCGCGCACCGCGGCGGCGAGCTCGGCTGCGCGCGGGGAGCGAACGCTGACGCGCTGCGGACCGGACAGTTTGTCGACGCGACCTTCGTCGACGAGCCGCCCGTGGTGGATCACGATCACGTTGTCGACCGTCTGCGCCACCTCGGCGAGAACGTGGCTCGAGATCAGCACGGTGCGACCTTCGGCAGCGAGGCTGCGCAGGAAGTCGCGCAGCCAGCGGATGCCCTGGGGATCGAGGCCGTTGGCCGGCTCGTCCAGCACCAGCAGGCGCGGATCGCCGAGCAGCGTGGCGGCGAGCGCGAGCCTCTGGCGCATCCCCATCGAATAGCCCCCGGCCCGCCGGTCGGCCGCTTGGGTCAGGTCAACGAGACCGAGCACCTCATTGACCCGCGACCGTGGAAGCGAAGCCAGCCGGGCCAGCGAGCGCAGATGGTTGCGGCCCGAGCGCCCCGGGTGGAAGCCGGAGATCTCGAGGGCGGCGCCGACCTTCCGGACCGGGTCGGCGAGTGTCTCATAGCGCTGGCCGAAGATCGTCGCCTCGCCGGAGGTCGGGCGCGCCAGGCCGAGCAGAATCCGCAGCGTCGTCGTCTTGCCCGCGCCGTTTGGCCCAAGAAAGCCGGTCACCGAGCCGCTGCGCACGACGAACGAGAGATCATCTACGGCAGCGACGCCGCCGTAGCGCTTCGACAGCCCCGAAACGCGGACGGCGATTGTTGCGTCGTCTGGCAAGACATCGAGGATAGGACAGCGTCACACCGCCAACCACTGCGGTGCGCAGGCGCCGGCGACTGGGCACGCTGGGCAAGCCTGGCCGCCATTCCGGGCACCTGATCGAGGGGTGGCGGCGGGCATCCTGTGGGCATGGGCGTCCAGGGCGGTCAGTCCCCGCCGCGAGACCAGCCCGGGAGGCTCTGGGGTGGTGGTGGGCCTGCGCGCGGCGGCCAAGCGTTATCGCTGGCGTGGTCCTTGGGTGCTGCGGGATGTCGACGTGGCGCTTGCGCCCGGAGCTGTGGTGGAGGTTCGGGGCGCCAACGGGACGGGCAAGTCCACGCTGCTGCGCCTGCTCGCCGGAGCGACGGTCCGCCACCAGCTCGTCGACGAATCGGGCGATCAGCTCGCCGATGTCGGCCGCCAGATGCCGGCGGTCCTCGCCGATCCGCTGATACTCGGTGAAGGCGCGGTGAATCGCCCAGTGCGCCTGCTGCAAAGCGGCGAGCTGCGCGGTCTGATCCCCGGCGAGCTTGGCGATCCGCGAGCCGCCTACGGCGGCGGCGGCGTCGTAGGCCACGCCGAGCGCGTCGGGATGCAGCCCGTCCCACAGCCCGGCCGTTGGCCTCCTGCAAACGGTGCTGGGCATCGTTCATCTGCTCGGCGCGGTCGCGGTCCTGTTCGAAGGCCCTCGGCGAGCCGAGCGGCGAGCTGCCGGGCGCTGTCGGGCGCATCGCTGGTCATGGAGCCTCCTCGGTGAGTCACGTTTTTGTCGATAAACGTGACTCTATGCGGGGTCCCGGACGGATCCTCAGCGTAAACGTGACTCGACGCCGCGAGAGCGCGGCCTGCAGGCCCAGTGCTCGGGTCCGTGTCGCCAGCCGCAAGGTAGCGTCGTCAAATCTGCGTTGGGCGCTGGTTCTGTGAGGACGACGCTGGGCTATGAGTCGACGGGCGGCGGTCACGCCGGCAGGCGCCCAAACGCCGCCAGCGGGCTGGCTAGCGGATCACCGGGTCGTCTACCTGCGATCCGCCCGGCCGTTTGTGCGCGTGGCCGTGAGGACTTCCAGGAGCTGTCCGACGCTCTGCTCGCGGGCAATCGGATCTGAGAGCGGCATGTGCTCATCGACCGCGTAGTGGTTGCGGCGTCCGTTGCGCTGGCGGGTGATGTACCCAGCGGTGGCGAGCTCGGTGACGATGCGGTGCGCGGCGCGTTCGGTGATCCCGATGCGGTCGCCGATGTCGCGTAGGCGGGTGCCGGGGTCGTCGGCGATGCAGATGAGCACCTGGGCGTAGTTGGTCAGAAACCCCCAGCTCGGGACGGTGTTCTCAGCCATCTTCACAAGATTAGAGCATCTAGGATTTCATTTTCATGCTATGTTGCTTGAATATCGCGGGTGGGGAACCTTCTGCGATGCCCAATGACTTCGTGAGCGGACGAAGACCCTCTTGCGTCAGACCCAGGGAGGTCTCACCGATGCTCGCCACGACACGCAGCCAGCCGCTCTCCTCGACCCGTGGGGGCACGCGTTGAGCCGCGTGGGGCTGCTCGCGGTCGGCTGCCTGGTGGCGCTGGCGTTGCTCACAAGCGACGCGTTCGCCGGACAGCTGCCGGTCGGCCTGGGTGCGGCCGACAGCTTTGCTGCCCTTGCGGGCACGACGGTGACCAACACGGGCTTCTCGACGCTCAACGGTGACCTGGGGGTGAGCCCGGGGTCGGCGCTGACTGGCTTTCCGCCCGGGAAGGTCAACGGGACAGTCCACGCGACCGACTCGGTCGCAAACCAGGCACAGTCTGACCTCACCGCCGCGTATAACGATGCCGCTGGGCGCACCCCGCCTCAAGCGCTGCCCGCCGACGTCGGCGGCAGGACGCTCGCACCGGGCGTCTACAAGACGGGAGCCACACCCGCGCTGGGGGTGACCGGCACGCTGACGCTCGACGGTCAGGGCGATCCCAACGCCGTCTTTATCTTCCAGGTCGGCTCGGCGCTGACCACCGCGGTCAACAGCCACGTGAACCTCATCGGCGGCGCGCAGTCCTGCAACGTCTTCTGGCAGATCGGCAGCTCCGCGACGCTGGGGACATCCTCTGTCTTTGCCGGCAGCATCCTGGCGCTGTCGTCGATCTCGATGAACGACGGCGTAACGCTCAACGGGCGCGCGCTGGCGCGCAACGGCGCGGTCACCCTGATCAACGACACGATCACCGCCGCGCACTGCACGACTGCCACGACCCCCGGCGGCCCGACCGGCGGTAGCCCGACCGGCGGTAGCCCGACCGGCGGTAGCCCGACCGGCGGTAGCCCGACCGGCGGTAGCCCGACCGGCGGTAGCCCGACCGGCGGTAGCCCGACCGGCGGTAGCCCGACCGGCGGTAGCCCGACCGGCGGTAGCCCGACCGGCGGTAGCCCGAC
>JAABUR0100004643.1_pt1 | contig 18200 bp, 12 predicted proteins | sample 5560091 | NCBI WGS metagenome assembly JAABUR01 (sample SAMN10711879, study PRJNA513375) | rock metagenome | isolation source: Antarctica rocks | place: Antarctica: Victoria Land, University Valley sud | reverse complement strand
TCGCTTATATCGAAGGCTACTACAATCGGCAGCGCATCCACTCGGCTCTCGGCTACATCACGCCAGAGCAAGCCGAACGGAACGCGAGCTAAACCCCCGTGTCCGCGGAACCGGGGGAGGATCAGTCTTCGGCGGAATGCCGAGCTTCGCCTCCAAAACGGCCACGCGCTCCGCCAACGTCGTGACCTGTGCGGCTTGTCCAGCCAAGGCTTCGACCTGCGACACAGATCAGCGTGATCAATTCGTCCTTGGACAGAGCCTGCAGCGCTTCGCGATCCATCCAGACGTGGAATCATGCCGCCAGACCCCCGTCAACCATCTCGTCCGCACCCACCCTCAGCAGACCAGCCAGCGGACGTGAGCAGTTACATCGGCGAAGCGTTCGATGACAATCACCTTGTATCGCATCTGCAATCAGGTCGTCAAAGCCCGGTTTTAGTGGGACATCTCACGCGACCAACTGCCGTTCACCTCAAGCTCTGCAGTGCAGACCCGTACCACAAGTGACTTACCGCCGCGAGAACACGACGCGGCGGATCGCAAAGGCGTCGGCCATCAGGCGCCGCCCCTGAAGCAGAATCATGCCGGCCAGGTAGGCGCACCCGCCCAAGCTCAGCGACGTGACCGTCCAGGCGAGGCTTTCCGGCCGCAGGCCGATCAGTTCGTGGCACACCGCGCCGGCGACGGCGCTGGCGACGAGGGGGGGCAGCAGTTGCCGCACCAGCGGCCATGCGCTCGATCCGGTAGTGGCGCCGATGCTGGTGAGCATCACAGCCGCGTAGGCGGCGTTGGCGGCGTCAACCCCCCAGGCGGTGCCGATCGGACCCGCCAAAGGGCCGACCAGTACGGCGAGGATACGGCCGGCGCTGAGGCCCGTCAGGGTCCAGAACAGCGACGCGTTGCGCCCGTTGGCCAGCATGATGGCGCCGCACTGCGCCGCGACGGCGTTGAGGGCGTAGAACGGCACCAGAACCTGCACCAGCACGGCCGCCTGGGCCCAGCGCGGCCCAAGCACGATGTCGAACACCTGGGGAGCCGATGCCACCATCAGCGCCGCGCCAGGGAACAAGGCCGAGGCCAAAAGACGCGACAGCGTATTATGCAGCGGCTCGACCTTACGGGCGTCCTCGCGCAAGGCATGGGAGTAGAGCGCGCCCCACAGCGGGTTCCCGGCCGCCTCGCACAGGAAACGCGACGTCTGGTTGGCGAAGGTGTAGGTGCCAAGCGTGGCCGGGCCGAACAGCCGACCGAAGAGCAGGTTCTCGACCAGCCGGCCGGAGAACTCGGACAAGCGGCTGCCGATGAGCGATCCGCCCGTCGCGGCATGGGGCCAGAGCGACGCGAGCCGGAACTCCAGGGTCGGCATTTCAAAGGCCGCGGCGTTGAGAAAGATGCAACGCACCACGAAACCGAGGACATATTGCACCGCCAGCGCCCAGGCGCCGGCGCCGAGGGCCGCGAGCGCCACGGCGACGCTGGCGCCGATCAGCGTCGAGGCGAGGTCGCCCACGGAATGGACCACGAGGTTGCCGCGCCGCACCAGCCGCGCGGCCGGCGGGGCCGAGATCGCCAGCAGCGGAAAGCTCAGTGACAGCAGCGCCATGATGCCGGCCAGCCGGGGCTGATGCGACAGGTGCGCCAGCATGACCCCACCCGCGATCGTGACGAGAGCGATGAGCGTACAGGACGCGAGCAGCGCCCAAAAGGCCGTTGACCAGACCGACGTGGCGGCCTCTTCCTCGCGGGCCAGGGAGGTGCCGAGCCCCCCGTCCGCCAGGACGGTGAAGAACGAGATCGTCGGAAGCGCAAGCGCGTAGAGGCCGAACTCGGCCGGGCCGAGAAGGCGCGCCATGACGGGCAGCAGCACGAGCTGGATGCCGACCTTGACGAGGTTCGCGGCTCCACCGGCCGCGGCGTTGTAGGCGAGGCGCCGGCGCTCGTCGACGGGCGGCGCTTCCGGCGCGACAGAGATCGTTGCCGGCCCCCCGCCCGACGGCAGCATCGTGGCATCGACAGCTGCCTCTGTCCCGGCGTAGCTCGTCTCGACCCGCGTGATGTCCCGGTCGGGCGCCGCGCTTTCGCAGGCGACCTCGGGCTCGGCTGATGGCCGGGCCGCGCTGGCAGGGTCATCGACGGTGCGCCGCGCCTCCGCGCTCGGGTCCGGACGCTTGGCGACCGTGCGGCCGAGGAGCGGGTGAAAGTCGGCCATGCAGAAATCGACCCGTTAAAAAGGGGCTTCGGCTCGGCGCCGGGCGGTCGTCACGGCGTGGAAGTGGCTCCGGGCAGCGTCTTGTCCTTGAACACCTTGACGTAGTCGACTGCCATCACGGCCGGCGAAGCGAGGTGGTCGGTAGGCCAGCCACCGCCGAGCGCCAAGTCGATTAACAGGTACATCGGCTGCTGGTATTCGGGCGGGGTCGGCGTGTCCCAGATCTCCTCTCTATTGAGATAGAACCGGGTGCGCTCGGGGTCGATCAGGACCCCGAACGTGTTGAACTGCGTGGTGAAGAAATGGGACGACACGTCGGTGACGTGGTCGAGGTGCAGGCGATCCACACCTCGCTCCCAGATATGTTCGACGCTGTGGAAGCCCTTCGGGAATGCGCCGTAATATTCGAAGACGTCGATCTCGGCCGAGGACTTATCCTTTTGCGTGCCGATCAGCCAGAAGGACGGCCATACGCCCGGCCCATCGGGCAGCTTCGTCCTGATCTCAAAATAGCCGTAGCGCTGGGCGAAGCCGTGCTGACCCGGCCCGTCCTTGTCCATCGACGATAAGAGGCCGGAATGCCACTTGCCGTTGGGCTCCTTGCACGCCGTGATGGTCAGGCCGTCGCGGGATGCCATGAAAGGCCCGAGCGGCCCGGGGTCGTCGAAGGCGGCGTCGCCGAAGTCGCCGTTCCACGGTGTGTGGGCGATCCATCGCGTGTCGGCGCCGTGGGCCGACACGTCGAGATATTTGAAGTCATCCTCGAAGGTCAGGGTGAAGTGCGATAGATCGAGGGAGGTGGCGGCCGAGGATCCGGGGTGGGCAAACAGCACCGTCGCCCCCAGCACCGCACCGGCGAGGCCACGGGCCCACCGGCCCAGAGGGGAGATCAAACTTGCTGGGCTCATGCGGGTATCCTCGGGAGGGGCCATCGGGCGGCAGCCGTCAGCGCCGGGCCGGGATCGTGGGCGATGCATCCGCGGCCTTGCGGGTCGGCAGGTTGGCCCCTAAGGAAGCGGATGCGGGAGCCGCCTGGGGAACGGGGACGACCGACGAGATCCGACCGCCCGCGTCAGCTGGCAGGTCGCGGCGCGGAAGCATGACCCGGAGCACGTCACCGGGCTCGACGAGATCGCCCTCCGTTACCGTCCTGGTCTGGGAAACGTCGCCGACGCGATTCGTCAGGAGGTATATTGGCTGGAGCCGCACTCCTTCCCGCGCCATCGACAGCGGCGCCCGGACTTCGGACTGATAGACGAGCCCCTGGGTGGTTTCCATTTTCTCGGCGCCTGCGGCGAGCTTGGCCCGCACCTCCGTGGCCTCGGTCAGGGCCTCGTCGCGCCGCTTCGCGCGAAGGTCGAGGATGTCGCGGTCGGCCTTCGACAGGTCCTGCTGGGCGCGCAGCGTCGCCAACTGGATGTCCAGCCGGCTGCTCTCAAACGAGGCCGCGCTCTGCTCGGCCGCGAGTTGCCGCGGCATGACGGCCAGCCCCTTGCTCACGAGGTCGCTGACCTGGGACAGTTCCTTGCGGGTTAGGTCGAGCTGGTGGCCCAGGGTGACATCCTTGGCGGCCAGCGAGGTCAGTTCCGATGACAGCAGCGCTTTCGCCTGTCTAATGGAATCGGTCTGCGACTTCAGCGCGCTGCGCCGCGTATCGAACAGCAACTGCTCTTCACGAAGCGCCCGCGCCACATCGGGCTCGGAGGCGCGGGCCTTCACGTCGGGCGGTACCGTGATGGCGTCAGCATCGGCGATCTCGGCGTCAAGCTTGGCTTGGCGCACCTCCAGGGCCAAGCGGTCGGCCGCCAGCACACGCAGTTCCCCCCGCTGGGACAGGGCGTCGCGCTCATAGCCGAGCAGGTTTTCGTCGGCCGCCCGCCGCATGCCACCCGCCGTGCTGACGGCCTGCAGCACGGTCAGGCCGGGGCGGTAGTCATACTCGCCCGGCTTGTCGACGGCGCCCATGATGTAGAAGGGCCGGTATTTGATGACCTGCACCGAGGCGTCCGGCCGCTGCGCCAAGCCGATCTTGGTCTGCAGCCGGGACGCAATGGCGTCGGCGAGGTCGGCCGGAGTACCGTTGCTGGCCGGCACCTCGCCAAGCAGCGGAAGCGACACCGACCCCGTGGCGCCGACCAGGAATTCGCCGTTGAGCGCCGCCCATTGGTGGGCCTCCCCGGACCCCGACCTAAGGTCGTAGACCCGGATTTCGAGCTTGTCTTGCGAACCGAGATGGTAGCTACCCGTCTGTGCCGCAAAAACCATGCAGGGGACTAACGACACTGAGGCAGCGAGCATCAGGGCCGCAGATCGGCGAAGGGGACGTGTCATCGAGATACCTTTCGGATGGCGTGACCTCAGTGATGTCGCGCCGTCGCGCGCAGCAGTCGATCGTTGTTTTGATGGCGCCTCACACGACGGCCCTGGCTTCCATGTCGGCTATGCGTTGGCGCACGGCCGGCACGCCCCATTGGCGCGCCTCCATGTGGCGCTTGAAGCGCTGCTGCGCGGCGTATTTCACGGCATGCAGTCGTCCGACGCGCTGCATAGATCCGGCGAACACGGGGTTGTTGGCCAGGAAGGCGACGTAAGGTTCGTGCCAGGCGCGGCCCCAGGGAGGAAAGGCGCCCTGCCACGGGCGGGGGTTCGACATGAAATGGTAGACGCGAGGCGCGATGGCGGCATCTGCGCCGAAGTTCATGAAGAACGGCGGGAAGTTCCAGCGAAACGAGATCGGGCGATGATGGTTCCCCACCACGATGTTGAGCGCGTCCTGATCGCGGAACTCGAAGGCACTCCCCCGCGCCGCACAGAGCTTCAAGCAATCGTGGCTCAGACCCTCCCAGTCATCCCGAAGGAAACGAAGTACACCCGAGTTGAAGTATTGCCCATGCCGGTGGGTTGGCATCCCGAGCCGTTCGAAATAGGCGCGTCGGGCCGGCCAGGGGGCCCTGGGGCTGTCGATCATCACCGCCATGGGGTCTGGCGCCGCGAGGACCTGCCCGGGCTCGACAGCGTGGACGAGGAGCGGTTCCAGCGAGCCCGACACCTGGGTGTCGCCGTCGAGGTAGACGATGTCTCGGTATCCCGGCTCCAGGATCGCGGAAAGAAAGAATCGGGCGCAGATCATCGGCGCTCCGTCCAAGTGGGCCATCGGCACGAGAATGAAGCGGATCTCGACTTGGGCGCAAAACTCGGCCCCTGCCGCGGTAACGTCCGTTGCGGGACCGAAGCACACCACGGCAACGTCCGCCGCGCGGCGCGGCAGACTGCGCCGGAGCTGCGAGGCGCTCAGCAACGTAGGTAGGAGGTAGCCCTCGTTGACCGTATAGCAGCAGCAGGCCTGGGGTGCGGGGTCGATGGCAGACATCCCTCATTGTGCATGGACAATCCGGCCATCGCATGGCGGGACGAGTCCATTGCCGGATCATCTCCGTCGTCGCTCGGCGCCGATGAGATGGATTTTGCCAAAAGGCCAATTTGCCTCTAACGGTACTCAGGCATTCACATAGGTACGTGGGCCGAAAGCCCAAATTAATTAGCATGATAATTTCAACTTTGTTTCATTTATCAGTGACTGCCCCTTGGCGCCGTGCGATTTTTGCCGCAGCACACTGTGCGCGATATGAACTCCCAATCGGCGCCCGCGCGTTCCCAAGAGGCCTGTTCCAGTCTAACCGCTGCGCAGGGAGCGAAACGACCATTATCCGCACCGTGGAGGCGCAGTTGGCTCAGGATCTGATCTCGACCCTCCTTGTGCTCGATCGACCCGAGGACGCATCCATCTTCCCCCAGGTCGGCCTCGACTCCTCTCACCGGATGTTCCAGGATGTGTATTGGCGCTGCGTCGCCTGCTTCTTCGCCACCTCGGCGCGGCAGAACCCCGATGCCCGCCACGCATTGTTCACCAATGCCGACGAGTTACCGACCGTCGAGGGGCTCGAGATGAAAGATCTGATGCGCCGCCTCGGCGTCGACGTGGTCCGTCTGCCAATCACTCACCGGCTCGGGCGGGACAAGGTGAAGTCCTGGAACAATGTGTTCTACATTCTCGACGTCATCGCCCACCTCGATCGTGAAGGCGGATTTGACAGGGCCGTCCTCCTGGATTCCGATTGCGTCTGGGTGCGCCCGGCCGACGGCCTCATGGCCGACGTGGCACGCCGCGGCGTGCTGTCGATGTCGATTCCCTATTCTTATGACGAGAAGCTGAATGGCGCGTCGCGGCGCGACATGGTCCAGGCCGCCCAGCAACTGGCGGGGCACTCCTTCGATTTCGTGCCCAACTTTTCCGGGGGGGAACTGTTCGCCGCGACCCGTTCCGGTCTAGCCGAGGTCGGCCGGGCCGTCTCGGCGATGTGGTCCGAGCTCCTGGTCTCGCCTCCCGGCGAGGTCCGCGTCTACACGGAGGAACACCTTTTCAGCATTGCATATGAGATGCTCGGAGTCCCGACCGGTACGGCCGACCCGCACATCCGGCGCCTCTGGACGGCGCTGCGGCTCAACAACGTCACGGCCGAGGACGTGGACAGCGGTCGCTGTGCCTGGCACCTGCCCATGGAGAAGAAGACCGGCTTCGTCGACTTGTTCAAAGCCGTGAAGAAGCGTGATTCGTGGCTCTGGACGGTGCCGCCCGAGGAGGTTCGTCTGCGCGTCGCGCGCGTGATGGGCCTACCGAAGCGTTCACCGCGGCAGTGGGTCTTGCAGGTGGAGAGCCGGCTGCGCTTCTACGCTGGGAAGCGACTGCGGCGGTTCAGGACGTCCGTGCTGCTGGGCTGAATCGGGAGGCACCGTACCCCGACGGGTGCCGTAGGTCGTCGCGGTTCAGACGACGGATCCGAGCTTCTACGCCGGGGTTTCCATGTCGACGGAATCGAAGAGGTCCCGCGTCGCGACCCCGTACAGGAACAGATCGCAGACCCTCTCGGCTTGCGATTGCAGCACGGGATCCCTCTCGGGCGAGTCCGCGAGGCCAGCGAGATGAGGCTGTTGAGCAACGTATTTGCAGATCCCCCACAAAGTGGACTGGATGAAACCGGGACTTTCGCCGCGGACCAGGCCGTCTCGCAGGAGATCGCCGAAGAAGACCATCATCTCTTCATAGATCTCGTGGAGCTGCTTGAGGTCATCCTGCCGCGCCACCCTGGCGCTGTGTTCGAGATAGAAGTCGAGCAGATAACCATGCTCGAAATTGAAGCCTATAAACAGCCGCGTCAGGGAGAGGATCTTGAGCTTGGCGACCCCATCCGAGTGCAAAATGGCCCGGACCTCGGCCGTGTAGGCTTCGATGACCGGCTTGGCAGCGGCCGCGAACAAGTCCCATTTGTTCGGAAAATAATAGCTCACCAGCGCAGGCGTGACGCCCACGAACTTGGCGATCTCACGCCGCTGCATATCGATCTTCGGCTTCATCTTCAAGGCATCACGCGTCTTGTCCAGCAACCGCGTCCGCCCGACCTCCCTCACTCCCCGCACTGGGCGGCCCTGGCTCCGGAACTCCTTTCTCATTTTCCACCTGGGGCAAATACGGGCCTCACCGAGGACTCCGGTTACGAAACAGCAGATTTCGATCATGTTAGGGAACGTAGACCTTATCGCTAAATTGGATTGATCTTTAGAATGAATGATTGGGAGATGAACAGGTGTTCTGCCCCCCGGCGGTGAGAAAAGCGTCGTGCCACCCACTCAGCAGCGCGGCCGCGACGCCGAGCCCGCGCGACAGCGTTTCAAGGTTCTCACCCTGCAGCGGTTCCAGCACCGCCGCCGCCTTGCGCTGGGGCGACATGGGCTCCCACGGAAAATGGCCGCTTCATTTCCTCGGACTTTTGCCTCTGCGCCTGCATGAGTTTCGAAGCGGCTATCTCCGTGGGACCCATACGCCGGCCGCGCCTGGCGCCGCCCCGCCGAACTCTGGCGGCCGCTTCGCGCGCCGCCGGCTCGCCCCGTCACACCTGTCCATCGCTCATCATGCATCTCACCGGGCGGTGATCGTCCGCTCGCGAGGTATCCCATTCAATCATGGGCAGAGGGCGGACGGTCTATAGCCGTGCTGCATCCAGCCAATATTTTCTTGCAACACTGAGTTCGTGGAGAACGCTCAATCCGTCGTAGCGGCGTCCCTGCCTCGTACCTGCCTCGATACGCCGCATTCATTGCACCATCGTCATCCAGGTTCCCGCATAGCTCGTCGCCATGCCGGTCCAGCGAGTGACGGCGCCCAGGTGTGCTTCAGCGGACGGCGTCGATCCTTGATGATCTGCTGTGGGCCCTCGATCCGGCGAGGGACGAACAAGCGAAACGGCCTGAGACATGCCTGCAGACCCGCAAATCCCAGACCCGTCGTGAGACATGCGATTGGTCGGCGCTGGAACAATTAACCATTTCTTAACAGCTTACGCCGCTGAGTTTGGGAGGCACTATCTAGGAACCAGAGTGAGGCGGCCTTGACAACGAGCGACACAGCCGAGAGCAATGCTGGTCCGGTCCCTATCAGAGCGGTAGATTTTTTGAATGGTATCGGGATCGATACCCACATTGCCTACACAGATGGCGGCTATGCCAACCTGTCTAACGTGCAATCCGACATCGCCTACCTCGGCATCACGGAACTACGCGACGGGATCTCGAACGGCGAAAACGGGTCGGCCCCACTGTCCTCATACATTCAACTCGCGAAGGCCGGCGAGAAGTTCACGTTCGTGGTGGGCGGAGGGACGTCGACCACGGCGTCGATCCAGTACACGCTGGCGACCATCGAGCAGCTCGCCGCTGCCGTTCCAGGCAGCGTCAAAGCGATCGAGGGGCCCAACGAGATCAACAATCAGACACTGACCTTCAACGGAGTCGGCGGGCTTCAAGGCGCGGTCGCTCTCCAACGGTTCCTGTATCAGGCCGTGAAGGCTACCCCATCGCTCTCCGGCGTCGCCGTTGACTACTTCACGGGATACGGCACTGTCGGTTTCGCGGCCGGCCCCGACCCGAATACGACGTCGGGCCTCGCCGACTACGACAACCAGCATCCCTATCCACAGGGCGGACAAGGGCCGGCGACGTGGATCAACCCAACGCAGGCGCTGCCGAACGAGCCTGGCGCCAGGGGCACATTCGTCTACACGGAAACGGGCTACACGACGAACCTGTCCGACGTGAATGGCGTGGACGCCACCGCGCAGGGCAAATACACGCTCGACCTCTTGTTGGACGGCGCCAAGGACGGCTCCTCGGGCACCTACCTGTACCAGCTTCTAGATGCCTACAAGCCGGGCTCGCCGCAGGGGGACGACGGGTACGGCCTCTTCGACACTAACAACGCCCCCAAGCTAGCCGCAACCGGAATCCACGATCTCGCCGCCATCCTGGCCGATACGGGATCGGCGGCCTCGACTTTCACCCCGACCGCTCTGCTCTACAGCGTGTCGGGCCTGCCGACGACGGGCAACAGCCTGGAGATCGACAAGTCGGACGGAACCGTCGACGTAGTGGTCTGGGCCGAGCCGCAGATATGGAACGAGTCGACCAAGAGCGAGGTCGCGGCTCCGGCCGAGACCGTGACGGTGAACCTGGGCACCGCGCATGCCGTGTCGGTCTACGACCCATTGGTCGGAACGACGCCGATCGCGACCTCCAGCAGCACGAGTTCGATCCAACTTGCGATCACGGATCACCCCCTCGTTCTTCAGGTCGGGCCAGCCGTGGCGAGCACGGTCGCGGCGACCGGCGCCCCGTCCTCAACGGTGACAGCGCTCCCGTCATCTTCGAGCACGACAACCACCGATACCGGATTCGTGGCAAACGCCACGCCCGCGATGCCCCCGGTGGCATCGTCTCCGCCTACCCCGGCTCCTATTCCGACACCGACTGCCGCGCCAGTCCCGCCGACGCCCACATCGGTCGCGCCGATCCCGGCGATCGGCACCCCATCGTTAACCGTGGCGACCGGCCCGTCTGCGAACGCTGGTGGGATGACACCGACGAGCGTGGCGGGGCTCCCGTCATTTTCGAGCACGACAACCACCGATTCCGGACTCGCGGTCACCGCCACGCCCGCGATGCCCCCGGTGGCATCGCCTCCGCCCACCCCGGCTCCTATTCCGACACCTGCTGCCGCGCCAGTCCTGCCGACGCCCACATCGGTCGCGCCGGCACTGTCCCCCCCCGCTATGCCGGCCGACACGACGCCACCGGTTGTGACATTCGACCGACTGATCGGCTTCTCGGGGCCCACGACCGTAACGCTGAGCGGAACGGTCTCGGACAATGTCGGCGTGAGCAGTGTCGAGATCTTCGGCTCGGTCAACGGCGCGACCGTTAGCGATATCGGCCCGGCGATGACCGACAACGACGGCATATGGAGCTTCACCACCGACTTCGGTCCGGGCAGCTTCACCAGCCTTTCGGCGGTGGCCACCGACACGTCGGGAAACAATGCCATTGCGACGGGTCCGACGCAGCTATTGACCGGGGCCGATCAACCCTACGCGTACGTACAGGACGAATACACGGCCGATAGCAGATTCAAGGGACAGGCTTTTTTGAACCAAGACGGCTCCGTATCCTACCACAGTCGATATAAGCACCTCCGCAACGGAAATGTATCGTACAGTTACTCGGATGGCTCCGACGGCAATCATTTTCAGAGCCAGCCATACAAGTCCTACACGGACGTCTACGATCTCGCCACCGGCAACATGATCGAGGAGAAGGTTAACTACAAGGACGGGACGCACGCAGTCAGCGCCGAAGCCGACGGCCAGACGCTCCGAAGCATCCACGACGACACTTTCAGCAGCACGAAGCCGCAGAAGCCTAGCAGCAGTAAGCGGGATCACTTCGCCAACACGCATTATGTGTATACGGCGGGGTCCGGCCACGACGTGGTCGACCATTTCACGCTGACTGGCGCCGGTCACGACTCGCTAACGTTGCCGATTTCCGCGTCATCCGGCCTCGCGTCCGTGATCGCCAGAATCCATTCGGTTCCGGGCGGCGGGGTCGAGATCGGGCTCGGCGGGCACGACTCGATCACCTTGAACAACGTGAGCGCCTCCCAGCTGAAAAAAGAACTCGCGCACGAAATCCGCAGCGGCAAGCATACCGACTTCAACTTCGCTTGAGGTCACGTGGGCGGGCGGAGCTTCGGGCGCGCGCGGAGAAGCCCGAGCGCGCGTCGCCATGGCGGCCATTCCGCCACGGCGACGTTTCCGTCATCTTCCGCCCCTCCCATCAACGCGAAGTGGGCATGTCCCTGGTCATCCCAAGTTGGGGTGTCCCCTCGGCTGGGTCGGGCATAGGGTAGGTCCGACAGGCCGTGACCGGCAGGATGCGGTCCTTGTAGTGCACCGTCATGTCTCCGCCGAGACGGTGACGCAGTTCGACCTTGGCGCCTCGCAGCGCCCTCCCGGGACCCTTGGTCCTGACGCAGTAGACCGTGCCGTTCGCGCGAAACGTCAGCGCCTTGGACAGGGTCCGCTCCTCGCGCCGCGCCAGCCGGTCCTCCAACCCGTCCGGCGTGTCGGTCCAGGGCCGGTGAGCGTCGGCCGCGTCGCGGGGCTCGACCGCGAAGGTCCTGTTCCACCAGCTCACGACGTCCGGCAAGACCGCATTGGCAGCCTCGATCGACGAGACGCCGAGGAGCCGCATCTCTTTGACCAGGCGATCCTGCAAGGTCTGGTTGGCGCGCTCCACCCGGCCCTTGGCCTGCGGGGTGAGCGCTTGGATCGAGGCGATCTCCAGCCGCGCCACCACCCGCCCGAACTCGGTCTTGCCGTCGCGGCTCTCCGCATCTTTGGCATTGACCCGGAAAATGCCGTGCCGGTCCGAGTAGAAGGCCAGCGGCCGTCCGTGCTCCAGCACATGGCCGCGCAGGGCCTCGAGGTAGGCCTGCGTCGTCTCGGTCGGCGCAAAGCGCAACGTCGTCAACCGCCCGGTGGCGTCGTCGATGAACACGATCAGCGTACAACGACGACCGCGGCCTTCGAACCAGTCATGCAGGCTGCCGTCGATCTGGATCAGTTCGCCGAACCGGGCACGCCGCTCGCGCAGCTGGAACACCCGCTTGGCGCGCCGCCGCTTCGGCCGCCACAGGCCGAGGCCGATCTGCATGTGGCGGAGCGTTTCGGCCGAAACCGCGATCCCCTCCACGTCCCTCAGCTTCTCGGCCGCAAGGGTCGGGCCGAAGCCCTCGTACTTCCCCTTCAACAGTTCGGCGATCCGGCCCCGTCGCTCCTCGGCAAGGCGGTTGTTCGACGGACGGCCTCGCTGGCGAGCCGTCACGCCGCCAGTCCCTGACCAGGCGCTTGAACTGGCGAACCCCGATCCCAAGCCGTTCCGAAGCTTCCCGCTGGCCAACGCCCTCCTCAACACACCGGCGCACCAACGACGCCCGCTCGCGCTCCGACGCGCTCATCCTCAAAACCCCGCCGAGCATCGATCCCCCGACGTTCAAACCACGTCAAGGGGACATTCTGTCTTCGCACAAAGGGGACCTTCCAACTTGGGGCTAACAGGACGCGCGACGCGCTTGCGCGCCGTGATCTCGCCGACTACGATCCCTCGCCCCAGCGTCCCCCGCGCGCGAGGATGACCTGAGCAGGACAGCGAGTCGGTGCCGGGACAGTGCCGGCGAGTGGTGGCAGGATTGATATGCCAATCATTGATTTACAGGCGCACGGGGACGATGATGCCTCTCCCATCGCCGTGTGTGACTTATGCATTATTGGTACAGGACCGGCGGGAAGCACAATAGCACGTGAATTATCTGGTACGAGCCTGCGCGTCACCATGCTTGAGAGCGGCGGCTTCGTACGGAGTCCTGAAGCTGACGTCCTGAACGAAGTTGAGAACATTGGTCACCCGCGCCTTGCTAACCAGTGGTTCGTGCGCAATCGGATCGTTGGCGGAAGCTCGCACACTTGGGGCGGCCGCTGCGCGGCATTCGACGCCATAGACTTGGAAGAGCGGTCTTGGGTGCCTGAATCTGGCTGGCCCTTCGGGATTGGGGACCTTGCGCCCTACCTCGATCGAACTGCACCTTACCTCGGCCTCGCAGTCGGCAGCGGGTTCAGCGACGAGCGCTTCTGGACTATGGCCGGACGCAGGCCGCCGCAGTCCGGGCCGGATCCCGAGGCGCTGCTGCCATTTTTTTGGCAGTTCAGCCGTGACGACGAGGAATCGTACCCCTACGAGTACATGCGGTTCAGTCGACGTCTCACCAACCGGCTGGGCCCGAACGTCACGCTCGTGACCGGGGCGACCGTGCTGCGCATCAACCCGGTCGAGTCTGGCCGAGCAGTGCAATCTGTGGAGTTCGCCGCTCCCGACGGGCGCCGGCGAACGCTCTCCACCTCGGTTGTGGTCGTATGCGCCGGCGGGATCGAGAACGCCCGCATCTTGCTGTCGTCCGATACGGTTACGCGAAACGGCCTCGGCAACGACCGCAACCTCGTCGGTCGATATTTCATGGATCACCTGCGCGGGCCCGTCGGATCGTTCGAGGTTGTGGGGTCGGAGGCGCTGCAGAAACATTTCGGGCGCTACAACGTCCGCGGCCACCTGTTCCGCGCCGGTCTCCGACTCAGCCCAGAGATCCAGCGCGCCAAAAAGCTACTCAATTGCGCAGCATGGCTTGGAGATGTGGTGGCGCCGGACGACCCATGGAACGCTCTCAAGCGCATTCTCCGTGGAAAGCCGCAATTGCCGAGCGATGCCATTGCCATGGCTTCGAATGCTGGCCTCTTAGTCCGCGGTCTCAAGGACTACGTTATCGAGCGCAACGGCGTGCCGCGCAAGCTCGAAGCACTGACGCTTGACTGCATGTGCGATCAGCGGCCGAATCGCGACAGCCGCGTGACGTTGTCAGAGCGGCGCGACCGGTTCGGCATGCGGCTGTCGCGCATCGATTGGCGGATCCACGGTGACGAGACGCGCACCATGCGGAGAATGGCCGAACTTGTTGCTGAGCAGTTCATCCGCATGGGCCTTCCCGCGCCCGTGCTCGCGGACTGGGTTCGCGACGGGGCGGACTTCCCGCTGAATTTCACGGACGTCGCCCACCCGGCAGGCACGACGCGCATGTCAGACGATCCAACAAAGGGCGTCGTCGATGCGGAGTGTGGCGTCCACGGCATCGAGGGGCTATACATCGCGGGCAGTTCGGTGTTCCCGACCGTGGGCCACTGCAACCCGACGCAGATGATCGTGGCTCTGGCGCTGCGCCTCGCCGACCATCTGAAGGACCGGGCGGAGGCAGCCAGGAAGGCTGTCGTTCGGATGACGAAGGCGCCCGAAGCCCGGCCGACGAGAGTCTTGGTCACGGGCGCTACGGGCCGCATCGGCCACGTGGTCGTTTCCGACCTCCTCGAACGCGGCTATCTCGTGCGTGCCACCACCTCGAAAGTACCGCCCGAGGGCGACGATCGTGGCGGCGCGCTCCAATGGCGACACTTTGATTTCCTCGATGCAACCGACTACGACGGGCTTGTCACGGGCTGCGGCGCCGTGCTGCACATCGGCGCCGAGATGGGAAACATAGAGCGCATGTGGCGCTCGAACGTCGATGCGACCAGACTTCTCGCCGAAGCGACCGAGCGCGCGGGCGCAAAGGCCTTCTGCTACACGAGCACGGTCGCCGTCTACGGGAGCGGTCTGGCGCGCATGATGACGGAGGACGCTCCAGTACTGACAGCTGACCGCGACATACGCTCCGAGTACTGGGCTATCGACCAAACGCGAGCCTATGGAAGGACCAAGCTCGGAGGCGAACTCGCTCTGCGCCAAGCGGCAAGGGCCGTTCGCTACGTCGTGCTGCGCCCGACGGTCGTCGTCAACGTCTCGCAGATTGTCGAGATCCGCGATTGGAGCCGCGTCAAGCGAACCCTCGCCGCCCACCGGCACGCGCATCACATTTACGTCGGCGACGTGTCCGACGCGATCATCTGGTCGATGGAGCGCGCTATCGCCGGGGCAGGAGCGCCGGGATGCATCGAGACATTCAATTTATCCGAGGATGAGTTACCGGAGCCCACCCATGCCGACTTCATGCGCAAGGCCTTTGCGGTGAGCGGCGATCCACGCTTCCGCGTTGTGAGGGTGCCATGGCCGGCGGATTGGATGCGCGATTTTCTTAGATTTCGGACGCTCCCGCTCAGGAACCCCGGATGGCGAATGCGCTTCCCGAACGATGGGCTGCGCGCGGCCGGCTATCGTCCACGCTTCGGTATGGCGCAGGCGTATGCGCTCGCTCTGGAGACGATCCGCAACGAAGCCAAGCACACGTTGGCACGCTGAGGCGCTCCGATGATCGTAACCGATCGAGTTGGGGTTATGTGAATCTGTGTTCCATAGGCACGGACAGTTTCAGGGAGGACCATGGCGAGCCCGATCGCCACTCCTATAATCTATCTTTGCAACAGGAACCTGTGTACAAACCCCGGTACGGGCGGTTTTAAGTAATATTGTAACTATGAGGCATCGCTGTTGAAGCATGCGTTTTTGCTCATCGGTCAGATTTTATCCACTAAGCCAGCGAGAAACGCTCATTTATACGCGCTTTTCGTTGGCGCGATACTGAATATTAACCAGTCGCTCGCCGCATACTGGCTTGCCTGACGCGCTACGGTGAGCACGCGCCAGGCATAATCACCGCGTACGTCGGGCAGCGTTGCTAAGATGCTGGAGGTGGTGGTATAGCTGGAAAATACTTCGCGGGAGTCGAAGGGACCAAGCGCGCGCAGTTCGACGAAGAATCGTACTGATTCGGGTTGCGATTTCGAGGTCCAAACAAGCTCGATCCCGCTCATTCCCGGGCTCACACTAGCGCTAGCCGTCGGCGCGACAGGGATTGGCGCTGATAAGGCCGTGCCGCGGCGGAGAATGCGGGAGTGCGAAGCGGCGAGACGAGCGCGGGCAGCGGGGAGGTCGGAGACCGCAAACCAAGCGCGGGCGATGTCGACGTTCTGTGGAACGCCTTGGCCCGCCTCGTAAAGCTGACCGAGATTGTAGGCTGCTCGACGGTCGCCGTGCGTCGCGGCGCGCGCATACCACGTGGCCGCCTGCGCGACATCCGACTTTACACCACGACCGCTGTCAAACATGACAGCAACATTGAACTCCGCTTCGGGGAGCCCCGCTTCTGCAGCCCGGCGGTACCACACGAAGGCTAGTGGGGCTGCCCCCTCGCCGCTCAAGTCATAATGAACGGCTTCATTGAACCAGGCGGTCGGGTCGACGGTCGGATCGGCCGCCCGCGCGAGCGACGAGGACAAAGCCAACGCGATCAGCAGCCCGATGACGGCGCAAGAACGCGTGCACACGGAGCTAGCGCCAGGAAATCTCGACACTGCGATTGCGGGCTTCCGCCACGCCTTGCTTGGTCGGCACGGGGAGCTCCGTTTCGCCCTTGGCGAGCACCTGGAAACGATCTGCTGGGATGCCCCGGTCGAGCAGACCGGTTAGAACAGCGGTTGCACGCCGCTGTGACAATGTGAGATTCATACGGGCACCTCCGACGCGGTCGGAGGTGCCCGTAAGAATCATGACGATCGGCTGACCCTCGTTATAGGCGCGAGAAGCACGGTCCAGGACAGCTTTGTCCTGCGGACGAAGCGCGCTGCTGCCGGCGCTGAAAAGTATGACGAGCGGCGCCGGCTGAGCATACGCTGTTGCATTGCCGAGCAGGATAGCGACGAGCAGCGGACGGACGTGGCGGATGAGGGTCATGACAAGCTCCTTAAATCACATGGTCGGTCGTTTTACCCAGCGACCGCGACCTCGATAGTGCCGGGGCGAGGAAGCGGGTCGTTTGCGGGCAGATGGCTCTGGATGGGTCCGGACGTGGCCAGAACGCCCGCAATGCGACTGGCACTGCTCTGGTCTTCACGATAGAAAAAGGTCACGCCATTCGCTACGATGCCCGAGGGTCCATTAACGGGGTCGGTCACGTCAAAGCCTTGTGCCTGCAAGGTCAGCCTTAGGGCTATCGCTCGCGTCCGCGCAGCTTCGCTGCCGCGTGCGTAGCGCAACACCACGCGCGCGGGTACTCCTTCAGGCGGCGCGATTTTCGACAGCGCGCCAATCGCCGGAGAGGTGAGTGGCGGAGGCAAGTCGGAGGACCGTGCAGCGAGCCGCGCTGCTCCGGCAACACTGGCTTCCGAGCGCTCAAACGCCGCACGTTTCGATCCGGCATTTTGGCGCACCGCCTCGATCTGCGCAGTGGTGTTGGGCTCCGAATTTATAGGCGACTGGTGGTCTGTCACATGCTGCAGGTTGTCGGCTCTAGCTGCCTTCTGAGCCTCGCCTGCTGTTTGTTCGTTCTGCAGCTTCGTTTCGTTGTCCGCCGCTGCCGCCTCAAACGGCCGGCGTTCATCGTTCCCCACGACCTTCTCACGACCAGCCTGCGCCAGCTGCTGGCGCGCGCCCGCCAGATCGCGGTCTAGGCTCGTCGCTTTCACCTGCTCGCTTTCGAGCCGCTTCTGCACCACTTCGACCTGTGCGGCCGTGTTGTGGTCCGCTTCGGCCAGCTTGTCGACAAGGGTTGCAGCCCGCTTCTGTTCGTTCTGCAGCTTCGTTTCGTTGTCCGCCGCTGCCGCCTCAAACGACCGGCGTTCATCGTTCCCCACGGCCTTCTCACCAACCTGCGCCAGCTCCTTGCGCGCGCCCGCCAGGTCGCGGTCTAGGCTCGTGGCTCTCGCCTGCTCGCTTTCGAGCCGCTTCTGCACCACTTCGACCTGCGCGGCCGTGTTGTGGTTCGCCTCGGCCAGCTTGTCGACAAGGGTTGCAGCCCGCTTCTGTTCGTTCTGCAGCTTCGTTTCGTTGTCCGCCGCTGCCGCCTCAAACGACCGGCGTTCATCGTCCCCCACGGCCTTCTCACGACCAGCCTGCGCCAGCTGCTGGCGCCCGCCCGCCAGGTCGCGGTCTAGGCTCGTGGCTCTCGCCTGCTCGCTTTCGAGCCGCTTCTGCACCACTTCGACCTGCGCGGCCGTGTTGTGGTTCGCCT
>JAABUR0100004640.1_pt1 | contig 18208 bp, 20 predicted proteins | sample 5560091 | NCBI WGS metagenome assembly JAABUR01 (sample SAMN10711879, study PRJNA513375) | rock metagenome | isolation source: Antarctica rocks | place: Antarctica: Victoria Land, University Valley sud | reverse complement strand
CGAGGACCGAGCGCTCCTGCGGACGGTCCTCGACCACATACACCGGCGCGGCCAGGGCGTACACCGAGGGAGCGACCCCCATGAGGTAGATGAGCGGGACCTGCTCGGCAAACGCCGCCCGCAACGCTCGGTTGTCCGGCTCGTCGATCGGTAGCGGATAGTTGCGCCCGGCGACCTCCAGCCGTCGGAGGAGCTCGACGCGCGGGATCATGTCGTCGTAGCGGCGTGAGAGGGCGTGGAGATGCTCGATCGCTGCCGCGCGGACAGAGAAGTCGGGATCCACTGGCGGCAGCTTCGCAGATACGGAACCGTCGCCATGAACCTCGCCCGCTGTTCCGGGACGGAGCCCGCGTACCCGCTCGGGCCGGTGAGCCCGAGGTACGCTCGGTCCGATGGCGTCGTCGCCTTCCTCGCTCGAGCGGATCCACCGGCTGTCGTCGGCGGAGTACGAGCGGATGTTGGACACGGGAGCGCTGGACGGCGTGCGGGTGGAGCTGCTCGACGGCCTGCTCATCGACATGAGTCCGCAGGGTGAGCGCCATGTGCGCGTGATCCAGCAGCTCATGCGCGTGTTCGCCTCGCGCCTCGATCTGCTCCGGGTCCAGATGCCGCTGGCGCTCGCCGAGGGATGGGTGCCCAAGCCGGACGTCGCCCTCGCTTATCCGCAGGACGACCCCGAGCGGCACCCTGCCACCGCGCTGATCGTGGTCGAGGTCGCGGTGACCTCGCAGGCGGAGGACCGGCGCAAGTCGCTCGCCTACGCGCGGGCGGACGTGCCTCGGTACTGGCTCGTGGACCCGCCCTCCCGAGTCGTTCACGTGTACGAAGGTCCGGGCGCCGAGGGCTATGCCAGCGTCTCCGCTCGACGCGGCGACGACGTTCTGGATGCCGGGGTCGAGAGCATCGGTACGAGCACCGTCGCCGAGCTGGTCGCTCCCTGAGGCTCCCACGGTGGGATTCGCGCTCTCCAGAGCACCGCACTGGAGGGACGGTCATTCGCCTCCACCTTCGACTACGAGGACGATGCCCGCGCCGTGGCGCTGGACCTCTCGCTCGCCGGTGGCCGCTTCGCCCCCGCCGTGCTCGAGGTTGCCCGCCGTCGTGCGCGTGCAACAGCTCGCGGTGGCGCGGGAGCGGGACCTGGACCCCGACGCGCCCGCGGGCCTGGACAAGGTGACGAGGACCGTGTGATGTGGGCGATCGAGCGGGTGCGCAACCTCTCGCGGCCCGTCGTATCCGATGGCTGAGCGGACGCGCGTGGAGCGCGCGACGTGAGCGACCTGCTGCTGCACGGCGGGCGCGTGCTGCCACCCGCGGGCCCGCCGGGCGAGGGCTGGGTGCTCATCCGCGCCGGGCGGATCGAGGCGGTCGGGGCAGGCGACCCGCCGGCGGTCAACGTGCCCCGGCTCGACCTCGCGGGCGCGCTGGCCGCCCCCGGGTTCATCGACCTCCACGTCCACGGCGGAGACGGGGTGGACTTCAGCTCCGCGAGCGGGGAGGAGATTGGGCGCGCGATCGCCCTCCACGCCCGCCACGGCACGACGGGCCTGCTCGCCACGACCCTGTCGGCCGCGCCCGACCCGCTGCTCGCCGCGGTGCGGGAGATCGCCGCGGCGCGCGCGCCCGGACTGCTCGGCGCGCATCTCGAGGGCCCGTTCCTGAGTCCGGCGCGCGCCGGCGCGCAGGACCCCGCGCACATCCGCGACCCCGACCGTGCCGAGCTCGAGCGGCTGCTCGAGGCCGGCGCCGGGACGGTGAGGATCGTCACGCTCGCCCCCGAGCGCCCGCGCGCGCTCGCGACGACCGCCCTGCTGCGCCGGGCGGGCGTCGTGGCGGCGGTGGGGCACAGCGACGCGAGCTGGGACGAGGCCCGCGCCGCCTTCGCGGCGGGAGCGACCCATGCGGTCCACCTCTTCAACGGCATGCGACCGCTCCATCACCGCGAGCCCGGCGTGATCGGCGCCGCCCTGGCCGACCCCGCGGTGACCTGCGAGCTCATCTGCGACGGTCACCACCTCCATCCCGGGACGATCGCCCTCGTCCATGCCCTCAAGGGGGCGGACGGCGCCGTGCTCGTGACCGACGCGATGGCCGCGGCCGGCCTGCCCGACGGGGAGTACGGGCTGGGGACCCTCGACGTCGTCGTCGCCGGGGGCCGCGCCGGGCTCGCGGAGGGCGTCGTGCTGGCGGGGAGCACGTTGACCATGGACCGCGCGGTCCGCACCGCGGTCGCCGCCGGCGTCCCGGTCGACGACGCGCTCCGGATGGCCTCGGCGACCCCCGCGCGGGTGCTCGGGCTCGAGTTGACGAAGGGCGCGCTCGCGCCCGGGCACGACGCAGACGTGGTCGTGCTCGACGACGTGCTCGCGGTGCGGGCGACGATCGTCGGCGGCCGCGTGCTCGGCGGCGCGTGACCCTCATCGTGGGGGGTCTCCTCTACGTTCATCCGCGCGACGAGGCCGTCATGGAAGGCGCCCCGACTGGTCGCGCGATGAGTGTTCGCTGCCACGCCCGTCGGGACGTAGGATCGCCGGCGTGGACGCGCGACAGGCCCTCCTTCCCGGAGAAGACTTGGTCGCGCGGGGGTTGCGCGATCTCGCCCGGGGACGTGAGTCCGAGGTCTCCCGCCTGGTGGCGATGGCGGCCGCTCGGTTGCGTGCCCTCGGCTATGACGTGCCGGACGGGGGCGGGCCACGCCCCGGCCATCGCCTCTACGAGCTGCTCGCCGAGAAGACCGATGACGCCCACAGCCGATACAACGCACTGATTGGACGCATGACGAGCTTCGCGCGCGCGGCGGAGCATGCGCACCCCGGTTGACGCCGCTCGCGTACGGGAGCTTGCGCGCCGGTTGGGCCGCGCGTCTCCGGTTCACGTCCGCCTCTGCTCGAACGGAACTTCGACCAGGACCTCGAGGACGTGCGCGCGATGCGCGAGCGGGGATTGATCGGCGATGTGTTCCGTGACAAACCCAGGCCGGGGAGGGCCCTAGGTAGCCCCGCGTCAAGCCGGCGAGATGCGGTCGTTCCGTCCGCAGCCGTGGTATAAGCGGGTCATGCGGATCCCGAAAAAGTGCCCAAATTGGTAACTTCAGGCGGTCTTGTGGGTTCTCGATAGCGTGCCGCCAAGTTCGCGTAGCGCTTCGCCCGATCAAGCGTTCTCGGCGTGGCTTCCCCGGGAGCTGACCGTCGCGGTCGAGGAGAAGCATCATCAGGTCTATGTCGTCTCGCTGGATTTCGACGTAGTGGGGGTGGGCGACAGTATGCAGGACGCGATGCAAGACATGTTGGGTCTGCTGACCAGCTACCTGAAGACGTACTTCGTCGAGGGTCGGTCGCTGGACGAGGCTCGACGGCCTATCGAACCGCCGCGTCAGGCACGGCGGTTCGATGACCTAAGGACAGCTCTCGCAGAGTTCCTCGCCCCGAGCCAAGAGCCGCGGGTGTCATCCGTCCCCTTCCCGACGCTCAACGGGCACCCCGCCTAAGTCGCGGCGCCGCGAGACGCCGGGGTCGCCTGCCGGCACTCGGCGGGATCGTGCGACGCTTCTCGACCCCCAAGGGTCCATTCCGCCGCGCTCAGATTGAGCGGGTGCTGCGCAGCCGGGGCTACGAGTGCCTGTCCGCCGAGGAGGGGGAGTTCACGGTCTTCGAACACCCCCTGACCAAGCGCCGCGTCCCGGTCAATCCCGACTGGAAGCCATTCTTCTTCGACGATCCGGTCTTCCGGGTTCTCTGCCGAGACACTGGCATGGAGCCAAACCAGCTCGCGGCGAAGCTCAGCGCGGATCACGCCGCGCACCCTCCGTCTCCCTTGCGGCGGCGCAACTAGTCCGGCTTGGCGCGGTTCAACCGGTCGGGCATTGCCCCCTTGTTGTCCGGCTTCTCGTCGTCCTCGTCGTCCTCGTCAGGCTTGACGGCGAGTAGCGCCCGCAATGCCGTCTCAGGGTCCAGCGGGGCGAGGGAGACGCGCTCGCCGTCTTCGTTCCGATCCACGACCATGGCGGAAGCCTAAACCCAGCCGAGGTGGGCTCCCCTGCACTCGATCGCCGCAGTCTTCGCACAGAACGTTGCGACGTGACTCCTATGCCGCTAGAGGTGAGCGCGGCAACGAATCACTAGCAAGGAGAAGTCGAGGATGTTCAACGTTTCGCCGACCGGAGAGGTCGAGCCGGAGCCCCCGTACCCGAGCCCGAACGTCAAGGCGAAGGCCCGCCGGCGGCCCGGCAGGCCTTTGCCCACCGATCGCATGAAGTTCGAGATGCAGGTCAACGCCCTCAAGGCGTTCGGCACACAGAGCGACTACGGAAAGCGGGCTGTGGGCGGCGAAGACATTGCGCCCCGGCTTGGCCTGACGCCCGCTACCGCGGCTTTGAATAACGCCTTCTACATGGACGTCGGTCTCATTGAGCGAGAGAGCAAGGGCAGGTACAAGCCCACTGAGCACGTCATCGACTTCGCGCGCGAGCACAGCTTCGATGCTGAGAAGGCGGGAAAGCGGCTCGCTTCGGTGCTGAAGCAGACCTGGTTCTACCAGGAGGTCGCTCGCGAGCCCTCTACTCGCGACCAACTGGTTCGGCTGCTCGCCCGGGCGGCGGACACGGACAAGGACCGTGAGGCGCAGCTGTCGATGCTTCTCGATTGGCTCGCCTACGCCGGGCTCACCAGGGAGGAGAACGGGGTCATCACCGCGTTGGGGCACGCGCCGACCGATCAGAGCGCTCGAAACGAGCCGCCAGGCTCCGAGCCCGAAAGCGAGGGGACCACCGGAGATGCCAGTTCGACGGCGGACCGGGACGAGGTTGAGGGCAAGACTTCGCCCCTCGCGCCTTCACTCCTGAGCTTCGACGTGCGGTTCTCGCTCACCGCTGAGGACCTGGCGAAGCTCGCCCCTGAGCAGATCACGGCGTTGTTCAGCGCCGTCGGGGGGGTGGTGGCGGCCAAGGCCGCAGGCGACGCATAGCGCGAGGCGAGACCCGGGGAGAGAAGTCTGGCAACGAATCCCCCGGGCCTCGCCCTCTGCTTCCAACGGGGCGCGATCTTGGGGATCACGGCGGGGTCTGGACCCGCCGCAGAGGGGTTCGAAGCCCCTGCGCTCCATCGGTCGAGGACCATACGGTCCGAGACCAGTTTAACGGCCTCCGGGCGTCTTGGGAAGGGGTCTAGACAGGTGGCCGGTAGGTCAGCCGCCGCTCGCCAACCTGCCGCCCGAGGAGACGCATCCGGTCCGTGTCGGTCAGGTTCCGCGTGGAGAACCGGAAGTCGAACTCCGTCAGGTACCGGGCCAGGTGCTTCTTGGAGACGTGGTGGTGCGTGCCATCCAGTGACCGCTTGAGCTGGGAGAAGTACGCCTCGGCCTGGTTGGTGGACACGTCATCGCGGACGTACTCGCGGCGCTTGTGGTCCACGGTCGAGTGCGAGGCGTACTCGCGCCCGAGCTTGGTGTAGCCGCTCCCGGAGTCGGTGTGCAGATGCGTGGTGGCCTTGTCTAGCTCGGCGTCCATGACGGCGCGGAGGTTCGTGCCCTTGACCGTCGGGACGACCCGGGAGCGGATCTCGCCCGTGTCGCGGGAGACGAGCGAGAGCACCGGGGTCTTGTCGGTCTGACCCTGCCCGCCCTTGCCGCCGACGGTGCCGCCGTGACGGTTGCGCGGGTTGCCGCCGATCCACGTCTCGTCCGCGACGACGCGGCCGGACAGGAGGCCGGCGAGTGGTTCGCGCTTCATCGCCTCGCGCAGCCGGTGGAGCATGAACCACGCCGTCTTCGGCGTCAGGTCGTACTTGCGCTCGATCTCGCGGGCCGACACGCCGTTCTTCGATGAGCACATCTCAAAGACGACGAACACCCACGTCCGCACCGGGATCTTCGATCCGTGGAAGACCGTCCCGGTCAGGACCGAGAACTGCTTGCGGCACCCGGCGCACTTCCACACCCGGCGCTGAGACGCCGAACCTGTCCGGGTCTTGCGCGACTCGCCGTTCGCCGGGTTCAGGAAGTACGGGGCGCGGTCGGTGTCGCAATGCGGGCAGACCGGCTCCCCGTTCCACCGCAGTTCCTCGAGGAACTTGTAGGCGTCGGCCTCCGTGCGGAGCTTGTCCGCGAGGGAGAGAACCGAGACGCCTTCCATACGAGAAGTGTCCCAGGCCCGTGTGGGTTTGTCAAGTCACACATCGCCGATTGATCGACCCCTCCGGTCTACGTGTGTTCTACGCGCGGATCGAGCCGGAGCTCTTCCGCTTCCCGGCGATCAGTCCTGCCGCGTTCCGACGGCGGGTCGTCGAGGCGTCCTCGAGCTCCCGGTAGCTCAACCCCCCGGCACCGGTCCCGCCACCCGCACCCGCACCCCGCGCTCGGGCACGAACGTGATCCCGCGCCGCACGCCCTTCTCGGGGCGGCGGGTCGCGGGCGCCAACGCCGTGCGCGCGAGCACCCGCCGGATGACCACGCGCATCTCGAGCATCGCGAAGCTCGCGCCCGGGCAGCGGCGGGTGCCGCCGCCGAACGGCAGCCAGGTGTAGGTGTCGGGCGGGTCGGCGCCGAGGAAGCGCTCCGGGGAGAAGGCCCCGGGATCGGGGAAGCGGTCCTCGCGGCGATGGATCGCGCCGATGGAAGGGTTGATCTCGACGCCCGGCGGGATCTCGTAGCCGCCGAGGGAGAAGGGCTCGCCGCGGACCACGCGCCCCACCCCGGAGATCACCGGCCGCAGGCGCAGCGTCTCCTTGACGACCGCGTCGAGGTACTCCTCGGAGCCCTCGGCGAGCTCCGCCCGGAGCTTGTCGAGCACCCGCGGGGTCCGCAGCAGGAGCTCGAACGCCCACGCCAGCCCGGTCGCCGTCGTCTCGTGGCCGGCGACGAGCAGGGTGACGAGCTCGTCGCGCAGCTCGGAGTCGGTCATCGGGCGACCCTCCTCGTCACGCGCGAGCAGCAGCATGGAGAGGACGTCGTCGCGCTCCTCGAGGCCGGGCTCCTCGCGCCGCCGGGCGATCTCCGCATGGATCAACCCGTCCAGCGTGCGCCGGCTCTCCTCGAAGCGCCGCCCGGCGCCCGCCCCGAACCGGCCCCGCGACAGGGCGAGCACGGTGACGCCGAGCCGTGAGGACACCGGCTCGAGCAGGGCGCGGATCCGGGCCTTGAGCTCCTCCTGGCGCGGGACCGGCGGCGACGCCGAAGACCGCCCGCATGATCACGTCGAGCGTTAGCGACCGCATCTCTCCCAGCAGCGCGAAGGGCTCGTCGACCGGCCAGGAGGCGATGGTCCGATCCGCGGCCTCGGCGATCACGTCCTCGTAGGCGCGCATCCGCTCGCCGTGGAACGGCGGCAGGAGGAGCTTGCGCTGGCGCAGGTGCTCGGCGCCGTCGAGCAGGAGCAGCGAGCGCTCGCCGACCACGGGGCCGAGCAGCGCGTTGGCCTCCCCGGCCCGGAGCTGCTCGGGAGAGCCGCGGAAGACCTGCTTGACGAGCTCGGGCTCGAAGACCATGACGAAGCGCGGGTCGAACAGGCTGCCGAAGGTCACGATGTCGCCGTAGCGCCGGTGACACGCGTCGATGAACCGCCCGGGGACGAGGATGAAGCCGAGCGTCTGGAGGGCGCGGGGCAGCGTGGGGCCGGGAGGCATCGGCGTCGCGACGGTGGCGGACACGCCGTCCATCTTCGCAACCCCTCAGCGCAGGTAGATCGCGTTGGTCAGGATCCAGAGGCGTCCGCCCCGGCGGGCCTCCACCCGGTAGACCCCCGGCCCCTCGGCCCGGGCCCGCAGCTCGCGCGCGCCCCCGGCCGCCGCCACCGGCCGCCCGTCGCGCAGGAGCAGGAGGTCCGCCGCGAGCGGGGCGGTCACCCGGAGCTCCTGGCCGTCCACGCCGGCCTCGTCGCCCATGCGCAGGCCGCGGCCGGCTGAGAAGCCGAAGCCGCTCGGGTCTCCGCGCGTGGGGCAGGCGAGCAGGGCGCGGCCTGCGGCGAGCGCCGCAAGCACGCCGGCGCGGTCGGCGTCGAGGTCTCCGGTGGGCTCGTCGTCGAGCTCGAGGACCGTGTGCAGGAGGCCGAACCAGCGTCGGTTGGGCATCGGCGAGCGCACCCTCCCGCGCCAGCGCGGCCCGGGCTGATGGGCGTCGAGGCCGCCGAGGGCGGGCACGCGCCGCCGCCGGCCGAGCGCGTCCCACGCCGCCAGGTGCCCCGCGGGCGGCCCGTCGAGACGCCCCTCGGGATCGCGCAGCTCACGCCACGCGGCGAGCGGCGAGGTCCATCCCTCGGCCGTGTCGGTGGCCAGCGACCACAGCTCGATTCCCGCCTCCGGGCATTCCGCCAGCGCGTCCCAGCGGGCGGGCGCGGCCAGGCGCGCCGACATCCGCGACCCCGCCGAGAACGGATGGGCGGCGAACCCGACGCCCCCCGCGCGCACGACGTCCGCGCAGATCTGCGCGCCCGTCCGGCTCTTGTCGGGGACCTCCCGGTCGAGCCCGAACGCGAGAAAGTGCCCCTGCGGCGGCGGCGGCGTGACCTCGTGGCCGACGAGGAGCAGGACGCCGCCGTGCCAGCCCTCCCACCCGTCGCGCCGGGCGCCGAGGGTGTTGTGGTCGCAAAGCAGGACCGCGCGCGCCCCCGCCGTCCGGGCCGCGTCGAGGATCTCCGGAACGGTGGCCGTGCCGTCGGAGTACGTCGAGTGCACGTGCACGACGCACGGGAGGTGGTGCACGCGAGCGGGCATGCCCGCTTCAGCTCTGGGCAACCTCCCCGCCCTACCGTCCGGGCATGGTCGCGGTCTCCGCGTGCGGGCTGAGGAAGTCCTTCGGCGCCGGGCGGGCGGCGCGGGTGGTGCTCGACGGGGTGGACCTCGACGTCGCCCCAGGGGAGCTCGTGGCCGTAATCGGGCGGTCGGGAACGGGGAAGTCGACCCTCCTGCACCTGCTCGGAGGCCTCGACCGGCCCGACGCGGGGGAGGTGACGATCGGCGGGGCGCGCCTCGACGGCCATCGGGACAGGGAGCTCGCGCGCCTGCGCGCCGGGCACGTCGGCTTCGTCTTCCAGTTCTTCCACCTCGTGCCCGAGCTCTCCGGGCGCGACAACGTGCTGCTCGCCACGCGGGTGCCTGGCGCGCCCTCCGGCGGGCGGGAGCGGGCCGGGCTCCTGCTGCGCGACCTCGGCCTCGAGCACGTCGCCGACCAGCTCCCCCACACCCTCTCGGGGGGCGAGCAGCAGCGGGTCGCGATCGCCCGCGCGCTCGTCAACGAGCCCTCGGTCGTGCTCGCCGACGAGCCCACGGGCAACCTGGATCAGGCCGCCGCGGCGGAGGTGGTCGCGCGCCTGCGGGCCATCGCCGACGCGGGGCGGGCGGTGGTCACGGTGACCCATGACGACGAGGTGAGCGCCGTGGCCGACCGCGTCCTGCGCCTCGTGGACGGGCGGCTCGTGGCGTGATCGCCGAGGCGCTCACGCGCCTGCGCCGGCGCCCCCGGCGGGCGCTGCTCGCCGCCGGCGGCGTGCTCGCGGCGGCGCTCATGCTCGGCACCGCGGTCTCCGTCGGCGTCGCCCTGCACGGGGGCTTCGACCGGTCCGCCCGGCGCGCCGACCTGCCCGACGTCATCGCCCGCTTCGCCCCCCGCCCGGTCGCCGAGATCCGCGCCAGGCTCGCCGCGCTGCCGAACGTGCGGTCGCTGGCCTTCCGCCAGGAGGTGCTCGGCGTGCCGCTCACCGGCCACGGCGAAGCGACCCCGAAAGGGAAGGTCGAGGTCGTGCTCCCCGGGCGCCGGGGCTACGCCGTCGTCGCCGGCCGGGACGTCGGGGCCGCGGCGGGGGAGGTCCTCGTCGAGCAGGGCGTCGCCCGGCGGCTGCGGGTCGGGGTGGGAGACGAGCTCGGGGTCGGGGACCTCGGGCCCCAGCGTGTCGTCGGCCTCGCCGTCGCGCCCGACGACGTCGCCTTCCCGCTGGCCAAGACCGCGCGCGTCTACGTCTCGCGCGAGGGGCTGGAGCGACGCTTCGGGGAGCGGCTCCCGGCCCGGGTGAACGTCGCCGAGCTGTGGGCGGTCGATCGCGCGCGGCTCGACGTCACCCTCGCCCAGGCCCGCGCCACCACCGCCGGGGTGCGGGGGCTGCACTTCACGACCCGCGACGGCGTCCGCGTGCTCGTCGACGAGGCGGCGGGGATCGTCGTCGCGCTGCTGGTGGCCCTCTCGCTCGTCGCGCTCGGGGTGGTGGGGGTCGTGCTCGCGGCGTCGGCGCGCGCGGAGGTCCAGCGGTCGCTGCCCGTGCTCGGCGTGCGCCGCGCGCTCGGGTTCTCGCGCGGGCGCGTGGCCGCGGTCTCGGCGCTCGAGGCCGCGCTGCTCGCCGCCCCCGCCGCAGCGCTGGGCATCGGGCTCGGTGCGGCGCTCGCGGGCATCCCCACCTCGCGCCTGCTCGAGGCGCTCAACCAGGTCGGTCCCGGCGCCCGGGTGCTCCTGCCCCTGGCCGGGGCGTGGGTCGCGGTGGTCGCGCTCGTGACCGTGGCCGCCGGCGGACCGGCGTGGCGGGCGGCGGGCCGGCCGCCGGTGGCGCTGCTGCGCGGGGGCGACCTGCCCGCGGGGGCGTCCAAGCGGAGCGCCGGCGGCTTCCTCGGGCTCGGCGCCCGGCTCGCGCTCGCGCGGCCCGGGCGGCTGGGCGCGCTCGTGGCCGTGCTCGGGGCGGCGACCGGGTTCGTCCTGCTGCTGCTCGGCCTCGTCTCGCTCCTCCAGGCGCTCTCGGAGGACCCGGGCACGGTCGGCAAGCGCTACGACCTCACCGCGCAGCTCGAACCGCACGACCTCCCCACCGTGCGGGCGATCCCCGGCGTGGCCGCGGCGGCGCAGCGGATCTCCGTTCCCGCCGCCGACTCCTACGACCTCGGGGAGACGCTCGAGCTCGTCGCCTATCGCGACCACTCCCGCTTCGAGGACCCGCCACTCGCGGCCGGGCGCCGGGTGCACGCCCCGGATGAGGCCGAGGTGGGGACCGGCCTCGCCTCCGCGCTCGGGCTGAGCGTCGGCGGCGCGCTCGCAGTGCAGATCCCCGGCGGGGGCGAGGCGCGCTTCCGCGTGGTGGGCCTCGTGCGCGCGCTCGGGCACGACGGGCGGATCGCCTACGTCCAGCCGCGGCGCCTCGTGGCCGCGGGCCTGCGCGGCGATGGGGCGATCGCGGTGGTCCTCGCCCCCGGCGCGGACCGCGCGCGCGTCGTCGCCGCGCTGACCGACCTCGGGGGACGTCCCACCGCGGCGACGGCCGCCACCCCGAGCGCCGCGGCGACCCCGCGCTCCGCGCCGTTCCTCGGCACGATCGCCACCCTGCTGGAGGTCGTCGGGCTCGTGGACGCACTCGTGTGCCTGTTCGTCCTCGTGCAGGCCCTGGGGCTCGCCGCCCGCGAGCGCGGCCGGACCCTCGCCGTGCTGCGCGCGCTCGGGGCGGGGCCGGGGGCGCTCGGGCTCGTCTTCGCGGGGGCCGCCGCGGCGCTCGTCGGGCCCGCGCTCATCGTCGGGCTCGTGCTCGAGCGCCTCGTGCTCGCGCCGGCCGTTGCGCGACTCGCGGCGGGGTATGCGGAGCTGCCGCTCGCGCCGCCGGCCGGGCAGGTCGCGCTCGTGGGCGCCGGGATCCTCGTCCTCGCCGGTGCGGCGGCGGGCTGGACGGCACGCCGGACGGGGAGGGAGTCGATCGTGGAGGGGTTGCGGGGCGAATGAGGCGCAGCGCGCTTCTCGGCCTCCTCCTCCTCGCGGGCTGTGGGGGGGCCCCGGCCGCCCGGCCGGACCCGGCTGGCTCCACCCTGCGCTCGACCTGGGTCGACACGGTGGGCGACGGTGTCCTGCGACCCGGGCCGGGAGAGCCGCTGCGCCCCCGGACGGAGCTCGCGCCCGCCTCGCGGCCCGTGCGCACCCTCGCGACGTTCGCCCAGATCACCGATGCCCACGTGCGCGACGAGGAGTCGCCGGCCCGCCTGCCATCCCTCGATCGCCTCGGCAAGCCCTTCGAGTCGGCGTTCCGGCCCCAGGAGGCGCTGAGCGCGCAGGTGCTGGCGGGCGCGGTGCGCGCGGTGGGCGCGCTGCGTCCGCAGGCGGTGATCGAGAGCGGCGACCTCGTCGACAACGACCAGGCGAACGAGCTCGACCTCGCCCTCGGGGTCCTGCGCGGCGGCCGCGTGAACCCCGACTCGGGCGCCCCGGGCTACGAGGGCGTCCAGGCCCCCGACGACCCCGATCCGTTCTACTACCGCCCGGCCCTCGACCCTCCCCGTCAGCCGGGGCTCCTCGACCGGGCCCAGCGCCCCTTCACGAGCCCCGGCCTTCACGCGCCGTGGTTCCCCGTCGCGGGCAACCACGACCTCCTCGTGCAGGGCGAGCTCGCTCCCACCCCGGCCACGAACCGCGTCGCCACCGGCGACCGCGCCCTGTGGGAGCCACCGCGCGGGCTGCCGGTGCCGCGCGACGAGGCCGACCTGCCGCGTGCGGTCGCCTTGGCGCTGGCCGGCGGTCACCTGCCCGCGCCCGGTGCCGGGGTTCCCCCCGACCCGCGCCGGCGGGAGCTGCCCGCGGAGGAAGTCCTCGCGCGCCTCCGAACCGCCTCGGGCCACGGGGGCCGGGGGCCGTTGCTCGACTACGCGTTCGACATCGGGCCCGCGCTGCGCGGGATCGTCCTCGACGTCGTGCGCCGCGACGCGGGCTCGGGGGGCGTCGTGCGTCCGCTCCAGCTCGCCTGGCTGCGCGCGCAACTGGCCCGCGCCGGGACGCGCCGCGTCGTCGTCTTCTCCCACCAGCCGCTGGCCTCGAGCACGGGCGGGGCCGCGGCGCTCGACCTCCTCGCCGCCGACCGCCGGGTTCTCGCCGCGATCTCGGGCCACACGCACCGCAACGCGATTGCGCTCTGGCGCCGGCGGCTCTGGCTCGTCACCACGGGCTCGCTCGCCGACTATCCCCAGCAGGCCCGCGCCTTCCGGCTGAGTGCGACGGCGGACGGCGGCGTGGTGCTCGACACCTGGATGCTCGACCACCTCGGCCCGCGCGTGGACCGCGATCTCGCCTTCACCGACGCCCAGGGCGGGCGGCCGGAGGGCCTCGCGGGCGGGCCGGGGGACCGCAACGCGCGGCTCTACGCGCCATAGGAGCTTGTGTCGCTTATCGCGACTGGGGACCCACCTCCGGCCGGCCACTTGGCCGCCTCCGGCACCCCTTGGCCCGGCGCGCGTCCTCGGCGCGCGGCCTACCCTCGCGACGGTGCGCCGTCCCGCCCTCGCCCTGCTCGTGCTGACCCTGGGCGCGGTCGCCGCTCCGGCGCTCGCGGCGAGCACCCCGAGCTATCAGAACCCCGTCTTCGACGTCCGCCCCTTCCCGGACCCCATGGTCCTCTCCGTGGGCAGCGGATCCCGGCCCTCCTACTACACCTATGCGACGGGCACGGGCTTCCCCATCATCCGCTCGACCGACCTCGTGCACTGGACGAGCCTCGGCCTTGCCCTGCCCACCCGGCCCTCGTGGGTCGTGCAGACGGGGGACTCGCACCCGTGGGCGCCGAGCGTGCTCGAGCGCCCGCGGCCCTGCCCGGGCGCGACGAGGGGCCCGTGCTTCGTCATGTACCACGTGGGGACGTCCCGCCAGTTCCGGACGGACTGCATCGGGCTCGCGACCTCACCCGATCCCGAGGGGCCGTGGACCGAGCGGGGGATCCTCCGGGACACGAGCGGCGCGCGCGACGCGAGCGGCCGCCCCATCGGCTGTGGCGACGACGCGGGCTACCAGAACATCGACCCCGCGCCGTTCGTCGACACGGACGGGACGCTCTACCTGTACGTCTCCACCGGCCGGATCTGCCCCGCTCCGGCCGCCCACGCCGTCTGCCCGGACAAGCCGACGATCTCCGTTCTCCCGCTCGCCCCCGACGGGCTCCGCGCCGCGGGCGGGCGCACGGCGCTCTTCTCCGCCGATCCCGGCTCCTGGGAGCAGTCGGGCTCCCTGCCCATCGTCGAGAACCCGTGGATGGTCAAACACGGCGCCGGCTACCACCTCCTCTACTCCGGCGGGGACTACACCGCGCGCTACGGGATGGGCGAGGCAGTGGGCTCCTCCCCGCTCGGGCCGTTCGCGAAGCTCGCCACGAACCCCTTGCTCACCGACACGAGCGACGTGGTCTCGGCCGGCGGAGGGTCGACGGTCATCGGACCGGACCGGACGGGGCGGAGTGGCTGGCCTACGTCGGGCGCAAGGGCTCGCGGGCTGAGATCCGCACCCTGCGCGTCGAGCCCCTGACGGTCAATGCCGACGGGACCTTCGCCCGCCTCATCCCCACGGTGACCTTCCAGGACCACGACTCCCGGGCGACCTTCTCCTTCCGGGCGACCGAGCCGGGCGCCTCGTTTCACTGCTCCCTGGACCGCGGGAGGGCGCGGACCTGCCGCGGGCGGACCGCGTTCACCCGGCTCGCCCCGGGGCCGCACACGCTCCTCGTGCGCGCGCGGGACCGCGCGGGGAGCACCGACCGCCGCGGCCGCCGCCGGGGCTGGGTCGTGCTGGGGGCGACGCGGCGCGTCGGGCTGCGGCTCGCCCCGCGCCAGCGGGGACGCCTCACGTTCGCGGTGCGGTGCGCGGCGTCGTGTCGCGCCCGGATCGTGGCCACCGTGGCGGGCCGGACGGCGGGCGCACTGACCGTGCGCCGGCCCGGGCGGGCGGTCCTCGCGGTGCGCGCGCCCGGGCGCGGGCCGGTGACCGTCCTGCTCACTGCGCGGCGGACCGACGGCCCCGGCATCGCCACCGCGCTGACGACGCTCATACGATCCCGCCGACCGTGACCGCGACCGCCATCGACGCCCGCCCCGACCTCGACGTCCACGCCTTCCTGCGCGAGGTCGTCGAGCGCCTCGCCCCGCTGGACCGGACCCCGTGCTCGCCCGGGGAGCGCGCGGCGGCGGAGTGGCTGGCCACGCGGCTCGGGGACGCGGGCTGCGAGGTCGCGCTCGAGGACGCCCCGGGCTGGGGGCCCTTCCCGCCCACGGTCGTCGGGCTCTGCGTCAGCGGGGTGGTCGCCGCGGCCCTCGGGGTGGCCGGGCGGCGGAGGACGAGCCTCGGGATCGGCGCCCTCGGGCTGCTCGGCCTCGCCGACGAGGTGCAGAACGGGCCGCGGATCCTGCGCCGCCTGACCCGACGGAAGCGCACCACCGTCAACGTCGTCGCCCGCGCGGGTGACGTGCGCGCCCAGCGCACGCTGCTCGTCCTCGCCCACCACGACGCCGCGCAGACCGGCGCGTTCTACGACCAGACCCTGCTGCGGGGCGCGTGGAAGCTCGCCCCCGGGTACGTGGGGGGTCTGCGCACCTCGCTGCCCCAGTGGTGGATCGGCGTCGCCGGGCCGGTGCTCTCGGCCACAGGCCGCCGGCGCGGGCGGTGGGCCGGGCTCGCCGTCGCGCTGGCGAGCACGCTCGCCGTCCTCGACATCCACCGCTCGCCCACCGTCCCCGGCGCCAACGACAACCTCTCGGCCTGTGCCGTCCTCGTCGCCCTCGCCGAGCGGCTGCGCGAGACGCCGACCCCCGGGGTCCGCGTCCTGCTCGTCTCCTGCGGCGCGGAGGAGGCCCTGCAGGACGGGATCCGCGGGTTCGTCGCCCGCCATGCGGGGGAGCTGCCGCCCGAGCACACCCGCGTGCTCAACCTCGACACCGTCGGCTCGCCCGAGCTCGGTCTGCTCGAGGGCGAGGGCGGGTTGTGGATCGAGGACTACGTTGGCCGCGACTGGCGCGACGAGATCGTCGCCACCGCGGAGCGCCACGGGATCGCGCTGGAGCGCGGGTTCCGCGCGCGCGCCTCCACAGATGGGATCATCCCGAGTCGAGCCGGCCTCCCGACCGCGACGCTCATCTCCGTGACCCCCTGGCGCGCCCTGGCCAACTACCACCTCCCGACCGACACGCCGGAGAACCTCGACTACGACACGGTCGGCGAGGCGCTCCGCCTGACCGAGGCGCTCGTGCGCTCGTGAAGCGCGGTCAGCTCCTCATCGTCCTGCTCGCCGTCGTGGCGATCATCGCCGTCGCGGTCGGCAAGTTCGGCGGCGGCGGGGGCTCCCGGACCAGGGGAAGGACGTCAAGAACCGCCAGGCGAACCCGGGCGCCACGCGCGTCGAGGTCGCCGCCTCGCCCGAGAAGCTCGCGCTGCTCAAGCCCCTGGCGAAGGGGTACACGGCCGAGCACCCCGACGTCGACGTGCAGATCCGCTCCGCGTCCTCGGGCGACGAGGAGAAGGCGCTCGCCGCCGGCCGCTCGAAGCCGACGGTGTGGTCCCCCGCCTCCTCGCTCTGGGGCCGCCTGCTCGACCACGAGGCCGACACCGCCCTCGTCCCCGCCGACAACCCGTCGATCGTCCGCTCCCCGCTCGTCATCGCCATGTGGGAGCCGCTGGCCCGGCGCTCGGCTGGCCGAAGAAGCGCATCGGGTTCGCCGACGTGCTCCGCCTCGCCCGCGCCCCCCGCGGGTGGGGAAGCGTCGGCCGTCCGGAGTTCGGGCGCTTCAAGTACGTCCACACGAACCCCGACGTGTCGACCTCGGGGCTCGAGGCCGTCTCCGCCGAGTACGCGGAGGTTCTCGACGAGGTCGACGCCTTCGTCCGTGCCACGGAGGGGACGGCGCGCCGCGCGCAGCTCCTGCACGAGGGGCTCGAGGACAACCCGCCCGAGGCGATCGCCCGCCGCGTCGGGGAGCTCGGCGCCGATCATCCCGAGCTGCGCGAGGCGCTCACCCATCAGCTCGCCGTGCAGCGACGGATGGAGAAGCAGCTCGGGCGCTTCTACGACGAGATGGACCGCCTCGCCGTGGAGCTCGACACGATCCGGGGCGAGATGCTCACGGCGAGCGCGGCGGAGGGCTCGGCCTCCCAGCGCGAGGCGGCCGCGGAGGTCCGCGCCCTGCGCGAGCGCATGGGCGCGGTGTCGGAGGGCATGGCCGCCGCCTACGAGGAGGAGCCCGCGGCCGGGCCCTCGTAGGCCTCGAGCGTCGCGACCACCGCGTCGAGGTCAGAGCCGGGAAGGCTTTCACACCGCGGAGGTGGAGGGTTCCGGGAGACGACGTGGAACGCCACGGCGTGGCCGACGAGGCTCCCCGTGGAGTGCGCAAGCGCGTGGAGCACGGCCTGCGCCAGGCGCTCCAGGGGAACGCGACGGCCTTCGGGTACTCCGTGACGATCACCGCGAGCTTCGGGGCGGTCCAGTACGAGCGCGGCCAGCCCGCGTTCGGTGACCTGCTCGTGTTCGGGCTGGGCGCCGTCCTCGCGTTCTCCGCGCTCGAGGGCGTGCTCACCCGCGGGTTCCGCGACGCGCTCCCCGGCGGTTCCACGCGGGTCGTCACGCTGGGAACCGCACTCTCGTTCGTCTCGGTGAGCCTGGCCATCTCGGGCGCGCTCGGCGCCGCCGCCGTCCTGCACGGGCGAGCGGCGTGGTTCCTCGGGTCCCTCGTCGCCTCCCTCCTGTTCGTCGGGACCGAAGGCTTGGAGTTCGCCCTGGCCGAGCGGGTGCAGGAGCGGCGTGGGGAACGCTGAGCGGTGGGGACCTCAGCCCGAGGCATGGGGTGCGATGGGCACGTGGAGCGCACGCGCTCGCAGGTCGTCATGTCGCAGCTGATCTCCCGGGCGCCCGTCTGATGCTCGTCTTCGTCCGCTACGTGCTGCCCGCGGTGATCTGCCTCGCGGGCGTGATCCTCATCGCGCTCGACCCCGGCGGCGTCGGCCTGGAGGGCGGGCTGGCGGTCATCGGGGCCGGCCTGTCCGTCGCGCTGCTGAACTTCCTGCACCGGATCGGCGTCTCGGGCGAGGGCGAGCGCGACGAGGAGGAGGAGGCGCGGAGGTTCTACGACGAGCACGGACGCTGGCCCGACGGGCGGCGCTGGTGAGCTCGATCCCTACGCCCAGTCGGTGAGCAAGGCGGTCTGGTCGCCCACCGCGCGCGCTCACCGGGCGCGCGCCGTCTTGAGCGCCGCCTTGGGGAGGACCTTGACGACCTTGAAGTTCCCCTTGGCGGTCCGGCGCGCGTAGCCCGCCTTCTCCAGCCGCTTGAGCACGACGGGACAGCGCCGGCAGCGCGGGCCGCTCTTGCAGCAGTGGGACTTGGGGCGGACCTTCGGCACCGCGACGCATGTTAGGGTCCCCTCAGCAATGGCGTCGTCCGGGTTCACAGATCTGCTCAACGAGCAGGTCGGCCACGAGTTCGCCGCCCACCAGCAGTACCTCGCGTGCGCCGTGTTCT
>JAABUR0100004638.1_pt1 | contig 18208 bp, 17 predicted proteins | sample 5560091 | NCBI WGS metagenome assembly JAABUR01 (sample SAMN10711879, study PRJNA513375) | rock metagenome | isolation source: Antarctica rocks | place: Antarctica: Victoria Land, University Valley sud | reverse complement strand
GAAAGAACCAACATTGGCAAGAGGTAGAAGCCCGCATCACCATCGACGATGAATGGCTGAGTACCAATACCTTTCATGAGGTCGATTGGCCAATTCTCATTTAAATTCCGCTGGACTTAGGTGCTCATATTGATTTTAGGAGCAGTCGAGCAAAAAGCCGTTACCAGTTCAGATGTGACGCTGTTTAAATTATCAGCTGTAGACCATCTTGTGCGGCAATGCTAATTGTAATAATGCTGCAAGGCATCATACGCACTTTCCCAGGTGGCTTGCCTCTTGGCCGTTTCGTGGAGCACCATAACTCCCCAAGATTGCAACGAACTGTCACTTTCTGAGTGCTGGCTTCATAGCAACTGAACTGGCATCCTATACGTGACGGGTATGCCTATAACAGGAGATGCTAAGGGCTACAAGGCAAGCCTCGAAGAAGTCGCTGGGGAATATGTTGACTCACTATCGAACATTAAAAGAGTACTATTGTTTGCAGGCAGGAAGACTTGAATCTGCCAAATAAGGGAAACATGCATGTGCTTGTCTCTCAGTACTCACCAGGGAGCCGCGCCCCTCTCAGAATGAAGGTTAACATGCCTAATTGAACTTACACAAATCGGCAATACACGGTCCATTTGGGCCTTTTCGATGCTATGGAGTTGATTGCATTTACGAGGTATATCTATACTAATGCCAGAAGTCCAACTACTTACAGTTGGGTGGTGAACGACGTCCAGGCGTTGAGGTGAACTGGAGAGTCGTAATCAAGACTAGTAGATTACTACGACACCACCAACAGATTGACTCGACGAACCAGTTATCTACCCGAGTACTATATGAACCTACCGTAGTATTTGGTAGTCATGTCTTGACCTCGAAGACTACCTACTAAGCTGAGGGAGGATAAGGATATAGAGGATTCGGAATCCTTACTTTAGGTACAGGACTCCCTACTAGTCTGCAAAAGCAGGATTGCGGCGAAGTGACCAGAAGCGCCACCTTTGCCGACTCGTAACACGTCCTACTGCAGAAATCTAAAGACGAAACAGACGACGCAAGAAGATGAACCAGACGCAGAATTGTTGCGCTAATCACTTCAGGATGCATGACAACCAGTTTGCTGATGAGAGGACTGCCTTCGATGCAGTAGTAGACTTTAAACGCTCATCTTTGCGATCCACCGTCGCACACATGGAGTCGTGGATATTCTACATATTTCGGATGTTGCCCTTTATTACCAGAACTTGATCCGTTATGACGACGAGATGCCGGAAAAGCGCTCGCTCCGGGTCTCAAGGTATTGGTCGCATTTCCGACCATCTTTCCTATAGTTATAACGTTCATGCTCCTGAGTCAATGGTAAGCTCCATGTCTCCTCGGTCGTCCAAGGTGTTCCCACAGTCGCGGATGGTCAACGCAAGAAGCCACGCCAATTAGACATCTCAGCTCTCCCACTCAGGGGTGTGCTAATTGAACACTGATTTGACTGCCTCCTAAGACCTAATATAAATCCATTTGAGCAATGACAAAATCCCTGCCTTCGGAGATTAAAGATCGACCTGGGCAATCTGTTGATTCTAACTTGCTGGCAAGTAGTAAACTTCGAGAACAAAGAGCGTTAAACTTGTGGAGGATCTTCGTCAAGGCCAATGAACTAAGTCATAATCCGACTACTCCGAAACGGACTCTGTCTACAGATGCGCGACTGTAGCGCGGCAATGAGTCTGGTTTCAACATCTGTCTCATCTTTTCACTTAAATCTTTACCTTCCCCACAGAAGTCCTCCTCTTCTCTGCACCTTGTAGGCCTTTTCTCTCGCGGTCATCCATAACCTCAACCATGTCGAAATAGACGGCTGTGCTAGTCATGGATGCTGGACATCTAATTCATGAGAAGCCAGTTCTGGAAGAGAGCGATTACCATAAAACATTTCAAGACAGCAACTGGGCTAATGTATGGCTCCCTATTTTCCTAATGCCGAAGTGCCTTGGATCTAACCGCTGCCATAGGGCCTTCGAGACATTGCCGCCGTCTTTGTCGTGTGCAGCCACATGACTCTTACCTTCGCTCGTTCCATTATCAGACCTGCCGACAGCGATAATGGCCCTTCCTCATTGATGCAAAGACCCATCTTTCGACTTGTTGCCCAAGGGCCTGCATGGGTTGCTTTGTTCTTTATCCTCTCCGGCTTCGTCAACGCCTTGAAACCGATCCAGCTGGCTCGATCGGGCAGTGTTGAGACAGCTTTATCCAGCCTTCCAATTAGCTCCTTTAGGCGGCCATTTCGGCTAATACTTCCCGCGACTGCTGCCACTATCATCAGCTGGTTCATCACTCGGTTTGGGGCTTATGAGACAGCGAAGAATTCAGATCCCTATTGGCTTCACGTCACCAGTCCAAGTCCAAGCGTCAATTGGAGCAAGGCAGATGAGGATCTAGTATCAGCAATTCGTACAACTTGGTTGTACGAACCATCGAATCCTTACGATCAGCCACAATGGGCTCTCATATACCTTTTACAAGGGTTTCTGTTTGTATTCGCCATCTTGTTATTGACCATCAACCTTACACCTCGATTTCGAGTGCTGGCAGTCGTGGTTTGTTACTTCTGGTCCATGATTTACGGCGAGCATTGAGCCATTCATGGTTATTGTTTCTTGGGCAAATCAGCTTTCCACTCTATCTTCTCCACGGATCTTTTATGCGCAGTACCCTGGCTTGGCTTCTCTTCGCCCAGCAAGACCTTAAGAGAGTAGAAGACGATGGAAAGCAGTACATGAGGTACCCTCAACCAGGATTGTTGACCTTTGCTATTGTTTTACCAATATTTTTTGCTACGCTATTGTCGACATCATACGCATGGGTGGTCAAAGTGGAGCCGTGGTTTGGATGGATCACTAGGAAGGCGGAAGATGTCATGTTTAGAAAGGATGACAGGTCTCATATTCTTCCATCCAAACAGTGGTGACACCATGGGTACACGTGTTTGGCGTTTCTGCATCAAATTGGAGTTACAAATTCGGCTTTTGCATCAGCCATGGCGCCGATGGGACTGGTTTGAGATTCGCAGCATATTGATACCAGATGATGATACTCGAGGTGTATATCTTGTACATAGATACTCATGACATCTGTTTCTCTCTCGTCGGCGACTAGAGGGCATGGCTTTCGGGGGAGTTGTGCAATGGGTCGAGATCGAATTCAGCAAGAAAAGCTGCGGAGACGATTAAGGAGAATAACATATTTACGAGTGGTCACCTTTGATAGAGAACGAAAAGCGATTACTTCCTTGAAAGATTGGCCCCTCTGAGGTGTGACTACGTGCTGACACCACTACTAACCACGACTGCGCACTCGTAGTACCATCGAGCATGCCAATTTTTCGTATTCTTTACCGTTTAACTGTCACCTGACGAAAGAAATAGCTCTGGAAGGGCCAAGCGTACTACCCATAACTCGCGGCCAGGTACGCACGATACGTCGCAAATACTAAAAACCCATGTCGACCTTATTCCCATAAACCTTTTCCGCCAACAATCTCAACTTCATTGGCATATCGCCCTCCCCATAATGCTCAATAATACCGCCTTTGCTGACACGACGCCCAATATCAGCCCATTGTGTCGTATTCTGCGCCTTGTCCTCACACGCGCTTCTCTTCTCCAGCGTCCACCATTTCGGCAACAACCCACGCCGGCTTTCCGCCAGATCTAGAAAGCGACGGAAATCTACCTTCGGGTCTTCTCCGGCGTAAATCCCCCGCTCATCGTTAGCGAAGTTACTGTCATCTTCGAGACGCATACGGTAGCAGTCGATGAGTTGCTGGTAGGCGTATGCTTCGGAGAAGGAGTGAAGGTAGGTGTCACTGACGAGGGTTTTGAAAAAGTCTCCCATGGCTTTGGGCATGGCGTTGAAGTTGGTTTGGCCGCCAGACGCGGCTTTGAGGGCGGTGCAATTTTTCTTATGGCTTTTCCAGTCGGCAAGTTGGCATTCCCGTGAGCAGTATTGCATGTTTTGGCACTTTGCGCAGCGCTTGAGAGGGATCGAGAGCTCTGATTGGGGCTTCTTGCAATTGGCACAGGCATTTTCGAGACCCTCGATTCCATCTCCAGCATTTGGTGAGTTGGATTGAGGCATGTTTCTGTACGCTTCTGAGCTTTTACCTTTCCGGAAGATGTTTAGCCAACCTTCGAGTAGACGAAACAGTCAGAGAAGAAAAATCCTTGCCGTGATAAAGTAGCACACTATTTGCCCTAGATCTACTACAGAGGTGATGTATGCTTGCTTTTTGATTTACATGTAAAACTGATCATTGCCAAAGGTGTTACTTGAACGGGTCTTCATGATTGTGTTTGCGCCGCCCTCATTCATGAAGGTTCATTCAAACTCCAGTGAATATCGAAAATTTCCACGTGTCGCTAACCGACGGGTAGGGCTTCACTAGCTTCTGTACCTTAAACGTCTTGGTCTGTGCACCTTTGCCCTGCCAACCGGTGATTCGGTTCAAAACAAAGCGAAAGTAAACCTTGCCATCGGAAGCCACCATATCGCAATAGATGCATGAACACTGAAGGCTTAATACACTCTACAAATCGCAGAGGCCTCCGTCTATCTTGCTAACAGTCATCGCGAACATGGATCCACCTCCGAAACCATCGTCAACGTCGCTCTTCCAAGTCTACCTTCGTCTCCGCCCTCTACCATCGCCACTAGTTCAATTGACCCAGCAATCACTCTACCCTCTTCTACCACCTCCTGAGCGATATCTTACGGTAGAGACGTCATGTCCAGATTCTCCGGATGGAATGCCTACATATATCACGATACACCCACCAAGCGACTCACGAAAACGAGCGGTGGAGAAGTTTGCGTTTACCAAAGTTTTTGAGGAGGAAGCATCACAGTTGGATATTTTTCGCGGCACTGGGGTTGTACCTCTCGTCGAAGGTGTGCTTGGTGAAGGGAGAGATGGTCTGGTTGCTACTTTGGGGGTGACGGGTTCGGGCAAGGTTCGGGGACACGGTTCGTTGATAACAAAGCAGGAGAGGGTCTGATTGATCGCAGAGCCATACCACCCTGGGGTCGAAATCACAACGCGGCCTTACGCAATTATCAGTTGATCTCCTATACCGATCTCTTGACACGCATGTACTCTATCCCACGAGCAGTCCGTCATTAGTCTCGTCCCTGAATGCAGCGGATGGTTCGGAAGGACAGATACTCTCGGCCTCGAGTTTCCTCGATAGCATGTACGGAGATGCTCTGCAGTCGCGGAATAACTCGCGGGGCCCCACACCTATGATGGTAGGCAGTATTTCTACTTCGTCCGCAAAACCCTCTGCTACATCCGGGCTTTATAGCCAGTGGTCAATCCTAAGTCTTGATGTTGGGTCTTCGCCCCCGTCAGAAGATAGATCGTATGGGAAGTCTATGGTAGCAGTGCCTTCCCAGGGCATTGAGGAGGGAACGCGGCCCCAACCGTCCCAATTGCCCTTTTGGAATATCCCTAGGGTAACAAGAAAACAAGCTAAATTGCGCTTCGGCAATACTCTACAGGATCCACATTTCGTTCCAAGCGTACCCAGACGCAACCTCCCCCAGCGGCCTTCAGCGCTTCCAAATTTCCCTGACATCAGCGATCTGTCCGTACCGGTCAACTCGAACACCGAATATGCGATTCTTGTGTCCATGTACGAAGTATACAATGACCGAATCTTCGATCTCCTCTCCCACTCTCGAAATCTGAAAGACCTTCGTCGACGGCCGCTTTTGTTCAAATCCACAGAGGCATCACCAGATCGAAAAGTGGTTGCTGGGCTTCGAAAGGTTGTCTGTGGGAATTATGAAGAGGCACTGATGGTGCTCGAAACCGGACTGGTTGAACGAAGAGTTGCTGGGACTGGAAGTAATAGTGTGAGTTCAAGAAGTCATGGATTCTTCTGCATCGAGGTAAAGAAGAGAGCAAGGGGAGGCATGGCAAGTATGTGGAGTGGAGCACAGCTTACAATTGTTGACTTGGCTGGTAAGCATCATAACGAGGATTAATCCCACAACAACTAGGATACGCGCTCATTGAAGACACAATAGGTTCCGAGCGTGCGAGAAATGCCAAAACAGCCGGAGCCACTCTTGCTGAAGCCGGCAAAATCAACGAAAGCTTAATGTATCTAGGCCAATGCCTCCAAATGCAAAGCGACTACCACGACGGCGCCAAAGTGAGTACTCCATACAATCCTCTCTATCACGCTTGCTGACCCTTAACAGCCCTCCATCGTCCCATTCCGCCAATGCAAACTCACCGAGCTCCTCTTCTCCAACTCCTTCCCCTCCTCCTCTCACCACACAACGCATCCCCCTACCCACCACCGCAACGCTCAAAAAGCAATTATGATAGTCACTGCAGACCCCCTTGGCGACTTCAACGCTACATCCCAAATACTGCGCTACTCCGCCCTCGCTCGCGAGGTCACCGTTCCACGCATCCCTTCCGTCTCCAGCACCATCCTTTCATCCACCTCTACATCCCATAGACCCCAAACACAAACCACAAGCGGACGTACCTCGCCTATTAATCCAGGATGCACAGACGACGGTGCTGTTCTGGAAATGGCCTTTTCCGAAATCGCGCGCTTAGGTGAGGAAGTGGAGATATTGAATATTAGGTTGAGTGAAGAGGAGGGGAGGAGGAGGGAAGCGGAAGAGGGTTGGCAGAGGGCAGAAGAGAAGGCGGAAGAAATTGAGGGATTTGTACGGGAGGAGTGTTGGGGGGAGATGGAGGAGAAGTTGGTGGAGGAGAGGAGGAGGTGGACGGGAGCTTGGGGAGAAGAGGTATGTTTCTGAAGGAAGTAAGAGAGCCAATGGGTTGACACTGAACAGGCGGATCGTAACGATGAGCACCTCGACCGCAAACTGGAAATCTTGTCCAAAGGCATTCACATCCACGAAGACGCCCCGCCGTCTCCGAACCAATACGCCCTAGACTTGGAAACGGAAAACGAGGCTCTGCGCTGCAAGCTTGAGAGCTTGGAGCGGGAACTGCGATCGCAATCACCCACTAGGTCAGCAAAGAAGGCGCCGCTGAGCACAAGGGCCGGACAAGATGAGTTCGGGCCAATCTTGAGCAAGCTTGATGGACTGCAAGTTGATGAGAATGATGAGCGTGCGATAAACGCGAAGACGCCGAGTAAAACAGAGGTCAAGACACCTGGCAGGAAAGCGAGGAAGTTGACGGCGAAGAAATGGGATTTGATGGACGAGAATGAAATGGATGGCTATGGGCAATACTATTGATTTGAGCGTGTACAGGGATTTCAGGGTTTGCTCGCATTCGGATTCGTTGCGTATGTCCAATCTTAGGGTTGGCTTTTCTCGGATATCGTCCCACGTAACTCAGCGCCCAACCCCGCCGCGCGTGACGCTCGCATTAACCTCAAGCAGCTCCCTCTGTTCAAGATGAAAGACACGATCGGAACTTTGGGTCTCTTCTGTACTGCGTAGCTGCTTGGCGACACAAGTGTTGGCTCCCCGGCCTTCTGGGGCAGTTGGCACGTGGGGTGATTGGCGGCTTCGTTCGAGACGCAGGGGCTGGATGTCAGTTGAAGCATCAATTGGTTACCAGTTCCAGAAATTGGGGGTTGGTACCAGTTACTCTCCTTCAGGAGCCAAGGTAACGGGAATATCCGATAATATCGAGATCGGACATCGTCTCCGAGTTTGCATGACCTCGTCCAAATATTATGATTCCCCCCCCTTTCTTCCAGTCAGATGCCCAATTCCATTTTGATGTGGAAAAGATGACTGAGATGAACTATATAGCGCCATACACAATTGCCAGTCCCAAACAGTAAAGCTAAGGCAAAGGGGGGGCACCCGCCCGAGCTCCCCGTAGAAGCGTAGATTTGTAGCTCCTAGACAAAACAACACAAAGAGCATCAACACAAAGCACAACACTCTGGAATTGACATGAGTTGCTGAACACTTTCCGTTGTTTCCAACAGCATTAATCAACACAGTGTTTTCGGCATGAATCCCACGTAGGCCCGCCACAAGCTCCCGTCACTTTTGGTGATCAACACAACGTCATCCTCAGAATAAAACCATTGAGGTTCAGCCGGTAGAGTAAGCTGCACCTCAAACCCGAAGTAAGCAACCGCAACAACCCAAAGCACCAATTCTCACAATACACATCGTTCGCATTGTACCGCCCATCATGTTCTCCGCACGAGTCGTCGGTCGGTCGTCAAGCCTCATCGCCGCAGCGACCAGCACCCCTCGCATCACATCCACCCGCCTCACCTCTTCCAAATCCATAAATATTATCCGTCCCCTCACCAGCACAGCGAAACTCTACAAAGAAGACAAGCGTTCAATTTTCGAGAGGAGCGCTGCCGCCACCGCGCTCGAAGGAGATGCTGACCATGAAGGAAGCTTCTCGCGTACTGACAACAAGGTATCAATTGAGTATCCGCAGGAGCATGAATTGCCGCCTAGCACTCCGGTGCAAGGGCGCGGTGGCCTACACTTCAAGAGAACTCTTGCATCGTTTACATTGGAGGGCAATGTGGCGGTTGTAACGGGTGGGGCGAGGGGATTAGGGCTTGTGATGAGCCAGGCTTGTGTGATTAGTGGCGCTGATGTTGCGATTGTTGATCTGAATAGCAAGTGAAAGCACTCTATCATTGGCGCTTGCTAACAGTATATAGAGGAGGAAGGAGAACGACAAGCCAAGGAGCTCATGAAACACTTTGTCCAAGAGAACCCGGGCGCTGAGAAGTACGATCTTCCCCCTGATCATCGAACCCGTCTAACCCCCCCAAGGATCCCTAAGGTTACTGCTCACTACGCGGATGTCTCGGATCCCGACTCCGTCAACGCTGCCATTGCCGAAATCATCTCCGACCACGGGAAAATCGATAATCTTGTCACATCCGCCGGTTTCACCGAAAACTTTGACGCCATCGCTTACCCTCCAGATCGTATGCGCAAGCTCTGGGGCGTCAACGTCGACGGGACCTATTTTTTCGCCATTGCCGTCGCAAAGCATCTGATGGAGCGCAAGGCGTCCGGCGCGGTGGTGTTTATCGGAAGCATGTCTGGCGCTGTGGTGAATGTGCCTCAGCCGCAAGCCCCATACAACGCGGCCAAGGCGGCGGTGAGGCATCTGGCGAGTAGTCTGGCCGTCGAGTGGGCGCACGCGGGAATTAGAGTGAACGTGATTAGTCCGGGGTATATGTTGACATCACTGTACGTTTCCCCCCTTCTCTGTAAAACAGCCCCCTTCTAACAATATCCAGAACCAAGAAGATCCTCGATGACAACCCTGACCTCTACAAACACTGGATCTCCCTGATCCCCCAGGGCAAAATGGGCCAGCCAGAGGACCTCATGGGCGCTGTCACTTTTCTGCTGAGTGAGGCGAGCGGGTACGTTACTGGGGCGGATTTGCGTGTTGATGGGGGGTACACCGTCACTTGAGCGTGTTTCGTGTGAGGATACCCCTGATTGCGCCTTGCTGTTGTTACTCGGTTTAGCGACGGGATAGATTGCAATGCTTTGGGAATGAGGGCTAAGGGCGTGGCGTGGGTGTTTTTGAGAAAGCATTATGATTGGGGATTGGTTGTAGCTAGGAACCATGCGATAGGGGTTGATAGATCATTGGCATTATCATTGCAGTACGAATGTGACAGTGAGGATGTGTGCTGTGCGTGAGATGATCACTGTCGTTGTTCGGGGAAGCGACAAGCTCGTGTACGTTGCTGATTGCACAGAACAAACGCCTCACCCTTTCGCTCATGCTTTGAAATCATAATCGACACACTCAAAAAAAATAACAAATCATACCGTCTTCAAAAATTTGGAATGCTTGATGATTCTTGCCCAGTAAATTTTTAACAAAGGTCAGGTCAGATGTGTACAGAATCATTTTCTTGGTGAAATTACAGAAAGGGGGTGGTGGTTGGGCATTTGGAAGACTAAGGGACGGAAGGGGAGAGCGACGGCGGGGGGCAGGGGATGAGGTAGGCCGATGCCTAGATACTCCGTAGACACGACGGTACGGGTGATAAAGCACCTGCAGCACAATTTCCCAAAGCACTCTAATAACCCACTCAATGGAACGAAAAAAAAAAATTTGCGTCAGGAGGGAATCGAACCCCCGGCTCGTCGAATTCATGTTGATGGCAACGACGAACTGTGAAACAATTAGTTTTACTTTCCCCCAATGAAATCTTTCCTTACTTTTTCCACTAAACCACTGACGCCCGGAAACGATGAGATTCTGGATCTTATTACCGTATAATAACAATCTCGTTCACTTTGGACAGTTTTCTGCCATTTCGAGACTGGCATGATGCTACTTTTGCTTTAAATGGTATAGTGTACTGCCCTCCTGGAACGCCACTTTGGGAAGTTGTAATACTCGGAATTAGTTTAGAGCGAGAAGGATTCTTGATCATACTATCCCTTAAACCGTCGTTATCCCAGGTATACGGCCACCTTACCTGTTAGGGTACTAGGGAGCCACGGGAGATGACTAACCAGGCCAATGGGGATCTGGAGATTAATATTTAGATTTCCTAGTACGAGGTAGAGGAACTGTGCAGTAAGCAAATATTCTGGTGGGGTGCCTAAATAGGCTTAGTTTTCTTAATCCTGGGATGGCAGCCATAACGACGGTTTAAGGGAACATCACCAAGGTAAGGTACCACCTATCTACATACCTTGAACCAGCAAAAAGCCTCGCGCCCCCTGTACCATCTTTACATGAGGGCACTGATTTAATCCCAGCGTCTAAAATAGATCAACACCGAGTAATTGTGTTCTTCAACTAGCTGGGCCGGTAAGCATCAGATACTGGATGGAGAGCTGCTGAGTAGATGACTCGTTACCACGACGGCTCCCCACTGTACCTTGCAAGATCAGGGTTTGCCTTATTTAGATTGCATCTACGTCGTCGCTATGGGTTGATGCGATACTCCCTAAAGGAAGCGGATTTACGCTGTAGGTCTGGTGAGCTTGTCTCTTTATGTTAACCTTCATCTCAAGAGTACTGAAACGCTGATCTTCGTCTCGGGCACCCATACTTTTGAATCTCAACGGATAGCCCTCATATCCATACTCAGTGAAGAGGTCTCGATGCTCGATTGTATTGGAAATTTCCCCTAAATTGTTTCCTATAATGATCGTCTGATTATTAAAACATGAAAACCTCCTTCTCACTTTTTAATCAGTTCCCTCATATCTTGTTGCCTGGGAAAATAGTGTCAACATTTGAACCCGTGTCACAAATCTAGGATTGCATCACGATTCTTTGGAAATTGCCATTGCACTGCAAGAGGTTGGGTTACTTACTTGGTTCTTTCACATGTAGTAATTCACAATCTCAGCCCTGATAAAAGGGAGCTATGGCTAGTAACTGCTTTTCATTACCATGTAGATGCCCTTAGATGAGCAGTGGTGAGTAAGGTATCTTAATGGACGAATGTGCTTACGAGAATGTTCCCCATATCTCCTTTGGGTCTAGCTCTGTTCAGAATCAAATGGTGAACCCACGATATCAAACCTCACCATTATAGTGTCGCACACTGCCCAAGAACGGACTCGAAGACCATCAATCCTTCCTACTGCGAGGGTTCACGTTAGAGTTTCCTCTACTATTGTGGATACGTGATGTGTTCTTGTGGTCCGTCACTACCATCAAAGGCACTTTTTTGAAAATGGCAGAGGCTTCGGTCGCGCGCCCCACGATACCTTCTACATCAAATTCTACTGCTCTACTCGCTGCAGTCGTCACCACTGCAGTCGTCGATGAACCGAAGATGAAAATATGAAGATGATCGACCACATCTACCCCACCCTCATCCCAATTCCTTGTGCAGCGTCTCTAAAAGCAGCTATGTCGGCTAGGATTGCTGAGTTGGATCACACTCAGGCAGCAAGAAATCATGTTCTGCAACAAGCAGCAGAACTGAGAGAGAGTCTGAGGTTACAAGACGAGGCTCGGAAAAGGATGGCGGAGGCTCTTGGGGTTTGAGAGAAGTCAACTATGCCTTTTCTATATCGCAGGATCACGGACCTCGTGGAAGGGGCCATCCCGTTGTTGTAGTACGAGAAGCTGACAGATGAATAATACCAACTCCAAGAATATATAAATTTATGGCGCCAAAGATCCGCTCAATCCTAAGAGATGTTTGTCAGTATTTCAAGACTTGTAACGAATGAAGAAATGATAATGAAATGCCAGCTTCAATGTCAAAATTGTCGCAAACCCCTTCCTTCCATCATGATGAGACGAAAAAGCCAGTACGCAAAATTAACATTCGTACTGAAATTTCTATTAGTTCATATGACTATGTTGCTCGTTTCTAAATATGAAAAGCTACACAAGCTGTCATATATCACAAGTGAACAATCAATTTCTTTACCTTTCTAAAGAGAACAATGTGTAGAGAGAATCAACTTGAATTCGACTGTGAAACACATGCAATTGAAAAAAGAAAGAATCGTTTATTAGAATAGGTTAAATCTTGACGATCAAGGTAGCTAGCTTGTTCTATCTACTTATTATTGTCATAAGCCTTCGCTTTTCAACTTAGAGCTCTAGAATCTGAGAGGCGAAGTGTTGTGATATGATGACTGTCTTTCTTAGATAGAGACTTGAACTGCAAGACTGTCACTGTGAAAAGAAAAGAAAGATACAATCATCGTTAACAAGATGATTCAACGAAACTCGAAAACTGAAAGAAGTACTGTAATCACAAGGCTTAAAATAGCTGTACAATTTCCCAAACTGATCGCAAGTCTTGAAAAGACAAGAGAGTTCTTTATAGTGAGGTAGTCGCAACTCTTTAAATGACAGTATCATTCTTTGTACATAATAAAGCAGTCGTAGATTCTCAGAATGACAACACAACTTTCTCAAAATGATCATGTCGAAAATTTCACTCGAAACTCATCTATATAGCAATATTTATTGCTATAATTCTCATCTCTTCATCAACAAGTGACTCATCTGTGAGTTGATGAGCATGTTCTTCAGCATCAGTGAATACGTGAACTCTCTTCTGTCTTCGTATGCAAGAATTTCTCTTTAATAATTTTGCAGTTTAGTGACAAAATTTGTTGTTGTCAGATTTTGCAAGATTCTACGAAATCGATGAGTTGAGAGTTCAAGCTATCTTCTGACGCATATTCGCTCTTTTGCTATCAAATTGTGAGATCTTGAAGAAATTGATACAGTTTAAGATTGTTGAATGAGTTTGAGAATGTGATTCGTCGATAGACAAGGTTGCGAACGTGATTGTGTGATTGTAAACTCGCTCAAAGACGCTGCTATCTTACTTACGAGATGATGCAATAAAGTATTTAAAATGATCATTGTATCACAATTGCACTATACTTGAACATCAACAAAGATGCAAATATTTACATATAAGAGCAATAACGTCAAATACATATAGAAACGTTAAGTGATTGAAATTATAATATATATTTAATCATGAAAGTTGTTAGAAATCAGCATAGAGCGAGTCATATGAGTGTCATTTAACTAGTAGATAAATGCTAAGAAAGAAAGATAGCTACAGAAAAGAAGCTGACTACATATGTGTGTTTCTCAGTCGACGCTAGACTCAATAAAAACTAGTTAAGATGATGAAGCGAGAATAAAACTGACAAGACTAGAAGACTGAGTCTGACAAGACTAAGATCGTGACATTACTCTTTCTCTTCGATGATTCATGTTTGCATGAATGTATTTTCTAATCAACTTGATTGATGTCTGTTAAATCATGATTGGTTGAATTGTTGATTAGCGCGATTTGTTCGAATATTGAATATGAAAATCGTCAACGATCTTCTGAGCGTTCATAAATTCGTCGTCATCAGCGTTGTATCAATTGAAGTCATTGTCATAGTCATTTCATTTGACTCTATACTGAAGTCGTCTTCGATATCAACGAGAATTCAATATATCATTGATTTCTCACTCGTCTTCGTCGTTTATCACTATTGAATCTGAGAGTTCATTCTTTTGATCAGACAAGAGATCATTGACGACAGAGCGAAGCAGATCAGGATAAAATACATCATAAACATGCATAAACTCTGATAATTTCAGTTTATATGAAGAGTCGATGAAATTTAGATTGATGAAAGAATCGAGCATTTTGTCATCTAGCTTCTTGAAAGATTTCGCTGTAATGATGTTTCTTTTATTCAGAAACATCTTTGATTTGATCTCATAATCAACTTTTTTTCTATGCTTATTGACTTGTTTCATCATTTGTTTTCATGTTTTGACTAGCGACTCGCGAGCAAACTTCAGTGTTTTGTTCATATGTTCAGATATATTCTCGACTTTAGTCGTCTGCAATCGTTCACGAAAACTTTCATATTCGATGACATTGAATTCAAAGCTCATACAAGAATGAAAGTCTTTGTTTAGAAAGAAAGAGATTGAGAAAATGACTGAGAACAGAGCATTATTGTCAACGAACTCGATCACAAGTAGTAGCTTAGCTCAGTCATTCTGCATGTATGAACAGAAAGATCAAAGATATCTTTTGACATTCTGATTGACTCATTCACTTTGATCATTAATCTGAGAATGATAGACTGTGAAGAGTTGAAGATTAATGTTTAGTCTTTTGCAAAGCAACTTTCATAGAATGAAGATAAATTGAGAGTCTCGATTCAAAACAATGAAATTGAGTAAATCATGTATTCAATATATTCACTGAAGCATTAGCTCAGCTGTTTTTTCTGCTGTGATTTTCTCGTCATCAGTGAAGCAAGAAATATAATGTCGTTTCTTTGTCAATTTACATATCATTGTTAGTATGATGTTTTTGCCTTTCGAAGAAGATAAGTCGATGACGAAATTCATGACTATGTTCTTTCATTGCTGTTTGAATATGAGTAGAGAATGTAGTAGTTCATTGAATTTATTTCAAGAAGTTTTTGATCACTGACAAATGTAGCAGTTTTGAATATATCAATTTATTGTCTTTCACATTGAAGATCAATAGTAGTATCTTCTTATGATCTTCATCGTTCTAAGAATTTCGAAATGATCAATAAAAGATTGATCATGAACTTTCTGAATTAACTTCATTTGAAGATGCTCATCAAAGAAAACTCATAGAAGATCATCTCAATATAGTATTTCATTCTGAACTCAACAATCTTTTAATTTAATATCTTTGTATTGAGCTTCATCTTTTAACATGACTTCACGAAGTAGAATACAATTCTTGTTGATTCTGTTAGCTTTTAGAATCAATTGATAAATTGATTCATCATTCTCTTTCTCTTCTAGATCAGCGATTTTCATTCGATTCAACGTGAGAATTGTAGTTTGCTGATAGTGACATCGTTTATTCTTGAAACTTCTAGAAACTGAATTAACTTGACGAGTCAATGCATTGACTTTGATATTTTGTTTATCTGAGCAATACATGATTTTGAAGTTGAAGTCAATGAGCTTTTGTATTCAGCGCATTTGACGTTCACTTAGCTCTTTATCTTTCATTAATGATGTTAAAGCTTAATGATGTCAGAATCATGTCTAGATGAGTCAATCAGCGAAAGTCAGAGTTGAATAGTGCTTGATCTTTAAAGATAGCTATAACTGAATATTAAGAATGCAGAAGAAGATGAGTACAAGAGCTTCTATTTAAGTAATATTCAGAGACTGCGCTAAGCTTGAAGAAGATGTGTTTGTGACACGAGTAGAATGTAATGTAGAAAGAAAAATGATGTTGAACAAAGAGATGTTGATGAAAGAAAATAGAGACTGAGTCAGATCTGAGCTAGAGACACTGACTAGTTCTATTCAATCTTGATACGCTCGTAACATTATCTCTCTCTTCGAAAATTCATGTTTGCATGAATGTTGCTCATTTGCTTGCTTTCTTATTGAGTTATTTCAGTACTAGCGTGACTTTCTTGAGTATAGCGCATGAAATTCGTTCAAAACTTTCTCAAAGTCATTGAATTCATCTTTATCAACATAGTATCATTCATTGTCTTTATCTAGATCTTTTCATTTGATCTTGTACTGTATTCAATCTCGATAGCGTCTGAAGTTCAGAATGTCATCTATCTCTCAATGTTCATCATCATCATCATCAATAATGATGAGTCTGAGAAATTCTGCATGCTGTTCTGATAGAGAGTCTTCTGAATATGATTGCAGTAACTTCGAGCTGAACATTGAATGCAGATGCTTCATGCTGACTGATAGATGAAGATGATAGAAAACTCTCGCTTTGACAGTGATCTGATACAATTCTAGTTGTTTGTCTTTTAAATCTTTGCAGAGTTTCGTTGTCTTAACGTTTCTGAAAGATAGTCAAACTCAGTCATTTACTTCATAGATGACGTTTTGTTTATGTTTATTGATTTGAACTTTGATGATCAGCTTCATCTTTTTCAATTGTTGATGATCGAAGCTCAGTAGCTCTTTCATTCAAATGACAATATCATCTGCTTTTCTAGCTTCAAGTCGTTTATGAGTTGTTTCGTAATCAGTCGTATCTGAATCGAAACTTATTCGAGAGTGAAATTCTTTATTGAAGTAGAAAGAGATCATTGAGATGATTGAGAAGATATTGAAATTGTCGCTGAATTTCATCATAGATATTCATTTGACTCAGTCGTTCTGCATGTAATTGCAGTAAATTCTAAGTTCACGTTCAACGTCTTGATTGACTCGTTTCGTCTGATCATTGATCTTTGAATGATAGACTGTGAATAGACTAGCTGTAATTCTCAGTCGCTTGCAAAGACTCTTTCACATAGTTGATATGAATTGAGAGTCTCTGTTCGAAACAATAGAACTGAGTAGATTATGCAGTCGATAGACGTTTCATAGCATGATTCAAATCGTTTCTTCGACTGAGATGTCATCGTCTTCTCAATGACAGAGAACATAGTGACGTTCTTTGATGAGATGACATATGATTGTGCAAATAACGTTATAGTCTTCTGACAGAGATAGTTCAGTGATGAAGTTCATAGCTATATCTTGTTACAAAGCGTGTCGACATTGAATAAAGTCTAGTCAATAGACTCTAGAGATTTCGATATGTGAACAAGAAACAGCGATGTTTCAAATTGAAATATGCTGAAACATTTCATTTATTTGAGCTTTAGCAAATCGACTACTTCGTCTCTTTGTTCGCTTTACTATAAATACAGCTCGAAACTGTCTTCTTTCTTCTGTATTCTTAGTTTTCTAGTTAAAGCTATCTCTATTGATCAAACATTTTATTCAGCTACGCACTATCTCGCTGCAGTGTGATTAGATTCTAGACATGATCTCAACATTAAACTAAGAATTCGTTAATTCTACGATACGAGTATCAATATTCATTCAAGACACTCAACGAACAACGAAACAAGTATAAAGAAATTTGTTTTATCTGATAATCAACGTAATTGAAAGACAGAACAACATCAGAGAATCAATAGAATCAACGACAAGACTGTTGAATTGCTAGAGAATTTACTGCTCATTCAGTAGCATCAATTCATTCAATCAATAGAATCAACGAGAACATATGATCATTAATTGCTAGAGAATCACAAACTTTCTTTCTCTTTCAAAAAGCTTGTGAATCAGTCGAGTCAAAATAATCTGTGTCATCAAATTCAATTTGACTCGATTTGAATTCAGATCAATTTAGTGAGTCTGCTACAAAGACAAGTTAATAGTCGATCTCTTCAATGAGCTAGTCGATTTCTTCTAGTGAGTCTGCTACAAAGACGCTGTCAATGCGATGATCTATCTACTCACATCGCTCTATCTATCAGTGAATCGATCTATCTTGTGTTTCTACGTCAAATAGTGAGTCTGCTACAATAAACATTTCGATGATCTGAAAGATCAATAAAAAGATTGATAGAAAGATGAGCATCAAGCTCTACGTCAGTGCTATGAACTACATTACAAGTCATAGAGACATGACTTTTAAAGAGAAGAGAGTAATGTTACGAAGCGTGTCGACATTGAATAGAGTCTAGTCAATAGACTCTAGAAATTTCAATATGTGAACAAGAAACAGTGATGTTTCAAATTGAAATATACTGAAACATTTCATTTATTTGAGTTCTAGCAAATTGACTACTTCGTCTCTTTGTTCGCTCTACTATAGATACAGCTCGAAACTGTCTTCTTTCTTCTGTATTCTTAGTTTTCTAGTTAGAGCTATCTCTA